>Ga0310121_10000083_pt1 | contig 89162 bp, 62 predicted proteins | sample CB27_Tmax_986_MG_FD_203504 | JGI IMG/M metagenome (GOLD analysis project Ga0310121, IMG submission 203504) | Marine microbial communities from Western Arctic Ocean, Canada - CB27_Tmax_986 | ecosystem: Environmental > Aquatic > Marine > Oceanic | place: Canada: Western Arctic Ocean | collected... | reverse complement strand
TTGAAGCTTGGCCATACGATCGCCACGTACCACAGGTACCACCCGGATACCCGCCCTTATATAGTCGGGTTTTCGATACATCGCTATGGCCAGGAAATGAGGCATTTGCCAGAAGAAGACGATGCCAAACAAAACCAATCCAGGGGAACCGATTTCCCCGGTGGCCGCAGCCCAACCGATCAGTGGTGGTACCGCGCCTGGAACCGAACCGATGACCAATGCGAGGGGTGTTTGTACTTTTAATGGCGTGTATACCATCACATAGGAGACCAGACCGAACGCTCCTAAAGCCGTGGGAAGCAAACCCCCGGCAATATAAAGAACTGGTAGTCCGATGATGGACTGGGCCATCCCGAACCACAAGGCGGTCTTCTCGTGCATCCGCCCGGCCGGGAGCGGCCGATTGCGAGTACGGGACATGCGTTTATCAATATCTATCTCGAGATACATATTTAGAGTGTTGGCAGAACCAACGACCAGCCCCACACCGATCAAGACCAGTGTCCAGGTTGAGAAGTCCACCGGGACATTCGCAAGCCACACGCCCATGGCCGCCATCAGTACCGAAAGCCCGGTAATTGTTGGCTTGAAGAGCTCACCTAAATCGCGACTTTTTTTCACCAGATCCAGTTGTTCAAAAGACGCCATACGATGACGCAAGGTCTGGACACTCTCCTGCGCGTACGGGAGGGCGGGGGGTTGCTGGTGAACGGCCATTATCAGGTCCAGGTGGGGATAGGTGGGCGAAACTTAACTTTGGGCTGTACATCCGTCAAGGGCTATGACCCAAACAGCCCGGGACCAAAGGCCAAACCTGGGCAAAATGTCTCTCAAATATGGAGACACCTGCCCTAAATGGTTTTCAACATGTTTGTAAATATGTTTGGCAGTTGACCGACCCTCAAGTCGATGATATGTCCGCACACGCCCGTTTAATCCACCTATTTCGTGTTCGATCATCCATCCCGATGGAGGAGACTGTGGCCACTTCGAAAACCGAATCTCCAGGGCCCAACACGACAAGCCTCCAGGCGAATCTTGACCTGCACCGGATGCCTCGCCGCACCCTACTTCATAGGTTCGTCCACTGGTCCGTCAACATCTCCCTGGCTGTGCTCACACTCGGATTTTTCCGGTTCTTTTTTCCACGCGTTCTCTTCGAACCACCCACAAGATTCACCATCGGGACCCCCGATGAATTCCAAGCTGGAACTGTTTCGACAAAGTACCAGAAGGAACATCGTATATGGGTCGCAAAGACCGATGAGCTAATCTATGTTTTGCTGGCGCGTTGTACACATCTGGGGTGCACACCCCGATGGTTGGTGTCAGAAAACAAGTTCAAATGCCCCTGTCACGGCTCCGGCTTCACAAGAGAAGGTGTGAATTTTGAGGGCCCGGCACCCCGCCCGCTGGAACGTCTGGGAATTTCTGTTCAGTCTGACGGTCGCATTGCTGTTGATAAGGGCAAGGTGTTCCGCAAGGAGCGCGGCCAATGGGAGAAAAAAGATTCGTTCGTATCACTTGGTTGATCATTCGACTTCGCCATTAAACCAACCCGTAAGGGTATACCGGCCCGATATAGGACAGTAGGAAACACCATGAGGCTATATAAGAAAGAAGGCCTTTCCGACCGCATCTCGAAGCAAATGAAAAAGAGCCAGGTGTGGCGATCGATTATTCGGCACAAGCTGGATGATACCCCGCGAAATCGGGTCCTGGCTGTTTTATCGAATGTGTTCTTGCATCTCCACCCGGCCCGTATCAATCGAGACGCTGTCCGCTACGCCTATACCTGGGGAATGGGGGGCATCACATTCTTCCTGTTCCTGGTACTGACCATCACCGGCATCATGCTGATGTTCTATTATCATCCGAGCAGAATCCTGGCCTACCAGGATATGTTGGAGCTCGAATCCACGGTTCCCTTCGGTCCCCTGCTTCGAAATATGCATCGGTGGGCGGCCCACGCGATGGTCATTACCGTCATGCTTCATATGCTGCGGGTCTTTCTGACGGGATCCTATAAGCCACCGCGGGAGTTCAACTGGGGTGTCGGGGTTATCCTGCTTACCCTTACTCTGCTCCTGTCTTTCACAGGCTATCTTCTTCCGGATGATCAGCTTGGTTTCTGGGCTGTAACCGTCGGTACAAATATGGCGAAAGCGACTCCTCTTCTGGGTGCGGAAGGCCCCTTGGGGGAAGAAATCGGTATTACCAAATATACTGATGTGCGTTTCGCATTGCTGGGCGGTTCAATCGTCGACAGCAATGCGATTTTGCGAGCCTATATCTGGCATTGTATCGGCCTGCCGTTCATCTTGAGTATCTTCGTTGTGGTACATTTCTGGCGCATACGAAAAGACGGCGGGATTTCCGGTCCCGCCCGCTTCACCCTGAGTCAGGATGAAGGTGTTTCCTAGACCACTGTGGTAGACGCCTGGAGTCAACGTAAATGGATCAGTTTCTAGAAATCGTAACATTACCGGATAACGTACCAATCGTAGGATTCCTGTTTCTTACGGTGTTCTACTGCTGGTACGGCTTGCGACAAGCCTTCGCAAACGACCGCGTAATTGCACAACTCGAAGCCGATCCGGAACTCGCAAAGACCCATCATCGGAAACGTTACCCATGGCATAAGCGCTGGGAACAACGCGTCCACGTCTGGCCCTACCTGCTTCGTATCGAGTACCTCGGGGCCATAATCGTATTTATTATTCTGCTGGTCTGGTCTGTGGTTCTAAACGCACCACTGGAAGAGCCCGCCAATCCAAATCTAACGCCAAACCCATCCAAAGCTCCGTGGTATTTCCTGGGACTTCAGGAAATGCTCGTCTACTTCGATCCCTGGCTGGCCGGTGTTGTGTTTCCATCCATTATTATCGTGGGCCTGATGGCCATCCCGTACATCGACGTTAACGAAAAGGGGAATGGTTACTACACCTGGCGTCAGCGGCGTTTCGCCATCGGCACATTCTTGTTCGGCTTTATCGGGTTATGGGTGTTGATGATCGCGATCGGGACCTTTGTTCGCGGGCCGGGCTGGCTTTGGTTCTGGCCTGGCGAATATTGGGATCACCATCGTGTAATTTCGGAAACAAATGTAAACCTCAACGTATTATTCGGGATCAAGGACGGCACCACTGGGGCTATGCTCTTCGGAGGGGCGGTTGTTGGGGGTTACTTCGTTGTCGGCGGAGGACTCCTTCATCTTTGCTTCAAGAAGATGTCTGCGGCAACCCTGGAAAAAATGGGACCGGTCCGCTTTGGTATTTTTGCCGGACTCTTCCTTAGCATGATGTCTCTACCAATAAAGATGGTCGCCCGTATTGCGTTCGCCATCAAGTACATCTGGGTCACACCATTCTTCAATATCTAGCATGTAAACGCCCCTTGGCTTGTCAAAGCCTTTAGGAACTGCATATGGCCAAAGAACAAATCCCACGCGATCCCATCACAGAACGTAGTCTTCTGCCTGCCCTCTTTGTGTCGAGTGTTCTACTGGTCCTGGCGATGGGATGGGCGACCTATGACGAGATGATCGGTCGCCGACCATGGATCGCCTATCAGAAAAACTTCGTGCCCGTTTTGAAAGCAGCCCGAACTATCGGCCTGCAAAACGCTCTGGATGAACTCGCCGAAATACAGGCGACTGAAGAATATAAAGTAGCGCAGGCAAATGTTACCAGCGCATGCAACGATGATCTTAAAAAGAAGATTGGAAATATAGATGCCAAGATCGCCGAACAGAAAGCTCTCGGCATGGAGGCTCTTGATAGTGCCAAATACGACCGTGCCGACCTGCAAGCCCTGATCTATACCTACGAGGTTTCTATCCACCATTCGGGGAAACGAAATCCGAAGACAAAGGTCAAGATTGATAAGCTACAAGCGAGGGTTGATGCGGCCAATAGCAAACGGGATGATGCCAACGAATTGGCCCGGAATCTCGCGGACAAAAAGCGTGAATTAAAGACAGATTGTGAAGCGGCGAAAGTCGTGTTTACGCCATTTAAGGCCGTCGAAGTAAGAGCCGCGCGAGCCAAAGGCTCTCTTGATAATCTCGATCAGGAATTCAGCATATCCATTCGACAGGTATTCGACCTCAAACGTCATGGCAACGGTCGCCATGTACAAGTCGACCGCTGCCAAACCTGTCATGTTGGAGTCATCTATCCAGAGGTCGCCCTTCTCGAAGATATTCCCAACGCAAAAGAAACGTACGGATACAAACATCCCTTCAAGGCACACCCGACTCCAGAACTCATTGATCTCCATCCAACCGAGGAATTCGGTTGTACCTACTGCCACAAAGGTGCCGGTCCCCTTATCAATGCGGTCAATCGCGGCCATGGTTACTACCATAAAACACCATGGCCCATGTACCCGGATGGCATGGATGAGGCCGGTTGCGTAGACTGCCATAGGAGTCAAATCAACCTGGATCACTCCAAGGTATTCATAAAGGGCAAGGAGCTCTTCCGTGCAAAAGGATGTTGGGGTTGTCACAAATACCAGGGATTTGCGACCTGGGAAGACGAAGAGCTTGATCTGGTTCGCTCAACAAACGAAGCCAAAAATAAACTGACAGGACTGGTAACCAGCAAGACCGACCTATCGGCTAGCCTGGAGTCGACAGAACCATCCGAACTCGAAGCCTTACAGTCCGCTATTGATGCGCACACCATTCAGATCGAAGCAGCCCAGACACAGGTCAGCAAACTACAGGACCGCGCCGGTGAGTTGAAGTCGGAACATAAACGCATCGGACCCAACCTGAAAGAGATCGCTAAAAAGCTGGAACGTGAATGGCTACCTATCTGGATCGAAAACCCGCACCGCTTCCGTCCAGATACCAAGATGCCCAACTTCTACCTGGACCAGAAGGAAGACGATGTCCGGGCCATAAGCGTATTCTTATGGCGCAATGCCTTCTCGGCCGACGAGGGGCAAGAGGTGGCGACTATAACACCACGAGACGAAGCAGCCGCCGCGAAAGAGCTGGTTTCGGCCGGACTTCCCAAGGCGCAGGACGTCACGCCAGATGTTCAAGCGCGTCTGGACCAATGCCGCGGCCTCGGCGAAGAAGGGACAGCTGGCGAATGTGCCGACCAGATACTCGTATCCGCCGGACGTAGTCTGGTGCGAGAGCGGGGATGCCTTGGATGCCATCGTGTGAAACTTGATGACAATACGGTTGGCCACCCCGATTTCGCTGCAGATCTCTCCTACGTCGGAGAAAAATCCAACCGTGATTATCTTGCATCATGGGTACAGAATCCGCGTGCACATAATGCGCATACAGTAATGCCCAACCTCCGGCTGAGCCGTGCCGAGTCTGTGGCCGTCGCGACCTATCTCAAGAGTAAAACCCTGAGCGCCGATCAGCGAGCTTCCATGGGGTATGACAAATACAAAGGCTTGTTTGATCAGAGCGAAACAGCCCTAAACGAACTGGCAGCAGTCGGTGAAGAGCGAGCCCTGTATTATGGATGTACAGGCTGCCACGAAATCAAAGGACAGGAAAAAGCCGGACGTATTGGTACGGAGTTAACGTACGAGGGTTCGAAGGATGTCTCCCTGCTCGACTTCGGTCATCTGACCCAGGATTTCAAGAAGCACCATCGGGAAACAGCTTGGGATTGGTTTAAGACCAAACTACAAAATCCACGCGTATTCGATTGTCTCGAGTATGAGCCCGAAACCGGCTATTGCACGGACAACCGTAAACGTGAGACTCCGATTCTTCGTATGCCGAACTTCCGTCTTAATGACGAAGAAATCAATGCGCTCGCGACCTTTATGCTGGGAAGCATAGACGAACCCAGGGGTGCTGGCATTCGCGACGAGCCGCTCGGTGACCGGAAAAGCATAGCCGAAGGTTGGTGGTTGGTGAACCAGTATAATTGTACCGGCTGCCACCAGGTAGAGCAGCAGGGAGGCCAACTACGCCATATGTCCTGGTACGACAAAAAGCAGATGGCCCCACCCCTCCTGGATGGCGAAGGAACTCGAGTGCAGCCAAAATGGTTGGCAGAATTCCTACGTTCCCCATACACGATTCGGCCCAATCTTGATGTTCGCATGCCTACATTCGAGCTGACAGATAGTGAAGCGACCAAGATTGCGCGGTTCTTTGCGGCTCTAGACAAGCAGCCAGTTCCATACGTGAACCCAGAGATACCCTACGTCGACACCCAGACGTCACAGATGGATCCAGAGGCTAAAAAGCGTGCTCAAAACACCTTTGTGCAGCTCCAATGCTATAAGTGTCATATGATCTCGGATGAGATCGGACCGGAAGTGGATCGGGAAAGCCTTGCACCCAACCTTGCTCGTGCGACAAACAGACTCCGTCCCGACTGGGTCGTTCGCTGGCTCATCAAGCCACAATCGTTCATGCCATACACGTCCATGCCTGCCTTTGTTACGGGCCGTGAGCCGTTGGAACAACAAGCCGCGTTCTTTGCCCAGACCATGGCACCCATCGCCGGACGAAAGGCTCTGGAGCCCGCGATCCTCACAGCACTGGAGGCCGGCAAGAAGGAATTAAACGGCTACCCACTCGATGTACAGGAGACCTACCGTATGATGGTGGCGTTCATGTACACAATGAACCAGGCGGACGCAGAAGAGACGATGCGTCTGTATCAGGAATCCATCGCACCACCCCCAAGTGCGGACGACGGCTTGGACGGTGAGCCTGGAGCCGAGGAGCCTGGAGCCGAGGAGCCTGGAGCCGACGCACCGGAACCGGCCCCCGAAGATTAGGTATCCCGTTATTAATCTGACCACCCCTAAGGTGGATCCGCCGGGAATGATATCTTCGTGCGACCTCGAGTATGGCTTCACACTACCCAAGACTAGCCATTTCAAGACCCGCACGTTCTTTCTTCCATAACCACCGCTACCGTTAAAACAACCGATAACAGTATGCCGCGTAAAATCAACAGTCCCAATCCCAAAGCCAAGACCCGCAAGAAAACCGTCTGGATGCTGGCAATCTGCGGAATCGTGATCCCGCTTGTATTCGTCTACGTGCTCTTCAATAAGCAGACTTTGAACAAAGGCAAGATACGGAGTTATCTGCTATCAAAGGAAGAAGTGCGACAGCTCGAAGCGTTGAAGAGTTTCGGCAACCGCTCCGAGAAGCAGACCAAGGAGATGGAGGACGAATTTCTCCCCCTCGTTCTAGATGTCTGCAATGTGGGTACAAGTGTCACTATTCGTAGTCATTGTGCCTACGCATTGCAAAAGTTCGCCCATAAAGATGATGTGGCTTCTCTCCTCCTAGGTTATCTGAAGGTCGGAACAACAGGAACAACGGAACAAGGTGAACATCTGGTTCGATATTCAGCGGCCCTTGCTCTTGCCCGTGGGGAAAGTACGGACCCAAAAGTTCGGGAAGTCCTGTATGTCATGCTCGAGGACCGTGACCGCTCGATCCGCCGACAGGCTGCGGTCCAATTCCATAGAGTTGCCACCCAGTCCGACAAGGTTCCCCTCGGAATCGCACGAGATAAAGCAACACATGATCGGAAATATAGGGATCCCGTCGTGGCCCGTAATCTCAGCTACGCAATCGATATGTTGAGCCTATCCCAAACCCCAGCCAAGAGAACCGAATAATGCCAGGAGCAGGTTTACTCGGTCCTATCTTCGTGCTGGTCCTGTTGATGCTCGGGGCGGGGATCGTGATTAATACCCTCTTAGGTAGAGATCGTGATGTGGTTCCGAGAGCTATCTCACCGGAATCTTCCTTTCGTGACGTACCCAGCGAGGAACGGCTACCCCTCCCGTGGTCTTCGGAGGAACTCTTCAACGTCATGGTGAGTCTGGCGCAGGCGCTGGAGCTCGAAATTACCGAAATGCAGAGCCTGGACGATGTGTACGGTTCCTTTCTCGCTCAGGATCTCCGCCCCCTTGTGGGGGGGCGCTTTGCGTTTCGTTCCGTCCGGGTACGGGAAGGTGAACTCGTAGATGTAACGGACATCATCAGTTTTCACGATGAATTCAAGGTAGAAAACATCAAAAAAGGGATCGTCTTCACAAACGGATACTTCTCCGAGGAAGCCGTATTTCAAGGCGAAGATCGTCCGATGGAACTATTGAACCGGCAGGACCTACTTGCGTGGGCCCATAAATTCGCGATAAACATGCCCGGGAAACACGCCGATCCGTCGGCATAGACAACGGATACCGCATGACCACTAGCAACAGATTCAACATTGTGCTCCTGCCGGGCGATGGGGTTGGTCCCGAAGTAGTCGATGCTTCGCTGCCTGTCCTGAAAGTCGTAGAACGCTTTGCGAACGTACAATTCGACTGTACGACAATTCCTGGCGGTGGTGCACATTACTCCGAGTTTGGAACCGAATGGCCCGATGGATCCCTCGAGAAGGTCCGAGCGGCCGACGCTGTCATTCTGGGAGCAGTGGGACATGACGGCCCCGACGGTAAGGTTGTGCGACGAGGTGATGGCGAACTGGCCGGGTACGAGCTGGTTGTCGGGCTCCGGAAAAATCTGGACCTGTACACCAATGTTCGCCCCGTAAAACTCTTTCCGGGTGTCGAACATCGCATCCATGGCGAACTCCAACAGGTCTGGCAGCCCGAGAAGGTGGACATGGTGATCATCCGTGAAAACACGGAAGACGCCTATGTTCCTGGTTCGTTCCGATTGGAACGAAATATGAAGACGGAAATGATCACGTCGCCCATCATCATCACGCGTGTCGGCTCCGAGCGGGTAATTCGTAGGTCCTTCGAACTTGCTCGAAGACGGAATGGTGCCCCCGCGGATGGGAAACGGCGTGTTACCTGCGTGGATAAATCCAATATCATCCAGGCCCATCGGCTATTTCGACAGGTCTTTGATGAGGTCGCGAGCGAATTCCCAGACGTGGAAAGGGATTACGCGTACGTCGATGCCTTTTGCCAGTGGTTGGTCCGCACACCCGAATATTTCGACGTCGTCGTCGCCCCCAATTTCTCCGGCGATGTAATCACGGACCTTGCCGCTGTTCTACAAGGGGGCCTGGGGGTCGCGGCCGGTGGTAATATTGGTGACGATCACGCCATGTTTGAACCAATCCATGGAAGCGCTCCCAAACACGCAGGGCTGGACAAGGTAAATCCTGTCGCATGCATCCTGGCCGTGCGAATGATGGTCGACTGGCTGGGCACAAAGCATGGTCTGAACCAACTCGTTACAGCGGGTGATAAGCTGGAATTTGCCGTCCAGGAAACCTTGAAAACCACCGCTGGTCGAACCTATGACCTCGGAGGTTCGGCGCGTTGCTCCGAAGTCGGCCGGGCCATATCAGAAAAGCTCGCACTCTTGCTGGAAGTCTAAACTGCGGGTCCTTTCCGTCGGACAACAAGACGCCTAGTCCATAGTGCTGAAATTGGATTATCTTTTGCCGTTGACCAATACTTTGGGGTAGCGTGGAGGGCAGGGAGAACGGAATGACTCGGCCAACCGGACGACGAAGAAGAAAAAAAGCTAGCAGGGCGAACGGCTATACCCTTATGGAAATGATGATCGTTATCTCCATTGTAGCAGCCATGGCTTCAATGGCGCTCCCTATAGTCCAACAGTTCGCGATCGAGAATGAGCTGACTCGTGCGACGAATAAGGTCTTCGCAGTCGTTCGGTACGCTCGAGTTCACGCGGCCATGCGGACGCGGGCCTATGGTATATTTCCTGCCAGCGCAACGGGCGGTTCGAGTAATGGCGTAATCACGGTCGTTGAAGGTACAAGCTCATCGTGCACATCGATCCCAGATCCCAACCTGCCGGAAACGAAGAAAATGAACGAGTTTATTCTGGCCGACCACTTTCCGTCGGTCTCATTGGTAGGAGTAACGCCAACCGGTATGAATCTGGCCACCAAAGGCATCTGTGTAAAACCCAACGGTCGTGTTGTGCGTGGAGACACCGGCGCCGCCGTACCAGCGGATACATCGAGCCTTGCGGCGGGAGATATAAAGCTGGAGTTGGAACAAAATGTGAAGACTGTTGGTGGAAGTGAGACGAATAACCAGCCCAGCCACAAAGTGGTTATTGGACATAATGGCGATGTTTCTCTCGAATACTAATACAAAAATACCGGCACAGGACCGTAACCGCCGCGGAGTGACACTACTTGAGGTGCTTGCGGCTGTCTCCATAACGATCATCGGATTTGTGGGGGCTCTCGATCTACAGACGGCATCCATTCATGGGCTGTCTGGTAGCCGCTCTATGTTTCACGCTATGCAACTCTCGGAACATTTTGCGGAAACCCTTCGCACAGAGGGTATCGAATGGACCAATCAGAGCACTCAATCCGCGAGCCAGGTCAAATTTGAGTTCCTCAACAAAGCCCCCAATCCTGCTTCGGCCGGTTCCCAGAGTGAGTGGATCGTAGCAACTCCCGGCGGCTACGTGGGCACCATGGCAAACTTCGACGTCTATGATGAGGGGATCCTTACGGAATTTCCAGCCGATGAAGACAAGAGGTTCTGCATTCATTACCGCTGGACATGGCTACTCTCAGATATACTCCTTCGTGCCGACGTCCGCGTTCTCTGGGCCCGACCCGCCGGCAAACGAGATGAATATAAACAGTGTGAACTCTCTATGATCGACGACCCTGGCAATATTGCCTACATGTCGGCTCCCGTGATCATCATGCTCAACCCATCCACCGCCCAATGAAATCCACATCCCAACAACAACGTAAACGCATCTGGGGATTTACCCTTGCCGAGGTGGCCGTTGTGGCCTTCGTCTCATCAATTGCGGTTGTGGGTCTGGGGACGATGTACGGGCGAAGCGTAACGGGACTCAAGATCCAGGACCGACATCTGGACATGCAACGACAGCTACGGCTGGCCATTGAATTGATTAAACATGATGTTCGGCTTGCGGGCTTTATGGCCACCCCAAACAGTAGCGCGGACCAATCGGTTTGCCCCCAACCAGCGGACATTCTTCGGGCGGTCATTCTCCAGGAAGGTGAGGGGGATATCTTCGATGGTTCGAGCAATCCAAATATCAGCCCAGTCTCCCTCATCCTCTTTGGAGATTTCTCCGGTGGGCGAACGTACACTACCAGTAATATCACTGGGAACAGTGTTCAGCTCGTCGCCGATGCGGACCTGCCACAAACCGAAGCCGAGTGGGAGGACGTCTTCAAGACGAATCGGTATCTCAAGATCACCACCAACGAACAATTCGACATGATCGTTCCCATCACATCCGCGACTTTCAGCACCAAGCGAATTGAAGTTCAAGCGGGTACGATGCCTCGAGTCAGCCCACCACAGATGTGTGGAGTCGAAGGATTTGGCACAGGATATCATGTCAATGTGGTCAATTTTATTCGGTTCCGCATCATGAGGAGCCCGGTCCCTGGATCCGATGATGAAGACCTGGTTCTGGTCCGCGAAGAACTCGACAAAGCCGGTACGGATCCGATCGAGAATACCCGACTTATCGTCGCAAAAGATATCGTAGATATGCAGTTCTATGACTTCTTTTTTGATGACGATCTAACCGGAACGGATCCCGAACTCAGTTATTTTCCGACCATTGATTCTGCCACCGGGGGAGGACTCGCTCCCAAGGACCGTCTGGGAATATCTCCATTGGCAAAACCAGAGGATCTCCGGGCCATCACGGTCAAGCTGACCGCCCGAACCCCCACAGAAGACCCAGATGTATTCCATACAAAACGGGATGGTCTTCACTCCCCGATAAAAACCTACGATCTGGACGCCGATTCAACCAGTGCGGCTCGCTGCATATCCGCCGCCACCCGAATTCAACTGCGATCGCTCACTGCCAAAAACCTCAAGCCAGGCGGAGGCGGACCATGAAACGTCAATCGGGAGCTGTACTCTTCCTTGCGCTGTTAATGACGTTGATGTTGACGGGCTTGCTGGTGCTTGAGGTGGAAAAGACCACAGTAGAGATCGCGATGGTGGGGAACGAGCGCTTTGCTAAAACCGCCTATGCCGTGGCGGAGGGAGGATTGGTCGCGACAACAGCGAAAGCCTCGCAGGATCCACAGGGATTTCTGGCCTTTGCGGCACTCCACAACTACATCATAAAAGATGAAGACCTCAATTTTACGGTATATGACCTGGCTGCTGCCGGCTCTTTTGGCCGCGAAGGGGCAAATGCAAGTATTGTGGAGTTCGAGACCGAGATGACCCACCCGTTCGTCACGAATCGAATTCCCGGGTACTCACTCCAGGGACTTTGCTTTCGACGATACATATGGACAACCACATCAAAATACGGCCTGGGAGAGGAAGCGGGCCCAAACACTACCAGCGTTGAACATACGCAACGATTGAGCGTACAACGCGCGCGGTCTATGGTATACTTAGGCCCCGTTCCATGTAACCTCTGATTCGTGAAGATACCCAGAATGAATTTGTCTGTCTCGAGGCTTGCCCGACGTACCCTCGTGTTCGTGCAAGCCATCGTATTTATAGGCCTTGTGACAACCACCGCGTTCGCTGGTGTTGAGGGAGAACGAGAAGCTCCCATCGTTCTCCTTTGGATCGATACATCCGGCTCGATGGAATACCTCAATGAGGAGGGGCTTCAGCCAAATTGCAACGCGGGAACCCCGGAACTAACCCGATGGGCGCAAACCCTGGAGATTCTGACGGGTACATTCAACAGTTTCACATGTACCAGCGATCCACGAACAATTCCGCCGACCCGCGAAGACTACGGCTATGGAATTCCGCATATCATCTGGAATCTGACGGGGAACCCCGATCAATTCGATGATGGTCTTCTCGACATTCTAAGCTCCGAGATCAAGTTTGCCTTTGGCACATTCGACTCCGATCTGGGAACTGGTAACGACGCTCTGTCTGGGTATTCATATGGCCTGGTCACCAGTGCTGGGGTGAATCTTGGTGCACGTCGTGAATTTGCGGCCATCGGCGGTATGGTCATGCCCCCAGTAAATGACCTGGAAGCCGACTATGACGCCACGGCCAAAGATATCGATGACTCCTTATGGTCCGTTATTCCCCACGGTGGCACTCCGATCAGTTCGTTCCTTAAGGACGGTCTGTATATGGTTGAAACCGATAAGCGAATGGGTCCATGGAACGAAAATACGGGCGTAGGAGATATGTTCTATTCCTGTCGGGACAAGTTCGTTCTCTTGATGACGGACGGAAAACCGACCATGGGTGAGGATGACCAGGGGTATCCCACCACGGCCGACGCTGCTGCCGAACTCTTTGCGGCCGGCATAAAAGTCTATGTCATCGGCTTCAACGTAGAGGGACAGGAGATCAACGTCCTCGATGAAATCGCAGTGGCCGGTAGTGGTGGTGAATTCGATGGCGCGTTTATCGCCGATGGGGATACACAACTCTCTGTCGTTATGACGGCTCTCCTCCTGGACATCTTGAGTGGGCCTGTTTCACGGACTCGAACAACCTTCACCACGAAAACAAATCACGCTCTCGACAATCTCTATCAGTTCAATTCTGGCTATAAAGGCGACAGTTCAAACCGGCTAAATCGGAGAGCTATCCTGGAACAGGCCATTTATCGCTGTGACGACAGCTGCAAGACCGACGCCAGTGACGATGCATCGAGTATTTGTGAGATCTTCGATATCGGCGAGGCACTCAAGGATCGGATTTCGGATCGTAATGTACTGACGGTGGTCGAGGGGCGATCTGGCCTGGTTGATTTCGACACAGGCAATGCCGATCTTACAGCCGATGCCCTGGGAGTACCGACTACCGGCGTTCTTTCAGACCTTGTGATCTCGACCTTGAACAACGGCTTCAAGGTCTGCGGTCTATATGTGGCCGGGAAGGCCTCAGACAAAGCGGTCCGAGAAAAATTTGCCACCCAACTGATCGGTTTTATTCGTGGCGAGGAGGATTCCTGTCGCAGTAAACACCCCCTTGGTGCGATCTATCATAGTTCCCCGGTTATTCAGAGCGACCTGGAGGGTGTCGATATCAGTGATCCATCGTTTACGCTCTACCAGGACTCGGTAAAAGATCGACCCACGGTACTTTATACAGCATCGCACGATGGACTTTTTCACGGGTTCCGAGTGGACCGACCGGTCGAGGTGGCCAAAGCAGACTATGGTGAGGAGCTGTTTGCCTACCTACCGAAGTTTGTACATAGCCGCCTGCATACACTGTCGGATCGTTTTGACTTTCTTCTCGACGGAATCCCAGTCCTACGCGAGGTCCTTCTCCACCGTAAGGCTGGCGACACCTCGGAACAATCCCTGGCGAATTGGCGCTCGATCGTTGTCGTGCCCGGAGGATTCCGTACCTCCGGGGCCTTTGCACTCGATGTAACGGATCCCGAAGATCCAAAGCTATTATGGGAAATCACCCCCGAGGGGCGATGCGCGCCTGACTCTGCCGATATCCTGCAATGTTACGATACAGAAGACACTACCGCCTGCACCACGGGTGGCGACTGCAATGACTTTGCCAAGCTTGGATTTATTCGCTCCAAGGTAGCCATCGGGTCCGTATACTTCCGTTTTGCGGCTACCGGCGCAGCCGAGGAACGAGCCGTCGCGATCATTCCTGGAGGAGAAGCTCGGGATGGCGTATCGGCATCTGGGAAGGTTGTCTACGTGGTAGATCTTGAGACGGGCGAGAAGGTCGTGGAGTTCAGCAATTTCACGCAGAACGTCGTAGACAATAACGATGCTGCAGAGAATACAGACCATATCGATTTCGATATGTTGGGCGAGCCGGCCTGTTACAACTCCTTTCCAGGCACCCTCACAACCCGCTGTATCATGGGGGATGGTGGCGGCCAGCTATGGTATCTCCGATTCAAGGATATTAATCCGGATACCTGGCGGTTACATTACTTCCACGACGCCTACAACATCCCGGAAGGAGAAACCCCAGAATCACTGGATTCAACCAACCGACGTCCAGTATGGGAATCCCCTGCCCTCTCTCTACATCCGGACAGAGGACGTCTGGTCGTGGCCTACCATACCAATCGGTTATCGGACACCCGCGATCGCTCACCGCTCAAATCTCGTTTAATCTCCATCGTTGAGTCGACCGTATTGAATGCCGATGGGATCGCGGAAGAGGTGGCCTCTACAACGAATTGGGTGAAATACTTCGATGCGTCCATGGCAACAGGTCCGCCCCTCATCTTTGACCGCGCTGTCTATCAAACCGCATACACCCGGGTAGAGGGTGATTATTGTGCCATTGGTGACGGTAGGCTGTGGGGTATCAATTATGTGGGCATAGACGCCAATGCCATCGACGATATCGAACCCGCGATCGACGCCGATGAAAACGCTACCACCTCCGAACTGACCACAGACGTGGACCTGGGCGAAGGGCGCACCCACGGAGTCGAGATTCTAGTACGCCCCTCCTGTAGCGACTCCGGCCTGGCGTCCAGCCTCCCCCCCACAATGGAATTTATTATTCAGAAGACCAGTGGCGAGGGAAGTGACAATCAGAAACCCTCCTCAGGAGCTGATTCTGAACTGAAACGATCCACTCTGAAAGTGACCTCACGCTTCCAACGAGTATTTATCAACGCCTGGGGCAATCTACTCGAATGACGGATCATGGAAAAGGTGGTTGGACCCGCCGAATCATGGTTCTGCTGTCCACCGTATGTCTATTCGGCTGGTCCGGATGTGATAAACAGAGTAACGACCCCACGCTCGATCGTCCGTTTGAGCCAGCCGCTGAACAAGAGACCCCCGTCGCAGAGTCCAGTGGAGTCAGCCCGGAAGCACAAGAAGAGGAGGCGTCGAGCTCAAACCAGAAGGATCAAGAACGGCGCGGATTGAACCTTCAAGGATTGGCGCCTCCCAAACTGAAGATTGCCGACCAACGATTGCTGGGTGTCCATCTACCCGAAGGATTCTCGCACCAAAAGTCCTCACAGAACTCCGGCACGGCCATGATACAGGCCTCTGCCAAGCAGATTGAAACCTTTTACCGAACGTTGAATTATACGATGGTGACACGAACCGTTCCTGGCAATCGGATTGGATATCAACTTGCGGTCTCCGACGAAGCGATGGATGCCATTCCTGAAGAAAACAAGTCCGCTCTAGCCACAGCACGCATCTACTTGTTTCCTGTGGGAGAAGATAGCTGGTCTGTTCAGGTCTATCCGAACAATTCGTCTCGCGCTACCGGTGCCGGTCCCGACCCCATGGGGTACATTTACGAGCCGGCTGAATTCCGCGGGCGCCGTGCTACTCCTCCCCGAAGGGAGTCCAATTCCGCCGGATCGGTGGGGGGACGAAAACGCCCCAAAATAAACGTTGATCTACGCCCAAAACTGCGTAGATGGAAAAAAGACCATCCGAACCGCCCACTACTCGATTGATAGACTTGTCATTTCCCAAAAAATCGAGTACTTCGGAGGTTCTCAGTATAGGCTGAGAAAGAGGCTCAAACCTTGTGTTGTCCCCAGCAAGGAAACGTATGAGATTCATGGCTTTCAGAGCGTACGCAGTACTTGTCTTTGCGATTATGTTGGTTGGGACTATACCTGGGCTCGCCAACGCCAATACCGCGACCTCATCCCGATTCAATGTGATTGAAGTCGGGCCAAAACAGATCCAGCCGTATAGTCATCTGGAAGTTCGGCTTGTCCCTCCAGCCGGGGAGACTATTGCGGCCTTTGAAGCTCTTACGAAGGCCGAGATCCTACTCGAGGGTGAGGTGGCATTCGCCACGGGAGAAAAGGACGCGGCATTCCACATTACTCTTCCGGCCACGGTCTCTCGATCGGGTCGGGTTCGACATAAGGTAGACAACCGCCTGGAGATGGCACTCGGTCTACGGCACGGGATTTTTACCGGCATGATGACGGTCCGATTGGGGCGTTCCACTGCTGCAACCGACGGCACAGAACAAATCCTGTGGGAGACAATCCAGCTTCCCGTAACGTTGGATATTTTTCCGCTAGTGCTCCATACCTTCGTTCACCGACTAGTCTCAGCCGTGCCGCTGACACCAGGGGCCTCACTCGGAGTGCAGCTCACATCAACCGAGCAGGGCCTGAAGGTGGTCGGATATACCGATGCCGGTTTCAAACAATTTGCTGCGGCGCCAGAGGATCGGAGCCTGGTCATCGGCGACATTCTGAAAAAGGTGGCGAATAGAGATGTCACCACGAAAACCGAATTGTCGACAGTCCTCGCTACCGCCGTCGGACGGACGGGGAGCCCAACTCTGATCCATGCAATACGTGATGGGACGGAAAGACGCGTGATCATTGATCGTGTCGCTGCGCCAGGAAGTTCCTTGCCTGTCTGGTTCTGGCAGGTGGTCGCCTATATTTTGTGCGCGAGTCTAATTCTAATGGGGTTCTTTGCTCCCTTTGCAGGGATCACCTCCTACGTCGAGCGCCGTATCGCCGGCCGTATCCAAAGTCGAATTGGCCCCAATCGTGTGGGGCCCGGTGGATTTCTGCAATGGTTGGCGGATGGGCTGAAGGCCATCCAAAAAGAAGATCTCATCCCACCCAACGCCCAGAATGTGTTCTTCCGAATGTCGCCGTACTTCGTCATGGCCGGGGTGTTTCTGACCTTCGTACATCTTCCCTTCAGTCAGAGCCTGGTCGTGGCAGATCTCGACATCGGCATTTTTTACATCCTGGCGGTAACAAGTGTCGTGGTGGTCGGGATCATTCTCGGCGGTTGGGCAAGCAATAATAAGTGGTCCCTATTAGGGGGGTTCCGTTCGGCGGCCCAGATGGTTTCGTACGAGATCCCGCTGGGATTGTCCGTCCTGTCGGTTGTAGTTATCACGGGTAGCCTATCTCTACAGAGTACCGTTAATCTTCAGGGTGGATACCCCTGGGAATGGAATATGTTCCACAACCCAGCTTTGTTGGCCGGCTTTTTCATCTTCTTCGTCTCGGCCCTGGCCGAAGGAAACCGGGCGCCGTTCGACCTCCCCGAAGCGGAGTCGGAGCTGGTCAGCGGGTATAATACGGAATACAGCGGGATGCGCTTCGTGTTCTTCTTCTTCGCGGAATGGGCAAACCTGTACGTTATAAGCGCGCTGGTAACGGTTCTCTTTATGGGTGGTTGGCAGATCCCGGGCGTCACGCCCTTTGAGATGGAGGCCTCCATGGGGCTTCAGCTCCTCGGCCTGGCTATCCTCACCCTGAAAGCGTTCGCGCTGGTCTTTGTCATCATCTGGATTCGATGGACCCTACCACGCATCAGACTCGATCAGATGATGATCATGTGTTGGAAGTATTTTATCCCCGTTTCCTTTGCGGGATTCATGCTCACTGCCTTCTGGATCACATGGGTTCCCCAGGGGGTACAAGATGTCGTTCGCTACGGTTTGTTCGGCATAAGTGTTATTGTTTTAGCCTTGTTCCTCAAACGGGTCCGGTATAACCTTGAGGTCGGCTTGGCGCGATCAGGTCGATTTACCGGAAGTCTGCATTACTAGCGTCAGGAGTCTTTGACGTATGTCTCGAACAGCCACAGCAGTAGAGTCCATTCAAGACCAGAGCTACTTCCAAAAGATCTGGAAGTCGGCGACCTCTACCTTCGAAGGTATGGCGGTCACAATGGCCAACCTCGTTCGAACTCCGATCACGGTCCAATATCCCGACCGTCTGCCGGAAGGAAAACAGATGTGGGAGATGCTCCCAGAACGCACCCGTGGTTTCCTTGAAGTCGATATGGATATCTGCACGGCGTGCACATTATGTGAAACGTTTTGTCCTATTGATTGCATCCAGATTCTCATTGAGAAACGGGACGACCCCACGTCCGATAAGAAGATTCGTGGCATGTATGCCTTCGACATCGATATGGGCAAATGTATGTACTGCGGTCTATGCGTCGAACCCTGCCCAACGGGTTCCATTCGCATGACAACCCAGTTCGAGGGAGCCGACCCGTGTCTGGAAACGATGACCTTTCGTTTCATTCCCTTCGACGGTTTCGTTGTTCCCTTTAAGGCGGGGAAAGGCGCACGTGAATTTCCAACCCGGCCGCGAGGTGAAATCGCCCGCGAGACGCTGGACCAAATGCGTAACGAGAACCACCTTCTATTCGATTACATCCGCACCCGAAAAGCGGAAATTGAAGCGGAAGCCGGTGCGGAAGTTGTCCCAGATATCGATCCCATTGAGGCCAAGCGCATCGAATTCATAAGTCGATTGAAACCGGACGATCACCAGAGCCTCTTCGACCTCCTCCGATTCGTTATGGCCGATACGGATTGTGGTGCCTGCACCCTACCGGATGCCAAAGACGATTGGGATTGCGATGGCTATTCAAAAGGGCTGGTCGATGGCGAAACCACAGATGTCGACCGCTGTGAGCCTGGGGGTGATGATACCAAGCTCGAGATTGAGATGATCTTCGAGATCTGGAATGGCTTGGCGGCTACCGGTTCGGACGGCTGACCCCACAGGTCCATGCCATTGGGCAGAGGATATGCTCCCCATCTTTCGAACACGGGCTACAACAAAATCACCCGGCTCGCTCTACACTTCGAGATTCGATCCGATTGATCAAAGTGTGAAGAGCAGCAGAGTTAATTGCCATTCTCCATGGCATAGGAATTTGCCCCGATAAACCCCTCCCAGCCACAACCGGAACAATGATTTTACAGTCCCGAAACAGACCGGAAACAATTACCGGATATGAAGGAAGAAACCCACCGGTTTGCATGGGTATAATCACGCGTAATTGAGGAACTGATGAACAAGTATAAGGCTGAATATCTCTGGCTTGACGGAACAGAACCCACCGCCAAAATGCGGTCGAAGACAAAGGTCATGGATCTAGGTGAAGCACCCTCGCTCTGGGGCTTTGATGGCTCCAGCACAAACCAGGCACCCGGGGAGAACTCGGATTGTGTCTTAAAACCAGTATTTATCTGTCCAGACCCGGTCCGGGGCGGCGACAATAAAATTGTCCTGTGCGAGGTCCTGAATACCGATATGACCCCACACACGACCAACACGCGTGCTTCATGTGCCGCAACCGCTGAAAAATACTCCAGCCACCAATCCTGGTTTGGAATCGAGCAGGAATATACCTTCTTCGATGGGATCAAGCCCCTGGGTTGGCCTGATAGTGGCTTTCCAGCTCCACAGGGTGGCTATTATTGCGGTGTCGGAGCCGATGAAGTCTTTGGTCGCGACATCGTAGAGGCGCATATGGATGCATGTTTGGCGGCCGGCCTGTCCTTCAGCGGCATCAACGCAGAGGTCATGCCCGCGCAGTGGGAGTTCCAGATTGGCCCTGTAGGAGCTCCCGACATCGCCGACCAGTTGTGGGTTGCGCGTTGGCTTCTATATCGGGTTGCCGAGGAATTTGGTGTCAGCGCAACGCTCTATCCCAAACCAGTCAAGGGTGATTGGAACGGTGCTGGAGCGCATACTAATTTTTCAACTCTTGAAATGCGCGAATCATACGATGCCATTGTCAAGGCCGCGCAAGCGCTTGGTGAGAAGGCAGACCTCCATATTCGGAACTATGGCTATGCCATTGAAGAGCGCCTTACAGGACTGCATGAGACCTGCAGCTTCAAGGAGTTCAAATGGGGCGTCTCCGATCGTGGTGCATCTGTACGTATTCCGTGGCAGGTCGAACGTGACCAGAAAGGCTATCTGGAAGATCGACGGCCCAACGCCAACTGCGATCCATATGTCGTATCTCAACTGATGATGGAGACCTGTTGCGAGGCTCTTAAGCCGTAGCTCTAAACAGCTAGAAAGCCGCGGGTGGCAACGCCCGCGGTTTTTTTTTGCTCGAAGTTACTTCCGACGAATGGAAACGTTGAAGACCCGGTGTTCATCTCGCTCGCCAGTTTGTTCGAGATTTATGATACCCCGGTGCAATTCTACGATTCGATCCGTTTGAAGGCGTATGGCCAGCCTTGAATCTCCCACGAGCTCTATAACTTCGCATAAGCCAAGACGAGGATGCTCCAGGAAATCCCCAATGGCGATCTCTACAGACTCCTCTTCGACTGTCTCTACAGGTTCGGGCTTGGCGGATACCACAACTGGCTTGGCGGCCGAGGTATCGTCCACCATCTCCATCATCACCCATTGCCGAAGACCGGTATGTTCATCATGATCACGATATAAGCGAACGTCGTCGAATGAGCTTACGCTGAACTCAAAGGATATAACCTCCGCGCCAAGCAGTTCCGCGACAACGACGTCACCCGTTTCTACGTGACGGCATGTGACCACAATATTCAATTCGCGAGCTTCCTGATGGAAGGAAACAGAACCCTGAACAGACGTTAATAAATAATCACCGGTCAGGTTCTCCTCGCCCTTCAGGTAGCGTTTATGTTCGGGGCGAAAAATCCGAACCACCGGGTTGGACACATAGCCAAAACCCGAGAAAAAGGCTGTTTCCACTCGTTCACGAACACAAAAGTCGCGAATCCCGGTTACAACATCCTGCCCGGTCTCAAGACGCCCGATGAATCCGCGTCGTTTCTGACTCTCGACAACAATCATTGCCCGCCCACATTGATACCGAAACGCAATATAGATGCGGCCTTGTTAGACGTCAAACTGTTGGCCGTTCAATTAAGTTCGTCAGCTGCCGTAACAGGCATTATTTAAAGACCGGATCCTTCGCTGTTCTAAGAAGAACGTCCTTGCTGAAAAGACGCTTCAACCGTAATAGGCGCTGGAATTTTGCGGCCTGACGCGTGTCCGTATACAGCGCTGTCGGTCGTCGGATCTCACCATCGATCAATTGGTCCGAGAAATCGTAGAATTTCGCCTTCACCCCTTTCGGTGGTGCCGCGATCGCTGTTCCCAGGAACGCAAACGCGAGTACGATGCTACATGCCATCACTAAACTACGTTTCATTATCGGACCTCTTTTGATTCCTTAACGTTAAACGCTTTCAACCTGCTTTTCAATCCGAGCTGGGCTTGGGTGCGGTTTTTCCTGGGGCTTCCTTGGCAGGAGCTGCCTTCGCTGGACCGGCCTTGGCGGGACTACCGCCATCGGCCTTTTTGGCAGGCTCTTCAGATTTTTCCGGATCTTTCGTCTTGGGAGTGTCTTCGGTCTTGGGATCCTCGGAATCAGACGAATCGTCATCATCGTCCATATCATCGTCCATATCATCCTCATCGTCGTCAGATATGTTGACGTTCATCTTCTTCATATCCACCAGGATCTTGATCTGTTTCCCCACTGCGGAATCCGCTCCTTCCCCAGTAATATCCAAATACTTGTTCAGAGTAGCGATCGCATCATCAAGTTTGTCGAGGTGGGTTTCATAGATCTTCGCAATCTTCAGAAGGATCGGTGTCCTGCGTGAATCAATCTTCAGAGCGGTATCGTAGGACTTCACTGCATCCTCGAATTTCATCATGCCCCATTGGGATGATCCCAGACCGATCCAGGCTTCCACATTGTCCTTCTGACGACTGAGTACCAACTCATACCGCTCGGCCGCACCAGAGTAGTCCAACCAGTTCAACTGTACGCTGGCCAGATTGAGATGAGCGGGCAGATTATCCGGATCCAGATCCAACGCGGTCTTGAAAGATCGAACAGCAGCCGGAAGAGCCCCCATCCGTACATATACCACGCCGAGATTGGTATGGGCCTCGGGACTGTTGGGGTCCAATGAAAGAACCTTCTGCTCGAAAATCCACTTCGCAATCTTGAGTTTTCCCCGTTCGAGATTGATCAGACCACGGGTATTCAATGCTTCCGTGTTTTGTGGTTCTCGCTCCAGTACACGAATGACATACTCTTCCGCCTTCTTCGGATCGTCTCGTTCCAACCAGTACAGCGCAGTCGCATTGTTGGCGGCGACATTGTCCACGTCTCGTGCCAGAACATTGTCCAGTATGTCTTTTCCTTCCTGCATCAAGCGATTGGATTCTGGTCGATTGCCTCTCTCAAATTCCCGACGCGCATTGATGAGAGAGAGCTTTCCAATAAAAGCACGGTATTGAAGGGTCTCCAGCTTGTCCCCATTCTTTTCCAGAGCTTCCAGGTATACTTCGCGTGCCTTTTCCAGATTGCGCAACTTTTCGTACACCTTCCCGAGATTCGTATAGGCCTCCAGAAACGCCTGGTCCTTATCAATGGCCTTGCGGAATTTCTTCAGGCTCACTTTGTAATTGGGCGGGGCCGTCAAGGCGGCTTTCATTCCCTGACGGAATAAGTCCTGAGCCTTCTTCGGCACTCCTTCCACGTACTTGATTACGCGCTCCTTGACCGGAGCCCGCCGGGTAAGGTCTTCACCTTTCTTCTTTGTCTTTTTCGTTGTGGTCGTGGTCGACGAATCGGTCTTCGTAGCGACCTGGGCTCCACCACAAGCAATCAAGCTCGCACCACAAATAATAAGGACTGCTATCGAACAAAGTTGGTTTCGTCTCATATTCGTACCTCGCCAATCCCTATTGGGCAGGCGCCATATCAACGACGATGTTGTTGCGCTTCAGATAACGCAGAAGGGAAGCCGAGCCCAGCGTATCGCGCGTGTGATCACTACGTACGGCCTTTTCATCCGAGACCGGATATTCCTCGGGATTTACCTTCGAGGCATAGATAGCCGACTTCTTCGACCAGTCATTATATACCTCCATCTGGTGCGCTGATTTCAGAGCAAGACCAAACGCGACCAGGGACTTTTCCCGTGGGATTTTAGCCTGCTGCTCCAGATACAGACGATAAGCATCCTCGGTATCGAGGTCGAGTCCGTCCGGAATCGGTGCGTCGAGGAGGAAGTTCACAAAGTTATAATAGAGCATTCCCGTACGAAACAGAGCCGCTGCATTCCATTGTGGCTGTTTGTAGACCGCCATGATCGAGAGGTAGGCATTCTCCACAGCCTTGAACGCTTCGGCCTTCTTCGTGACCCTTTCCCTGATTCCCTCAAGCTTTTTCATTGTCTTCTTGTCCAAGGAAATCGCCTCGTAGTCCGCATAGGAATACTCGGTCAATTCGAACTTGGCCTGGGCTGCAAAATATTGGGCCTGCTTGAATCCTGTCGCCTTGGGATCGACCTCGACAAATACCACTTGGGCTTTCCCATAATGCCGCTCGGCATGGCGTCGGTTTCGCTTTTCGTTCAATTTACGGAGAATCGCTCCCACGCGGGTGTGAGCTTCTACCACCAGAACCTTGGAGGACGCGTATCTCTTAATAAACTTGATGTAGTGATCTTTGGCCCTGATCAGATTCCTACGACCACCGCTATCTTCGTGAACCCGTCCAATACGAAAGTACACTTTGTCCGCATTCTTTTTCTTCGGGAATAGCCTCAGATACTTCACAAAGGTCTTTATTGCGTCCTTCGGGCGATCTACGGCTTCATAAATGAGGCCTGCATTCAAAATAGCATCCGCCGCCCTACTATCCGACTTGAATTTTTCCATAACCAGGAACGACCTGGCTGCATCCACAAACTGCGTCTGGCTCTCGTATATTTCACCAATCAAGTATTGTGCTTCCGGTGCCTTTTCCGCTGCCGGGAACTCTTTGCGCATCTTCCCGTAGGTCTTAATGGCAGCGCGAATATCCCTCGCCTGGTAATGGATGGCCGCAATGTTGAATATGGCATTGGCCGCCAACTCTTTATCGTCCGTGTTTCGAGCGCGACGGAATTCCTTATACACCCGCTTATACTGGGAAATCGCTTTGCTGTATTCCTTCTTCAACGCATGCTCTCGAGCCAATTCACCCACAGCAATTGCGCGGAACTTGTTGAGAGTCTTCCGGGTTAAGACCTTGAAGTTTCGAGCCTTGATAAGCTTGTTGGACCAGTTTTCGACCTTCTCCCAATGTGCCAGCTTGGCATAACAGTCGATCAGCATCTGGACGGACCAGGCCGCAAACTCATGTCGCGGAAAGTCCTCAAAGATGATCTTGAGTCGAGAGACGGCCTCTTCATATTGGCCGTGGTTGTACAACATCTCCGCGGCCACAAACATCATCTCTGGGATTCGCGCACCACGCTTTGGGTTCTTTCTCCGGACCTTCGGATCCTTAAGCCATTCACGCACGATATTGACGTAGGCATCGGCGGATTGAACAAACCCCTGCTCCAACGGTGCCAAGTCGCTCCGCTTCTTGAGCTTGGCGCTCTCTTTCAATTCCTCTTCGCTCAACTTGACCGTATCGATGGTTTTCCCACCCCGGGGTCGTTCACGAAGATTCTTCTTGTACATCAACTCGTAATAACAATAGACCGCGCCCAGAGCCGCATCCTCGGTGTATTCACCTTTTCTATCACGCTCAAGAACACGCTCGTACTGCACCAGCGCTTTTTTGTAGTCCTTCTTTTCGTCCGAGAGGATCTCAGCAAGGTAGAAATTGACCATGTAGGCATTCTTACTCTTGCGAATCGCGTTCTCGCTGTCATTGAACTCTCGCAGGAACAGCTCATAGAGATCGGCCGCTCGGAAATACAGCTTCTGCTTCCGTAATCTCTGGGCTTCACGATGGTATTGATTGGCGATCCACAGCATACGCCCTTCGCCGAGCTTGTAGGCATTCTCCAGTACTTCATCATCTATAGAATGGGCTTTTCGCCAGGTTCCCTTCGCTCCAATAAACGCCACCATGCGCCGGGTATCTTTTTCAAGCTGGCCCAGATCCTCCTGGGCTACGCGAACGCTCAGGATATTATCCCACCATGCGATGCACATCTTGTCCGTTGGGAATTTCTTCAGGAAATGCTCGTACAGCGAGATAGCTTCTTCGTCCCGATCCATCCCCAGTAGAAGACTGCCCAATTTCTTCAACTTCACATAGGTCTCGTCTTCTGACACCTGGGTAAGGAAGTACTTCTTGGCCAACTTCCAACCATCGTCCATTTCCGCGTAGACACGGATCAGATCATTAAGCGCCTGATCGCGGAATTCGATCTTCGCCGCTACCCCGGAACTTGTCACAGCCTTCACGACCTTCTTGAAAGTCTTGACCGAACGTTCCATCTCCTTCTGGTTATAGTACACCCAGGCGAGTTTATAGAGGGCATAGTTAAACATGGATGAGCGCTTATGGTTGTTGATGATCTGCTCATACTTCAAGCGAGCCTGTGTGAGCATACTTCTATCAAAATAGTACTCAGCCAGAGCGAGGTAGGCTTCAGCAACAAATCGGCTTTTGGGGTAGGTGTTCACAACCTTCAAAAGATTGGACACTCCTTCAAGGGTGAGGTTGTTGTTTTTCTTATTCTTCCCCTCGAGAAGCAGACCTTTCGCCAGATAATAGGTTACCTCATCGATACGGAAATAATCCGGGAACTGGCGTTGAACTCGACGGTAGAACTCCAACGCCACCTCATAGTTTTCGTCCGGCATTTTCGGTTCCCGACTCAGTGTCCCCGCATCATAGGCGTCCACCTGGTTCCGAAAGTCGTCCATTTTCATCAGGAATCTGTATTTTGATTCCTGCCAGTTGGCTTCTGCCAGCCGGTGATAAATACCGACCTTATTGTGGTAATGGGGGTTGTCACGAAGCAAACGCTCCATCTTGCTAATCTGGTCCATACGAATTGTAGATTTTCGTTCCAGGTTCACTTTGACCTGGGCATCCAATGCGGCCTGTTCGACATCTTGCAGGGACGCGGGACCACCTTGTTCCTCGACCTTGACCTTCTTTTTACCCATATCGGCTTTCATCGCCTTTACAGCACGGCTCTTCTTCTTCTGGCCGTGCGCAGACAACGGAATGGTCACGCAAATGGAGAGTAGTAGCAAAGTGCGTACGGTTCGACCGAACAGCATCATTGGGCACACCTATCTTTCAACATCGCTCTATAATATGGAATCTCGTCGACCCAATATTCCCCTTCAAAGGGCCAAGCCATGGAATCGGAGCCGACAACCGCCAGTGCTCCTTCTGCGGATTTTCGACGTTTTTCAGCCTGTTCTTGCTCTTGTGCCATCAAACGGCGGGTCTCCTCATCAATGGCTTCCATCTCGATCGCGGACAAGTCAATTTCAATCTCCGTGACGTTGATACTGTATTTATCAATATCGCCCTTCACGGCGCGTAACATCTGCTGTACCCGAATGCCAGCATGAATGACGGTACTCGCACGAGCTGTAGCAAGCTTGGCAAGCAGACTATTCCTCAAACCAGCCAGGTCATCTTTCACCTTGTTTAAGATCACCTGTTCCTTTTCGACCTGACGAATCGTTCGGTAATAATTATAGAACAGTACATCCGCGAGGAGCGGCTTGGTCAGGTCCGGGGGCAGATCGTAGTTTCGTGAGCCAGCAACCGTAGCAATGACGGCCTTGTATGCATCTTGCGGCTTACGTTGCTTTCGGAGGAATTTTGTGAGCGGGATAGCAAGTACGGCCACTCTATCATTGAACATATCCAATGCCTTGCGGGCCTCTTTATAATGGCAACTGTTCAGATAGATTGTGGCCTCAAGAATCCAGAGTTCCGGGTAGAAATAATGATTCAAAGCCGGTGAATGCAAGGCGTGGAACATGCCCAGAGCACGAACCCGATCACCGTTCAGGAAATAGGACCAGGCAGACTCAAAAAACGCGATCGGTGCTCGAACCGAATCCACGTTGATCTTCCTGTAATAGAAGACGGCCGCATAATAATCATTATTGGCATAGGCAATACGGGCCAACGCCAGATATGCAAGTTCAATGACCGTGTACTCCGTACCGTTTCGTTCGGCCGAAATGATCACCTCTTGCAGCATCTGCGCGGCCGACCGGAACTGCTGTTGGTCTACCAGCTGAAGAGATTTCAGATAGAGCGCCTTCGGGTAATCTGGGCTCCGGTCGGAGATCCGATTGAAATAGGGTTCGGCCCGCTCGGGACGCTGCGACTCGTAGAAGAATTCGCCCAATACATAATAGAACTCGTCCTGGAACTTGGCTCCGAAGAACGACGGATCCATCGTTGTCAGTTGTTCAAGCTCCGGTGGACTGTATCCCACGGTTTGACGAAGGCGGCGCAGGTCATGAAAGGCCTGCACAAAGAACGGGGCTTCATATTCGGGAGCGAGCTGACGCAACTGATCGGAGGCGATCAACACCTGAACCAGCGTTTCCGCTGCCGCTTGATTCAAGCGGGCCTTCACCAGGGCGTTGGCAATTCCGTAATGGGCAATAATGTATTCCTCACTGCCCGGAGCGAAAGAACCATCCGATAGGAACCGCTGAAACTTCTTGATGGATTCAACGAAACGCCCCTTATCTGCCAGTTGTTTTCCCTTCTTTAGAACACCCTGGGCATAGACCCTACGCTGACGAGCTCGCCGTTTCTCCAGCTGCTCGGCGAGGCGCTGGGCCTCTTTGCGCATACGTTCCTCTTGCGCCGCTTTCATCTCCGGAGTGAGGGTCGGTTCTGTCTTCTTTGGGGTTGTCGTCGTCGCCGCGCCTTTGGTCTTGAACTTCTCCGGTGAGGCCAGCATCAAATTGATGACTGCGGCATCCACTCCCTTTTTCTTCAGCTCATAGATCTCTGTCGGCGAAAGCTTGAAGACCGTTCTATCTTTGTTCATCTTTTTGAGGATCACAGACGCGGGCACCTCCAACTCCGTAAGCTGGATAATCTGCGCCTTTGTAATCGCCAAGGCGGAACCGGTCCCGGCTACAAGCAGCAGCGTCAACATAACGAACGGAACAAGAAGTTGTTTCTGGCGAGCTTTCATACTGTCTTCCTGGCTGTAAGCGTCCAATCTAATCTAACCAACGGTGCGCCTATTCCGTTCCGCCGGTGAGAAAGCTCGCACCGACAAAGAACTCGGCCGGGAAGGACACGCCTCCACCAACAGCTTCTTGATCGGCCGGATGGAAATAGTGTCGATACCCAATTCGCATGGCGATCTTATCCGAGAACCAGAGGCGGAAAGCCGCCCCAAGAGCGCCGGTAAAGGTCGGCGCATGCTCGTATTCTTTCCCATCACCATCCCGATCCACCATGGTTCCCATCACACCAATGCCGAAGGAAAACGATAGATCAAAATGAACGAGCTTTGACGAGAAGAAGCCAATCTTTCCGTGGGCCGGGCTCCACATGCCGCTCAAGGTACCGTGATAAACAAGATACTGCGGCAATCCCACATCGAGTTTGTTAGCCTCCAGAAAGCCTTTCAACTCACTACGCTTCGGATGGATGTAGGATCCTTCCAACTCTATCCCGATTGCTTCCGAGATGAAATAGGTGGCCCCGACACCAATCGGGATGTACAGCCAAAAGTCATCGTTTGGAATCACACCAGACTGGAAAAACAACTCGGTGCGATTTTCCTTGAGGTACTTACGCTTCTGAATGACACGAATAGCTCGCTTCTTAGCCCAGTAGAGGTCGAAGGCCTCATCCACCGAGTTGGTATCTTTTGCGAATCCGGTCGTCGGGTTGAACGACACAGCACCAAACGCAAGTAGTACGATGGTGAAGAGAGCTACGATACGATTTTTCTTCATCGTTTCGACCTTTTTCAAGAACTACGGAGAAATACAGAGATAGGAGAACAATCAGGGGGCCTGTTCGTGGCATTCATAACAAACACTCGTGTTGCCGGAGCAGAGCTGCCATGAACAAAATGAATCGCCAGGGATACACAAATCACCCTGGTTACAATCCTGGTCTTCGGTACATGCGGTCGGCGCAGGAGCAGAACATTCGGCGATATCCGAACACGTGGCATCGCAACAAATGCCGGCCGAAGCATCGGTACACGCGCTACCGTCCGGAACGATATAAAATTCCCCAGCTGCAACCTCAGTACGATGATCCGTACAGATACTCGACTCGGGTGAACAGGGGCTTTGACAGGCGTCGAAGCTGGCGGTGCATTCGGCATGGTCTGCACAGGACTTTCGAAGGGCCATCCGGTTGTCGTCCGCACCATTAATGCGGAACGCCTGGTACACAGACGGATCCTTGAATATCGTGCCGGCATTCAAGGTTATGCCACCGGCGACTGCATACATGGCGCCCGGCGAAGCACCTCCTACATCATCGCTCTCGAAGGAGGGTACCTTGGTGATGGCACGCCAGGATCCAGCCAAGGTGTACCGTACCTTACTAAATGCCTCGCGTAGGGCGTCACGAAGGCCACCCCCGTCATGGGGAAGATCTTCGCTGTTGATGAACACATACTGACCACCCGTCAGACAGGCTGCTTCCCATTGGCGGGGATCATGGTCGCGATAGGCGTAGCCCTGAAACTGGATGAACGACACATGGATCTGGTGCGTTGCGAATTCCTCCTCGATGATCTCAAGGAAGTCGTCGTAGCCCGTTGCGGAACAGGCCGGGACGCCGCGCCGATAGTCTTCGCTGGCCGTACAGGTGTCGGGGCCATCGTTGACGATCAGAATATGCTTTTCACCCGTCGCCTTTTCCTTCAGAAAATCCCAGGCCGTGGCCGCTGCATCCCACAGATTACTGCGATCACTGGCCGTGCCGGTGAGCTGACTGGTTGCGTTCACAAAAATATCTCGGCGCGTACCGAAACATTTGTTGGCACGCTCCAACTCGGTCTCAGCCGTCTCGGTGCATACGACTTTCACTCCCGCCTCGCCGTTATAGCTGTAGAGGATGAGTTCATCGTCATCGTTCAGACTGTTGATGAAGGTTTTCCCCTCACTCAGTCGATAGCGTTTGGTATCGGAACCATAACTGGAGATATTGGAGAGCAATAAGCACTCGGTGGCCGCAGCACGCTCTTCTTTGTAATCCCCCTTATTTACGAGTCCGAGCATCGAGCCGGTATCGTCAATAACAAGGGCAACAGATACATGGTGGTTCCGACTGGCGGTAATCTCTTTGTAGTTGAGGGTCTGCATCGGAGACGCAGGCTCCGACAGATCGGAACAGGACTGGGCACCGGTAAGGTCTGTATCCGGATAGGACTCGATACAGTCCATTTCGATGTCAATCGTGTCCTTGGTTACCGTAACACCCTCTTCCACCACTTCACGTTCGGCTCCCTTTGCGACGGTGTCGCCGGGGCGAATCGAACGGTCCTTATCCGGATCCTCGGCCTGACCGGAACCACTCTCCGTTCGTTCGGTGGACACGAAGTTCATGTTGAGTTCGATATACTGAGCCGGACCGCTACAGACTCGTTGGAATCCGTTGGGCGTTTGTTCGGCCGGGAACATCGAAACGGCCTGCATACGATCAAATTTAATACGCTTGACGTGGAACTTGGCCGTCATATCACAGCCAAGCATACTCAGGCTGGACACCAGCCACAAAATGACAACGGCATATACGATTTGTTGAACAGATTTCGGAGAATTCAAGACTGTTTTCATATTACGGCACGCTACTTACTGGAAAAGGAAACCAACAAACTACGAACTTCCAAGTGCCTAAGACAAATCAACCCGACTGGCGCGCCATCATCGAGGAAAGACAATCCATCTGTCAACCCTGGATGACAATTACAATGCACGACCGTGTTTGTACCTTGAATTCTACGTCTGTCCAGATTGTTTCAAAAGGTCGTCTTCTTGTTGCTGTCTACGACCGTAAAACGACGATGGTCCCGCTAAATCACGACGTTTTCATGGTTCTGGCAGGGCCGCGGATGGCAAAACAACGCGCCCGACCAACCGTAAGAGCATGGAGTAGTAGCTGCTCGGAATAGTGATTACAGCCCGAAAAACCTGAGGATGCCAGATCTGGTATTGACCGGCTTTCCCGTGGTTGCCTATACTTCGCGCTCCACGTATGCGCGCAATCTTTTGTGTTCCACCTCTGTTACCGGATTTTGTACGCTGTCTACGAACACCTTTTCTGTATACATTGTCTTACCGTATAGCCCTCCGTTGCCTGGAGTTTTTTATGATCCGATCCTTTCTCTTCTGCCCGAAACAAACTCAACGTACTGGAACCGGTCGCTCGAACTTGTTCAAAGCGATCGTCGTTCCGTTGGCGATAATGCTGACCATCGGCTGTGGTGGAGAGGATAAGTTCTCCCTGGACGAGAAACCCGTCCTGGAGACGATCCCAGAAGTCATCTCCTTTGACAGTGCGCAGACCGCAACGGAAGTTCTCACCATTCAAAATACGGGCAACAAGGATCTGGTGCTGGAGACCATCCGGCTAAATGTCGATACCTGCTATAAGACCAGTGAGCTCTGTCTGGGACTCACGGCTCCCCTGTGTTCAGCAGAAGAGGCACCCGCACGAGTATGTGGTAAAGACTTGACCGTCGCCTGTAACAGTGACGCCGATTGCGCGGCTGTCGCGGTCGACCCCGGGGTTCGCATTAATCGAATCTACCGCGGTGACATCGCCCATATGGTACCTGGCGACGATCCCGATTTGACGGCGCCTATTACAGTCGTTGAAACCGGACTTGGTACCTCCGAGCTATCCGACGAAGTACATATCGAGTTGGAATATACTCTGGCCGATGAAATCCCTCGTGCTCTGGGACTTGAACTCATCAATAACTCCCCGGGCAATGGCCAGGCGGTCATTCCCGTGTTCATTCAGAAAGCCGAACCCATCCTGGTTACGAACCCCAGTGAGGTCGTGTTCAAGAACGTTCATGCCGGTGAAAACCCAGAAGAACCCGTACTGTTGTTGAACACAGGCAGTGGAACACTCCTGATCTTCCGCATGCTGGTTCTCGGTGATCAGTTCTTTTCGCTTGTGGTTGAGGAATCCGTCTTTGGAGCCAATGAAGAAGTCGTATTCGAGCCGCCGCTGGAAATCGAACAGGGGGAAAATGCCTATGTCCATATCCAGTTCTCGCCGGACGAAGAGCGACCGGCCAACGGAAAACTGGTCATCTACGGAAATAGTGAAAACACGATCGATGGGAAGGAAATCAATCTCTCTGGAAATGAGGCCGGCCCATGTATCAAGGTCGTCCCGTCCAATGTGAATTTTGGTGCCAAGCTAAAGGGCGGCAATATCAGCCAGATCGATGTGCAGGTCGAGTCCTGTGGCGACGAGGCATTACGGGTCGATGAGGTCCGCTTGTCCACGCCTGACGATGCAACAAATCCGGTCCTGAGCTCCCTGGGCGTTACATCGAGCAGCGCCCAGTTCTCCCTCAATTTCGATATAAGCCCAGAGGCAACCGAACCCAGTCTGGAAGCACCCTGGTCGATACCAGTCAACCTGTTTGAGACCTTCACGGTGACCTTCATCACGCCGGACACCGAATCGCCGAAAGACGAAAATGGACTCCCGATCCCCGATCGTGGCTACGTTATTGTTCGCACGAATGCTTTCACGGAGTATGTCCCTGTGGAAATCACCGGCTATTCCGTGCCGGTGCTTTGTCCCACGGCAGTCATCGAGATCGAAGAAGGGACCAATGTCATTCCTCAGACGACGTTGCACCTGGACGGAACCGCGTCCGTACCCACCAGTGGGGCGTCGATCAACTCCTATGAGTGGTCCATCGACCAGCCAGAGGGCTCCACCAGCCAGTTCATCCCAGGGGTTAACTTCCCCAATCCTGTCTTCGCGGTAAACGCGGCGGGAGAGTATGTTTTCCAACTCACCGTATGGGATTCAACAGGCCAGGAATCCTGTGAGCCAGCGATCCGGATCGTAACTGTGACCCCTGACGAAGCGATTCACGTCGAGCTGCTGTGGCATACGCCTGGCGACACCAATGAATTTGATGAAGGCTCCAAAGCGGGAACCGACCTGGATCTTCACTTCGTACACGAATTCGCACATGGCCAGGACCTTGACAACGATGGTGAAGGCGATGGCTACTTTGACCCGGATTTCGATTGTTTCTGGTACTTCCCCACTCGGGAATGGGGATCACTGGACCCGAATATCGACGACAATCCGAGTCTTGACCGAGACGACACCGATGGTGCCGGCCCGGAAAATCTGAATCTGAATGTTCCTGAGAACGGTATCACGTACAAGGTTGGGGTTCATTATTGGGACGACCCCCAATCACCGGCGCATCCGAACGGTTTCGGGCCGTCGCAAGCGACGATTCGTGTGTACATATTCGGGAATGAAGTGTGGGCAAAAGAGGGCGTTCAACTCGCAGAAAAGGATATGTGGGAGGTTTGCGAGATCTCGTGGCCGGAACAAACCGTACAACCTATTTTCGGGAGCGGTTTCAACGGTCTCAAGATTATCCCAAACTACGTAAATCCATTTTTCTCACCCTGATCTAACAAAAAAAAGAGAACGCACTATGGCCTTTGTCGCCCGCCGACAGACAGTTCTGTCAACACTGATTTCCCTGCTATTCCTGTTCGCATCCTGTGGCTCTGACAATAACGGGTCCGGCAACTGCACGGGCAGTTTCTGTATTGACAAGGATATCGGTATTTCCGTTAGCCCAGAGTTCATCAGCTTTGGTGCCGTAGCCCCGTTCGAGACCGAATGTCAGGAATTGGCGATCAGTCATTCGGGTACCGAGGCATTCCTTGAGCTGTCTAGCGTCGCCCTGGAGTCCGTGACAGGTGACTTCTCTCTGGTTTTGCCGGATGATTTATCCGCGGCTCCGGGCGAGACCATGGTCGTCAATGTCTGCTACACACCGACTGACGATGTACAGGACTTTGACAACATTGTGATCAAGCACAATGCCCTATCACCGGGCCGAGATGATGTGATTATCTCGGTCAGTGCGCTCCCGCAGGAAGGATCCCTGCTGGTGCTACCCAACCCGGTCAACTTTGGGCCAACGGCCGGGGGAACTCCGGCCGGCAAGTCTGCCGAATTGATCAATGCCGGCTCGGATGTTTTGACGATTACCTCGCTCAACTGGCGTGAAGACGCGAGTCCCGACTTTTCCATTGGCAGCATCCACGATGTAGACGGAGTGACGCTGCAAGTTCCCTTTGACCTGGCGCCGGAAGGGCGCGCCACGGTCGATTTCATCTATAATCCGAGCGGTGGTGATGCCGATCATGGTGTCGCCTTGATCACCTTGTCCAACTCTGTTCTTCCGGTCGTCGAAGTGGGCGTAACCGGGAGCGAGCGCGGTCCGGAAATTGTCGTAAGCCCGGGGGTGGTCGATCTCGATTACGTAGAGGTCGGCGGCCATGCCGAAGCCGAACTCCTGGTCGTAAATCAAGGCAGTATTGAACTGACGGTAACCAGCATTGAACCTGCGCTGGGATCGAATGCTGGTCTTACAATCCTGGATCTACCGAACGCATTCCCGGTCCTGCTGGCCGTGAATGAGCCGTTGGTTCTGCGCGTTGCTTTTGATCCTACCGAGGCCTTCGGCTCGGGTACTGTGAACGTAGGCGGGGTGTCCATTGCAAGCAATGATGCCGACGAACCCATCGTGGTGATCCCGGTATACGCACGAGAAAACAGCCCATCCCTACTGATAACACCTTCCGGATGTGTCGACTTCGGATTCACCGCCATCGGTCTAATGACCGAGAGGGTTGTTACCCTGTACAATGGCGGGTCCGCTCCACTCCATGTTTCAAGTATCACGGCGAACGGAGATGGATTCAATCTCATACCCGTACCAGGATTTGCTCCTACGGGATCGCCCCCCGCACCGGGAACCGTCGAGCCGGGAACGGCCATCGAGTTCACGGTGACCTTTAACAATAACTTCGGTACTGGCCCCCCCAAACAGGGCACCCTGAATATAGAAACCAACGATCCGGTCAATCCATCGATCCAGAAATGTATGATCGCCCATCTTGCCGCAACGGCGGAATGTAAGGTCGCCTTTTCTCCCCCGGTCATACAGTACGGTATTGTTCCCCATGGCAAGATCAAGATCATGGACGTAAAAGCCACGAATGTGGGAAGCGGTGCATGCCAGATCCCTGGTTTCGAAGACCCGGACCGGCTCCGAATCGTTGACTGCATGAGCTTTGGGCCATTCTCTTTCGGTTGCACACCGGGTGAAGGCTCGATGGCGCAGAGTAGTCAAAACTTCATGGCGCTGGCGGTTCCACCGCCCATGGTGCTTAACCCGGGAGAATCCTCAACCCTTAAAATCCGGTTTACTCCCCCACCCGACGCCAGCATCTTTGGCGAGGAGTTCGACAATTATCGAGGCCTCCTTCATATGAAGATGTTCGACGTCGTCAACGGAAACGCCGTGTGGGCGCCCACGGATGCGGTACCTGGCGCGTCTTCGATAAATCCGAACCTGATTGCAGCCAGTGGAATCAGCGATATCGCAGTGATTCCACAAGAGGTTGAATTCGGGGTGATTACCGTGGGGTGCGCCTCATTGGATACGGAGGTTACAATCTATAATAAGGGAAACGCTCCCTTGAATGTGACCGATATCTACCTTGATAATGGCTGCAGCAGCGAATTCGACTTGATTTCCAGTCCTCCGCTGCCGGGCGTCCTGGTTCAAGGAAGCCCAATGAAGCTGGAAGTCCGGTATGTGCCACAGAATCTTGGCATCGATCATTGTACGGTGATTGTGGAATCGGACGATCCCAATATACCGGCGCTTACCGTACCCATGCATGGTGAAGGCACCTATGACATCGAACAGACCGATGTGTTCATCCAGCTGACCGGCCAGGATGTAGACGTCCTGTTCGTAGTCGACAACTCCGGCTCCATGAGCGACGAGCAAAACAACATCGCCAACAACATCGATAGCATGGTGGCAGCGGCCCAGGCCTGGAACACCAACTATCAGCTCGCCGTGACCACCACGGATATCGGCAACGACAGTGGACGTTTTCTTGGCTCTCCGAGATTTGTTACCCCACTGACGCCCAATGGCCTGGCTGCGTTTGCGAACAACGTCAAGAATGTTGGAGACAACGGATCTGGCACCGAAGAAGGTCTTGAAGCCGCCTATCTGGCACTGACTCTTCCCAATACGCATCTGGCGCAAGACGCCCAGGGTAATCCCATCTCCTGCGGAAGCGACGCGGCCTGTTCACCGGGCGGCTGCTACGGGGATCCCCTCGACGTATCGGGCGCCACAAAGTACTGCGGAGGTGCCAACTGGGGCTTCCTACGTGAGGACGCGGCTCTTGAAATCGTTATGATTTCGGATGAAGAGGACCAGTCTCCTGCCGAGCTGAGCTTCTATATCGACTTCTTCAAAAACCTGAAAGGGTTCGCCAATGAAGATCTTATTCACGTCCATACCATCGTAGGCGACGTCCCGGGCGGCTGTGACAGCCAATACGGAGCCGCCGATGCTGCGCCAACCTACCAACAGGTGTCCCTGGAAACAGGCGGTGTCAACGCATCTATTTGCGCCTCCAATTACAGCAGTATTCTGGATGAAATCGGTGAGATCGCCTTCGGCTTGAAGAAACAGTTTTTCCTTACCCGCCTGGCCCAACCAAACTCCATCAGCGTGAAAATTGATGGCGTACCGTGCAACCAGGGGTGGAGCTTCGACATCCCATCCAACAGTATCATCTTTGATGAGAATGGCGCTTGCATGCCGCAGCCTGGCCAGGAGATTGAAGTGCATTATGAAACCCTCTGTATTCAGCCCTGAAGCTTGCATTGATAGTTCAAACTCGTAGGCTATGCCGATACAGGCAGAGAGATTAGCCAAGGTAATTTTCCCACCCACGTCCCTGATTATCCGTTGATGAGGTCAACATGCGTCCGAACATTCGTTTTCACTTCCTTATGCTCTTTGTAGGGCTGTTCGTCCTCACAGCTTGCGGCGGGAAATTTGGTCAGACCTATTCCGGCCAGATGGAAATAACCATCGAAGAAGAAGCGGAATCCGGTGTGTTTAGTTTCCCGGAACTCGTGACTGGGCAGGGCCAGACCGCGACAGCTCGTGTCGTGATTCAAAACCTGGGTGGTGAGGACCTGGTTCTGAGTGTACTTCGGCTAGAACCTGGTATCTGTGAGGCAATGGGTTGCGCCGACGATCTGGGCTGCGCCGATGGCTTTGTCTGTGACAACGGCGAATGTGTTGGCTGGGATTGTGAAAGCAGCTCCGAATGTAAAGCCGGGAGTTATTGCGACGGGCTCCGATGTTTTCAAACCTGCGTCCAGAGCAACGATTGTAGCAACGGGGCGGATGACTCTATCTCCTACACCTGTAAGGGCAACGAAGACATCCAGGTTAAATGGAGTGCCGGCACGTATGACCTGCCATTTACACTGCCCGCCAATTCCACCTTTGAAACGGTGGAGTTCCAGATGAGCTATGAGCCGGGGGCCCTTCCCGATCTGCGTACTCCCCAGTTCCTCCGAATCGAATCCAACGACCCGGATAAGAGAGTGCATCTCATCGCCTTTACGCCACCGCGCGAAGCCGCTGCCGTCCAGGTCTTTCCCCCCAGTTATACCTACCTGAACGGTACGCCGGCTCAACCGGAGTCACAGGTGTTCGAGATCGTCAACGACGGTAGCCAGGATCTGGTCTTCTACGATGTGGACCTGAAGAATCCCAACCCGGAATTCACGATTACCGATAAACCCGCCCCAAGTAGCGTGATTCAGCCACAAATCTCAAACCCGGGAGCCAAGCTGACGTTTGAGGTTCGTTACCAACCGATCGATGATCAGGGACCAGACAACGTCATCATTCAGGTTCATACCAACGATCCTGTGCACCCCATCACAAATGTGGAATTAAAAAGCAACGTCAAGGAAGGAAAGCTCGTCTTGAGCTACGAGGATATGGCGAAAGGATACGTGGATTTCACCGATATTGTCGGCGCTGGGGATGCGTCTTCGAAGATCATCAATCTATACAACGAAGGCCCAGGATCCGTGCGCCTGGAAGAAGGTGCCGTCGAACCCGACGATGCATATGGCGCGTACTATCTGGAAGTCCAACGGCCGGGCGAAGATCCCAAGCCATTCGATTCTTTTTACGCCATCCAACCCCAGAACTCGATGAATGTAATCGTGCACTATGCAGCGCCAACGAGTGGCGAAGGCCTGACCATATTTACCGCAGAGGGTTTCGACCGCGATCTCGTCATCAGCTATGAGAACCCCTACCAATCCGAAATCACAGTACCCCTGCGAGGTGGTATCACGAAGCCGTTGATACAGGTGTATCCGTCCCAGGGTGGCGTCGCCGCTTCCTACGTACAGTTCCATTCGGAAGGCGAAAAGAAGGAACGCACCATGATCATCGCCAATGAGGGGCTCGATACACTTCGGGTAACGGATGTCCGTCTTGTGGAACCGCCCGGCTTTGCTGGCATCCCCATCAATTTTGAGTTGGACGGCGTCGCATCGGGCGTAGGATTCGACGTCCCGCCACTCACACTCCTTCCGTTCACCGTTCGTTTCAAGGCGGAGGGCGAGGCCATCATTTCCCATACCAATCTGGAAATAGAATACGACGACGTCTATCCGCCTGCGGGTGATACATCCGTATGGAATGTCGCACTTCGTGGCTACAACCAACCGAACGCAGGTATTGTTCTTCCGACAGCGATTATCGCCCCAATCGACGAGGCCCCTGTAGGAACAGAAATCCAACTAAGTGGCCTTGGTAGTCTCTCCGGTGACGCACATATCACGGCCAGCGGTTATACCTGGTATATCATCGACAAACCCGCAGACAGTGCTGCAAAGTTGAACGTTACGACTGGTTCCACGGCGTCCTTTATCCCCGACAAGGCTGGCTCTTATACGATTGTTCTCGGCGTACAGACCAACCAGGTCACAACCGGCGAAAACACGAAATACGGGGAAGTGGATTACGTAAATCTATGGAGTGATGAGACCATATCGAGCGTCGATATAAGTCCTTAGTATCCACCCTACCCCGCTCGCTGGCCTCCACCCAACCGCACTGACGAGGACATTGTCCCCAGGGGTAGACCCACAAACTTGACGACTATACATCTGTTCAGTAGTATACAGAACAGATGTATCGTAGGTGAGTACGCCCATGAGTCAAGAACGCCCCCAACTGACAGCCCGCCAACTTCAAGTTCTAAACGCCATAAGAGGCTTTATAGAAGACCATGGATATCCTCCCTCGATCCGTGAACTCGGTCTTATCGTGGGAATTAAGTCTACAAATGGCGTTAGCGACCATCTGAAAGCATTAGAACGCAAGGGGTATTTGACCAGAGACGAGTCCAAGTCTCGAGCTCTAAACCCCACCCCAGACCTGACCGTCGCATCTACCTCCGGCGAATCCGACAATGTTGTCGCCATACCGATCCTCGGACGAATTGCCGCGGGAAACCCAATCCTCGCCGTAGAGACCAGCAACGACACCGTCTACATCGACCGTTATTTTGTCGGCAACAACGACCCGGTGTTTGGCCTACGAGTAGTTGGAGAGTCCATGATTGGGGACGGTATCTTCGACGGTGACTATATCTTTGTCCGTAAAAAGAGCATTGCACGCCCCGGCGAAATCGTAGTCGCAATGATAGAAGACGAAGCAACCGTCAAACGCTATTTCCCCGAAGGCGACCGAATCCGTTTCCAGCCATCCAACCCAACCATGGATCCCATATACGTCTCCGCCCACGATTTTCGACCGACCCAGATCCTGGGCGTCGTTGTGGGAATCTACCGACGTTATAATTGATGGCATGGACGCCAATTCCAGCAACTATTCCACACCTCGGATCGAGCTCCCAAACACACCTTGACCGGTCTGACGATAACTGATTACAAACCAAACCACGACCCAATATCCAGCGAGGACTCCAAATGGCCACCCCCATACGCGACAAAAACAAGAATCTAGAAGAAACACTCAAGCAAATTGAACGACAGTATGGGAAAGGCACCATCATGCGTCTCGGCACGGATGGCCGGACTCTTAGCCAGATACCTACCGTATCCTCCGGTTCCTTGACCCTCGACATCGCACTCGGCCTCGGAGGCTGGCCTCGCGGACGAATAGTCGAAGTATACGGCCCTGAATCCAGTGGGAAAACCACCCTTACACTCCACGCCGCCGCCGAGGTCCAGAAAGTGGGTGGAGTCGTCGCCTTCATCGACGCCGAACACGCTCTCGATTTAAACTACGCACGCAAACTCGGCGTCAATGTCGAAGAACTCCTGGTCTCGCAACCCGACACTGGAGAACAAGCCCTCGAGATCTGCGACATGCTCGTAAAATCAAATTCCGTCGACCTGGTTATCATCGATTCCGTCGCCGCCCTCGTACCCCGCGCCGAAATCGAAGGCGAAATGGGAGACCATCATGTCGGTCTCCAGGCCCGACTAATGAGTCAAGCGCTACGGAAATTAACTGGCTCCATTGCACGTTCCAACACCATGATCTTCTTCATCAACCAGATCCGAATGAAGATCGGCGTGATGTTTGGCAGCCCCGAAACAACGTCCGGTGGCAACGCATTAAAGTTCTACGCCACTATTCGTTGCGACATACGACGTATTGGAGCCCTGAAGCGTGGCGACGAGGTAATTGGCAATCGCACCCGGGTACGCGTCGTAAAAAACAAAGTCTCACCTCCGTTCCGGGAAGCAGAATTTGATATCCAATATGGTAAAGGATTCTACAAGCGCGGCGAGATCATCGATCTTGGCGTTCAGCATGAAATTATAGAGAAATCCGGAGCCTGGTATTCGTACGGTTCCACCCGCCTTGGACAAGGTCGTGACCGTGTCGGAGAGTTTTTCGCCGAAAACACCGACCTATGTGACGAGATAGAAAAGAAGATACGCGAAAAGGTCGGCCTACTGCCCGCCACTGCCGAAAAGCCTCCCTTGCCCAAGATCGAAAAGGCCGGCTAGGCGGATCGTCCACTTGCCGAACGGAACAGACCCTGGTTGGATCCAGAGTCATGTTTCGTTTTCAAAAAGATCCCGGCATCCTGATCGCAGCCATAAGTATTGCTCTACTGAGTTGTACGGGATGCTCCAGTAAATCAACCCCCTCTACGTTGGCCGTACAGGTCGTTGATGGTCTCCCCAGCTCGCAATATCTTGACCGTGTCACCGAGGATATCTGGGCCGGGTATTATCTCTTTGATAAGAAGGCCGGACATGTCCATTTCGACGCTCGCAAGGACGGAGATGTGTACCGCGCATCGAGCGTAGCACGATTGAAGATCCGAGGACTGGGCGATACCCGCGAGATCTCTGTTGACGAGATCAGGGAGTATCATGTGAATGACGGTCGCCTGGTGCGGGTGGATATGCGTTTCGTGGGCCTCGAAAACCGGCACATCCTTCTTGAAGAGGGCCCGGACTCTTACACCCTTACGGAGCGGATCGGGGACGAAACGAAGGTGACTGAGCTTCCATCACCGGGGGAAACTCTCAAAGGAATGTTGTCTCCTCAGATTCGAATCTGGGAAGGCGACGTAAAACCGGGCACTACCTTTGAAAAGGTTTCCTTTCGAGTGGTTCCTCCACTCCACGCCAAAGCGACGCGTACGAGATATGAATTTCTTGAACCGGAGATACGCTTCGTTCAGGGGGTACTGACGAAATTTCATATCATCAAACAAGTGGAGGAGGAGTTCGGCCTGGAGATTACCTCCGTATATACGGAGGAAGGTCGACTTGTTCGAATGGATCAGGGCGGGGGGATTTCGGTGCGTGTAGAACCGCAGGCCGTGGCGACGAGTGCGGTGGAGGCCCCAGACGTTTTGAGCCTGACTCTGGTGCGTGTCGATCCACCGATACAGGATGTATCGACTTTAGATAGTATCGACCTGCGGATCACGATGCCGAAATTACCGGCCAGCTTTGATTCGGGTCGTGTTCGTGTCCTGCAGAGAGAGGGTAAAACAGCGACGATCCGGATCACCAGGACAGCAAAGGCACCCTCGGAAGGGGTAGAACTGTCCACGACCGAGGGGCTAGAGGCCAGCAGCCTGATCCAGTCGGATGCGCCCGAAATCCGGCGCCTGGCCAAAATACTGGTGGCAGACGCCAAGACTCCGGAAGAAATGGTCGACCGGCTCATACAAGGAGTCCACAGGACGGTAAAAAAGGCGTACCGGCCTGAATTGGCATCCGCCTTGGATGTGGTTCGAACAATGGAGGGGGACTGCACCGAACACGCGGTGTTGTTTGTAGCTCTGGCTCGGTCTCTGCGCATACCCTCCAGGGCTCTTATCGGTCTTACCCACACCTCGATGATGGGGGGAGGCTTTGGTGGCCACGCCTGGGCCGAAGTCTGGATCGATGGTCAATGGCAGGCGGTCGATCCGGCCTTTGGTCAACGGAGGGCTGATGTTGGACATATACCGTTCAATGTTGGCGAAATTGATTTGCGATCCATGCTTGCGTTGTCCGCGTCCCTTGGGGAGATAGAGATTGACGTCGTGCAGCAGACCGAGGCGAAATAGCCAGAGGGAGAGTGGCAAGTATGGAAAAGATAGGTTTATTGACGGGCGGAGGTGATTGTCCCGGTTTGAACGCTGTAATTCGTGCTGTGGTGCGAACTGCAATTCTCCGCTTCAATTACCGTGTGGTCGGTATCGTCGACGGTTTTGATGGCCTGGTGCAACCGGATCGGATCCGTGAGCTGACCCTGGAGGACGTACACCATATCCTCCCATTGGGTGGGACGATGCTCGGGACCACAAATCGGGGTAATCCCTTCGATTATCAAGTGGAAGAAGACGGTGTCGTGGTACGCAAAGATATGACAAAGACTGTCATTGAGAATTTCCGTCAGCTCGACTTGAAGGGCGTAATCGTCATCGGGGGGGATGGGACGCTCACAATCGCTCATGAGCTCGGTGCTCATGGATTTCGAGCCATCGGAGTCCCCAAAACCATCGATAATGACCTCGAAGCTACCGATGTAACCTTCGGTTTTGAGTCCGCCGTAAATTCCGCCGTGGAAGCCCTCGATAAGTTGCGGACCACGGCCGAAAGCCACCAACGCATCATGATCCTGGAAGTGATGGGACGAAATGCAGGCTGGATTGCAATGTACGCAGGACTGGCCGGTGGAGCGCATGTGATTTTGATACCGGAGATCCCATTCGAAGTGGATGAAATCGTCTCAAAGATCCGAGCTCGTGAGTCGAAAGAGCACCGAAACTACACCCTTATTGTCATCGCAGAAGGGGCCTTCCCTGAAGGGAAGCTTCCCCAGATAGTCGACGGAGAGACAAATATCCATGGTCGTCAATATATCGGCGCTGCACGGTCCCTTGCAGAGGCGTTGGAGTCCACTTTTGATGACTACGAAGTCCGCATCACGGTTTTGGGACATCTGCAGAGGGGTGGTTCTCCAACACCAGGCGACCGCACCCTCGCCACCCGCTTCGGGGTTCACGCCGTGGAATGCATAGATCTGGGCTTGTTTGGCCATATGGTCGCATTACGGAATGGACGTGTGACAAATGTCCCCCTGAAAAACGCCGCCGGTCGACAGCGGCTTGTATCCCTGGACGATCCGGTCCTTCATAGCGCCCGGCAGATTGGGACCTCCTTCGGCGATCAGCACTCAGGTGGCAGCGAGAGGCAATGAAGGATTACCCGAACCATTTTTCCCGGTTTGACCCTATAAGCCGACTCTTCGCAATGCGTGCCCAACGCCACTTCGCCAAACGGCTGGCGAAAGAAGAGCGTGTCCAATCCCTGGCACAAGGACGAGGACAATCCGGTCAGGAAGTCTGGGCTGTAACCGAGCTCCAGGTAGTCATCCTTCGCCTCGGCATTTTCAGCCGCGACTTCCGGTCCATCCCGCGTAAAGAAATCTCCAGCTGCACTCTCCACGCCAAGCGCCTGTTCTCCGAAATACACCTGCAAGCCATAGATCGGGAGGAGTGCCTGAAACACGTATGTCAGGCCTCTGCCGAACACTTCGTACACAACACCAACGGCATCGTCCCATGAAACAGGCTCTGATTCCCATCTGTGTTGTCGCATTTATGGTGTCCGGGTGTTCGAACAAGCGGAGGGAGTCCGCAGCCACCGCCCCGGTAAAAGATGCGCAGACGGATACAATACACGACCACAAAATCTCTGCCCCGATGGCGCGGGCCAAAGCGATCTGGACACAGATCCAAATCAAACAAAACTGCAATCTGTTGACGGGTTGCCCTCTGGCTGACGAACTCGTGAGCCTGGGAACCAGGGTACGAGTTCATGCCGCTGAAAAACTCGTCGGCCTCAAGAATACTCCTCATTGGAGAATCGCTGTATTACGAAGCCTGCGCATGGCCCGTGACCGGCGTATACAGGAGATTCAACACATTTTACTTCGGGACAAATCATGGATCATCCGCAGCTATGCCGCCGTTGGACTCGGCTACGCTCGCGATCCGGAGTTCCGAGAAAACGCAAAGAAGTTCCTCCAATCCGAACGTCATCCAGGACTGCGGACGGCCCTTCTCTGGGCCTGTAGTATTCACCCCGATCTCGGTTGCCGAGAAGAACTGGTGAAACACATTAAGAACACGCCTTATACACAAGATATCCGTATCCACCTATTGGCTCTTGATGCCATCCGCGAACTTCGGCTGGTCGAATCCCTGCCAACCGTTCGAGTCTGGATATCTCATCCCAATCTATTTGTTCGTCGCAACGCGGTGCGCACGGCTGGTGCCCTCCTGGATCGACCTTCCATACCAACGCTCATACAGCTCCTTGGACAGGAAGAGACCCGTCTGAAAACCGAAATTCTCGACCTTTTGCGAAAGTTCACTGGACTCAAGCATGCAAGGAATAAAGAAGCCTTTGTTCAATGGTGCGCACGCTATTGCTCAGAGACCTGGCCAGGACGCTCCCAAATCAACGATTGACGAGCCCAGGCGGGGTTGTTACATCCCGATGCAAATGAAGATCGGCGGGCCCGAATGTCCGTCTACGCACATCCGTTTGAGGCCCCCATGAGCACTTCCAAGGTTCGCGTCCTGATTTCGGATAGCCTGAATCCGGTCGCACAAACGATGCTTGATGAGGCCGGCGGGTTCTCCGTTGACGATCGCGCCGGTATTTCCTTGTCTGAACTTATCGAAGTCATCGGCGATTACGATGTTCTCATCGTCCGGAGCCGAACCAAGGTAACGCAAGAAGTCCTTCAAGCGACCGACCGTTTGAAACTCATTGGACGAGCCGGAATTGGTGTGGACAACATCGACGTACAGGCCGCCACGCAAAAAGGCGTCATCGTAATGAACGCTCCCAGTGGAAATTCCACAAGCGCGGCGGAGCTGGCGATTGCCCATATGCTGAGTCTAGCGCGGCATCTTGTGAACGCCGGTCAGACCATCCGATCGGGTAGTTGGGACAAAAAGAAGTTCATGGGGCGCGAAATACGCAACGCCACACTCGGTCTCATCGGCCTTGGAAATATCGGTGGTATCGTCGCCGATCGCGCCAGAGCACTACAGATGCACGTACAGAGTTTTGATCCCTTCGTATCTCCAGAACGAATGGAACAGATGGGTATCAAGCATTGTGGGAATATAGATGACCTGCTTCAGTCATCCGATTTCATCAGCATTCACACACCGTTGACTCCAAAAACACGCCATATGATCGGTCGTGACGAAATCCAGAAGATGAAATCGTCGGCCTATCTCATCAACTGTGCCCGCGGTGGAATCGTGGTGGAAGATGCTCTCGCCGAAGGGCTGGAAAAGGGCTGGATAGCCGGCGCCGCGATGGACGTCTTCGAATCGGAACCTCCCGGTGAATGCGCACTGGTCGGACAATCCAACTTTCAGGGAACGCCTCATCTCGGCGCGAGTACCCACGAGGCCCAGACCCTTGTAGCCCGTGAACTCGTCGAGCAAATTATCGACTATTTCGTTCGCAACGTGGTCCGAAACGCCGTCAATCTTCCACGTGTTCAAGCGGAAGAACAGGCTGCTCTCTGGCCCTACGTCACCCTGGCACGAAAACTCGGGAAGTTCGCCGGCCATTACCACGAAGGTGGCGTAAGCGAGATCCGGGTGGGCTATCATGGTGAGATTTTCGAGCCTGGTGTCGTAGCGATGGTCACCAATGCGGCACTGAAGGGTGTCTTGGAATCGGGCCTTGGTACTACCGTCAACCTGGTTAATGCACCTGTGCTGGCAGAGGAACGCGGTATCGACGTGAACGAGGTGTTCGACTCCACGACCACTGGCTTTACCCGTCTGATCTCGATTCGACTTGCGGGACCAAAACACACGAACGAAGTCCATGGAACCCTCTTCGGAGACGAGGATTCTCGTATTGTGCGCATCGATGATTATCGAATCGAAGTCATCCCCGACGGGAAGCTTCTGGTCAGCCGCAACGCAGATGTACCCGGAATCATCGGTAAGGTGGGCACTCTCCTGGGCGACTCCGGAATCAACGTCAACGGCTTACAGGTATCTTTGTCCGAGACCGGCCAGAAACAGGCACTCGCCGTATGGAATATTGACGATGCCGTGGGCGAAGAGACCCTGAACAAGATCAGCAATATCGACCATATTCACGCCTGTAAACAGATCAGTCTATAAACGCAATGATGGCTCCCGCGAGAATCCTCAAGTAATGCAAGCAGACGTAGATACATTCTCCCCCCATTCCGGTCACGCGCTGCTCCCTCTGGGTGTCCGTGATTACCCGGCTGATCTCGCCGAATGGATGGCCGACACCGAGCAACTCCTCCTGCACGAGTTCCGCCAACATGGATATCGACTGATCCGCACACCGTTGATTGAGAGATACGATGCACTCGCCACGGCTCTTCGCGGGGACCGCCGTGCGCAACTATTCCATCTTGTGGACCCAGAGACAGGCCACCCACTGATTCTGCGGCCCGATCTGACCCCACAGGTGGGTCGACACCTCGCCATGCATAAACCGGCAGAAGGACCGGTACGGATATCCTATTCGGGTCCCGTTTATCGAGTTACCGGAGGAAACGCCTTGGCGAGCCGAGAGCGAACCCACACTGGAATCGAGCTGATCGGTTGGACCGGCCCGGAGGCCGATGTCGAAATGCTACAGCTTGCGCTGCAATGTTTATCAGCGCTGGGCCTGGAAGATGCGATCCTCACCGTGGGAGACAACGCCGTCCTCAACGCTCTCCTCTCTGCAATCGGCCTGACGGAACCTGCGCAACGCGAACCGGTGGTCGATGCCCTGGGCCGTAAAGCATTTGATGATGTGGTCAAAATGGTCGAAGAACACGGCGGAGACATTCGACTAGCAGCGCGGCTTCCCATGCTCAGTGGTATCTCGTCCGACTTCCCGGCCTGGCTACAGCTCGACTGGCCCCAACCAGTACAGTCGGCTCTTGAAGACTTCGGCCAACGGCTCAATATACTGCACTCCAATTGCGCCCCAGAAATGATTCGCCTGGATTTCACCGAAATCCGCGACCGTTCCTACTATTCAGGTGTCGTATTCGAGGCCTTCGCGCCCGGCTCGGGGCAGGCCATTCTGGCCGGTGGACGTTACGACGGATTCCTGACCCGCTTCAACCTGGACCTTCCGGCCGCTGGTTTTGCAATTGACCTTCATGCCCTTGCCGACTGTTGTGGTGCCGGGCAAACCAATCGACCCGTAATCTACGTCAAGGGAAGCAGGGCTGGCGTCGAACCCGTTCTACGGAGCCTGCGAGACGCCGGGTTCTCTGCCGCCGTATGGCCCGAACCATTCACGGTGAAGACGTTCCCGCTTGTAGAGGTGTCTGACGCGGGTCTTCACTGGACCTTGACCGCCGAGTCGGAGAAAAACGAACGAACGGGCGATATGGATGCGTTGATTTCGGACATTCAGTCCCTTGGAGCACAGCGATGAGTATACGAAACACAGCAGCGGTAGTCGGAGCCCAATTCGGTGACGAAGGGAAAGGGAAGATCGTCGACGCATTAGCCCCAGACTACGATTGGGTGGTTCGATTCCAGGGTGGAAATAACGCCGGGCATACCCTGGTTGTCGACGGTGAAAAGACCATCCTGCACCATATTCCAAGCGGCATTCTCCACGGCGATAAAATCTGCGCTATCGGTCCTGGCTGCGTAATCGACCCGATTATACTTGTGGAGGAACTCGAGGGCTTGCATGCCCGGGGTATTCCGGCCACCGAACGGCTTCGTCTGGCCGGTAACGCCACTTTGATCCTCCCGGTCCACCGAGCACTTGATGCTGCCCGGGAGCTAGAGGCCGGTGATAAAAAGATTGGGACCACAAAACGCGGCATCGGTCCCGCGTACGAAGATCGTATGGGCCGGATCTCGGCCCTGGTGCAGTCCCTACGCTCCAAGGACGATTTCAGCCGTGCTGTGGACCGGGTCCTGCCGCGGCGAAATCGGGAACTTCGGGCGCTGGAAGCGGACACATTCAGCACAGAAGAGATTGTCGAACGGGTGTGGCCGACTGCGGATATGTTGGCCCCACTTATTCACGATGTGTCACTACAGCTTTGCGACGCGATTAAGAAGGGGCAGGCAATTCTCTTCGAAGGAGCCCAGGGCTGCCTTCTGGACCGGACCTATGGCACATTACCCTACGTCACGAGCAGCCATACCGGACTGACCGAGATCGCGTCCGGGGCCGGTGTTCCACCGCATACTATTTCCCGGTCAGTTGGCATCGTTAAGGCCTATCAAACACGTGTTGGAGAGGGGCCCTTCCCCACCGAACTCCTCGATGGTCCCGTCCTGGATCACCTTCGTGAAGTGGGCCGCGAGTATGGGTCGACGACCGGTCGACCACGACGATGCGGTTGGCTCGACCTTCCATTATTACGATACGTCTGTACCACAAACGGGTTCACAGAATTGGCCATCACCAAACTGGATGTATTACAGGGCGTGGACCCGATCCGTGTCTGTGTTGGATATGAGGTCGATGGTAACCGCACTTCGATCATAGCGCCGTGGCGCGACGATCTGGCTGCCGTGAAGCCCATTTTTCGCGACTTCCCAGGGTTCTCTGAGGACATCTCCGGAATCCGGGAATTCGGTGCCCTTCCCGAGAACGCACAAAATCTGCTCCTATGTATTGAGCAGGAAACAGAAACGTCGATCCGCATGATTTCGGTCGGACCGGGCCGAACCGAGAACATCCTACGATGAGTTTCCTCGTCGGGTTTAATGGAGACGCATATCACCTCCAGTAAAACCAATTCCTGGCCAGTACTCGGTCAATATGCCTATCGGCGAACGCCCTTGCTGGCACTCTCCGGCTCCGCACTTGTGATCGCCGCGGGACTACTTCTTGGTCATGCAGGCCCCGGCTTATCCCGAGATGACCAGCTACTCCTGGTACTGATCGCGCTCATCATCGAAGGCCTTTTTGCCTACGATTTTTTTCTCCGAAATATCATCTTGAGAACCGTTGCCTCCATTCCGGCCCCGGCTTCTCCCGTTCGCCAGGCGTATCGCCACCATCAATGTATAGCACTCCTGATTCTGGTAGCGGCCACCACCGGTACATGCCTGATGGCCAATCCGCGTACCACGGAAGCGGCGGCTCCGTTATTCATTATCTCATTACCGCTCCTGATCGGCTTACCCATCTTCGGAGCGGGCCTTGGCTGGCTCTGCCGATCCCTGGCCACGACCGGCTCGCAATCAAAAGTCGGCCGGATGCTGGGACGCGACATTTTACCGGCCGACGTCGCGCCGGCGATATATGGCCTGGCGGTACTCTACGGTATTCTCGGTAGCTACGCCCTTATCTGCTATTTCTCCCACCGTATCTGGTCGGAGACGGGAAATATCGTACCCTTGATTGTGGTCGTAGCGACGGGAGTAGCAAGTGCTATCGCGGCCTTGGTATGGTTCGACAAAAAGGGCGTTGGCAATCTGCTCGCAGCAGCACCTCGACTCCACTTCCTGGACCGTCAGGGCCTCCTTCTCGCGACGCCATACCAGGAAGCTAGTCGATCGATAACCCAGAGCGGTGGATACAGCTATCCCTGGCTCGCAGTGCGTGTGCAGGCGCTACGACAAGCCCCACTCCTACCGGTCCTATGTGGGATCCTCGGGGTCTGGTTGGTTGCAGCAGCACCCGAGCATCAATGGAAGCTGGTCTTTGGGGCGATTATCTTCGGTCTCGTTTTAGACATCCCAGCCATGTGGATCCGACAACGACTGGTAACCTCGCAACTGAGCCACTATCTGATGCCGTCTGCCACGAGCTCTAATCCGGTTCCCGCGGCATTGGGTTCCGGACGGCTCAACGGGCCCGCCTTGCTCATTCAGATTCTCATTGGAGCCGCTCTATGCGCCGGTTGTCTATGGAATCAAAGTAGCTGGGCCGTGGCAGCCCTGGCGGGGGGTGTCTTTGGGTTGGCTAGTATTCTTGGCGGCCATATAGGACCGCGTCTCTTCGCCGAATCGTGGATTCGAGTGCGCATTGCATTGCTCGCAGGGCTGGTTATATTGACCGTCAGGTGGGGAGGCCACCCCCTATGGTAATGTCCGAACAACAAGCGTCTCTTACGGTCGAGAACCTGACGGCTGGATATGGCTCACTCGAGGTATTGAGCGCGTTGAATCTCCGCGTTGATGCGGGAGAAGTCGTCGGTCTCGTCGGACCAAACGGCGCCGGGAAGTCGACCCTTCTTAAAGTCCTGGTCGGTGAACTGCAGGCAAATACGGGGCATGTGGAATTCGGTCCAGCCAATGGTCATCCCCCTTGTCTGCGAATCGCCCAGGAGCCCGATCTGCCTCCCTACTTGTCTCTTCTGGAGCTGGTCTGCCTGGGCTTACGGGCCTGGAAGAGCGATGATGCGCCGGAGGATACAGCACGAGCATTGCTTACAGCGTGGGGACTTGAGTCGAAGACCGATCGTCCCCTTCGATTGGCATCTCCCGGGGAGGTTCGGCGGGCATTATTTGCCCTGGTCGAAGGAATCCGACCACGCCTCCTTCTCCTGGATGAAGCTCTTTCCGCTCTCGATCCAGCCGTTCTGCTACGCGCAAAAGACCTGTTAGACGATCTGAGCCGTGAGGGATGTGCAACCATCATCGTGACCCATGATATGGGCCTTGCCGAACATCTGCCCCAGAAAGTCATGTTGCTGCATGCTGGGTCCATTCGAAATAGCTGGACCCATCATGAGATCCAACAAGCACGATCGTCGGGGACGAGTCTGCTGGATCTCTTTCTGAAGACCACAACTGGATAGTGATTTAACAAGAAAAACGTCCTCTACCCCGTGACGTGGTCTTCCTGTTTCTGTATTATGCTCCGACCATACCCGGAAAAGATGCCCGGAACCGGGGAACACTCGGCCGCAGGTCATCATTTACCACCCTCATCTTCATCAGATGGAAATGAACATGATCGGATCGTATCGCAGGTGCATCGTACTCGTCTGGACTCTGCTGCTGGCCCTGAGCTGTACCCAGTCTCCGGATCCAGATGGCATGCAACATACCATCACGAACATACCCGCCAGCCCGGCAGAGATACCTCCGCAGTTCCGCGGATACGATGGATATATTCCGCATACGGCGCGAGAATTTCCGGACATGCTACCGGCCTTTCCACTCCCCGGAGAGAAAATCGCAGGAAAAGCGGATGGCCACACTCCGATGACTGCGAATCCGGAATTCTACGCCATTACAATCCCAACCAAAACCGTCGAACCCAATATCAGTGGCATGGTGGAATGGGAGATCATGCAGATCCTCTTATTGACGATCTCCGGTACCGGGCTCCCCAATCAGGTTGATCAGGGACTCGCACAGATGATCTATAGTTCGACCCATGAAGCCGGCGTGGACGCCTACCTGATCTTTGATAGCCAGAACCATAAGAATAATATCATCAGCCGACTGACCGACCTCGGCATGACCAACAGCGATTTCTCGAAGGTCCACTGGATTCAAATGCCTTACGAAACGATCTGGGTCATCGACTACGGACCATTCCCCATAAAGAACTCGTCCAACGACATCGCTTTTGTTGACTTCCGGTATTACCCGAACCGGTTGATCGACGACGCAATCCCAACACGTTTCGGTCACGAAACTCTAGGCATTGACACCTTCCGAGTGCCCCTCGGATTTGAGGGAGGCAACCTCCAGATGGATAGCCAGGGAACCTGCTATACAACGCAGGGGATTTTGTGGGGCAACCCTCTGGGCGAACCAGAAATCAAACAGCTTATGAGCGATTACGTAGGCTGTAGCCAGACCGTGATCATCAGCCCACTCCAGCAGGAGGGAACCACCCACATCGACATGTTCTTTAAGCTTGTTGATGACAACACTATCGTCCTGGGGGAATACACAAACGCCCAGGATGCCGGCAATAAGCAAACCCTGGATGATAACGCCCAGGTCCTTTCGCAAGTGGTGCTCCCGGACGGCACATCACCGACCGTTATCCGAATGCCCATGCCTTCCAATAAAGGCTGTGTGGACGAGGAAGGGTGGAGTATGGACGATTTCTGTACTGATAACACCGACTGCCCCAGCGGCCACTCATGCGTAAATCGGGGCGTTTGGCGGACCTATATCAACTCTACTTTCGTCAAAGGACCTACCGGACAGGTCAATTTATGGCCGACCTATGACGACGAGGAGCATCTAGAAGACGAGGCCCTGGAGATCTGGCAGGAGGTTATGCCCTCGTGGAACCATCAGAAGATACCATCGGACACGATCATCACCTGGGGCGGGGCCATGCACTGTATCAGCCGTACCGTACCCGCAGGCAATCTGGCCCGTTGGGTACCGTCCGGTAGCTGTTCAGGAGGCACCTGCTCTCCGACCACTGGCACCGGGTATGACGGAAGCTGTGACGTCAGTACAGGTTGTAACGGCCCCAAATGGGAATGCGACACCAACAGCTGCGAGCCGGACCCCTGCCAGGGTCTTACCTACCAGGGGTGTTGCACCGACGAGGGAAATGTACGCTTCTGTGAAAACTTCGAAATCGTCGAATGGGACTGCGGTAACAATACTTGTGGATGGGAAGGTGGTTATTACAACTGTGGGGAATCAGGAGAAGGTCCAGCCGAATTCCCCATTGCCTGTCCCGGAGAATGCGTTCCCGATTGTACTGGAAAGACCTGCGGCAATGATGGTTGCGGCGGAAGCTGTGGAACGTGCGGAGCCGGCCTGATCTGCCAGCTATCCAGCTGCGTGCCTGTGCAGGACAGCTGTGACGGCATAAGCTACCAAGGCTGTTGTGAGGGCCCCTTCGTGAAGTACTGTGAGGGCGGCACTCTCCTACAACGAAACTGTGGTACACCCGATAATTGCGGCTGGGATGATCAAGCCAATCGCTACGATTGCGATCAGATGGGCAGTGGCCCACCCGAGTTCCCGCTGGCCTGCGGTGCGGACCCGAATACATGTGACGGGATCCCCACGACGGGAGAATGCAATGGGAATACCCTCCGGGTATGCACATCCGATGACAACCTTCACGAGCAAGAATGCAGCGAATGCTGCGGCTGGTTAGAGGCGGCGGGCTATTTCGATTGCCTGACCGGTGTCGCCTGCGAGAGCGTCGGTGGTGATGGTTCGGGGCCCGCAGATGCAGGTCCGGGTAATGGTTCCGGGTCATCCGGTGGATGCTCGGCCGCACCAAACGGCAATTCACAGCCCATCTCGCCCCTCTTTATCCTGGTCCTGGGGCTCTTCGTATGCCGTCAAAAACGTCGCCGGACCGCAGACTGTCGTCAGCTCTCCTGAGGCGCAGAATAGGGGTCAACAAAGAGAGTTAACAACGGGCCGCATGCATTTTTACGTCAAAAAACCCAACAATACGAAGCAAAAACAGGTCGCTAGTCTAGACATCCGTAAAAAATCGCAGTATCGTCGCCCCAACGCCCAAGGGCGTACTTTTTCGTTGCGTGTTTAGAGAACCGTCGACTCTCATTTGGTTTCAAAGCCATGACATCCACAGCTACCGCTAGTCAGTCGGTAACGAATACGGCCCTTACAAAGGCTACCATTCGATTTGCCGGCGATTCCGGTGACGGTATACAGCTTACCGGAACCCAGTTCACGCAAAACTCTGCTCTTGCGGGACACGATTTGTCCACCCTGCCGGACTTCCCCGCTGAGATCCGCGCTCCCGCCGGAACCCTCCCCGGAGTGTCGGCATTTCAGATTCAGTTTTCTTCCGAAGAAGTCTTTACGCCGGGAGATACTCCCGATGTCCTGGTCGCGATGAACGCCGCCGCCCTACGGAAAAATCTACCTGAGCTTCGGGCCGATGGCATCCTGATCGTAAATGAAAACGGCTTTGGTAAGCGAGATATCGAAAAGGCTGGCTATGAGACCCATCCGTTTGAGGATGGCAGTCTGGATGACTACATCCTCTACAAGATTCCCCTGACGGATCTCACTGAGAAGGCCCTGACAGATAGCCCCCTGGGCACCAGTGAGAAGCGACGATGTAAGAACTTCTATGCCCTGGGCGTTCTGTTCTGGCTCTTCGACCGGAATCCGAAATCCACCGAGGACTGGATCCGTGCAAAATTCGGTCGTAAGGCCGATATCATGGATGCGAACCTTATCGCCCTGAAGGCCGGCCATATCTATGGTGATGTGTCGGGGATTTTCCAGAATCGATATATGATTCCCAAAGCCGACCTACCCCCCGGCCTTTATCGAAATATTACTGGGAATACCGCTCTGGCCCTTGGCTTTGTGACGGCGGCCCAAAAGGCCGGTGTAACTCTGTTCCAGGGATCGTATCCGATTACACCGGCAAGTGATATTCTTCATGCGCTTTCCGCGTTGCGTAACTACGGTGTACTTACCTTTCAGGCCGAAGACGAAATTGCTGCCATGTGCGCCACCATCGGTGCCGCCTTTACGGGCGCCCTGGCAATTACGAGTACAAGTGGCCCAGGAGTCGCCTTGAAGGCCGAGGCCATCGGCCTTGCGCTTATGACGGAACTTCCTGCGGTAATTGTGAACGTCCAACGCGGAGGGCCATCGACAGGTTTGCCCACCAAAACAGAGCAGTCCGATCTGCTGCAGGCGATGTATGGTAGAAACGGAGATTCACCGCTACCTGTCTTAGCGATTCGCAGCCCAGGAGATGCATTTCATGCGGCCTATGAAGCCTCGCGAATAGCGATGAAGTACATGATTCCGGTCATGCTTTTATCGGACGGTTATGTCGCTAACGGTGCCGAACCATGGCTCGTTCCCGACGTCGACAAATTGGAGCCCATTGAAGTGGAGTTTCGGACCGACCCGAAGGGCTTTAAGCCCTATCTTCGAGATCCAGCCACTGCAGCCCGGCCGTGGGCGATCCCGGGAACCCCGAACCTCGAACACCGCCTGGGCGGGCTCGAAAAAGAACATCTGACGGGCAACGTTTCGTATGATCCGACGAATCACGATAAGATGACACGTCTGCGTGCGAGTAAGGTCAGTCGCATCCGTAACGACATCCCCCCAACAGAGGTCGATGGAGCCCAAAAAGGAAAGCTTCTGGTCCTCACCTGGGGCTCCACCTACGGCTCCACCTGGGAAGCCGTCCGTCACGCTCGGGCAGACGGACACACGGTAGGCCATTGTCATCTACGCTGGCTCAATCCCTTCCCAGCAGATCTGGGAGATGTTCTGAATAGATTTGAGACCGTTCTCATCCCAGAAATCAATATGGGACAATTATGTAAAATGATACGAGCTGAATATCTCGTCGACGCAATCGGCTTCAACCTCGTTCGAGGCCTACCATTCAAGGTTTCCGAAATCCGCGCTGAAATCGACAAATATCTGTGAAAAGGAGTGTTCCGATGGCTGCCGATCCAAACGCCGGAAACACCGCCCCGAAATTAACAAAAAAAGACTTCTCCAGTGATCAAGATGTTCGCTGGTGTCCAGGTTGTGGAGATTACGCCATTCTGGCGGCCGTCCAGAGGATGATGCCTGATCTGGGACTCCCGAAAGAGAAGATCGTATTTGTGTCTGGAATCGGTTGTTCGTCGCGATTCCCGTACTATATGAACACCTACGGCTTTCATTCGATCCACGGTCGTGCGCCCGCCTTTGCCACGGGGATCAAGTTGGTCAATCCGGAGTTGAGCGTCTGGCTTGTAACGGGGGATGGTGATGCCTTGTCCATTGGCGGAAATCACCTGCTCCATATCCTGCGACGAAATCCGAACGTAAACATCTTATTATTCAACAACCGGATTTATGGCCTCACAAAGGGACAGTTCTCCCCTACCAGTGAGGTTGGCAAAAACACAAAATCATCGCCCTGGGGCAATATTGATCAGCCCATCAAGCCGACTGCTTTGGCTCTTGGGGCCAATGCGACCTTCGTGGCCCGCACTATTGACCGGGATCCGAAGCATATGGCGAAGATCTTGATGGAAGCCTACCAGCATAAGGGAACCTCATTTATTGAGATTCTCCAGAACTGCAACATCTTCAACGACGGTGCGTTCTTCGACGTAACGGAAAAGGATGTAAAGGCTGATAACCAACTTCTCCTCACCGAGGGGGCCCCGCTCATTTTCGGAAAAGAAAAAAACAAGGGTATTCGCATGACCCCGGCCGGGCTCCCGGAAGTGGTTACCATCGGAGAAAATGGCATATCGGAGTCCGATATCATCGTCCATGACCCGACGCACCGCAATCGGACCTATTCCAATATGTTGGCGGATTTTGATGTTCCTGATTTTCCTGTACCGGTCGGCGTTCTTCACCGTGTGTCCAACCCGGTATACGAAGATACAATGATATCCCAGGTCACGCAGGCCAAAGAGGAGAAAGGGACTGGAGATCTCCAGAATCTTGTGACCGGCAAGGAGACCTGGGTCGTGGAATGATGCATGCGCAGGGCCTTGTGGAGCGCCCCGGAAGCCGTCTGTAGCTTGACACTCCGGGCTGTCGGGATATAGGTTTCTGCCCGAATTCAGTCTTTGCGCGCAATGTGTCGTGCGCGTATAGGACCCGAGACGGGACGCCGTGCGCCTGTACTCAACCAAGCCCGATCGATAGCAACTGGAGTTGAAGGTGGTTGTAAGCCGACCAACCAGATCAGCTTCCTGGGAATCCAGCCCAGCGAAGATCAGTCATCGTGCCCCCAAGCCCGATTGGCTGAAAATTCGTCCGCTTGCAGGTGAGACCCTGGTTCGCCTGAAGAAAGATCTACGTGCAAAAGACCTCTTCACCGTTTGTGAAGAAGCGCGCTGTCCCAATCTTGCCGAATGCTGGAACGAAGGGACTGCAACCATCATGATTATGGGCGGCATCTGTACCCGTGGTTGTCGCTTCTGCGCCGTAACCACCGGAAACCCGGGTGGAGCCCTTGATCTCGATGAACCAGAGAACACAGCCCGAGCCGTGGCCGCTATGGCAGCGCGATACATCGTTGTCACCAGTGTCGATCGCGATGACCTTCCCGACAGCGGAGCGTCCCACTTTGCGGCCACCATTCAGGCCATTCGAAGCTTCTCATCCGAAACCCTGGTAGAGGTTCTAATCGGTGATCTGGCGGGCCGGCTGGAATCCCTGAATACCATTGTTTCCGCGCAGCCCGATATGCTGGCGCATAACGTCGAGACATGCCGAAGACTTACACGAAGGGTCCGCGACAAGCGCGCGTCCTACGAGCAGAGTCTAGAACTGCTACGTCGCGTAAAGGACCTCAATCCGTCTCTGCCCACCAAGTCGTCGATTATGGTCGGTCTAGGAGAGACGGAAGACGAAGTGCTGGAAACCATGGATGACCTGCGGTCCGTTGGTGTGGATGCTTTGACGGTTGGGCAATACCTACGACCGAGTCAAAAGCACCTGGCCGTAGCGGACTATATCCCGCCGGAGCAGTTTCAATATTACGAACATATGGGACTCCTAAAAGGCTTCAAATATGTCGCGTCCGGACCATTGGTCCGTTCCTCCTACAAAGCAGGTTCCTTTCACCGCCTTGCTCAACTGGGGCGTCAGAACGCTATCACAGCAACTGCGAATCCATTTCGGGTCCTGACCGGTACTGGTTCCGGTCCAGCAAAGGTCACCCCTGCGGGAGAACACGATGGCTGATAGCGTCACACCAATCGACATCAAGTCCAAGAAACAGGAGATGCTTCAGTTTCTGAATCCTGACGGGACCTTTGTGCGAGAGGACCTCCCGGAAATTTCGGATGACGACCTCCTCGAGCTCTTCCGGCAGATCGTGCGTATTCGGGTGCTTGAAGACCGCATGGTCAAGCTGCAACGGCAAGGCCGTATTGGATTCTACATTGGGACCAACGGCGAAGAGGTAACCCATGTATGTGCCGCCTATGCGCTCCGTGATACCGACCTGATTTTCCCGGCCTATCGCGAAGTCGGCCCGGCCCTCTATCGAGGATTCCCACTCCAGACATTTGTAGACCAGCTATTCGGCAACGCGGACGACAATTCGAAGGGCCGTCAGATGCCCAACCACCACAGCGGTCGTGAATTCAATCTTATGTCGATTTCAAGTCCAGTCGGGACCCAGATTCCGCAATGTACAGGCTCCGCATGGGCAGCCAAGATCCGTGGTCTTGACCAGGTATCCCTATGCTTCTTTGGCGACGGTACATCGTCCGAAGGTGATTTCCATGTGGGCTTGAATTTCGCCGCTGTCTACAAGGTTCCCGCGATCTTCGTACTGCGAAATAACGGCTGGGCGATCAGTGAACCCACCACCGTTCAGACAGCAACCGCGACATTTCATGTAAAGGCGAAGGCCTATGGGATGCCGGGAATCCGAGTGGATGGTAACGATGTCTACGCAATGACGAAAGCCGTCCGAGATGCGGCTGAACGTGCTCGGCGTGGTGAAGGACCGACGCTCATCGAGGCGGTCACCTACCGACTTGGCCCCCACAGCACATCGGACGATCCCAGCAAATATCGGTCCCAGGATGAATATGACCAACATACTCATCTGGAGCCACTGGTGCGCCTCCGTAAGCTCCTACAGGCCAAGGGGCTGGTCACGGACGAGAGCGAAAAACAAATTGCCGAGACGATCTCTACCGAGATTATCAACGCCGTAAATACGGCCGAGAGCAAATCGCGTCCCTCTATAGACAGCATGTTTGAAGATGTTTTTGCAGACCTGACACCATCCCTCAAGAAACAACAGGCCTACGCCCGTAGGTTTGATACCTGACCCCCGCTATCGCCCGGTAGGGAGACAACCAATGCCACATATGAATATCATTCAAGCGATTAACTCGGGGCTCAACCACGCCATGGAGCATGATAAGTCCGTCGTGGTCATGGGCGAGGATATTGGACGCTTCGGCGGAGTCTTTCGGGCCACATTGGGGCTTCAAGAACGTTTCGGCGACGACCGGGTTATCGATACACCGCTATCCGAAGGTGGAATCATCGGAACCGCCATCGGGATGGCCCTGAATGGCCTGAAACCCGTCGCCGAGATCCAGTTCTCCGACTTTATCTTCCCGGCCTTTGATCAGATCGTGAATGAGGCAGCCAAGATGCGCTATCGCAGTGGCGGGGAATGGACTGTACCCATGGTGATACGAACCCCCAGCGGTGGTGGAATCCGGGGTGGCCTGTACCATAGCCAGAGCCCAGAGACCTACTTTGCCCATACCCCGGGTCTCAAGGTTGTGATGCCAAGTAACCCGTATGATGCAAAGGGCCTGCTTCTTGAGAGCATCGAGGATCCGGATCCGGTTATCTTCTTTGAGCCCAAACGAGTGTACAGAGCCGCCCAGGGCGAGGTACCGGACGAGGCGTACCGAATCCCGATTGGTAAAGCCTCCATTGTTCGAGAAGGCACAGATCTTACATTGGTGTCCTGGGGAGCTATGGTCCAAGAAGCGACAAAGGCTGCCGAGCAGGCCGCCGAACAGAATATAAACTGTGAAGTGATAGACCTGCGCTCTCTGGTCCCCTGGGACGTAGACACCGTCATCGAAAGCGTTCAAAAAACGGGCCGGGCCGTTATCGTCTATGAAGCCCCCCGCACCCTGGGATTTGGAACCGAGATAATCTCTCAGATCATGGAAGATGCCTTCGATAGTCTGGAAGCGCCGATTGCTCGTGTCACGGGTTACGACACACCGTTCCCCTACACCCTGGAACACGATTATCTTCCTCTGGCCAATCGTATCCTTCCGGCCATCATCGAAACAGCCACCTACGCGTAAGGAGTGTAGAATGGAATACGAATTCAAGTTGCCAGATATCGGCGAAGGCGTCGTTGAAGGCGAAATCGTACGTTGGCTAGTGGGCGAAGGCGAGTCCATCGTCGAAGATCAACCCATCGTGGAAGTTCAGACCGACAAAGCGACGGTTGAGATTCCATCACCCAAAAAGGGCACACTTTTGAAGCAAGGCTATCCGGAAGGAGCCTCTTGCCCCGTTGGGAATGTCCTGATGACCATTACAGTGAGCGGATCGTCCGCCCCGGCCAAAACCGAAGCGCCCAAGGCCCCAGAAAAAGCCCCAGAAAAGCCAGCTCCTACTGCGAAGAAAGCAAAAACAGACGCAAAAAAGGCAACTGGGAAATCAAATGGTGGAACGGTACGCGCTGCCCCAGCCACACGAAAACTGGCCCGAGAGAAGGGAGTGGACATCCACGCGGTAACCGGTACAGGGCCTGGTGGTCGTATTACCCGCGAAGATGTGCTGACAGCCATCGATGGTGGCAGCCCAACCGTTGCCCCGACGACCGTAAAAGCCCCGACATCGGTCCCGGCCGGTCCAGATGAGACGCGTACACCTCTGCGCGGGGTCCGAAAGATCATTTCGGCAGCCATGCGAGAGTCACTCGATCATGCGGCCCATTTCACCTATGTGGAAGAGGTGGACTGTTACGAGCTTGTAGCAACTCGTACGGCTCTCAAGGACGAGGCCTCGGAACGTGGCGTACGTCTCAGCTATCTTCCCTTCATCGTCAAAGCGTGCGTCCAGGGACTGAAATCCTTTCCCAGCCTGAATGCCTCCCTTGATGAAGCAGCGGGCGAAATAATAACCAAGCATCGATACCATATCGGAGTAGCCCTGGCGTCCGATCAAGGACTTATGGTGCCCGTCGTTAGAGATGCCGACCAGAAGTCGATCCTGGAGATCGCTCAGGAAATCACCGACCTGGCCGAGCGAGGCCGAAATGGCAAGTTGAGCCCCGATGAGTTGAAAGGAAGCACCTTCACCATCACCAGCCTTGGCCCCATCGGTGGGGTACTGGCGACACCCATCATCAACTACCCAGAGGTTGCGATCCTGGGCATCCATCAAATCAAAGACCGTCCCGTCGTTCACGACGGGGAAATCGTGATTCGACCTGTAATGAATGTCGCCTGCTCGTTTGATCATCGACTCATTGATGGGCATGTGGGGGCCGCGTTTGTTCAGGTGGTTCGCAACGTTTTAGAGAATCCATCCCGTCTATTGCTCGATCTACGTTAAGGAACCGTGGTTTGAACTCCTACGAAGTCATAACAGGCGCAACTTCGGACGATGGCGAGGCTCTTGTTCGTGTGCTCAATCCCGACGGTACATTGGCCCAGGAGGCGGCGCATCTGCCCTCCGATTCCGATCTGCTTCGCAGCTATCGTTTGATGCGATTCGTGCGGATTATGGACGCACAGATGCTAAACCTTCAGCGCCAGGGCCGTATCTCTTTTTACGGCAGCTGTCGTGGCCAGGAAGCCGCGATAATCGGAAGCGCACTCACCCTTGACGAGGGGGATCTCTGCGTTCCTGCCCTTCGGGAAGGGCCCGCTGCATTATTGCGAGGCTACCCGCTTCGAGCCTATATCAACCAGGTCTGGGGCAATGACGCCGATCGTTGTGGTGGTCGACAGATGCCATGCCACTATAGCGACAAATCCATCGGCCATCTGAGCCTGTCGAGCCCGGTAGCCAACCAGTTGCCACAAGCGGTCGGCATGGCCTATGCCGAACGGCAGAAAGGTACAGATCGAGTCGTTATGGCCTATATGGGCGACGGGGGAACGGCTGAGGCCGACTTCCATATTGCCATGAATTTTGCTGCCCTCTGGAAAGCACCCATGGTGCTCATATGTCAGAATAATCAATGGGCCATCTCCACCCCGGTCGACAGCCAAATGGCGACCGACACGATTGCAGAGAAAGCCCAGGCCTACGGTATGATCGGCATACGCGTGGACGGCAATGACCTGCTTGGCGTTCACGACGTCTGTACAGAGGCCGTGGCACGGGCACGGTCCGGTGAGGGGCCCACCTTTATCGAGGCCCTGACCTACCGGGTCGGCGCACATAGCACGAGCGACGATCCATCTCGCTATCGGGATGAGTCCGTAACCGAGGTATGGGCCACGGAGCGTGACCCGATTCGACGATTGCGAGCCTATCTGATTGCTCGAGAGTTGATGACGGCCGAACAGGACGAGGCTTTGTCGAGCCGCTATATTCAGGACGTAAAGGATGTTGTAACCCTGGCTGGAGACAGACCTATCCCGCCTATCGGTAGTATGTTTCAAGACGTCTTCGCGCAGGTCCCCGATCACCTGAAACGTCAGGCGAAACAAAACGCTATTCACATCGATGAGAGTTACGCGCCTACTCCAATGGATGCAGACCAACCACCCTGGGAGCGCCCTTTCTAGTTCGCACGGAATCAAGGTTTTCAAGATGTATGATGCTGTGATTATTGGTTCGGGCCCTGGCGGATATGTAACCGCCATCCGCTCGGCGCAGAATGGCCTAAAAACCCTTCTCATTGACGAAAAATATATGGGTGGAGTGTGTTTGAATGTCGGCTGTATCCCCAGCAAAGCGCTTATTCATGCGGCCCATGTAGCGCAAATCCAGAATGAAGCTGCGGATATGGGCATCGAGTTTCAGTCCCCCATTATCAACATCGAAAAACTACAGAAGTGGCGCGCTGACATCGTCTCGCGACTAACCAAGGGAATCGAGCGTCTTGTCTCCGGAAATGGCGCTGAAATAAAGATGGGTCGGGCCCGGTTTTCGGGGCCTGGCACGATTGAGATGACAAAGTCCGACGGTTCCACCGAGACAATCAAGGCTCGTAATATTGTCCTGGCCACCGGATCATCTCCCATCAACATTCCATCCTTCCCCCTCTCCGATGAACGGATCTGGGACAGCACGAGAGCGCTGGAATCGAATATGATTCCGGGAAAGCTCGCTGTGATCGGTGGGGGTTATATCGGAATCGAACTCGGCCAGGTCTACGCCGGGCTCGGCACCGACGTCACGGTTATCGAGGCAACAGCGGGACTCTTGCCGACCATGCCAAAAGATCTTGTCCAGCCCCTTATGCGTCGCCTTCGCGAACAAAAGGTCAACGTACTTACCAACGCAAAAGCAGCCGGATTTCGGGAGACGAAAAACGCCTTGGTTCTGGATGTTGAAACCAAGACCGGTCCCATCGAAGTTCCGGCTGACCGGGTTCTCGTAACCGTCGGCAGGCGACCCAATTCGGATGACCTCGGGCTGGACCGGATAGGGTTGACTCCCGACGATCGTGGATTCATCCCGGTCAATGACCGCCTTGAGACTGGGGTCGAGGGCGTATATGCCATCGGCGACGTAACGGGAAACCCGATGCTCGCCCATCGGGCCAGCAAGATGGGCGAAGTCTGCGCCGACGTTATGGCAGGCAAGCCAGCCGCTTTTGACGCCGCCGCCATCCCCGCGGTCGTCTTCACAGACCCAGAGATCGCCATGACCGGGTTGACGGAGAAAGAGGCCCGAGACGCAGGAAACGACGTGGTTGTCGGCAAGTTCCCGTTTGCGGCCAGCGGACGTGCAATGACCATGAATCATACCCGGGGCTTCGTGAAAATCGTCGCAGAACGAGATTCTGGAGCAATCCTTGGCGTGCAGGCGGTTGGGCACGCGGTTTCGGATCTGATCGCCGAGGGAACCCTGTCCATCGAAATGGGAGCCATGCTGGACGACGTAGCGGCAACGATTCACCCCCATCCGACCCTGAGCGAATCCATCATGGAAGCCGCTCTGGTCGCCCTGGGCGAGGCCGTCCACATCTTACCGCGCTAATCTGGGGAAAACATGGCACCTGCGCCAATATTCTGGTATAAATCCAACCTCTCCTGGACGTGATAGTTGAAGAACTTTGTCCGCTCCGGTACATAAAGTGTAATACTAAGAATCCATTTCCAGACTAAGAAAAGTCGAAAGAGGTGGCGAATGCCGCATTTCATCATGGAAAACTGCATCGGTTGCACTGTCTGTGCGCAGAAGTGCCCGGTGTTCTGTATCCACGGTGAGAACAAGGAACTTTTCTACATCGATGACAGCATCTGTATCGATTGTGGCGTCTGCGCAGCCTGGTGCCCGGTGGAAGCGATTGCCGACCCCACAGGATTCGTACCGCCGGTCAAAAAAGCGAAGGATATTCCACGTGCGTATGTCATCGATGAACTCTGCACCGCCTGCGAGTACTGCATCGATATCTGCCCATTCGACTGTATTACCCTGGAAGATGATCCGAATGCACTGTTCTGGCGAGTCGTCCGGGTCCACGAAAAAAGCTGCGTATCCTGTAAGCTCTGCGAAACGGTCTGTGCCAAGGGTGCGATTTTAATCGACCGGGATACTCCTTTTCTTGAGTTCATGCAGGCGGGGTAACCCGATATGGCAGACGAACCCACAGCTAAATGGCCGGTCCATCAGGTTTCTAAGCCGGAAACTGCCTTTCCTGATCCCGATGCGGCTCTCCGCAATCCGGATATGGACGGGGTTGCCCATACAACGAAGCTGGCCACTATGGTCAATTGGGCGCGAAAAAACTCGCTCTTTCAATATCCCTTTGTGACGGCCTGCTGTGCCATGGAGTATATGTCGACAGCAGGGTCCCATTACGACATCGCACGCTTTGGCGCTGAAATCCCCCGTTTTTCCCCTCGCCAGGCGGATCTTCTGATCGTGGTTGGCACGGTCACTCATAAGCAAGCGCCAGTACTCCGCAGAGTCTACGACCAGATGGCGGAGCCCAAATGGGTTATCGCGTTCGGGGTTTGTGCCAGTACCGGTGGGTTCTACGACAACTACGCCACAGTACCGGGAATCGACCATGTCGTGCCCGTCGACGTCTACATTCCCGGCTGCCCACCACGACCCGAACAGGTTCTGGACGGGCTCATAGCTCTACAAGAAAAGATCAGTAGGGAACCGCTGCGAATTCGCTAATCGATTCACACGAAGTCGGGTTCTCGCACAACGCGGAAGATCTTTGCAGCCGTGTCCAGGAGAAGCAACTCACGGCGACCGGAGACACATGTCCCGCTGTTCAGGTACAGGTGATCGCCGATTTCGAGTCGCTTGGCCCGATGGGTATGACCGGTAACCACCACATCCGCACCAACGCCCTTAGCCATTAGCACTGCGGCCTGTTCAAAACGACCCGGTTTGGGAGTCTCGACGAGAACCTTGGAATTCGGGCTACCATCGAGCCTACTCGTAATGCCGAATCCCATTCTTTCAAGCCAACCACCGAGCCATATGAAGAACTGGCTCATTTTAGCCTGACCTCGGGAAATGGGATCGAGCTGATGTCCATGAAAAAAGAGCATCCGCATGCCATCTTCATCAATCAGATGGAAGTCGGGTATCCCCATTGTGCCGGCTACGAGATCGTGATTGCCATGGATATACTTGTATTGGGGATTGTCGAAGATTCGGTTGGAAATCTCCGGGTAGGCTTGTATTACACCCCTGAGCTCATCCTGGGCAGAGCGGGGACTACGACCTCGCAATGTTTCAAATACATCACCCAGAAGGACGATCCGATCCACATTGTTCTCGAGATAGCGCAGTAGATTATTGAATCGAGAAACGGAGTCAGGCGTCCGATCAAAGCGATCCAGACGATCTCGTCGTCCCAGATGCATATCGCTTACGACCGCTACAAGCATGACTACCTCGATTCAGAAAAAACGCCAATGCGTCTATCTATACAATGCAGAATTCGGCGCATATGTTTCCAGCCTTGAACAACTTTTTTTTTTCGGACCAACAATTCCGGTCGGATGAAGTGTAATTTTTCTCGACTTATACCCCAGGGGATTTGAGCAAGAATTGCATCACAGCCCGTCGTATTGGGAGATGAGGGCCGCATGCTTGACACCCTTTCTCATCCTGCCTATAAACCGCCACCACGCTTTAGGCGCCTGTAGCTCAGCAGGATAGAGCAACGGACTTCTAATCCGTGGGTCAGAGGTTCGAATCCTCTCAGGCGTGCCTGTTAATCTTCCTGCTCTTTGATTTTGTTGGTTTTGGGTATTGGCTACCTAACTATGGTGGGTGTAGCTCAGTCGGTTAGAGCGCCTGGTTGTGGTTCAGGAGGTCGGGGGTTCAATTCCCCTCACTCACCCCAACGTTTTGTTGTCTTTGGACGCCACATATCATCCCTGGACAGCATAGGATTGCGCTCGTGGCTCAACTGGATAGAGCATCGGACTTCGGATCCGAGGGTTGCAGGTTCGAGTCCTGCCGGGCGTGCTATTTTCCCAAAACCAATTTTCCCTGGCCCCGTAGCTCAACTGGCAGAGCACCGGACTCTTAATCCGTTTGTTGAAGGTTCGATTCCTTCCGGGGTCACCAAGTTCAACCAGCTATTCGGGGATCGAAGCCCCACCATTCGCGAGGATGGCGGAATTTGGTAGACGCACTGGACTTAGGATCCAGCCCGCTATGCGGATGGGGGTTCGAGTCCCCCTCCTCGCACCGAAGAAAATGAAAAGAATCAAACAAGACTATGGAGTGATTTGAGATGCAGATACAACTCGAGCATCCATCAGCTATTCGAATTGATGTCGAAGTCACCATCGATCCCAATGAGATCACCACCGTTCGGAATCAGGTCATACGTGAAGTAAAAAAGCGCGCTCGACTGCCGGGGTTCCGTGAAGGGAAAGTCCCCACCAATATGGTCCTACGCCATTATGGTCCGACCGTTGATGCGCAGGCTCTCGAGCGTCTACTGGACACCTACGTGCCCAAGGCCCTCGCTGAGGCGGACATCCATCCAGTCTCCCAGCCCAGACTACGTGACGAGCTGGGACTGGTCTCTCCCGACGAGCCCTTCGCCTTTGTGCTCGAATGCGATGTCATGCCCGTAATTGATCCCGTGGGTTATGATGCCCTCGACGTACCAGATGCAGAGGTAAGCGTAAGCGCGGATGAAATCGCGGAACGTATCGCCACCATCCAGAAAACGCATGCAGAAGCGATCCCGGTCGAGGATCAAAGCCCAGAGATCGGTAATCGGGTAGAGTTCAGTTATTATGGCCGGGCGGGTGACCAGGACATTCCGGCCGATGCGCCACTCAAGGCCCAGGCGGAACTCGGGGACACCCAGCTGTTGCCAAACCTGCAGGACGCATTACTTAACGCCGAAGTCAACACTCCCTTTGCGGTCGAATTCGAATATCCCGAAGATTTTACGGAAGAGGAACTACGCGGACAGAGCGCGGCTCTAACCGTGACCGTAGACGCCGTCTTCAAGATTGAATATCCAGACCTCGACGATGAATTCGCGAAGTCCGAAGGATTTGAGACCCTGGACGAGCTGCGGGCTGAAGTGGAAAAGCACCTTCTGGCACATAGAACACAGGAAGCCAGAAACGAGCGCATCGAAAAGGCCTATGATACCCTGCTCGAGAAAAACCCTTTCGAGGTTCCGCAGAGTGTCGTGGATAATTATGCGCAGACCCTCAGCCAATATATGGGCCAGAGCATGATGCATCGAGGAGTACCGGGGGAAACGGCACACCAGGTTGTCCAGGACTCCGTTTCGGAAGCCCAGAAGGTGGCAGGCCGCCAGGTACGGATAGAACATATGCTTCATAGCATACAGAAGAAAACTGGCTTGATCGTAACAGACCAGGACCTCGATGATGCGATGGAGAAAGAGGCGGGGCAGACCGGTGCGCCCGTTCCACGTATCAAGGCGAAATACAACGCTCCGGAAGGAAAACGCCAACTCGAAGCTCGAGTGTTGCGCGAAAAAACGATTACTCTATTGTTGGGAGAGGAAACCACGCAGGTAGCCGCAGATACGGCCACTTCAGATTCGGAGTCTGAACCCACCGAAAACGCATCAGAAGAATCACAGGCTCAGGCTGTCGAGGAGACCACCAAATGACACACGACCCGCATTCGCAATCCCCGATTGAACAAATCCCCGGCCTTATAACTCCGACATTGGGGTATATGCCCACAATCGTGGAAACCACAGCCCGGGGAGAACGCGAATGGAACATCTTCTCGCGCTTATTGAAGGATCGACTCATTTTCCTGGGCTTTCCCATCAATGACAACGTCGCGAACGTCATCATTGCCCAGTTGCTCTTTCTGGAGAGTGATGATCCCGACCTGGAAATTTCGATCTACATCAACAGTCCTGGTGGGCACGTCAACGCCGGGCTCGCCATCTACGACACCATGCAATACGTGAGTTGCCCAATCTCGACCATCTGTGTTGGGCAGGCTGCATCCATTGCCGCTCTGCTTCTGGCCGGTGGAAAGAAAGGAAAGCGCTTTACCCTGCCCAATGCCCGTATGTTGCTCCATCAGCCTCTGGGAGGTTTCTCGGGGCAGGCCACTGATATTGAGATTCAGGCCAAAGAAATCCTCCGGATTAAGAGAACACTGACCCGACTTCTGGCGAAACATACAGGCCGCGATCCCGATATTGTCCATGGTGAAACAGACCGAGATTTCTTCATGACTGCTGGTGAAGCCGTCGAATATGGCCTGGTCGATCACATCGTGGACTCGAAAGACGCATCTCTGTAGCGATCCTGTTACCTCCCCAATTTTATTTGATAACAACTGGAAATAGCGGGTGTTTTTTCGACCAAAATCCCCATTGAAGTAATTTTTTTCTTCGACATTCTTGATTCCCCCCGTATTCATCACCTAGAATCATTCTGATGCGTGGAACAGTCCGATTGTTTCCGCTGTTGTGTATATCAAACTCGTAATTTCTTTCGGAGCTCGTCTTGGACCGAAGACGCGACAATAATCTCTCCTGTTCTTTCTGCGGAAAAAGTCAGAGAGAAGTCCGCAAATTGATTGCTGGCCCGACGGTATACATCTGTGACGAATGCATAAGCCTCTGTAACGACATCATCGCCGAAGAAATCGATAAAGATGATGCGCATTCTGGCGACCTATCTCTTCCCAAGCCGAAAGATATTTGCGAAACGCTGGATGATTACGTCATCGGACAGATCCACGCGAAGAAGATCCTGTCAGTCGCTGTTTATAATCACTACAAACGGGTAGACCTCAACCGAAAGCTGAAGAAGAAAACCGAGGAGATCGAACTAACCAAGTCGAATATCCTCCTTCTCGGCCCCACGGGCTCCGGTAAGACTCTCCTCGCACGCACCCTGGCTCGAATCCTCAAGGTCCCCTTTACCATCGTCGATGCCACCACGCTCACAGAAGCTGGTTATGTTGGTGAAGATGTAGAAAACATCATCGTTTATCTACTCCAGAACGCCGACTACGATATCGACCAGGCGGGTCGAGGAATCGTATACATCGACGAAATCGATAAGATCGCCCGCAAAGGAGACAATCCCTCGATAACCCGAGATGTGTCGGGAGAAGGGGTCCAACAAGCGCTTTTGAAGCTTATTGAGGGTACGGTTGCGAATGTACCACCGAAGGGCGGACGAAAACATCCGCAGCAGGAGTTCCTTCAGGTGAACACCCGAGATATTCTGTTCATCTGTGGTGGAGCGTTCAATGGGCTCTCCAACATCGTTGAACAACGGATAGGCTCAAAATCGATTGGCTTTCGGAAAGGCCTTAGTGACATAACTATGGACGAAAAGTTGAGTCCCGGCGAGATCCTGGGACAAGTCCAACCGCAAGACCTGATCAAATATGGGATGATTCCCGAGTTCGTCGGTCGTATCCCCGTTGTGGCTCCTCTTATCGAACTCGATGAAGAGGCATTGGTGAAGATTCTCACGGAACCAAAGGACGCTCTCGTCAAGCAATACAAACGCTTATTCGAATTGGACAATGTGGAACTGAGCATCACGGAACCAGGACTTCGTGCGATTGCAAGCCAGGCGATTCTTCGTAAGACAGGCGCACGCGGACTTCGCGCTATCCTGGAAAATGCCATGCTCGATGTCATGTATGAGATCCCATCTCAAGAACAGGTTCGAGAGGTTGTGGTCAACGAAGACACGATTCTCAAGAGTCAACCGCCACTCATCATTTATGAACAAGAAGCGGAATCTGCCTGATTGCCTTTATAAGGCCACGTAGAATCCCCGCCGACACTGCTGCACTCCCCTTAATCCTCTATTGGGGGACACCGTCGTTGTGGACGAATTAAAACATCGTTGCCAGCAAAGTTGGATTACGAAATACTGCCTCTGTATCCTGTAACTTTCGGAGCGGATAGAGAAGCATGGGCACATATACACTGTTACCATTACGAGACCTGGTCATCTTTCCAGGACAATATGAATCCTTGTTCGTTGGGCGGGCACGCTCTATTGCGGCCATTGAAAAAGCCCAGGGAAATGAGTCCCTTCTGGTTCTCGCCGCACAGCGCAACAAGAATGAAGAAGAGCCCTCCCCCGAAGATATCTATTCAGTTGGTGTATTGGCCCGCATTGAAGAAGTGACGCGGCTGCCAGATAACAACCTCAAACTCCGCATCCGGGGACTCTATCGGGTGGCCATTCAGAGCTTCGACACGACAGAAGAGGTTTACCAGGTTGAGGTAGCAGAGCTCGAAGCGGACGAATCGGAATCCATCGAGTCGGAAGCCCTGGTGCGCAGCGTGCACCAGACCTTTGAGAGTTATGCAACCCTTGCTCGTCGACCAAAGCCCGATATCGCAGTCGCAATCAGTTCTCTGGAAGAGCCTGGACGGTTGAGCGATGCCATTGCCCCCTGGCTCCCCAGCAAGCTGGAGAAACGGCAAAAGCTCTTAGAAATCATTGATCCGGTGCAGCGACTCGAACGCCTGCTGGATCTACTCCAACGAGAGGTCGAGGTTCTTCTCGTCGAACGAAAGATCCGTAACCGCGTCAAAAAACAACTGGAACGCGGACAACGAGAGAGCGGTGAAGGACAAGGCGGTCGCGAGGCTGGCCGCGACCGGGACGAGTTCCGGGCCGAACTCGGTGAAATCGAGGATGCCATTGAAAATAAGGAAATGTCGGAAGAGGCCAAAGAGCGGTGCCTCAAGGAGTTGAAGAAACTCAAACAAATGTCTCCAATGAGCGCCGAAGCGACCGTCCTTCGTAACTACGTCGACTGGGTTCTGGCCCTACCCTGGAGTGAACTCACCGAAGATAAGATCGACATCGATGCATCCCAGGCCATCCTGGATGAGGATCACTACGGTTTGGAGAAACCAAAGGAACGCATTATCGAGTATCTGGCAGTCCAGGCGCTCGTAAAGGAGATCCGGGGGCCAATCCTCTGCCTGGTCGGTCCTCCCGGTGTGGGTAAGACCTCGTTGGCGCGCTCTATTGCACGTGCAATGGAACGGAAATTCGTACGTATCTCGCTGGGTGGTGTTCGTGACGAAGCCGAAATCCGAGGACACCGTCGTACCTATATCGGAGCTCTCCCTGGCAAGATCATGCAGGGACTAAAGAAAGCTGGATCCAATAATCCAGTCTTCCTCCTCGATGAAGTCGATAAGATGTCGATGGATTTCCGGGGTGATCCCTCCGCGGCCCTACTCGAGGTCCTCGATCCAGAACAGAACAGTACTTTCCAGGATCATTATATCGACCTGGATTACGATCTCTCCAAGACGCTCTTCATCTGTACGGCAAATAACCAGATGGCTATTCCGCTGCCCCTCCAGGACCGCATGGAGATCATTCAGTTGAGTAGCTATACCCGAGTCGAAAAACTGGAGATCGGCAAGAATTTCCTGGTTCCTCGACAACTGGAACATCATGGCCTCAAAGACATAAACATCTCCTTCCGCGACAATTCCCTCCGTTCTCTTATCGACCATTACACACGAGAAGCGGGAGTTCGTAATCTCGAGCGTCAACTCGGTTCGGTGTGTAGAAAGGTCGCCAGAAAGGTCGTACGCGACGGGAAAGATCAGAAGTTCATCATGACACCAAAGCGAATCCGCGAATATCTCGGACCGCACCGATATCGTTATGAAACTGCCGAGAAATCGGCCGAAGTAGGCCTGGCCCATGGGCTAGCTGTAACCATGGTGGGCGGCGAACTCCTCAAGGCAGAGGTCACAATTCTGCCGGGAAAAGGAAAGTTGATTATTACCGGAAAACTCGGTGAGGTCATGCAGGAAAGCGCTCACGCTGCGATGAGCTATGTGCGTTCCCGCGCCCGTATGTTGGGCCTGTCACGTGAGTTCTACCAGAACATCGATATTCACGTGCATTTCCCCGAAGGTGCGATCCCCAAGGATGGACCATCAGCCGGAATCACTATGGCCACAGCTCTGGTATCCGCTTTGACGAATATTCCCGTGCGAAGCGATGTGGCAATGACTGGTGAAATCACCTTGCGTGGAAGTGTTCTTCCCATCGGCGGATTAAAGGAAAAGACCCTTGCAGCACACCGTGCTGGCGTTAAAACCGTGATCTTCCCCAAAGACAACCTAAAGGATATCGAAGATATACCACAGAGTGTGCGACGAAATATGGAGATGATTTCCGTCGACCATATTGATGACGTCCTGAAGATCGCTCTAGCCGTCGAAAAGCCGGCCGATATCTTCCACCCGGTGGAAGAAGAAGAAGATTACCTTCGAATCCGCTCCAATGGAGATACGCCCGTAACGGAGACCCTCAACTGAGATTCCGTCTGGGGCCCTACATTTCGGAAGCTGCAATGTCATAACGGACATGCATGCCTTCAAAACCGATCTCTTCTACGGCATCATACGCCCGGCGGCGCGCATCAAGCATGCTATCCCCCAGGGCGGTGACTCCCAATACGCGCCCCCCAGAGGTGATAACCTCGCCATCTTGAAGCCGCGTTCCAGCATGAAAGATCTGTACGTTTTCCATTTGGGAGGCCGACTTCAAGCCCGTAATCGGGCGCCCCTTGATGGGGGACTGCGGATATCCTTCACTCGCTGCTACAAGACAAACCGCAGGTCGAGGATCCCAGTCCAACTGAACACCCTTCAGACCGTCTCTGCATTGCATGAGAACTTCGGCCAGATCCGACTTGAGACGCATCATAATGGGTTGTGTTTCGGGATCACCCAAGCGCACATTGAACTCGAGAGTTAATGGACCTTGTTCGGTTATCATCAACCCAGCATAAAGAAAGCCGCGATAACGAAGCCCTCTCTCGGCGAGGCTCCGAATGGTGGGATACATCACTTCGTGCATCACCCGATCCATAAGAGCCTCGTCCAGGATCGGTGAAGGACTGAATGCCCCCATTCCACCCGTATTGGGGCCCTCATCTCCATCCAGGAGCCGTTTATGATCCTGGCTCGAAACCAGAGGGAGAACATCCTGGCCATCGACAAGGGCTATAAAGGAAAGTTCTCGACCTTGTAGGCATTCCTCAACGATCAACTGAGAGCCTGCATCTCCAAAAATCCGCTCACCCATAAATTCCGCGACTGTCTCCAGTGCATGGGCACGCTCAGTACAAACGCGGACACCTTTTCCCGCAGCCAACCCATCGGCCTTAATGACCACTGGAATCGAACAGGTCTGCACATATTCGAGTGCTGTTTTCTGCTCCTGGAATAAGCGATACTCCGCCGTCGGCACCCCCATGCGAGCCATGATACTCTTTGCAAAGGCTTTACTGGCTTCCATTTCGGCGCAGGCTTTCGTGGGCCCAAAGGCATAAAGGCCTTCATCGGCAAAAGCATCGACAATTCCCGCACATAATGAAGCCTCTGGCCCCGGTACCGTCAGATCAATTCGCCGATCTTTTGCCAGCCGGACAAGCTCCAGAATATCCGTCGGCCCAAGATCGACTGGCTCAACGAATTCAGCCATTCCTGCGTTCGGACGCGTCGCAAAAACCTGCTCTACCAAAGGGGACTGAGCCAGCTTCCAGGCGAGAGCATGCTCACGACCACCGTTGCCCACAACCAGCACTCTCATCCGTTCTCTCCTATCCTATTTCAATGCCGGAAGTGTCGATGGCCAGTACACACCATCGCAATTCCGTGCTCGTTACAGGCCTCCACAACCTCTTTGTCCCGAATACTACCACCCGGTTGAATAATGGCTGTGATCCCCATTTTCGCGAGTTCATCGACCCCATCGCGAAACGGGAAGAAGGCGTCAGACGCCGCGACCGTGCCTGATAGATCCAGTTTGGCTTTCATAGCGCATAGTTGCACCGCATCGACGCGTGACATTTGTCCTGCACCTATCGCGCTCGTTCCATCACTATCACCACAAATGATCGCGTTGGATTTCACATGACGGCACACCTCCCACATCAGCCGAAGTCCCTCCTCCTCTCGCTCCGATGGGGCACGTTCGGTGACGACCGTCCACGTTTCCTGGTCCTCCACCTCCGTATCCAACTCCTGGACCAGAACCCCGCCCCCGATACTACGAAGCATCCAGGGAATTATCGGCGCGATTTCGCTGGTCTGGGGCATCTCCATAACTCTTAGATTTTTCTTTGTTTTTAATTGTTCCAGGGCACCATCGGTAAATCCAGGTGCCGCAACAATCTCCAGAAAGATTTCCGTCAGCACAGACGCTAACGACTCGTCCACAATACCGTTGAAGGCCGCGATCCCTCCAAATGCGGAGACCGGATCGCAGGCTAACGCACGACGATACGCGGCCATCAAACCATCCGCAGAATACGCAGCACCACATGGATTGGTATGTTTTACGACGACCGCACCAGACGCCGGTAGAGAGCGTGCCAGGGCCCAGGCCGCATCCAAATCCAACAGGTTATTATAGGACAGTGCCTTACCGTGGTGTTGATGCGCCCCAACAACATCGGGTGTACCTCCCGCAAAGGCATAGACTGCGGCCTTCTGGTGCGGGTTTTCTCCGTACCGAAGCACTTGCGCACAATCCAAGGCAACCAATAGATGATCGGGGGGGAGCGGGTCGTCCTCCGCCAAGCGTTGGAACGTCCTTGAAATCAAGGAATCATACCGACCAGTATGACGAAACGCTTTGGACGCGAGAAGACGTCGAGTATCGCGTGATATCTCCCCATTGGCCCGTAACTCGCTCGTAACGAGGTCATAATCCGCCGGCGTTGTGACCACCGCCACATGTTCCCAATTCTTGGCCGCAGAACGGATAAGCGTGGGTCCACCGATATCGATGAATTCAATTGCGTCTTCGAGTGTCAGTTGACCTTTTATCGCCTTCTCTTCAAAGGGGTAGAGATTCACAACCACCACGTCGATTGATGCCATCTCCAAAGAGTCTACTATTCTGCAATGTTCCGAGTTGTCACGGCGATGAAGGATTCCACCGTGAATACGGGGATGTAGTGTTTTCACCCGCCCATCGAGACATTCCGGAAAACCGGTTATCTGCTCCACCGACGTAACCTCGACTTCCTCTGCTTCCAGATGGCGTGCGGTTCCCCCACTGGATATAATTTCATACCCGTGCTGAACGAGCGATTTCGCCAACGAGGTGAGGTCTGTCTTGTCCGAGACACTGAGTAACGCGTACGCCATCGCGACTTGCTCCGTTCGTGTCAACCCGTATTCGTCTCGAGGACGTTAATCTGTCCCATCCCGCTGAATGTTTCCGGAAAGGCGATCCACACCAAGGGACTCCATCTGGCGGATTCTTTCCCGCGTCAGATTCAGTAACTCTCCTACTTCTTCCAGTGTTAGACCACCGCGCTCGGCAACATCTAGAGCACAGGTCTCTTCGAGTTCCCATACTTCCTTATGCGGAAAGTTCTTTTTAATGCTGTGGGTATCCGGGTTTACATCGAGATACAGATGATACTTACAGCCAACAAATGGACATGGACGGATCCCATCACGGCATTGCCCTCGTGTACGGGGGCGACGAACATCCATCCAATCCTGGAGGTCCTTACCTTCCTGCACTTCACGTTGCGTGAGAGTTCTACCAGAGATGGTCTTGGATCGTTGCTTTTTGGGTGCCATCGTTCCGTGAACTGGATGATTGGAATTTTCGCTCATCCGTTGTTCCGTTTCATGTGAATTCGCCCTGCATCCAACCGATGATAGACACACCGACTCGGACTGATACCAGCTCGGTCCTTGCAGGTGATCTCGCTTGTACCAGACCCACTCGGATCACCGCAAGCATCGAGTTTTCCAGAGACCTTTCCGAGGCAACAATTCCATCCAATACCCCAGTACTGCGAATAAATTCGTGCCATCAAACGTCTTTTCTAAGGATGTCGGCCGTCTCCGATTAATATTCGGAGATTTTCGTTCGTTCCGGTCGACAACATGACTTGCCTGTGATGTGTTTGAATTGATACACCTATTCCTTAGAGAGAATCTGACTCAAGCGACTCTCGCCGCACCTACTCGTGGAGAAACGGGATGACAACGGCCACCGAATTTCAGCCCCGGCGTGTTCATACGAAGCTCTCGGTGTGGACATTATTTCTGACCACTTTGTTCGTAGGATGGATGGTGCTGCCGAGGATTCAAACGGCAAACGCCAAAGAAGCAGAAATTTTCAAGATCAAGCTACCCAGTCCCGATATTTCGGCAAATGCCCTCGCTCAAAGCCCTATTACCATTCTCACAGCCGAAGGTTGGAAATGGAATAAGGAATACCCGGCAAAATTCAGTATTAAAACCAGTCCGATTGTTGCAGCAGTGCCAGGCGAGTTCTCCCATAAGACTGCGAACATCGAAGTGAAAGGGAAGCTGGTCACACTGCCCCTTGAACTCAAAGGCCTGACAGCGGGAAAGGGGACGGTAACCCTCACCGGTAATTTCAGTATCTGCAATGAGGAAACTTGTAAGTTGTTTCGCAACCAATCGTTCGATTTTGACGTGGTCGTAAAATAAATCCCAAGGGAAGGATAATCGCATCATGACGAAACCTGTCCACGAGCTGGTCCAGGAACTCTCATCAAGTAGTGAACGCGTCTTTACAGACCAGCATCGGGTATTATCGTTTTCGGAATACCTGGAGCTTGTCAGGAACCAACCCCGCCAACAGACACGTACCGCCGCACAGTATGTCACCGACTGCTTTGACTACTTCGGCTCTGAAGACATCGAAACCCCCATCGGCACTCAGAAGCGATATAAGCTGTTTGCCTTTGTTCCCGAAAATTCGACCGAATACCCGGTGGAAGGTCTTGAGCACGTTCAAGGAGAAATCTATCGGACAATTACCCAGTTCGTAGCCCAGGGGAAAATCAATCGGCTCATCCTTTTACATGGACCGAACGGATCTGCAAAAACGAGTATTGTTAGCGCTATTGCCAGGGCTATGGAAGAGTATAGTCGGACGGAAGAAGGCGCACTGTACCGATTCAGCTGGATTCTTCCGGCCGACCGAATCGCCCGTAAAAAGCTCGGCTTTTCAGAGGAAGCCACTTCCTCCCCGGGGCTCGATAGTTACGCACATCTCGAAGACGAGGAGATCGCCACTTGCCTGCCTGGTGAACTGAATGAATCGCCCCTTCTATTATTCGCCAGGGACGCTCGCCGCCAATTCACAGAAGAAGCATTAGAAGCAGCCGATATTTCACCGGAAGACTACCACCCCGGAAAGTCGACATCCGAAGGTCGGCTTTGCCCTCGTTCTATGAAGATTTTTGATGCCTTACTTCGAAGTTATAACGGAAACCTTAAAGATGTCTGGCGGCATGTGCGGGTAGAACGTTTTTTCCTGTCGCGACGGTACCGAACGGGCATTGCAACCGTCGAACCGCAGCTTCATGTCGACGCTGGAATTCGTCAACTCACTATTGAGCAGGGGCTTGCCTCCCTACCAACATCACTGAGAAACATTAGTCTGGAACAAGTATTCGGAGACCTTGTAGACGCCAACCGCGGCCTGGTCGAATACAACGATCTTTTGAAACGGCCGGTTGAGGCCTTCAAGTACCTTCTGTCCACCTGTGAAAAGAGTTCCGTTGCCGTCGCCGGTCAGATTCTCCCTCTGGACGTACTGTTCACAGGAACGAGCAATGAGGCCCACCTCAATGAGATCAAACAAACGACAGACTTCGCCTCATTCAAAGGCCGGTTTGAACTAATTCAGGTCGCCTATCTTCGTAATTACGAGCAGGAAAAGAGGATTTATGATCATCAGGTGGTGTCCAGGTTGGGCGCTCGTCACATTGGTCCCCATACAACCGAGTTGGCGGCATTATGGGCCGTATTGACACGGTTGAAGAAACCCGATCCCAACCAATTCCCAGAAGAAGCTCGACCCCTTCTCGAAAAAATCGGACCACTCGAAAAAGCGGACCTTTTCGCGAATGGAGCGGTGCCGGAAGGATTCTCTGCAGACGAGGTTATCGCTCTTCGTAATCTCTCTCCCCTCCTATGGGAGGAATCACGAGGAGCCGTCGTCTACGAAGGGCTTTTCGGTGCCAGCCCACGTGAGATCAAGGGGATTATTTTCCGAGCCAATGAACGAACGGCGTACAACCATCTCTCCCCCTTGGCTCTACTGGATGAAATTCAGGACTTCCAACAAGAAAGAAACCTATATCCGTTCCTTAAGATTGAACCCATGGGGGATTACCATAACTACCCGAAATTCTTAATATATCTCCGGAACCGGTACCGGTTGCATATACTTCGTGAGGTGCGAACAGCGTTAGGGTATGTCGACGATGGCGAATTCCATCGACTTCTGCAGCGGTACCTGAGCCACACGGCCCATGCAGTTCGAAACGAATCCATGCGTGACCCGATCACGGGAACGATGCAGGATCCAGATCCCAGAATCATGTCTGAATTTGAACAACTTGTCGGAGTAGCCAACGATCAAGCGAATATATTCCGCCAGGACATCGTCCAACGAGTCGGCCATTTCAAACTGGAAAATCCCGATTTGGAGCCGGATCTCGAGAAACTGTTTTCAGTCGAACTGCAGAAAGCAAAAAAGAAGTACTACGCAGGTCATATCGAAAAATCAGAACGTATTGTGCAGACCGTGCTAGACGATCTTGAAGGCAAGAATCAACGATTGAATCCCGGGGTTCAAGAAGAGGTCGACAAGTTCATCGAACGATTTGGCACCATGTACGGCTACAATGAGACCAGCATGAAGGAAGCACTGGGAGAATATCTACAATGTGTGTCCGAATGAGAATTCGGAGCGCAAAACCTTCGGAGCGAAGACATTGAGGCTCCCGGACGCAAAATCTATGGCCATCTGGCTCATAGGTCTCGGTTTTCTGTTCAGTACAACTGGATGGGCGATCGCGCAGACGCCAACCCCGAAGCAGGACTTCAAGCAAGCTGAAAACGCGTTCCGATATCAGAATTATCTTCAGGCAAAAAAGATCCTCCGAACGGTTCTTTACCCGCTTCCCCGCCTTCAGGGATCAAAGTCCAGAGTAAAAGCTCGCGAATATCTGGCCGTTTCCCATTGGATGCTGCAGGAAAAACAGGAAGCGCGTGATGAATTTACCACGCTCCTCATGGAGTTTCCCGACCACGAATTGGATCCATTCTATTATCCACCGCCACTGGTCGAATTGCTGGACGAACTCCGCGTTGAGCTCCAGGACAAAGGGATCTTGAAGACCAGGGAAAAAAAGAAGCCCATTGTGCCTATAAAGGCGCAGGTCGCGGCTGCACCATGGTCGGTAAATCTGCTGCCAATGGGAATCCCGCAGTTTTCCCAGAATCGAACGACGCGCGGCTGGTTGTTGCTGTCTGGCCAGGGCTTGAGCCTGGGGTTCAACATCATCAGCGCATTGTGGATTGAAAGTCTACGTGGACCCGATGGATTCTTCTCCGAAACGGATATCGATACGGCCCGGGGCTTGAAAACAGGTTGGTGGATTAGTGCTGGCGTATTTACGGCTCTATACGCAATCGGGGTTATCGACGGGTTCTCTGGACAACCACGTTCACCAGCAATTTCAGCGGTCGCCAGTCCCTGATTCGGCAGACCTCGTTGACAGAGTCTTCGTCTGGGGCCGAGTATAGGCGTTGATGACCAATGTCACGCCACCAGTAAAGTTATCGGTCTTAATCATCGACGATGAGCCAGACTACGGTACGTTGATCCCGGCAATGCTGGGAAAACACTACATCACTGAATACTGTTCGACCGCCAAGAAAGCCATCGAGACCATGGCAACAAGGCGATTCGATTTTGTGCTTTGTGATGTCCAGATGCCGGAGATCACTGGCCTCGACCTGCTCAAGCAAATCAATGAGGAAGGTCTCCTCGAGGACGGCCCCACTTTTGTGATGATGAGCGCCTTCGGATCTCTTGATACAGCAATCGAATGCCTTTCTTTCGGTGCCTACGACTACATCTCAAAACCATTTAAAAGAGATGAAATTCGGCTTACATTCGCCAAGGCCATCGAACGCGAACGGTTACGGAATCGGGTCCACGAGCTAGAAGAAGCACTAAACGAGACCTATCACTTCGGAAATATTGTGGCCCGTTCCAAGCCGATGCATGAAGTCTTTGAGGTGCTTCGCAAAGTGGCGGGATACAAAACCACCGTCCTGATTACTGGTGAATCTGGAACAGGAAAGGAACTGATCGCGCGCGCGGTCCATTATAGTTCTCCTCGGCGAAACGCTCGCTTCGTCGCCGTGAACTGTGGAGCCATACCCGAAAACCTCCTTGAGACTGAATTGTTTGGACATGTTCGAGGGGCGTTTACGGATGCGGCACGTGATAAGACCGGCCTGTTTGAAGAAGCGACGGGAGGTACTTTATTTCTCGATGAAATTGGTGAACTTCCCTTAGGGCTCCAGGTCAAATTGCTTCGCGTCATTCAAGAACAAGAAGTTCGACGGGTTGGGGCCGTCAAATCAACGCCTATCGACGTACGCATTGTTGCGGCGACCATTCGTGATCTGGCCGAAGAGGTTGAAGAAAATAAATTTCGAGAAGACCTCTATTACCGCCTGAATGTAATTCCTATATGTGTACCGCCGTTACGCGACCGGCCGGAGGATATCCCTCCCCTTTTGGAACATTTTCTCCAACGAATGAATCAGCGGAATGGTACCCAGATCAAGGGCTTTTCCCAGGACGCAATGCGAGAACTGGTCGCCTACGGATGGCCTGGAAACGTACGAGAGCTGGAAAATACAGTCGAGCGATGCACGCTGCTTGTTGAATCCGAAGTCATCACCAAAGAGGTGTTGCCCGGAATGGTGTCCGGCCAACACGATCCAGCGCGTATGGCATTACTTAGCGGGGATCTCTCCATCAAACGTACGGCTCGCATTGTCGAGGAAGCTCTGATAAGAAGAGCCCTGGAAGAAACAGGAGGAAACCGAACGCACGCAGCAAAAATCCTCGAGATTAGCCATCGTGCGCTTTTGTATAAGATCAAGGACTACGGCGTCGACGCCTGAGCCTCCATCACCTCCTGTATGGATTGTGCTCACCGGTGCGGCGACCATTTTTCAGGAGTCCAATATGTCTGGCCCTTCGATTACAATACCCGCCCTCCAGCAAAAAAAGACTGCGGGGGAGCGAATAACAATGCTGACCTGTTACGACGCGACCTTCGCGCGTTTACTCGATCAAGCACAAGTGGATGCCCTGTTGGTGGGTGATTCTCTTGGAATGGTCGTGCAGGGTCACGAGAATACCCTTCCCGTGACACTGGATGAGATCATCTACCATTGCCGCGCAGTGGCCCGAGGATCTTCTCATGCCCACATCGTAGCCGACCTTCCGTTTATGACCTACCAGACCAGTCCAGAACAGGCGGTGGATAATGCCGGCCGCCTACTAAAGGACGGTGGCGCCCATGCTGTGAAAATGGAGGGCGGTGAGTCGATAAGAGAACAGATCCGACGCTGTACGGCAGCAGGGATCCCAGTAATGGGACATCTCGGACTCACGCCACAGAGTGTTCATAAGATGGGTGGGTACAAAGTTCAGGGGAAAAACCGTATCCAGGCGGAACAAATCCTGTCTGAGGCACGAATGGTGGAAGAAGCTGGGGCCTACAGTCTTGTACTTGAAGGTGTCCCAGAAGCTCTGGGGCGGCTGATCACCGAAGAACTTTCGATTCCAACCATCGGAATCGGTGCAGGACGATATACTGATGGCCAGGTACTGGTCATTTATGACCTCCTTGGCATGGACCCGGACTTCCAGCCACGGTTTGTCCGTCGATACAAAGAACTGGGCAATCAGATTGTCGATGCAGCTCGGGCCTACTGCGATGACGTCAAACAGGGCCATTTTCCCAACGATCGTGAAGTGTTTTTGAAGACCGGTTGAGGAATGGAACAATATTCCGATCCAGCGGTTCTCCAGGACATCTGTAGGAGCTGGCGACAAAAAGGCCACTCCGTTGGCTTTGTACCAACCATGGGAGCCCTTCACGAAGGACATTTATCCCTGGTTCGAAACGCGCGCGATCGCTGTGACCGATTGGTGGTAAGTATATTCGTCAATCCCAGCCAATTCGGTCCGGATGAAGATTTCGATGATTATCCACGCGAATTGGCAAAAGATATGGATCTCTTGCAACAAGAAGGCGTCGACGTCCTCTTTTCACCGAGACGAGACCAGATCTATCGCGACGGTCACCAGACCCGTGTCAGTCTTCATCAATTAACAGCCCCGCTTTGCGGCCTGAATCGTCCCGACCATTTTGCTGGCGTCACGACTATTGTGGCCATACTGCTACAAATTATTCAGCCTAATACGGTCTATTTAGGCCGTAAGGACTACCAACAATTTCGAATCATTGAACGAATGGTACAAGACCTGTTCATTCCGACCGAAGTGGTCGGCCTACCAACCATCAGGGAACGGGACGGACTCGCGCTCTCAAGTCGAAACGCTAATTTGTCCGAACAAGGGCGCAAGCGTGCAAATTCGATCATACGGGGCCTACAAAACGCAAAGGACGCATTTTCGAACGGAACAACCTCGGTGGATACTCTCCGAAATATCATTGCATCTGAAGTGAAAAAACGATGTGATGCGGTCCATTATATTGCGATCGTTGACAAAAAAACATTACAGCCAATCGACAACGTTAATCGCCCCGCTGTGATGGCAGTCGCAGCATTGATTGAAGGCGTTCGACTCATCGATAATCTGGAGATCGAACCGATTCAATAGGCTGGATTGTCTGGTGAAAAAACCGGACAACTATGCACAATTTTCATAGCTATGAAATTTATGCATAGCCCGACGACGTTTTCTCTTGTGGAAAATCGAGCAGATGCGCTACATACAGTGGTTACGGAGACGCATACTCCGGCACGGTCCTTGCATAATTTGATATGTTGTCTAGATGACGGATAATCCATTCGTCGTTGTTCGTCTAACCAAGTTGTCGTCGTATATTGCCTGTGTTTGATCCACAGCAACAAAGCCATCGCGCTTACCGGCTGCTAATTCAAGGCCTCTTTAGAGGCCTTGTGTCGGCATTCGTATTTTTTGCGACTACGACCACCGCTTGGGCCGACTACTGCGACACTGGAATGAGTGGAATCTGTACGACTGGTATCGAGGTAGACATAGACGACGACGAAGTCTACTGCCAGCCGAACATCGACGACTACGGTGATAAGAGTGAAGCCTCTGTCCCAGCCGGCCTTATTGAGCGTAGTGCTGGGGTGGTTACGCCTGGATATTATCTGACGACAACCAACGGGCGTTGGGTTTTCAATCTTTCCTGGACCTGTGGCGGTACCGAGTACGCCGGCTGGACGGTCCGAATGTTCGATCCCCAGGATGATTTCTCGCTTTATCGCGTGATCGAGACTTGCGACGACGACGGCAACTCAATGGGGACCGACGACCACTCCTTCTACACCAACGGGATCATTGCAGACGACAACTACGTCTACGCCATCGAATGGGGTGGCGACCATCGCATGATCCGGATTTTCTGGAACCACATCAATCCTGATGAAGCCCCCGTCAGCCCGAATGGGTTTGTTGGACCGCTGTTGACGGGCGACTTTTGTGCAGACGACTCCGACTGCGAGTTGGGCTACTCTTGCTGCACCGAGCTATGGGATTGTCCAGAAGAAGCCAGGTGTACCAGCACTGCGGCGGTCATTACCTACCCGAAAGTTCCACAACAACCGGGCTACCGACTGGTTTCGGGCCAGTACGATTGGACGAATAAGCGCATCGTCATGGGCGGGCTCGATGAACGAAGCATCTGTTATTGGGACCATAACGGCAGTTCCCCCTGGGTTCCGATCGGAACCACAGGCATGGTCTGTAATCGGGACATACAGAGCATCGACGGGATCGGGATTCTGGCTACCGATGGCTACAACTTCTACAGCCATAAGCTGGGTGGCGGCGGTGGTTCAGACCGGGTCGCCCGCCTCGGCACCGGCACCGCAGGAAACGCTCTCGGTGCATGGCTTGGTTGGGCATCGGACGAATACCTTTCCGCAGGGATCTCAGGCTTCTATTACCCCGATGGCTATTTCTACCTCGCCGTAACCGGCTGCCCCTACAACTTCGAGCGGATTCACGTAACCAACGCCGACCCCTACGACCCCTGTGACGGAGCAGACCAGAACTGCGACGGCGAAGCCGACGAAGTCTGCGACATGGACAACGACAACTACTGCGACCGATACCTGGAGGGTTCCGGCCACCCCTCACCGACATACCCCACCATCTGGGAACCCAATACAGCTCCTCCAACCTGTACCGACGGCCGCCTGGACTGTGATGATTGCGATCCGGACTGGCATTGCAATCTGTACTTCGTCGACGCGGATGGCGATGGATTCGGTGGGCAAACACCAACATGTGAATGCACGAAACCACCGGATGCCGTTGAGAACAACCTCGATTGCAACGATATGTATGCCCTGACCTATCCTGGAGCACCCGAGCTTTGCGATGGACAGGACAACGACTGTGATGACGTCATCCCAGAGATAGAGAATGATACCGATGGTGACGGCTACCGGGTCTGCGGTGGAGACTGCGATGATCTCAGCGCAGACTTCCATCCACTCGCCCCAGAGCTCTGTGACGCAGAAGATAATGATTGTGACGGAATTCTACCGCCGGATGAATATGACTATGACACCGACGGTCAAATGGTCTGTGAAAATGATTGCAATGACTCCCATCTACAAATCTACACCGGGGCTCCAGAAAAGTGTGATGGACGTGACAACGACTGTGACGGCGAAACCGATGAAGGACTGACGGACTGTACCCAGGCGAATTGGCCGACTTGTGACACTGTCTTCCCTGGCCCGTGCGTAGCTGGGCAGCCAGTCCCCGATGGAACCGGCACGTTCTGTAAACCCGGCCTTCCAAACTTTGGTGACATCACATACGTGGATATCCCTGGCGGATTGATCGAACGAACTACCGGCCTGGCAAACCAGGGTAATTTCCTGGTTACCGGTAACGGCGAGCATATGTTCAACCTGGCCAGCGCCTGCGATAATTTGTTGGGTTTGGGGTGGACGGTCTATATCCGCGACCCACAAAACGATTTTGAACTCTATCGCTTCTTTGAGACCTGCGACGACGACGACAACGACATCGGTCTTGATGACCATTCGTTCCTTGCGAGTGGTGTGATTGCAGATAGAGATTATCTCTACGCCATTGAATGGACTGGCGGACAGGGCCGTGTCGCCCGCATCTATTGGAATAAGGACGATTATCTGGAGAGCACACCGGTGTACCCGCAGGGATTCTGGGGGCCGGATCCGGCGGATGATGTAGACCCGATTGCAAACTATCCCCGGGTACCCCAGCAAGCAGGCTACCGCCTTGTGAATGGCCAATACGACTGGGTCAACAAGCGCATCGTAATGGGGGGACTTGATGAAGGGGTTGTCTGTTATTGGAATGTTGGTAATAGCCCCTGGTCCCCAGACGGAACCTCAGGAATCACCTGTAATCAAGACGTCCCGGTCATCAACGGACTCGGCGTTATGGGTACGGACGGCTACTTCGTATACAGTCACCGATGGGGGGCATATGGAGGTATCAACCGACTTGCCCGTCACGGCTATGACGTAGCAGGACTTCCACTCGGAAACTGGTACGGCTGGTCGTCCAACCAATATGTCAGTGATGGAATCAGTGGTTTCTATCACCCGGATGGCTACTTCTACTTTGCGGAAGACGGCCCGCCCGAGCAACTTGCACGAATCGCAGTCACCGGATCAACCTATACCGGTATTTGTGACAACATCGACCAGAACTGCAACGGAATCACCGACGAGTATTGTGACGAAGACAATGATGATTCCTGCCAACGCGGGCTTGACGGCGTCGAGTTCGTGACGACCTGTAGCCAGGGAATGACCGATTGCGATGACTGTGATCCCTCCTGGATTTGCACCTGGTATTACCGCGACGACGATGGCGACGGTTTTGGGGATGATTCAACGGGTATCTGCGAATGTGCCGGTGTAGAGGGGTATGTTGAAACATCAGGTGACTGCAACGACGACAATCCTCTGATGCATCCGGCAATGATCGAGCTTTGTGATGGCCTGGATAACGATTGCAATGGCTGGATTCCGAATGACGAAGAAGACAGCGATGCGGATAACTTCCGGATCTGTCAGGACGATTGCGATGACACTGACGCATCGATGTACCCCGGAGCTCCCGAACTCTGTGATACGAAAGACAACGATTGTGATGGAGTCGTTGCCCATGTTGAACATGATAATGATCTAGATGATTATCCGATTTGCCTGGGTGACTGTAACGAAGGCAATGCTCTCGTATATCCCGGTGCTCCTGAGATCTGTGATGGCAAGGACAACAACTGTGATGGGATCGCCGACGATGGTCTCGCAGATTGTACGCCAGGCTCCTGGCCGACCTGTAGTACGGGAAAAGAAGGCCCCTGCAATACAGGTTCGAATATCACCGACGGATCCGGCACATGGTGTAAATCGGATATCGAAGAATATGGCTACATAACCTCTGTAGACGTTCCCGATGGCCTGATCGACCGGGCATCCAGTCATGTGGAACCAGGTGAGTATCTGATCACAGGTAACGGCGAACATATGTTCAACCTCTCCTATGCCTGTGACGGAAATGCCGCTCTGGGTTGGACCGTACGTATCTTCGATCCAGACAACGATTTTGCCTTGAAACGCGAATTCGAGACATGTACCGCAGACGCCAATGATATTGGAACCGACGACCATTCCTTCTTTACGGGTGGTCTGGTCGCGGACAAGACCTGGCTCTACGCTATTGAGTGGACCGGAGACGCGGGCCGCGTCATCCGAATCCGTTGGGATACGGTGACCCCGAATCAGGCCGAAGTCTATCCCAACGGCTTCTTCGGCCCCCTCCCTGCCGATGATGTCGATCCCATCACCAATTACCCCACCGTGCCTCAAAATCCGGGTTATCGACTGAGTAACGGGCAATGGGATTGGGTCAACAAACGAGTTGTCATGGGTGGCATGGACGAACCGGTCCTATGTTACTGGAACGTGGGGGATGCCATCTGGAACCCAAATGGTACCAACTCGATCACTTGTGACGATGATACCGAGATAATTGGTGCCATGGGCGTCGTCGCAACCGATGGGTATCTGGTCTATAGCCATCGATATGGTGGCCAGGAAGGTACCGACCGCGTAGCCCGACATGGCTATGACCGTATGGGATTGGGACTAGGCACCTGGCGAGGATGGGCTTCAAACAGCTACTTCTCGCAGGGAGTCTCCGGATTCTACCATATGGACGGTTACTTCTATTTCGCCGCAAATACCTGCGCCTACGGCCTGCAACGAATTCATCTGAACCAATCCCAACCACCGGGCTTATGTGACAATATCGACCAGAACTGTAACGGAATCACAGACGAAATCTGTGATGTGGACAACGACAACGAATGCGACCGATTTATCCCCGCGATAGAGGGTACCATCGATACCTGTACGAGCGGCAAACGGGATTGCGACGATTGCGATCCGACCTGGGTCTGCACCACCTACTACCTTGATAACGACGAAGACGGCTACGGGAATCCGGACACCTCCGTTTGTGAATGTGCGAAACCGCTGAACTACGTAGAAGATAATAGTGATTGTAATGACGACGACGCCACCATCAATCCAGACGCAGTAGAACTATGTGATGGATTGGACAATGACTGTAACGGCGTCATCCCATTCGATGAAGTAGACGACGACAACGATACCTACCGTCTCTGTCATCTGGATTGTGACGATGGGAACGACCTTATCTATCCAGGTGCGCCGGAACTCTGCGATCTTCTGGACAACGACTGTGACGGTGTCTTCCTGCCGGAAGAGCACGATCATGATGCAGACGGACAGCGCGGC
>Ga0310121_10000082_pt1 | contig 89406 bp, 79 predicted proteins | sample CB27_Tmax_986_MG_FD_203504 | JGI IMG/M metagenome (GOLD analysis project Ga0310121, IMG submission 203504) | Marine microbial communities from Western Arctic Ocean, Canada - CB27_Tmax_986 | ecosystem: Environmental > Aquatic > Marine > Oceanic | place: Canada: Western Arctic Ocean | collected... | reverse complement strand
GAGTACACCTTTTGCTGGGCAAGTCGCTGCACAGCAGGCAGCAGAAAAAGCCATCAAGTTCGGTATGAAGGACGTCGACGTGCGAGTGAAGGGTCCCGGATCGGGGCGTGAAAGCGCCATTACCTCGTTGCAATCCGCTGGGCTGAATGTGAAATCCATAGAAGATCGCACGCCGATTCCTCACAACGGTTGTCGTCCCGCCAAAAAACGACGTGTCTAGTTTGTCCCATGTTCGGCACAAGGCGCGTAAACCAATAATCGACCATATTCCCGCACGTAGAGCTGCTTGATTTGCGGCTACATCTAATTGCTGATTCGGAGGTATAGCAATGCATATTCGTTGGCGCGGTTTAGAACTACCAAGCGTAGTTGATTGTGAACCGGAATCCTTAAGCCTCACGCATGGCGTGTTCACAGCTGAACCGTTTGAGCGTGGATTGGGCACGTCGGTTGGCAACAGCCTTCGACGTATCCTTTTGTCGAGTCTCCAGGGCAGTGCCGTCACTCAGATCAAGATTCGCGGCGCGCAGCATGAATTCACGACGATTTCTGGCGTGTTGGAAGACTTGACGGATATCGTGCTGAATGTCAAATCGCTGGTGGTGAAAAAACACACCGACGAGACACGAGTCATTACCATGGAAAAAAGCACGGCTGGCCCGATAACCGGTGCCGATGTGCAAACGGATGCTGACGTAGACGTGATCAACAAGGATCACGTGCTCGCCACGTTGACCGAAGACGTACCATTCTTCATGGAAATGGTTGTCGAAAATGGACGCGGGTACGTACCGGCAACCGAGCACAGTTCTTCGGAACACGAGATTGGTGTCATACCGATCGATGCCGTTTACAGTCCGATCACGCGCGTGCGTTACGACATTGAAGAAACACGAGTCGGCCAAAAAACGAACTATGACAAGCTCATGCTGGAAATCTGGACCAATGGTTCGGTTGATCCCCAGATGGCGTTGGTCGAAGCGGCCAAGATTATGCGCAAGCATCTGAACCCATTCGTGCAGTACCAGCAGTTGGGCGCTCCGGTTCACGCTCCACCCAAGGGGAGCGGCGTCGACCCGGTGTTGGAAAACAAACTCAACATGAGCATCGCGGATCTGCGTTTTTCAGTTCGGGCATCGAATTGCCTGGAGGCAGAAAACATCAATTCCGTGCGTGAACTCGTTTCTCGTTCGGAAGACCAACTATTAGAAGTTCGTAATTTTGGTGATACTACGCTCACCGAGATCAAAGCCAAGCTGGATGAGCTTGGATTGCATCTGGGCATGCGAGTCGCCACAGCCAACCTCTAGAAGGCAGACGACGATCTGTCTCACCTGATGATTAAGTGAAGAGCCATGCGACACAAAAAACGCGGACGGAGACTGGGCCGTTCATCCAGCCACCGTAAAGCCATGTTGCGGAACCTGGCCAGTAGTTTGTTCCTCACTGAGCGCGACGCCGAATTCGATGACAATAAGCCCAAAGTGAAGGGCCGAGTTGTTACGACTTTGCATAAAGCCAAAGAAGTCCGACCGCTTGTGGAAAAGTGCGTCACGATCGCACGCCGCTCTTTGGCGGCCCAAGAGGCGGCTGGGGAATTCGCCACCGATGCTGAGCGAGGCAGCGATGCTTGGAAGGCATGGCGAAAGAGCGACCAATGGCAACAGTGGAGTAATGCGATCGCGCCGGCCGTCGCAGCTCGGCGCCGTGCCGTGCAACTGCTTGGTGACAAACAAGCCGTTCAGGTCCTTTTCGCCGATGTGGCACCACGCATGGCGGATCGAAATGGCGGCTACACCCGGGTGGTGCGGCTGGCTACGCCCCGATTGGGAGACGCCGGCACTTCCGCAATTCTTGAATTCGTCGGTAAAAACGATCGTGTCAAAAAGGCAAAGAGCACCAAGCCTGTGTTCGAGACCGATCGCGAATTATCAGACGACAAAGACGAGGAGGTCCAGGACGAGGTTACAAGTAGCGATGATGAGGTCGACGCGTCGGCAAAAGATTCGTCCTCCGCTGAGTCGGGCAGTGAGGCTTCTGACGGCGGCACAAACGAATCGGAAAAGGATTCTGGTTAGCGACTTTCACTGCGTGTGAGAACGGCCACTGCGTGTGAGAACGGCCACTGCGTGTGAGAACGGCCCTACCAGTTTAGGGACTCAGCCCTCTTTAGCATCATGGCACGGAATGCCGACACCCCTGCTTATCTTGCCACTTTACCGACAGGCTTCGACTTTACGCACCACATAAGGACGTTGTGCGTCGATGTCGTTTCACGAATGCCTGAAATGAGCCACATCCAGATGGATCGCGTGGCGATCTCCTTTTGTCAGACCCGTAAACGAGTTCGGAATGGTGTCTGGGCTTCGCTGACACCTATGCGGTTCGCCAACGGCAGACTAACGGAAATGCGGAACGGCCGTGAGTATACGGTACAACGCCTATTCGACGAAAACGGCCAAGAGATGCTGTATATCCTGGCCTTCTACCTGCCGCGATTTTTGCAATTGGACTTCCAGAGCAAGTTGGACACTCTGTTCCACGAGTTGTGGCATATCAGTCCTCAATTCAACGGAGACATTCGGAGATTTTCTGGACGATGTTTTGCCCATAGCCATTCGGAGAAAGAATACGATGCCTCGGTGAACGAGCTAGCGAAGAGGTGGCTAGTCCGCGATCCGCCACCAGAGCTGTACACGTTTCTGAAAATGAGCCATGGTCGCTTACGTCAGAAATACGGCCATGTGTTTGGTTCCAAGATACCTCAGCCCAAATTACTACCACTTCCTGATGACGATTCATCAAGGGGCTAGCAGCTTGCATGTTGACGGTGAATGCACAATCTCCTAGACTTCGGCCCCCCTAGTGGCTTCATCATCACCATTCCGCCTGCCAGCCCGGATTATGCCGTCACGAAAATGGTTTCGCAGGCTGCTTCTAACCGTTATGGTGTTATCGGGCTGCGCTACGTGGACCAGCGCCCCGAGCAAATCCGAGAAGCTACTACGCAAAACCCGTCTCTCCGTGGATAGCGTTGTCTTGGAGCTTATCTTTGTCCATACCGATGCAGAGGACGAACAATGGAACCACGCTCTATGGTCCCAGATCGACGAAGTCAAATTGGATACTCAACAGCGAGGTCGACTACTGGCGAACGGATTTCGGTGCGGTGTTGTTGGAGTGCAAATGCCGGGGCCGTTGCGTGAGCTGGCTCAGCAGCAACAGTCTGCCGACAATTCGGGAAACAGATCGGCAGATCATTGGGCAACCAACACGATATCCAGTAGCCGGAGGCTGTCAGCGCGATCTGGACGGCGCAACGAAATCGTGACTGGCGCGACCGAGGATTCGATCATCGTTCTAGTCGATGAAGACGGAGTCGTCAGCGGCAATCCCTATGAAAACGCCCAAACCGTGTTGGCTACACGAGTCGAGCCGTTGGGAGATGGGCGAACTCACATCGAATTCGTTCCAGAAATCCATTACGGTGATCCGCAACAAGAGTGGGTGGGCCGAGACGGGACGTTTGTGCTCGAGGTCGGCAAGCACCGAAAGACCTATCCTCACCTAAAGATTGCCACGACCCTCGCACCTGGCGAGACCGTTGTCATCACAACTGACGGCCAGCGTCAAAGCCTGGGTGGCCGGTTTTTTGGGGACGCTGGGCCCAACGGGACAACGCGAAAAATGCTGCTCGTCAGGCTCGCACATTCTCGCGACGACGAACTTTTTACTGAAGACAACGATTTTGATTCCTTGGCAACCGGCCAATGACAATCGCCTTGATTCGAGATGCATTGGGCTAGGCACGTTTCTCACACAATTCGTCGCGAGCGGTGGTAAGTACTTGGCCACCGCGCAGCAGAAGGCGTGTGAGAAATGCGCGCCTAGCGGGAACAAACATTTTCGGCGGCCAGCGCCAAACCTTCCAACACAAGGGTCGGGACATAACGTGATGCCGTTCTAAGCTGCTTGGCAATCAGATCACCACCTCCGCCGGTTAGAAATATTTCCGACGGTTCACTCAGTTGTGCGCGCATCCCTTCAACGATCCGTTCGATAGCGCCCACGGTCCCCCAGTAAAGGCCGACCCGAATGGCTTGGACCGTGTCCTTGCCCAAGAATGGGGGGACCTCGTCGAACCTCGCGATATCGACGGTAGGCAATTGATCCGTCCCCCAGCCAAGCGATTCCGCGGCCAGTTTGAGCCCTGGCAGAATCGCGCCCCCTTGGAAAACACCTTTTTCGTCGACCAGGTCGACTGTGACGGCCGTGCCGGAATCGACAACCACCGCGGAACCGGTCGGATTCCTCCGACAGTTGGCCGCGGTGGCCGCCGCCAACCGATCCGTTCCAATCCGTTCCGGGAAATCCAAGCTGACGTGCAGATCAAAATCGACGTGGCTCAGCAGATGACGATTCTCACGACTGGCTCTGCGTGATAACCACTTTTCGAATTCGCGCAGGCCTTCGGAGCATACACTGCCAACAAACCACCTTTCGTTGGCTGGCCGTTGCCGAGAAAACCACTGGTCCACTTCCGTCATAGCGTGTGACTTCAGATCGGTCCGCAATACATCCGTGACAGCGAGTGGTCCGGTGTGCGGAAACACTTTGACTTTGCCGCATTCAATGAACGAATTCCCGATGTTGGCGAGATACACTGTCTGGATAGGCTCAGTCATTCAGAGGCTCTCGCATCTTGAAGTTCATGACAGATGGCCGAAACCAGTTCACGCAATCCGGCACCTGTTACGGCAGAAACCAATAGGGGTGGCTTTTCCAGCTGCTGGGCAATCTCCGCATGAACATCGCTTGCCCCCGGTAACTCTGCTTTAGTAACGGCGACGATCTCGGGTCGCTCTCGAAGTTTTCCGTCGTAGCGCACGAGTTCCTCTCGGATCGACTGATAATTTTCGTGAGGTGACGTTCCGTCCATTGGAAAGGGTTCAACAAGGTGGACCAACACCCCGGTCCGCTGGATGTGACGAAGGAATTCGTGTCCGAGACCGGCACCCGCATGGGCACCTTCGATCAGCCCTGGAATATCGGCCACGATGAAAGATCGGTCCATGTCAATTTGTACCCGGCCCAGGTTCGGATGCTTTGTTGTAAACGGATAAGCGGCGATTTCTGGTCGAGCGTGCGACAATCGGCTCAGCATGGTGCTTTTGCCCGCATTCGGTTTTCCCACCAGCCCTGCGTCAGCGATCGATTTCAATTCCAAAACCAACCGTTTGACCTCACCCTCCTCTCCGGGGGTCCATTCTCGCGGCGTTCTATTGGTGGGAGTTTTGAATTGCGCATTCCCTCTTCCACCCTTCCCTCCTCGAGCCGCTACGACCTGATCACCTGAGGTCGTCAGGTCCCGCAAAACGAGATCATATTTCGCATCATACACAACGGTACCGAATGGAACTTGAATGATGAGATCGTGGGCGCCTCGCCCATTCCGATTGGAGCCCTGCCCGTGCCGTCCACTATCCGCCCTCCAAAACTTTCGATGGGCCAGACAGGAAAGGTTGTCGACTCCGTCCGCGGCTAGGATGATAACGTTGCCCCCATGGCCACCATTTCCACCATCGGGACCACCACGCGGCAAGTGACGCTCACGCCGCAAGCTACTGCAGCCGTTACCGCCGCGGCCTCCCCGGACTTCGATTTGAACCCGATCTACAAACATCTCCTAATTATCAAGAATCGGTTCCGATTCGCAAGTGAATGGTCAACCGCCCATTTATCGCGCGAAGAAAACCAGAAGTTCATTCAGAGTCTGGTGCAGCTACCCCAGTCGGACGCAGGACATCAAAATCGTCAGTATCGATCTGAACGGAACGGCTCAATTCGAATCGACGGAATCCGGTAATTCCTGCTGGCCCGGTCCGCAGAGGGCGGGAAACTCTACGGTCGATCGGCGATTGCGGGAAATCGAGGCGAATGGAGAGTTCGTCCCTAAACGACGCTATGACAGAGACTTATGGCTATTTTCGCGACCGATCCAAGCGGTTGGCACGAGGCTTGCAATTCAAACGGACCGATCCACGTCTTTTCTCTTTTCATATTTGCAACTCATTCAAAGTATTTGCAATCATGTCAAAAACTTTATCGAGAACGTCAAAACACAGGCAGACTTATTTGTTTAGTGTCGAACGACTCAAGTCCCGACAAGTTCTGAGTTCGTCCAGCATTTCCGGGGTTGTGTTCAACGACCTTGACAATAACGGTCAGTTGACGGCAGCCGAGGTTGGAATCGGCGAAGTTTCCGTTTTGTTACAGGGCGTGACAGAAGTCGGCAACTCGGTAACTCAGTCAACCAAAACAGACGCCTTTGGTGGTTACTCGTTCGAAAACCTTGAAGCCGGCGAGTATTCAGTAAGCGCTGAACAAGCCGCTGGCTTCCTGGATGGTGACGAGCAAGTGGGCAATGGTAGCGGTAACGCCTTGGACGACATCATCGAGGCAATAGTTCTGGGAAGCGACACGCCGGTTGACGGATATAACTTCGGTGAGCTTGCTCCGTCCACTCTCAAGGGCTCCGTCTACGTCGACTATTACCGAGACGGCAATTTTGACTACGGCGATGAAGGATTGCTGGATGTCGACGTGAGTCTTAATGGACGGGATGATCGAGGCAAGCGTGTCAAATCGAAGGTCCAGTCGTCGAGCGATGGCTCCTACGCATTCACTGACTTGCGCCCGGGGATATACACGTTAACAGCAAAACTTCCAACGGTTATTCAGATGGGCGAGAGACGCTAGGCACGTTTGACGATAATGCCCATCCCATCGCTGAGAACGGCCAACTGCGGAATGATCGTTTTCGGAACATCGATCTTGGCGTAGGGCAAATCGGTCGGAATTATGACTTCGGGGAATTCGATGACGGGTACACCTCCGGTATTCTGGCTGAATCATTCGACACGACCTTTGTGGTTGAAGGGACTTCGGGTGCAGATCATTTTGAGTTCTATGCTGCTAAACCTGAGGAAAATGATCATGCGATCGTGCTCAATGGTCTATCTCAAACCATTGATGCCACGATGAACACACAAGTCGTTTTCTACGGTCGCGGCGGAGCTGACGACGTTTTTCTCACAGGTGGTTCAGGCGTCGACAAAGCCGATCTTCGAGAAACATCCGCCAAACTGACAGGCGTTTCTTATCAAATCTTGATCTACAGCGTACGGTTTACGACCGTGCACTCTGGCGGCGGTCAGGATAAAGCCTACTTCTATGACACCCTTGGTGACGATTTGTATGAGTCCAGCGCCATCGCGACGGTGTTGTCGGGAGCGGGATATGAGCATCAGGCCCACAATTTTCACCGCGCCTATGCCATTGCGTCAGAGGGCTACGACCACGCCCGCTTCTATGACTCTGAGGCGGATGATCGTTTTAAAGCCACACCAGCCGATGCTCGCATGTACGGAGACGAGTACTACAATTTCGGACGCAATTTCGAACTCGTGGAAGGATTCTCGACGGCAGGTGGCAATGACCGAGCCTACCTATATGACTCTTTGAGCGATGACGTCCTTGAAATGAAGGCAGTGGAAAGCAGCCTGATTGGAGCAACCTTTGAAAACGTCGTTCATGGTTTCCCGCGCGTATATGCATACGCCTCGGGTGGATACGATGAAGTTGTTTTCCATGACACCGTCGGCGATGATTACTATAAGGTCGACCATCATGGTGCCCGCATGTACGGAGACGGCTATTACAATAGAGCCCTCGATTTTGATAATCACACCGTCTTCTTCTCGACGGCCCCCGACAAAGACCGCGTCTCGTTGACCGACTCGTCCGGCTCCGATGGGTTTGTCGTTTCCGAAATTCAGCTTTTGATGTCACGTAATAATGTGGATCACCACATCCACAATCCGATTTCGGTCTTTGTTCAGCAGACGAACGGTGTGGACTATTACCACATATACTCCGTTCATTTCAATTTAGAAATGGAAGGCGATTGGATTGCCGTCTGATTGGCATTGAACCAACGCCCCTGTGCAGCCGACGGCAGCACCAAGACAAATAAGAGCCTGCTGGTCATCCAGCAGGCTCTTTTCACTTCCCTGTTCCGCAGGGGCTTCTACGTATCGGTAAAGTTATCGATATCGGACATCTTCGGCGGAAGTCCTGACGACTCGGGTGCCACGCGAAGGACGCTTGGCTACTCGTTGAGGCCGGCGCGCTTCGGACTGGCCATATTCGTCATAGTCGTCTTCGTAATACAACTCGTCAGAGTATCCATCGCGATATCGGCAGCTACCGTCCGCACATGACGAACCCGAATGAGAGGCCACATGAGTCGGTTTTTTCGACCACCGATGACGAGGCTGGGGGTATGTCTCGGGCCGACCACGACCATCGTGTCGGCAAGTTGCGCAGTTGGGACCGCCACTTCCGCTACCTCTACAGCCGTATCCACACGGCTCGGAACAAGCGAGGGGATCGCAGGCCCATTCATCATGGTAGCTATCGCCACAGCCCAACCCGCGACTGAGTGACTGCGTGACCACGTTCATCAAACCCATGATTGGACCGCCACCTGGACCAGCGCCAAAGAATCCTGTGTGTGCATACCGCATGTCGGCCCATCCGCAGTCCGGACTCCAACCCCAACGATATCCGCCAGCGCCGAATTCACAGCAACCATCATCGCAGCAGGCATCGCTGCCGCCACCACAGCCGCCTGATGAACAGCAATCACCACACGCCGATGTGCAACAGCCGCCGCTACTCGGTCCGCAGTATCCGCCACTACCGCCGCACTGGCCGCCACCACACGGATCGCAACAGGCTCCGTAACCGCAAAGGCCTCCGCCGCCACACATGCCGCAACAGCCACTACATGCTACCGCCAACACGCAGACAGCAGCGCCTGACAAAAAATCGCGGTTGAACATCGATCTAAGTCCTTTCTCGATCTAACTCAGGGAAAAACCCACGACTCGGCTGCAATCTGCACGGTCCGTTGGTTTGCCAAGCCGGAGGCGTCTTTCACGAAAGCATCCTTTCCGACGACACCTCATATCGGCATCCAGGTCAACCAAATCGAGAAAATCTACGTAATCGGCAAATTTTATCGTTAGCGGCGCCAGCGATGCTTGCGCTGCTGATGTAGAATACGCGACGAGGTAAATGGCATGTCAAAAACAGCAAGTGATAAGCGGAGCGAGTCAGGGACTTTGGCAGAAGCGTTGATGCGCTGCCGAATTACTTTAGCCAAGGAACAGATTACGGCGATCGATCGCTACTGCACGCTCCTTTGGGACTACAACCAACAATTGAATCTCACGAGGCACACCGACTATGCAACGTTTGTTGAGCGCGATGTTGTTGATACCCTACAGCTAGCAAATCTTCTGCAAGTGGGCGAAGAGGTATTGGATATTGGCTCGGGAGGAGGCGTTCCAGGATTGCTGCTGGCGATTATCCGGCCGGATGTTGAGGTTTCCGTTTGTGATTCTGTCGGCAAGAAGGCCGCCGTACTCAAGAAAATCGTGGAAGAGTTGGGGCTTTCCGTACCGGTCTACGCCGAACGCGCCGCAGACGTACTGGAGGATTTTCGCTATAGTTCCGTCACCGCGCGGGCCGTCGGACCGATGTGGAAAATCCTCAAGTGGCTGGAGAGCCACTGGCCTTCCATCGGAAGATTGCTGCTGATCAAGGGGCCAAAATGGCCCGAGGAGCGAGGTGAGGCGCGACATCGCGGCCTGCTCAAGAACTTGAATCTGCGACGTGCGGCCTCGTACCCGATGCCCGGGACCTCCTCGGAAGGGGTCATTCTCAGTATTTCTCGGTCAAAATAGGCAGCATCGAGCCCTGTTGGCACAAACTGCGGTAGAACTTGAGACTTGAAATGGCATGGTTTATACTACCGAGCTCCATCCGTTTAGCGCGGGCCCGTAAAAAGGTCTTGAGGAAATGGCAGCGGGAAGTTGGTTGGGCGACGCGATGTCGGCCTTCTTGATACAAGACCAGTGCAGCTATCTGTTTTCTTCACCCGCCTATTCCTCATTTGCAACTATCCAGAGTCACCACAAAAGAAAAGCATGTCTGGTTACCACGTAACCCACTTACAACAGCTCGAAGCTGAAAGCATTCACATCATTCGGGAAGTCGTTGCTGAGTTTGAGAATCCGGTGATGCTGTATTCCATCGGCAAAGACTCGTCGGTCATGGTTCATCTGGCCATGAAGGCCTTTCATCCAGGCAAACCGCCCTTTTCATTGCTTCACGTCGACACGACTTGGAAGTTTCGCGAAATGATCCAATTTCGTGAGGCGTACGCGCGCAAGGAACTCGGGCTGGACGTTATGGTCCACACTAACCAGGAAGGTGTCGAAGCGGCAATCAACCCGTTTGATCATGGCAGCAAAAAGTATACGCACATCATGAAGACGCAGGGCCTCCTCCAGGCGCTGGACAAATATCAATTCGACGCTGCTTTTGGTGGTGCTCGGAGGGACGAGGAGAAATCACGAGCCAAGGAGCGCGTCTATTCATTTCGTGATCAAAACCACCGTTGGGATCCCAAGAACCAACGACCGGAGCTCTGGAATCTTTATAACGCCCGTGTCAACCAAGGTGAAAGCATCCGTGTTTTTCCACTGTCGAATTGGACGGAACTAGATGTTTGGCAATACATCCATTTGGAAAAGATCCCGATTGTGCCGTTGTATTTTTCTGCCATGCGTCCAGTGGTCGATCGAGATGGCGTACTGATTATGGTGGATGACGGGCGGATGCGATTAGAAGAAAATGAAAAACCAGAAATGAGAATGGTTAGATTCCGCACACTCGGCTGTTACCCCTTGACTGGCGCCGTCGAATCTGAGGCAACGACACTTCCCGATATCATCCAAGAGATGCTGCTGGCAACGACTTCAGAACGACAGGGCCGAGTCATCGACTACGACCAATCGGGATCCATGGAGGAGAAGAAGAAGGAAGGATATTTTTGATTTCGACTTTGCAAACTTTGGCCCGTCCCTTTCCCGAAGTCTGGCCCAATCTCCCAGGCATCCCCGACCCGCGCTAACATGTCCCACCAATCCGACCTGATCGCCACCGATATCGACACCTACCTCGCTCAACACGAGCGCAAGGAACTGCTCCGCTTTTTGACTTGTGGCAGCGTTGATGATGGCAAGAGCACATTAATTGGCAAGCTACTTTACGACTCCAAGATGATTTACGAGGATCAACTGGCCGCTGTCAAAAGGGATTCGGCGGTCCATGGCACGACAGATGGGGAATTCGACCCGGCACTATTGACGGACGGCCTCAAGGCGGAAAGAGAGCAGGGGATCACGATTGATGTGGCCTACCGTTATTTTTCAACAGCCAAGCGAAAATTCATCATTGCCGACACACCCGGCCACGAACAATACACGCGTAACATGGCAACTGGCGCGTCGACTTGTGATCTGGCGATTATCTTGATCGACGCTCGGCACGGCGTGGTGACGCAAACCAAACGGCACAGCTTCATTACATCGCTGCTGGGGATCAAACACATTTTGGTTGCCATCAACAAGATGGACCTGGTGGATTACTCGCAGGAGGTTTACGAGAGCATCAAAGAAGATTACACGGATTTTTCAGCCAGAATGGGTGTTACCGACATTCACTTCCTACCCATTTCGGCGCTCAAAGGGGACAACGTCGTTCAAAAGAGCGATAATATGGGGTGGTACGACGGAAGCACTTTGATGCACATGCTGGACAACGTGCATATTGCCGCTGACCGAAACCTCATTGATTTCCGTTTTCCGGTGCAGTACGTCAATCGTCCGAATCTTGATTTCCGCGGCTTTTGTGGCACCATTGCCTCCGGTGTCGTCCGGGTCGGCGACACCATCATGGCGTTGCCTTCGCGTAAGACTTCACGCATCAAATCGATCATTGCCTGCAAGGGAGCCAACGATACGAACGCGCTTGAACAAGCCTTTCCACCGTTGTCGATCACTTTGACGTTGGAAGACGAGATCGATGTCAGCCGAGGAGACACTCTTGTTCATGCCGGTAATGTGCCGCAAGTGTCGGCCAAGTTCGACGCGATGGTTGTCTGGATGGATGAAAACCGCATGGTTCCTGGCAAGCAGTATCTCCTGAAGCAAGCCAACAAGGTAACTCCAGGATCAATCGCCACGCTGCGATATCAAATCGACGTCAATACTCTGCATCGTCAGGACGCTCCCACGCTGTCGCTAAACGAAATCGGACGTTGCGAGGTCAAGGTAAATGAAGCTCTTATTTTTGACGCCTATCGAAAAAATCGAGCAACCGGGGCGTTTATTCTTATCGATCGTCTCACCAACCGGACGGTGGCGGCTGGGATGATTCTCGACAGATCCGCCGATAGCAAAGGTGCGGATCACTGGGATGACGAACCACAATCGGCAACGCTCAAAGAAGCCGCAGGAAAGGTTTCACGAGAAGAACGAGCCGCCAGATTCGGGCAAAAGCCGGCCACCATCCTGTTTACCGGTTTGTCTGGTTCCGGTAAATCGACGACGGCGTACGGGGTTGAACGAGCCCTGTTCGAGCAGGGTCGGGCAGTGACGGTGCTGGATGGTCAAAACATGCGTTTGGGGATTAGCAAGGATCTAGGCTTTACCGCGGACGAAAGGTCCGAAAACCTCCGCCGTAGTTGCGAGGTGGCCAAGTTGGTGAATGATACGGGAATGATCTGTCTGGCCGCCTTCGTCGCTCCCAACGAGACCATTCGACAAAAGGTGCGAGAACTTATTGGAAACGATCACTTTTTCCTCGTTCATCTTTCGGCACCGCTGGAGCTCTGCCGACAGCGTGACAATGAGGGGATGTATGAAGCGGCAGAAAGGGGGGAGATTGCCAACTTCCCCGGAGTGTCTTCGTCGTACGAGACCCCCGAAAATGCCGACTTGGTATTGGAAACCGACAAGCTTTCGGTGGAAGCGTGCGTCCAACAGGTGATGGACCTGATGCAGTCCAAACAGCTAATCTAGATGTAATACATCGTACCTGTGTCTACTCGCACTTGTTCGGCTAGTTCCGCTAGGGTCGTCGACTCAAGAATTTGCCGCTGTGCTGAAGCGACGTCTTGCCAGGTCAACTTTAGGGCCGCAACGGTCGGTGCGTTCGTTTTTCCCAAAGCACTTTGGGACGAACCCATCCATTGGCCGTCCATCGCCTGTGTGACGTCCGACAAGCTAATCTCCAGAGGATCTCGGGCGAGTCGGTATCCGCCACATGAGCCACGAGTGCTTTGAACTAGTCGAGCGGATTTCAACTGAACCAGTATCTGGACCAAGAACGGTAGCGGTATCTGATAGTTTTCGGCGATGCGGCGGGCCTGCAGAGGATGATCGTCCTCATAGTGCATTGCCAACTCTAATGCAGCCGCACACGCGTACTCGACTTTGGCTGAGATATTCACGATTCATCACCAGGATCCAACGAATGGAGCCCGCACTCCGTTTTCTCCGTGCCACTCCAGCGGCCAGCGCGCTCATCCTCACCCATGAGTACCGATCGCGTGCACGGCCAACAGCCAATACTGGTGTAGCCCTGGTCGTGCAACGGATTGTAAGGAATGTCGTGATCCGTGATCATTTTCCAAACGTCTTGTTTCGACCAATTCGCCAAAGGATTAATTTTCACTAGACTAAACTTTTTGTCCCAACCGACGATAGGCGCCTGAGCGCGGTCCGGGCTTTGGTCTCGACGGATGGCGGAAATCCAGGCACTCTTGCCCTCGATTCCTCTCTCGAGAACGGCTAGCTTCCGATCCGCACAGCACTGGTGTGGATTTGTCTTGTAGAGTGGGCCACCGTGTTTGGCTTCGTACTGCTGGACCGTTAGCTCCGGACGCTTAAGTTCGACGTCGATTCCATAACGCTCGCGAACACGCTCGCGAAGATCGAGCGTCTCTTGGAACTGATAACCCGTTTCCAAATTGAAGACATGCACATGGGGCGCAACCTCGGATAACATGTGGATGATCACCATCCCTTCGGGACCAAAGGCGGTACCCATGGTGAGTGAATCTCCGTAATTCTCCCACCCCCAGGCGATGACCTCCTGGGGGGACGCTGACTCCAGGGAGTCACTGATCGATCGCAGCGATTCCCTCAATATCTCAATGTTCTCGGACGGAGAATGAACTGACGATTTGATCGTCTCAGCGGAAACCACTTTTAACTGCGGCAGGGTCTCCTCCAGCGGCCCTTGGGCCGAAGGCTTGTACGCGGGAACGGTTGACATCGTGCTTTTCTCATCAGCTGCGGGTGGCCAAGCAGGGGTGACCAAGCAGGACAGCCAATCCCTCGCCAAGCCACAATCTTAACCTTGTCGATCAATAAAGTCAACTAATAGAGTAATGATCATCGGGCATTTGGCTGAATATCTTCAGCCGAGACGCTAGAATCCTCCAAATTGGCTGTAATCCTTCCTTTACGGCCGAGGGCGCCCATTACTTCTTTTTGGGCCGGAACGCGACGATTCGAGCTTCGTCGGTTTCCAGGTAGGGTCCCTGGATCAGATCGATGCAGTAGGGAATCGCGGGGAATACGGCATCGAGGCATTCGCCGATCGCCTTGGGCTGGCCGGGAAGGTTGACAATTAAAGTGTGGCCGCGGATGCCGGCTGTCTGCCGAGACAGGATGGCGGTGGGGACCTTGGTCAGAGACACCTGTCGCATGAGCTCGCCGAATCCTGGCATTATTTTCTCGCTCACAACCTCCGTCACTTCAGGCGTAATGTCGCGTACCGCTGGTCCTGTCCCGCCAGTGGTCACAACGAGGCAGCACCCCTGTTGGTCACATAGATCGGACAGCGCGTCAGTCAATTGGGCCACATCATCCGGGACTATTCGAGCAACGGCTTCCCAGGGAGATATCAAGACTTCGGACAGATACTGCTTGATAGCTGGTCCGCCGCGATCTTCATACTCTCCTTGGCTGGCGCGGTCCGAAACGGTCACGATGCCGATTCTGGCCAAATTCTTGGCTGTGCCCATTGAAAGCCATCCTTACTGCTCGCCAGGTAAACCGTCCCATACAGTCTACCGTTTCACAGTCCACAGTCCCACAGTCCACACTTGGCTATCGATATGGGCGCCAGGAGGGTGGCTGCGGACGCTCCGAGATATTGACGGAAGATTCGATATCCGAGCTGGCGTTGGGGCGTTCTTCGGTCATTGGTTGGGTCGTCCACTCCGTCTCCTGAGACGTTGTTGGTCCATCGTCATCGGCGTCCGCGAGATGGGAGGCTGGTACCGTCTCGGTCCGATCAATGGGCATCCAATGCCCGGCGACCGCCGCGGGGGGTTTTGAGGAGACCCAATCGTCACTCTCGACAACCTCGCCCGATTCCGTGGTGTAACGGACAAAAACGCGCATGTCTTCGGTATATTTGGGGACCTTGTCGGGCCAGGGAAGTTGCAGGTGCATACCTGGGAGGGTTTTCGTCGCGCGCATTGTCTTGCCCGTCTCGACGGCATCCAAATCCCAGCGGGCCAATCGAGCCTCTTCACCCTGCTTGCCTGAGTCGAGAAGCACGACGGAGACGGGGGCGGATTTATCGATAAATTGTCCATCCGTATTGCGTGGCTGGACGATGACCAGGATTCCCTCTGGGTAACTCGGATTGTTACGGCGTAGTCCCTCGTCAAGATGTCCGCTCACCACGATGTGTGTCACTTCTTGATCGGTCACCGGTTCATAGCGGCCGGTATCGAAATCCAAGGCCGGTAACGCAGCCGGCTCTTCCCCGGACGATTCAGCCGCTGATTCGAGTGTGGGAAGCTCAATTACCGGTTCGGAAAGATCGTCTAGTTCATCGCCTTCATCCCCAGTTGCCGGAGGAGCGCGGCGCCGCGAATCCAGAGACTTGCCGGGAGTCGGGCGGGACGTTTTTGGTTTTTGCCGTCTTTTGTTCAGCAGAGGAAAGAGCGAAGCGGGCTCGGACGCTTCGGTAGTGCCCGGGCTACTGGCCACACAATCGGCGCAGAGCGTTTGGCGGCACCGGCTGAGCTCGTCACATTTCAGTGCCAGCTCATCTTCGATCATGTACAGCTGATCTTCCATCCAACGCAGCTCGCCTTCGAGCAGATCGACGGATGGATCTTTAGAACGGCAGCCGGCGAGACAGCCACAGATGGCACCACAAATTAACAAGACCGCAAAGTCTTGGCGGACTTCCATGTAAGCCTCGCTTTGCGTAGCGAATAAACGGAGGTTACTTGTTTAGCTCAAGCAATCATGGAGAAAAACGAGCGGGCATAGGAATCCAATGTCTCAAGGATTTCCATGTCTCAAGGATTTCCAATGACTCCAGAAACACTGGGCCTAGGTGGAGTCGCTCATCTGTTCGACAACCTTGTCGATCAGCTTGTACTCCATGGCTTCTGCCGCGGTCATAAACCGATCGCGGTCAGTATCCTCTTCGATTTTCTCCAACGGTTGGCCGGTATGCTTGAGCAATATCTCGTTGAGGCGTTGTTTTATTTTCTTGAATTCATTTGCGTGAATCATAATGTCTTCCGCCGATCCTTCCATACCAGCCAAGGGTTGGTGGATCATTACGCGGGCATTGGGCAAAGCGTGTCTTTTTTCGGGCGCTCCGGCCGCTAGCAGCACGGCCCCCATCGAGGCCGCCTGGCCAATGCAATAGGTTGCCACGTCACACGTCACGAACTGCATGGTATCGTAAATACCCAGACCGGCGCTAACGCTTCCGCCGGGAGAATTGATGTAGAGCTGTATTTCGGATTTGGGATCATCGGATTGCAGAAACAGCAGTTGGGCGACGACGGAATTGGCCACCTCGTCGTTGATTGCTGTTCCCAGGAAGATGATTCGATCCTTCAGCAGGCGACTGTAGATATCGTAGACGCGCTCCTCGCGGCCACTTTTTTCGACAACATAGGGTACGACTGGCATGACTCATCAATTTCCTTGAGCTGGGAGGCGTTGTTAGGGGGAGGCGTTGTTAGGGAATCAACCAAATTCTACAGGGTTCCGGACGGACTAATCGTCGTCGTCGTCGTCTTGCGTGGGCGGTTTTTCTACGACTTCGTCCACCAGCCCGTACTCGACTGCTTGCGGGGCCGTCATGTAGAAGTCGCGATCGGTATCCTTAGCGATCTGCTCGACCGGTTTCCCAGTATGTTCGGCGAGAACTTGATTCAGGACTTCCCGAGTTTTGATGATCTCGTTGGCCTGAATCTCGATATCGCTCACCTGACCACCGACCCCACCGTGCGGTTGGTGGATCATCACTTTCGCGTGCGGCAAGGCGAACCGTTTACTTGATGTCCCTCCGGCCAAAAGAATGGCGCCGCCGCTGGCGGCCAAGCCAACACAATAAGTAGCGATGGGACAGCTGAGGACTTGCATGGTGTCGTAAACTGCCATGGTGGCTGTCACGCTTCCGCCAGGCGAATTGATGTAGAAGCTGATGTCCTTGCGTCGATTTTCGCTCTGCAGGTAGAGCAATTTCATGACAAGTTCATTGGCATTGCCGTCGTAGATTTCACCCTGCAGAAATACAATGCGATTCTCCAGGAGTAAATCGCCCAGTGTCATTTGCCGCTGTCTCTGGTAGTCAGCGTAAGCCTGAGCACCGACCCGATGTTTTAGTGAAACGTCCGTCATCGACAAATTATCCTTATACTAGGTGCGGTCAACCGGCTGCGTTAAGTCAGTTGCGTCACCATCGTGTTTTGCCTCTGGAATATTGGCCCTGACACCGGCAATCGCGAAGTCGACGGGGGCCACGTTATCCTTCGGCGACTGGTACTTCACTTCCTTAAATTTCGCCTCATCCTTGACGCGATCAATCGCCTTCCGCTCGACGATTTGATTTCGCAATACATCCATTAAGCCACGTTTTTCGATCCTGGCCCGGACGCTACGAGGGCTCTCATCGCTCTGCGCGGCCATCAGCATGATTTCGGAGTCATAGTCATCGTCCGTCGCTTCGAGTTCCTCCTCCTCAGCGATCCGCTCAAGGGTAAAGTGTTCTTTGAGCGCCTTTGCTGTGCTCGATTCGCTATGCTGGCGCAGGTAATTCTCTTGGGCTGCGATCTGTTCGTCACTAAACCCGGAAGCACGTAGCTCCATCACTGCCCGTTCCAACTCCCGGTGGCCCTGTCGCCTTAAAAGAGCGGGTGGCAGTTCCCAGTCGGCTGATTCGGTCAACAATTCGCATATTTGCTCTCGCACCCGACGATTGTGATAGTACCCCAACTGCCTCTCCAGTTCAGATTTGATGGCATCACGAAGATCACCCTCGTTTTCAAAACTGCCCATTGCCACGAGAAGTTTGTCATCAATTTCTGGCAACTTCAACCGACTGATTTCTAGGACTTTGAGCTCGACATCGATTTCCTCACCTCGCAGATCTTGATTTTCCGCTTCGGCCGTTAGTTTCATCTTCGTTTGGTGGGTCGAGCCAGCTGTTGCGCCCACCATCAATTTGTCAAACCCGTCCAGGTTGCCATCGGCTAAGCTAAGAGTCGGACGGATCCGTGCCGAGACGGATTCCACGGTGGAGATCTGCTTGCCTTCGTGACTGAACATCAGATCCATTTTGGCAAAATCACCAGCTTCTGCCTTGCCTTCAACCGTTACGTGTTCGGCATGGCGTTCCAAAAGCTTTTCCAGATGTTCGTCGATGTCTTTCTTGCCGAAATCCCGGGTCGGTTTTTCCAGCTTGAGTCCCCTCCATTGGGGCATGTCGAATTCGGGGCGCACTTCAATGTCGAATTCGAACGTCAGCGGACCGTCGTCTGGCACCTCCACGGCATCAAAATCAAATTCCGGCTCGCCGATTGGCGAGAATTGATCGCCGTCAGTCACCTGGGCCATGGCGTCGACAAGCAGATTGCCTTTGACCTTGTCCGCCACATCTTTGCGATAATGGCTTTCCACTAACTTGCGGGGGGCCCGACCGGGACGAAAACCTGGCACGTTGGCCGTCGCCATCATCTCTGAGAAGACGTCATCAAAATAACGTTGGACATCCTCCGGGCCAATCGTCACCGTTACGTGCCGCTGGCAAGAACTCGGCTGGTCAATCTGGATCTGCAGCTTTAACTCCGCCGCAGCTTCCTCAGATGGATTGTCAATGTCGCCAGCGGTATCGGTATCCGTGGTAGAACTTGTCATCGTGATTCACCAATTAGGATAGGAACAACATCCGGGGCGGGAAACGCGCCGTGCGCAGAGACCTGCCGAAAAACTCGCCCCACGCTGTCCGGACATCTCCCGGATCGAAGAGCGTTAAATCCCTCGAAAGGGATGGCTTGCTAGGCGCCTAAAAGAGCGGGTGATGGGATTCGAACCCACGACAACAACGTTGGCAACGTTGTGCTCTGCCAACTGAGCTACACCCGCTTAAAGAGTGGATCCAAGGCAAACTCGACCCAGACTTTGTAAGTTTTCGGATTATATTTTGGGAAAAAAGTGTTGCAAGGGCAGTTACCGCCAAATCACCCGTTTTGCGCGTCCAAATCAAACCAAATAGGCGTTTCTACCGTAAGTATTCATACGTTGTCACACTGCATGTAACCAACCTGTTTTACCCGGTTTCAGCAACTTTTTCTAGCGGGGGTCGGGATCGACTTGAGATTCGGTTGTCCATTCCCCTATACTTGTAGGTACTTATCTTTAGAAAATCGTACGGACCAGACAATTCCGCTCAGGTCATTTATCGTAAGGAAGGGACAGACTATGCTGCGTGCCAAGCTGTCCGTCGTTGGGGGCGACATTGGCGTTAATCAGGTGACGCTCGATCTGCCCGCCATCTTAGGTCGAGGCACAGAGACCTCGTTGCCTTTGGGCAATACGCTGGTAAGTCGACGCCATTGTGAGCTATTTGAGCGTGACGGTGTGCTGTGGGTACGTGATTTGGGCTCGCTTAATGGCACATTCGTAGGTAGCCAGCGCATCGAAGAGCAAGTTTTGGCATCTGGATATTTGCTGACCGTGGGCACCATCACCTTCCGCTCCTTGGAAGAAAACCAAGATTCCGACGGATCGTCGGCCGGCGGGCTGTCGACTGCCACGCAATCCAATTCGGAAGGGGATACGGCTCGCTGCGATGCTTCCGCCCAAAATGTGGGCAGCGAGGAAGATGTGCTGGTGTTCGATGAAAAGCAGAACGAACCGCACGAGAAGACGACACTTGGGCTTTCCTAGTAAGCTAATTCAGCCTCCAATTCGGTCAGTGACGGGTCCACCCGAGTTTTCTGTGTCCGGATTGAATCGACTCCAGTCGCTTCGGCACTGGGTTGTGCCGCCGCTAGCCATCACGTTGCTAACTTGCTTTATGCAAATAGGTCAGATGGCCGTTGTGCGTGCCGAAACCAATCGCGGCCCTGCGCAAATGAATCGGTTGGCGGGCGAGACCAGTCCGTATTTGCTCCAACACGCGTCGAATCCAGTCCAGTGGCACCCGTGGGGCAGCGGGGCCCTGGAAAAGGCGCAACGGGAAAACAAGCCGATTTTTCTCTCCGTCGGCTATTCGAGTTGCCATTGGTGTCACGTTATGGAGCACGAGTCGTTCACCGACGAGGAAATTGCCCAGTTTCTCAACGATCATTTCGTCTGCATCAAGGTCGACCGTGAGGAGCGACCGGACATCGACGCGATCTATATGACGGCCGTCCAGATCATCACACGTCGTGGCGGTTGGCCTCTTTCGGCGTTTCTCACTCCGGATGCCAAACCCTTCTTTGCGGGAACCTATTTCCCGGCCCGGACGGGAGACCGAGGCGGTGCGGTGGGATTTCTGACGATCATCGAAAAAATCCACCAAACCTGGTCAGAACAAACGGACGCCATCCGGGACAGCGCTGACGAGCTGACTCGCCGCATTCAACAAGTGATGGGTGGTCAAAAACAAAATGTGTCGTTAACGATCTCCGCAGATGTGGTAAAGCGGGCCATACGCGAATTGGACCTTCAATTCGATAGAGAAAATGGCGGCTTTGGCTATCAAAGCGACAATCCAGCCATCCCCAAATTTCCTCAGGGTTCGACTCTGCTGTTTCTTCTGGAGCAAGCCGAAACAACGAAAGATGCACGAGCCAAAGAAATGGTCCTGACCACCCTCGATCACATTGCCTGGGGTGGTATGAGGGACCATATCGGCGGCGGTTTTCACCGTTATTCAATAGATCGGTTTTGGAATATCCCACATTTTGAAAAGATGCTGTACGACAATGGCCAGCTGATGTCGGCGTATAGCCGAGCCTTTTCGCTGACCGGCAACGACGAGTACGCCCAGGTGGTCGCAGAAATGGTGGCCTTTCTTGACCGTGAGATGACCCATGCCCGAGGCGGTTTTTACTCCGCCTTGGACGCCGATTCGGAAGGTGAGGAGGGACTCTTTTACGTTTGGAAAGCAAACGAATGGTCTCAGGTTTTGGATCAACGCCAATCGGAATTGTTTAGCAGCATCTACGCAAACGGCACGGGTCCGAATTTTGAAGGCAAGTTCTATCAACCGCTGCGGAGTGAATCCTGGTCGTCATCTGCAAAACGAATGAACTTACATCCACGGGACCTCCAAGATCAGCTCGTCGCCATTCGGAGCGTCTTGCTCGAATACCGAAAAAAGAGGATTCCGCCGCTGACCGACACGAAGGTGCTGACCGCCTGGAATGGTTTGATGATTCGGGGTCTGGCCGATGCCGGGAAGCACTTCAACGAGGTCGAGTATACGAATCGAGCGATTCGCTGCGCCGAATTCCTACTGAAAAATCTCAGCAACCAACAGGGCCAGTTGTACCGAACTTTTGGCGATGGAAAGGCCAAGCTTGCTGGTTATCTCGATGACTACGCTTTTTTGATCGACGGATTGGTTGCCCTACACGATACGACGGGAGACCAACGTTGGTTAGAGGAAGCGATGCAACTCCAGGAGACACAGAACACATTGTTTGCGGACGAGCAGCAGGGCGGGTTCTTTTTTACGGCCAAGGACCAGACGTCCCTATTGGTACGAGGAAAGTTGGTTAACGAAGGAGCACGTCCATCCGGGGCGGCGGTTTCGGCTACCAACCTGATCTCCCTTGCGCGTTTGGCCGAAAGACGGGACTATCTGGAATTGGCGACAACGACCTTTCAGTCCTCGGCCGAAGTGTTGAGTCGCGTGCCTGGCTCGATTCCTACGATGGCGATCGCCGTCTCTAGGTATCTGAAGGTCACATCGAGCTCGCCTGCAGCGGAAAGCTCCCCCTAGGCGCGAATTTCTCACCCAACCGAAATTCACGAAGGAACATGAATTCACGCGATGATCATATCCGCGATCTGACCTCCGGCGATGTGGCAAGGTGAAATCACCTCGTCCACCATGGCTTTGCGCATCCGGTTGGCAACGGTTGCGTCGGTGGAGCGTGCAAACACTTTGACATTTCGACCTATGTCCTTACAGGTGATCGCCACCAAAAGATTGGACAGTTCATCGTCCAGCGCGGCGACAACGTGATCCGCCTTCAGCAGGTTGGCTTGGGCAAGTAGGACCTCGTTGGTGGCTGAGCCCTCGACCGTGAGTAGGCGCGGATATCGCTTACACATGCGGGCCAATTCTGCCTCGTACTCCTCGACCAATACGACGTCGGTATCCGTTCGTAGCAGACGTTCAATCACAGCCTCCCCCAATAAGGTGACGCCGCAGACGATCGTATGATTTTTTAGATTGGAAATCATTTTTAAATGCCTCTTTCTCAAGTAACGGCCGCTCAGATCGTTTTCGACCATGAAACTTGTCAATGACGCGATCCAACACGTCATGGTAATCAAGCACGCAAAGATCAACACCGACGTAAATCCGCGTCCAGTTGGCGAAAGGGCGTGGGTTTCTCCATAGCCAACGGTGGACAAAGTGATGACGGTCATGAACAATCCGTCCTGCAACGGCCAACCTTCCAACCAGCAATAGCCAACCGTCCCCACTACAGCAACGCTGAGTACCACCCCGAAAACTTTGATCAGGCGTAAAACAATGGGGTCTCGGATCATGGCCGCACGTTCACCCTCCGCAAAATGACTTAACTTCTTCGAACGCCTCGTGAACTCGTTCCTGGACGTCCGTGAGCTGGTCACTCGTCAAACTCAACTCACGAATCGAGTAGTCATTCGGTTCGGTTGGCACGTCCTCTCCCTCGTAGCCAACCTGCCACATCCTGGCAAAATCATTAGCCAGGTTAGCCAAAGCGGCGATGCCCGTGCTATTCGCCGCTTCGCTGGAACGATGGTGATTGCCGATCGCCTGATTTATGTATTCCGGCAACCCCCATTGATGACCGCATTGACTACCAATTGATTCGTGCGTGATCCCGAAAAGGCTGGATTCAGTTTCCAATCGTTTTTCATGTTTTTCTCGATAGACGATTTCGGTGTATTCATCGGGCACCAACTCAAAAAAGACGAGCTTGCCGACATCGTGGAAGATTCCGACCAGAAACGCCTCGGCTGGATCCCTGTCGGTAATGTGTTCGGCCAGCAGCTTGGCAACCGAGGGAATGCTGCCATAGGCACTTTCTTTCCGCCTGGGCCTTTCCATCGCTGCCCAACAAATCGTTGGCCGCGACCGAAAGTATCAGCTCTCTCACAGCGCGGCTCCCCAATACCACCACGGCATGGTCCAACGTGCGTATATCGCCAGGAAACCCGTACATCGAGCTGTTGGTGATCTGCAAAAATCGCATCGCCAGGGCCGGATCGCACTCGATAATCTTGGCGACTTCGTCCAGTGTCGCGTCCGGATCGTCAATGGCCTTCAAGGTCCGTAGCGCGACATCCGGAAACGGCAACACGTCTGGAAGATCGCCCAGTCGCTCTCGAAGATTGGGACCTTGCGCGGAGACTGACACTTGCTGCCCCATTTAACATGAATGTCCGATTTGAATGGGTCTCAAAACGAACCAAGTGGCTGGTCGCCTGAAACTGCCCATTGGCGACCGAGCAAACATAGCACGCAGACAAGCGGTGCCACGCAAAAAGTCTGACATGGGAGCCTACTCGTCAGATTCCCACCGTCTCAAGGGAATTCATCCAGGGGTCCTCATCACACAAATCTTCCGTTGGTCAGGTACTTACCGTTGGTCACGTACCTACAAAAGGATCGATCGGTTTGATTGATGCAAACCTTCTCTAATCCGCACCTCTTCGTGTTTAAAATTTACAACTGATGCAAAAACGCAACCAAGGCATCGATAACTTTTGCAACATCGGGACGAACACCAACAGGCTAAACATGCCCAGTGGGGCGTACGGTCCGGTGTTGCATCAGAAACGGATGTATCTGCCACTCTTACGGATGAAACACGTATCGAACGGAGTCGGGGTTTCGCAATAACCAGCGTCCCCGTGAATGAGCAATGCAACGCTACGGACAGCAACCTCAAGCTCACCAATTCGAGACTGGGCAGTCACATTTGAGGAAGGTGTACCATGGCGTTAACCGTTGCCAACAACGTAAGCTCACTCATCGCACAGAATAATCTCTCCCGTACTACTCGCGGACTAACCAAGTCGCTGGAGCGTTTGTCTTCGGGGTTGAAGGTTAACCGGGGAGCTGATGGCCCAGCCGCCTTGGTGATCTCGGAAAAGCAACGTGCTCAGATCGCTGGCATCAAATCGGCCATTGAAAATTCAGAGAAAGCCGTTTCTGTTGTTCAGACGGCCGAAGGCGCGCTCAACGAAATCAACGGCTTGTTGATAAAAGTGCGAAGCCTGGCGTTGGACTCCGCGAATACCGGTGTCAACGATGCAGACGCTCTTGCAGCCAACCAGGCGGAAATCACCAACGCGTTGGATACGATCGATCGCATCGCCAACAACACCAGTACGCGAACAAGAAGTTGCTGGATGGGTCATCGGGCGTCAACGGCGTCGTCAGTGATACGGACGTTTCCTTTATCAAGGCAACGGCCAATACGGCGGCGGGCAATTACGCGCTCGAAGTTACAACCACCGGCAAGCGAGGGGTAGCTGAGGCGGGAACGGCTCAGGCCTCCGCCCTTGCAGCGGATGAGATACTCATCGTGAATAGTGTAAGCATTACCCTGAGTGCTGGTTTGACGCAAACCGACGTCATCAACCGGATCAACGAGTTCAGCAGCCAGACAGGTGCCGTGGCTGACGGCAATGGTACCGATAGCGCAACGCGTCTCTACAGCCAGGCGTTTGGCACAAGTGCCAGTGTTGACGTTATTTCCAACGTTGCCGCGGCAGGAATCAGCAGTGGATTCGGGACCTCCAATATCTCGGGTACCGGTGCGAATGTCGTGGCGACCGTCAGGGGTGTGTCCTTTAACGGCCAGGGCAACGTCCTCAACGTCAATAGCGGTGCGGCCAAGGATCTGACGATCAACTTCGCTGCTAACACCGGCGTGAATGCGCATCAAACCGTAACAGGAACCCAAGGCAACATCACAATCGCCAATGATTCACTGATATTCCAGATCGGAGCAAACCGAGACCAGACGGCTTCGCTCGGGATTAGCAAGGTAAATCCGGGCTCGCTCGGCGTTGCCATTCAAGGGAACCAATTTGGCAGCCTCAACAATATTGATGTCACTTCGGCCAGCAAGACGCAAGACGCCCTCGATGTTATCGACGCCGCCATCGATGAGATAACCAATCTTCGAGGCAGTTTGGCTGCCTTCCAGCAGAACACGCTGGAATCCACGGCAAATAACCTGCGGACGACCCTGGAAAATTCCGTAAACGCTGAATTCGTGCTTCGCGACACGGATTTCGCTCAGGAAATCGCCAACTTCACCAAGCACCAGGTGCTGGTCCAAGCTGGTACTTCCATCCTCGGGAGCGCCAATCAGTTGTCCCAGTCGGTTCTGTCGCTGCTGTAAGCGATTGAACAGCTCGTTCCTCAAGCTGTGCATTGCCTCAGCAAGCAGCAAGGTTGCCTCCCTTTGCTGCTTGCGGTTTTTGTTGGCAATTCTGTCAGCGCTGCAGAAACTAACGCTGCAGAAACTCTTGCCAGAGTTGAGCCACGGCGTGATGATCACGTACAAACGAAAGAATCAGGACAGCCATAATGAGGAACCCAACGATCATCAATCCGGCGCCACAAGGATTGACCGCCGCGTCCGTACGACGCACTTCGTCACGAAGCGCCTTTTCCAATTTTCGCCAACCAGAAAAATCCTGCTGACCACCGGCCGCAACCAGCTGAATGTTCCGCATCACGGGAAAACGCTCTAAATGCAATTGAACGCCGAGTTGCGGTAAAGCCAGGTTGTCGACGGCCCATCTGGCCTGCCGGTCTAGTTGCTGGGCAACGCCGGCCAAAATCGGTCTTAGCTGTTCCGCGCTAATGTTGAATAGCACCACCCTTGGCCGCATCATGAGCACGAGCAACGACACGCCAAGCGCGTAAAAGGCAATCAGCAACAGCCACACGGACGGCCCGAATCTCTGAGTCGCTCCATGGGGCAGAAATAGTTCCAAAGGACCAGCCACAGCAAAACCGGAAATGGCTGATCCCAATAAAGCCGCATCCTGGAAACCGGACATCACCACCGGATGTTTGGCCAAATTGATATACCCCAAAAGCAGCAAATACACCGCTAGCGGACTAAAGGCAATAATGAGGTGAAGCGGGTCCATCGTGCGCATAAGAATCCGTGCTGAAGAATCTGTTCCAGACTCTGAAATTAACGAACGTGCGAAGATTAGGCAATGCCCGATGGCCCAACTTAACCCACCAAGCTAGCTACCCGTGCTGCGATTGAGCCACTCCAAGACGACCCAGCCGACTTTGGCCAGCGAGTCGGCGGAGCATTTGTCCGGTGTGTCTTCAGTGGTATGCCAGTAGGAGGTTCTTAGTCCGGGGCGAGGATAGTCAAAATCGATGATGTCTAAGGCGGGAATTCCAGCGACGTCGTGCAATTTCAGGTGGTCATCGCGAACCTCATGCCGGACGCGAGGGATGAACTCACGCACGCCAAGATCCTTGGCCACGGCCCAAATCTCATCGACAAACGGCCGCACATCTGGCCATCGTGTGCTGTTGCGCTCCTGAAAAAGATGCAATTCGGCATCGCCGACCATATCCATCAGCACCGCACATCGATAGCGGTGCCCGGGCGGATCGGCCACGTAACTACGGGAAAAAAAACCCGATCCCAAGAAATACTCGTCGCGCCGGTCGTCATAGACCAGTTCCTCGCCATCAAACAGCACGAAGTCCACACCAACCTGGCCCCCTAACGTTGGCATGTACCTTGCCATCTCGGCCAACACCGCCACACCACTGGCCCCATCATTGGCCCCGATAAACGGCTCGTTTTGCTTGCCTGGATCGGAATCTCGATCAGGGTAGGGACGGGTGTCGTAGTGGGCACACAATAAGATTCGCTGGTGACGCTGCGGATGCCAGGTCACGATCAGGTTCGCCAATTGTACCGGTCTACCATGGACCGGATGACGCACATCAAATGACTGCAACTGAACCTGGGCACCTAACGCTTGAAAATGCTCCAGCAACATCTGCTGTTGTTGCGACATTCCCGGGCTGCCGCTGTACCGAGGTCCCAACGCGCAAACCTTTTGCAGAAACTCATACGCTCGTTGGCCATCAAAAGGAATCTCTGCTAGCTTCGATTCACCTTGCTGGCGACGATTTCGAGCCTCTCCGTTTTTCTGGCTCAGCAAGACAACCGCCACAATGATCAAGGCGATAGCCACAGCCGTTCCCAGAAATAGGATCTGACGATCAGGTTTTACCACTGGTTTCAATCTCCCGTCACGGCTGCTAGATAAACGTCGTTCGGCTCTTGAAGGATTCTACGATGGGCCGACCGCGGATGAAAGGCAAGCGAACTCTTTAATCGACATCCGCCAAGCTCCAGCGCCGGACATGCTGGCAATGGACGACATACGCCCGTCGGCCCACGCGTTGTGGGAGGTTGCCTATTTTCCCTTGTGACCATCTTTCGATTCGCGCTAGAATTCGGCCCGGAGGGCGATTCGGCTCTTGTTTTTCAAGCACCCCTCTTCTGAGGTGCGGACATGTCACGATACTTGCGGGAAAGGCATCACCATGATCGAAGTGAATAGTATCCTCAAATTACAGGATGATATGGTGGTTCGCTGGCATGACCGTGAGGAGGACCGCCCGTATGAAGGAATATACGGAATCATTTGCGAGCAACACAGCTTTAACTTCAAATTATGGCACCAAGAAGATATCGCCCGAAGTCCCGAGCTTCCCGATGGTCGGATTGCGCAAGTCAAACGCACGATCGACGGTCTCAATCAACAACGCAACGACTGGATCGAAAAAATTGACGAATGGATCCTCGCCAATCTATCGGAACGTCGCATTTCGGCGCAGCCGACCGCCCCCTTGAATACAGAGACTCCCGGTAGCGTGATTGACCGATTATCCATTCTGTCGTTGAGACTATACCACCTTGCCGAACAGACGCATCGACCAGAGGCTACGCCCGATTTGCTTGCTTCTCTCAAGCAAAAACTTACGATCGGCCTGGCCCAACGGGAAGATCTTTCGGATTCATTGGCCGATTTAATCGACGACGTTTATGATGGCAACAAACGTCACAAAACGTATCGCCAAATGAAGATGTACAATGATCCTCGTTTGAATCCATACATCTACGAAGCCAAGTTGCGTAAAGCCAGTTGAGCCTTGGACCGCATGTATTACCGCGGGATTATCTGGTCCGTTTGCCCAACTCGACGGTCACGACCAGCGGCTCATCATTTCTCAGAAGATTCAGGTCAACCGCTTCGCCGGCCTTGTTCTTACCGATCAGCTCCCGTAGCGCATCAAAATTGGTGACCTTCTCGCCGTTGAATTTTAGGATAATGTCTCCCGTTCGAATGCCAGCCTTTTCTGCGGCACTGCCGGGTTGCACATGACCGATGCGAAATCCGGTCCCGGGGTCCTGCAATAGCCCACCCGCTTTGCCAACCCCCAGAAAGCCACCTCGGCGAAAATCGATTTGGGAATTCGCCAACCGCTCCCTCAAATTCTGCGCACCTTCAGGAGTTACGTCCGTACCCTCGAATTCGACACGACCGAGTTGGTCCATTTGCCCCAACACATCAACGACCCGGTCGGAAACTGGCGAATAACGAATCATCAGTCTTTGCAGCGCGTGGGCATCGAGGAGTTTGGAAATCCCCTCGTCGTCCACGCTCGTCTGATGCAATTCAAGATGTCGCAAACTGGGCATCTGAGCCACGGCGTCCAACCAATCATTGGACACTTGCGGGCCCACCAGTCTCAAATGGTAACAATCAACGATATAACGCAATTGGCGAAGATCCTCCGGGCCGCCCTTCCACTTACCGTCGATCAAAATCCCGCCACCGAGATTGCCCTGGCCGATAATGACTGCCTGAAACGGACCGTTGATTGTCTCCATCGCGTCCACGGTCGCACCAGCTCCCTTAAGATGTTCCAGTGCGCCTTCCTGTCGAACCCGAAAGACCTGATTCAAGGCTCGCGTTGCCGATCTCACGGAACTGGCCGGGTTTTTCTGGGCCGAAGCCAAATCTTCCAGCGCTGTGAGACCAGCGATTTCGACGGCAGCCTCTTTCGAAAGAGCCAACTGGCGAAGAATGAAAATGCCTCGCGAAACCACTTCGCGACTGCCAGAAGCCATGGCCGTGCAAATCGGCTGGATCGCCGATAATCCCGATTCGATCAGTCTTTCCGTCGCTTCCTTACGATCCAGAAATCCAGCCGAATCCAGCTGCTGGACCCAGACCACTTGGGGAGACTCTCCACTCTCCTCGAGCGCAGCCCTATCCGCGGAGGTTTCCGGCTCGCCAGTCGCAACGTTGCCGACGACGCTAATCCAGATCAAAATACTGCTGACGAATCTCATGGGAATATATTCAGTTGGCCAACCGCTGCCCTTATTTTCCAGCTGCCCTTATTTTCTTAGGCCAGCGGCCAGGATACTATACCGATTATGGTTGGAACGGCGACGAGTTGCCATGCGAATTGCCCACTTCATCCCTGTTTTTGGTAATCTTGGCGATTATGACTGCCTCCGACGAGACCACCGACTATAGGCTGATTGATTTCGGGAACGGACGCAAGCTAGAGCGATTCGGTAACCGAACTTTGGACCGGCCCTGTCCGGCAGCCGAAAACATTAGCCCTGCCAGCCCCCACTTCTGGCAATTGGCGGACGCACGCTATCAGAAGGAGGACGGCCGAACTGGTCGTTGGCACAGCCCATCTCAGCTGGCACCGTCTTGGCAGACCAAATTTTCACCGTTTACTCTACAGCTCAAACTGACTCCCTTTGGACACTTGGGAGTGTTTCCCGAACAAGCGGAGAACTGGGACTGGATCTCCAGACGGTTACAGCACACTGACCGCCCGTTGACGATACTCAATCTGTTCGCCTATACCGGAGCCAGCACCCTCGCCGCCGCCATCGCCGGGGCCCAAGTCGTCCATGTGGATGGCGCCCAAAATGTCGTCCAATGGGCCCGACAGAACGCTGAATTATCTGGATTGGCCAAGTCACCCATCCGTTGGATCACGGAAGACGCAAGGAAATTCGTGCGCCGTGAAGCGCAACGCGGAAACCGATACGATGGGATTATTCTCGATCCGCCCAGTTACGGACATGGGCCCAAAGGCGAGCCGTGGAAGATGGCAGAACACTTTTGCGAATTGCTCGCGGGTTGTAGATCGCTCATCGGTCAAAATCCGCAGTTGTTGCTGGTCACGTGCCATTCGCCAGGCTACGACGAAAAACGCCTGCGAGACGCGGTGGGTGCAGCGATTCCCGAGCTAGATGACGCCAATTTGGCAGGTCGGCCCGTTTGGTTGACCAGTGACGGGGACCAACCACTCCCGGCCGGATTTTCCGTCCGCTGGCCGGAGGAACCGCGTCCATGACCACCACAATCACCAGCACTAGCAATCAACGCATCAAAGACACGATTCGCCTTCGCGACCGACGAGGTCGCGAACGACAAGGTCGCATTCTCATCGAAGGCACTCGTGAAATTGGCCAAGCGTTACAAGCAGGCGTATCTTTTCATGAAGTGTTTATCTGCCGTCCGCACTGTGACCTGGCCGCCGAAGAACTGCAGCAACACTTGGCGGCCGCGCAGGCAGCCCGGTTTGAGGTCAGCGCCGATGTCTGGGAAAAACTTGCTTTTGGAGAACGACACGAGGGAATCATTTGCACGGCGGACCCGCCATTTTCGAGCCTAGAGGAGCTGGACTGTGGCTTGAATCCGTTGATCGTCGTTTTGGAGCAAGTCCAAAAGCCGGGAAACGTCGGTGCTGTGTGCCGTTCGGCGGATGCGGTGGGGGCCGACGCCTTGATAGTCGCCGATGCCGGCACCGATCTTTTCAATCCAAATGCGATTCGCGCTAGCTTGGGGACTTTGTTCCGCGTTCCAATGGTGGCCAGCCCATCGGCCACCACGCGGAGTTGGCTGGTGGAAAAGCGAATTGCCATCTACGCCGCTCGAGTAGGCGACGGCCCGGTCTACACGGAGGTCGATTGGACCCAACCCTCCGCCATCGTCTTAGGAAGCGAAAACCAGGGGCTATCCGCCACCTGGTGCGGCGATGAGATATCCGCCGTGCACCTGCCTATGCTGGGGACGGCCGACAGTCTGAACGTTTCCAATACCGCCGCCATCGTCCTGTATGAAGCCTTACGACAACGGCGGCTGGGTGACGACCACCCGATCGATTAGCCCAGATTATTTACGAAGACTCGTTGGGCAGCGGCACGCAAAGTGGCGCTGGCCAACTAGGCGTCACTCTGCAAGCGAGCAGCGGTGAATGTGTTGCGCATCAGCATGGCGATGGTCAGCGGCCCAATTCCGCCGGGCACAGGCGTGATATGCCCTGCGACCTCGCGCACCGCCGAAAAATCCACGTCGCCAACCAAGCCTGCCTCCGTGCGATTGATACCCACATCGATCACAACAGCGCCTGGTTTGACCATCTTCGAGGTAATGAATTTTGGCTTGCCAATGGCCGCCACCAGAATATCGGCTTGACGAGTGATGTCGCCGAGATTGGTTGTGCGGCTGTGACAGATGGTGACCGTCGCGTTGGCTCGTTCGGCTCCGAAAGCCGAATCACGTTGGACCAACATCAGCGACAGTGGCTTGCCGACGATCTCGCTACGTCCGACTACGACCACATGCTTGCCGGACACACCGAGGTTGTAGCGATGCAAGATCTGCTGGACGCCGTGAGGCGTGCAGGGCAAGAAACGTGGCCGGCCCTGCGACAAAAGGCCGACGTTCTCTGGATGAAATGCGTCGACATCCTTGAATGGTGCGATCGAGTCCAGAATCTTCGTTTCACAAATATCGCGAGGCAGCGGTAATTGGACGAGAATCCCGTGCACCTGCTGGTCATCATTCAATTGGTGAACCAACGCCAACAATTCCTGCTCCTGGGTGTCGTCAGGCAATCGATAGATCAAACTTTTGATGCCAGCTTTTTTGCAGGCGCGCTCCTTGTTCCGCACGTAAACCTGACTGGCTGGATCCTCGCCGATCAACACAGCTGCCAAGGTGGGAACGATTCCCTTTTCCTTGACGAATTCTTTGACGTCCGTCGCCAACTGCTTGGCGAGTTCCCTCGAAAATGCTTTTCCGTCCAATAACTCAGCCGCCATCGATGGTCGTTTCCTCGCTAAGGTGGCATTGCCAAAAAGGTCCATTATTCTGCGTTTTAGCCTGTGCTGAAACCGACTCAGGGAAAAAATTCGCTCGGGGCGAGGCCTTAGGTTTACCCACATCTTTCGCTCATTGACGAATCTCTTTCTGAGCCCCGCCCGCCCTGTTGCGCAAACCCCTAGCCGAATACCCCCAGCCAAAAAGCACCGTGTAACACGGCAAACGCCATCATCGCCGCCGCCAAATCGTCAGCCATGATCCCCCAGCCTTCCGGCAATCGCTCTAGTTGCCGCGCGGGCGGTGGTTTGGTGACATCAAACAATCGATGCAGCAAAAAACCCGCCAGCAGCACGATCGGACTGAACATCTGGTCCGCTGGAATGAACAGGAAAACGATGGGCACCGTCGCCAATTCGTCCCAGACGACGAATTGAGGATCATGCATCGCTCGATCGCGTGCGACGCGTGTACAGACCCAGACGCCCAGCAGAAACAAGGCCACGATGCAGGCAATCTGGCCCGGAATGCTGGGGATGGCGCTAATTGCCACCGACAGGGGAACTCCCAAGGCGGCACCACACGTCCCCGGAGCCCATGGTGAGAATCCTACCCCGAAACCGGTAGCCAACCAAAAAGCGGGACCCCCTCGACTCTTTTTCGGCTCCGATGGCTGTGCTTCGGTCAAGCTGATCTACGCCTCTTTCAGCTCCACGGGCAATTGGTCGATTTTCGCGGCCAGGATGAAGTCGTTTTCAGACAGGCCTCCAATCGCATGCGTCCATAACTCTATCCAAACGTTGCGATATCCCCAGATGTGTAAATCGGGGTGGTGCCCGTCCTCTTCGGCAACTCGCATCACACCATTGAAAAAATCCATTCCAGCGACAAAGTTCTTTACCGTCCAGTCTTTACGGATACGTTGGGCGTCGTTGGTCAAATACCAACCATCCAACTGCTCCAACTGTTCATTGGCCTCGTCGAGCGGACAGGGTTCCACGCCACCTTCGCAGGGCTGGCACTTCATGTTGATGAGTTGTTCAGTAGCCTGTATTTCCATCTCTCACGCCTTTCAAGTGTCGGATTGATGCTGCTTCCCTTCCAATCAGACTATCAATCCGCCATAGAAAAACAAGCACGCATCATCGTCCGTGTCCTGCTGGTCAACGTCCTCAGCTTCATCGTCGTCTGATTCATCATCGTCTGCTTCCTCGTCGTCCGCTTCATCGTCGTCTGATTCATCGTCGTCTGCTTCCTCGTCGTCCGCTTCATCGTCATCAGCTTCATCGTCATCAGCTTCATCGTCCTCAGCCTCATCGTCGTCCGCTTCCTCGTCGTCGGCTTCGTCATCGTCCGAATCTTTTTGTTCCGAGCCATCTGACTCGCCCGCTTCCTTGTCCGAGTCTTTTTTCTTCTTCTTGTGCTTCTTGGTACATTCAACGGCCCAGATATCATCGTCGGCGTCGGTCAGCTTCTTTTTCGCGGCGGCCTTCGACTCTTTTTCCTGGTCGGCTTCTCCTTCGGCATCGTCTTGGTTCGCCTGGTCGTCAGCCGTTTTAGATTCGTCGGTATCGTCAGCTTTCTCCGCATCCGCGTCGGTCGCGTCCTCGGAAACCTGAGACTCGTTCTGGACAACGGCCCCAGCTAGATCTTCTTCTTTGTCAACTTCCAGGTCGGAAAGATCGGGCGTTTCAGCCTCCGAGCGTTCTTCGAGTTTCTGCATTTCGCGCCAAGGTTTGCCCTCGTTGTAGCTATCCAATTCCCCTTGGAGTTGCTCGCGAACGTCCCCTTCGCCTAATTCGACTGCCTTCGTGGACCACTCGAGCGCCTTCTGGAAATCCCCTTCCTCGGCATACGCCGCGGCTAACGTGCTGAGAATATGCGCCGCTTCGTATGCTGTTTCTTCACAGGCTTTCTTGGCCAACTCGATGGCCCTTTTGCCATCACGGACTTCGTCGATCGTCGAAGTGGCCATCACCCAAGCCAGGTTGTTCAAGATGCTGCTGACATCCTCCGGGGAGCTGTCCAACGCCAGTTCATAGTCCTTAATCGCCTCAGCGTGTTTTCCAATACTCAGCAGCGCGTCGGCGCGACCGTGCAGCGCTTGGGCGTTTCCTGCGCTTACTCCCAGCGCTTCGGTGTAAATCTCTATCGCCCTGCTCGGCTGGTTATTGGCGGTAAACATAGCCGCCAGCCTTAGCAGCAACTCCACGTTCTCGGGATCGCGGCGCACCAGCTGCTTGAACTCACTGATCGCTTCCTGCTGGCGGCCAGCGCTAAAAAGTATGAAACAACGAACCAAGAGGGCCTGATTAAGACCGGGACGAAGTTCCAAAACCCGCTGAACATCGGCCAGTGCCGCATCGAACTCACGTTTACTTTCACGCAACGTTGCTCGCATCAACAGCGCACCAACGTCTCTGGGCTCTTTGCGAAGCGCTTCGTTCAAATCCTCAATGGCACCATCAATGTCGTTCTGTAATATCCGAATACGTGATCTCAACGTGTATACGCTTGGTTCGTCTGGGGCCAGACTGATCGCTTTGTTCAGTTTTTCCAAGGCCTCGTCGTATTTTTCCTGGTCGGCGAACGCTTGGGCGATCGATTGCAACGCCTCGACATCTTGATCATCTTTGGAAAGCAAATGAATAAAGTCAGCGATTGCCTCTTCGGTGTTGCCCAACACCAGTTTGGTTTCACCTCGCTCACGCCACGCTTCGAGATTGTCAGCGTCCTCGGCAATCGCCTTTTCGTAGAGTTCCAACTTCTTCTCAGTCTCCTCGACAAAGCTGGCCGATACAACCAACGCTACGGAGAGACGCTCAGGCTGGTCCTCGAGCAATTCGAGGGCTCGCTCAGCCGACTTGCGACCCTCGTCAACGTCGCCACCGGGAAGCAATTGTAGTCGGGCGATCAACAGGTGGGCTTCGGCGTGGTCAGCGTCATGTTTGCGTAACCGATTAAGATCCTGCATGGCCAACTGGCGACGCTGAGCCCACATGTGTCTGCTTTGCCCTTCAAGAACAAAATCCACATAACGGTTCGCCCGTTCATATAGCGTGGACGTGATCATCAGCTTTGCGAATTGGGCATTCTCATCTCCAAGCCCCGCTTCGAGTGCTTTTTCACATAGTGTCACCACCTGTTCGAGATCCTCAGCACGCTCGGCTCCCACCTTTACCTCGACGGCTTCGTCCAACAATTCCAGTCCGTTATCTTCGGCAGCCGCAACACCAACCTGACAGCCAATGAACAACACAAATAAAGCGAGACGTAAAAACACGTATCACTCCTTTTTTTATTTGAGAGTTATTTCGATTCGGCGACGATTTACGACGCAGACCTAACCAGCAGACGCCAGCCCCACATTATCTATTATTGGGTATGGGCCGACCAAGACTATTCGTCTAAGAAAGAATCCTGGCGGTTTTTTCCAAATAAATCCCCGGTCATTCCCTGCTAACCGTTCCCAAGATCGACGGGGATTCCTCTTCCACGGGCTGCCCAGCCGGCGTGACGTGGCCGTTCACCAGCAAATGAGGCGTCGGCAGGTGGCTCCCAGTTGTCCAAATCCGTCACTTCGCCAGACACATCAGGGACATTGTCGTCAGTAGAAACCGTAGGCTCAGACAGGCATATCAGGAGCTGAACGAGCATCAAATTCGCACGGTTCACCACGTGCCGAGAGCTCTTGACACCCAATTGCTCGACCATCTCCTCCAGCACCGAGAGGTGGACCGCGACCACCTCGGCAGGACACAAAGCAGCTTGTCGAAAAATGCGGCAGAATTGCTTGACTTCACTGGCAATGCTACCAGACCCCACTATCACATACGTCCGCAAAAGATCACGGTAGCTATCCAAGGCAGTTGGTCCCAGCCTGGATTGCAGTGAAGCGACAGATGCGGGCAAAGCGTCCTCGTCACCCGCCCAACTACGGATCAGATCACGCAGTTCTGTGACCTGCGCTTGGGCATTGTTTTTCCAGTTCTCCTGTTGCTGGACATATTTCTTCAGCAGGCGGGTGTTTTCAGTCAGCAGCTTGTTCCGCTCAACGGCTGTGGCGATCACCCAAACCAAGGACCGGATAGAAGTTGAAGCTAGGCATACATATCCGTCCAGTCCGTTCTCAAACGCCATCGCTTGCTGGTCCGCTTGTGCCCTCTGGCCAAGCAGCAATATTGGCGGTGATTGCGAACTGGCACCTTGGATCCCCGCGACCATCTCGCTGACCTCTATTTTTGCATCTTCGGTCATCAGCACCGCATCGAACGTATCGTTGCGGAGGCTGGTCATACCCTCCAGGGCTCCTTTCGCTTGGACGACTTCGATGGCAACGGTACCATCGGATTGAAGTACCGATCCAAGCCAGCTGACATCGGAGGTCGACCCGTTGATCAGCAATAACCGCAGGCCTGTCGGCAGCTGGCCCCAGGGAGTCGTCGACAGCTTGTTGGATTTCTGATTTGTCCGATATATATCCAAGGAGGCGACTTCCGGGCATTTTGTGGGTTGGGGAGATGTTTAGCGATGCTGGGCGGGTACTTGTACTGAACGCTGGAAATTGGGTCAATGTGATCAGCAGAACGATAATACGGGAGCGTGACCAAATGAGAGTTGCCTACTTGGATTGTGCTAGCGGGATTAGCGGTGACATGACGCTCGGCGCCCTGGTCGACGCCGGTGTGGACTTGGGAGTGATTCAAGCGGGAATTGATTCGCTCGGTCTTCCCAGTTGCCGCCTCGAAGCCGAAGAAGTCAAACGCAAAGGCTTTCGCGCCACTAAGGTACACGTCCGTCACGAGCCAGAACACGCGCATCGGCACTTGCATCACATCACGGACATGATCGATGCCAGTCGATTGACCAACGCGCAAAAGGACCTGGCCAAGCGGATCTTCACGCGATTGGGCGAGGCCGAGGCGCACGTGCATGGAACGACCATCCGAAAAGTTCACTTCCACGAAGTCGGCGCTGTCGACTCGATTGCAGATATTGTCGGCTCGGCAATCGGTTGGGATCTGCTCGGCGTTAACCGGATTGTTTGCTCGGCAATTCCCACCGGACATGGCACGATTGAGATTGCCCATGGCACGACGTCCATTCCGGCGCCGGCCACCGCTGAGCTGCTCAAGGGCGTTCCGCTGGCAGCGTCCGACATCGAATTCGAGCTGACCACGCCAACCGGTGCCGCCATTGCCGCGACGGTTGCTGTCGAATTTGGGCATCTACCGGCTATGACCATCGAGCAAATCGGTTGTGGCGCTGGCGATAAGGATCTGGAAAAACAAGGAAATATCCTACGGCTGATCGTCGGTGAGGATCAAACCAGCGAATTAGCGGACCGCATTTGGTCGCTAGAAACGAATCTAGACGACGCAACAGGCGAAATTGTCGGACATTGCACGGAGCGGTTGCTCGAAGCCGGAGCCCTGGATGTGTACACGACCGCCATTCAAATGAAGAAGAACCGGCCGGCGATCAAATTAACAGTGCTTTGCGACCAATCACAACGTAGTCACCTCGAATCGATCTTATTCAAGGAAACCACGACGATCGGGATTCGACGTTGGGAATCTGAAAGGTCGAAACTACCTCGAGAGTCTGCCGAGGTCTCCACGCAATGGGGCAATGTGGCTGGAAAGCGGATTTCGTTGCCCGACGGTGAGATTCGCTTTTACCCGGAATATGAGGATTGCCGACAATTGGCCGCTAAAAACAACCTCAGCGTACGGCAGGTCCAGGAAGCAGCGACGCAAGCGTTTGGCCAGTAGCTTTCAGTTCGTCCCGCCGCCAGACGCTGACAGGGCATCCCAGGCACCCTTAGCCGCGTCCAAGCCATTGCAGGGCGCCTGGCAGGCAAACCGCTCGCAAACGTAAACGGTGGGAGCTGGCTGCTGCTCGGTGCGTCCTGTAAAAATCGGATCGACATGCCTGCTTCCGTCAGGGACCGCCGCCATGGGTCGGTAGGCAATCACTCGATTCGGAATGTAGCGTCTGCGAAAATCAGCCAGCGTGCTGGTCGTCGCCGTGTCCTCCTGCGGGCCAAGCACGACCAATTCCAAAAACGGACCGATCAGCATGTCCATGGCGATCATCATTTGACCAGCGGCCGACGGAGTGTTCTCAATCACGCCGACCGCTGCGTCCAGCACTTCGCGAGCTCGATCCAGAAAATCGGTGCGACCACAGAGCTTGCCAAGCCTCACCAGAACCGTGGCCGCCAGCGCATTGCCGCTGGGAACCGCACTGTCGTGAACGTCTTTAGTGCGCGCGATGAGCGATTGTTGATCCTCGGCGGTATAAAAAAAGCCAGGGTTATCGGTATCGGCAAATCGTTTGATCATCGTTTCAGCCAGCTGCATTGCCGCGTCGATCCAGCACTCCTCGAAACTACTTTCGTAAAGCGTAAGCAGCGCATTGGCCAAGGCCGCGTAGTCATCGAGAAACGCGTCGACCTTGGCCGTGCCTGCCCGCCAAACGTGTAACAACTCACCGTTCTCGCAGCGCATCTCCTCGAGTATGAAGTCAGCCGCCGCACGCGCGGCATCGAGGTATTTCGATTCGTCCAGAATACCGGCCGCGCGCGCCATGGAGTCAATCATCAAGGCGTTCCAGCTGACCAGGATCTTGTCATCCTTGCCGGGACGCACGCGCCGGTCGCGAACTTCCAGCAATCGAGTTCGCGCTGCGGCAAGTTCAACCTGCAACGACTCCAGGTCCCATCCTTTGATCTGAGCACATTGTTCCAACGTTTTTGGCAGATTGAGAATGTTCTTACCTTCAAAGTTTCCGTCCTCGGAAACATCGTAAACGTAACAAAATCGCTCAGCTGTCTCGGCGCCTAACAGCTCGTGAACCTCAGCCGGCGTCCAAACATAGAACTTCCCTTCTTCGCCTTCACTGTCGGCATCCTCAGTGCTATGAAATCCACCTCGCGAATCCGTCATGTAGTTCAAGATGTAATCCAAAGTTTCGCGGGCCACTCTCGCGTAATTTGCATCACCGGTGGCCGTGAAGGCGTCGAGGTACACCGAGGACAGTTGAGCGTTGTCGTACAGCATCTTTTCAAAGTGTGGCACCAACCACCGCTCGTCGACAGAATATCGAGCGAATCCACCGGCGAGATGATCGTAAATGCCCCCCGCCGCCATCTTGTCCAACGTTAACCGAATCATCTCCAGCGGACCGTCGCGGCCGAAGCGGTGCCAGACACGCAATAGGAACTGCAAAACCAACGGACTGGGAAACTTGGGAGCACCACCGAATCCACCGTGGCTGAAATCAAACGATTGCTCCAAACGGCCAGCGGCTTCGCGCAAGAGGGTAGGATTTGCGAACGTTATGCCGTCGCTGGCCAGGTGACTAAGGCTCTGGATCCGCTCGGACAACTGGCTCGCCTGATCATCGGCTTGATCGCGACGGTTTTGCCAGGCGTCGGCAACGGCAACAATCACCTGGTCGAATCCAGGCATTCCCATCCGGGCACGAGGCGGCCAATACGTACCACCGAAAAACGGTTTTAACTCAGGGGTGAGAAACACGGACATCGGCCAGCCACCACGGCCAGTCAACATTTGCACCGCCACCATATAGATGTTGTCCAGATCAGGCCGCTCCTCACGATCCACTTTGATGCAAATGAACTGGCTATTGAGGCTTTCAGCAATTTCAGCGTCCTCAAAGCTCTCGTGTTCCATCACGTGACACCAATGACATGCTGAGTAGCCAATCGACAAAAAGATTGGCTTGTCTTCAGCAGCCGACCGTTGCAGAGCCTCGTCGCCCCAAGCATACCAGTCGACTGGATTATTGGCGTGTTGCAACAGATATGGGCTGGTCTCGTTGGTAAGGCGGTTCGGCATCGTTGGTTCTCAGTTCTCAGTTCTCAGTTCTCGGCCGAGCATGCTAGCACGTTGCGGCAAGTTTTTCTTGCCCACTGCAAAAACATCACGATTCGTTCGATAATAGTGATATGCCGATCCATTTAGAGAAAGTGTTGTCCTCGGACCAGCTGCCCAGCCTGCCGCAAGTTGCCCTGCGGAGCGTCGAATTGGCTCGACAGCCTGAACCGAACTTCGACGAATTGGTGGCCACCATCAAAACGGACCCGGCCATCTGCAGCAAGATTCTGCGAACCGCCAATTCCGCCTTGTTCGGTCTGCGTCAACGTGTCCCCACGATCGAAGCTAGCGCACCTCTGTTGGGAGCCACCTTGGTGCGGTTGAGCTTTTCTCTCGCCGAACATCGTAGTCCATCCAGTTCCTTGTCGAAATCCTACCAACAGGTGTGGCGCAACTCTTTGACCCAAGCCGTTGCCGCAGAGACGCTGGCAACGGCACAGCAGGGGGCCGATCCGGCGGTTTATTTCATAGCCGGTCTTATTTGGCGTCTTGGCTTTGTTGCATACCTTTCCGCACGAGTATGGGGCCGAGCTGCTGGATCGGACCACCTTGGCCGACCTCTTCGAAGCAGAAGCAACCGGGATTGGATTCACTCACGTAGAAGTTGGCGTTGAACTTTGCCAGCAATGGGGATTGGACGAAGACATCGTTCAGGCCGTTTCGCGACATCACCTTACCGTGCTAGCTGTCGACCAGACGGAACCAGATGATTCGCAGCGGCTGACACACGCCTTGATGCTGGCAGCCCGCTGCGCAGAGTACCTGGAATCGGTACAAGACCAACGGGCCGACGACCGATCGCAGCTGGAAAGCAGCCTGGACGCTCAGACTATTCCTAGCAACTTGGAATCGATTGATGAGTTCCTCAAAGAGATTCAATTGCGCGTAGGCGAAGTGGCTGCAACGTTGTCACTCGATATCGGCGAAGTCGCGTCTGCGGACAACATCCTCATCAGTGCCAAAACGGCGTTGCAGGAAATCGCCATTAAGAGCCAGCTGGATGCCGTTGGCGCCCAGCAGCGAGCCGAGTCGACAGCCCAATGCCGAAACGCAGAAACAACAGCTGCAGGAACACGCTTACCGCGATTCTCTGACAGGCGCGTACAACCGGCATTACCTGGATAAGGTGATTGACCAGCAGCTGGAGCTAAGCGCGGAACGCGATACGTCCTTGGGTTTCCTATTCATGGACATCGACAAATTCAAGGGACGGAACGACACATACGGCCATGCCCTTGGCGATACCGCCCTGAAGACATTCGCAACCATTATTCGTGGTTCGGTACGAAAGTCCGATGTCGTAATTCGCTACGGTGGAGATGAATTCCTCGTGCTCCTGGTGGACGTTACTGATGCGGACATCACCAACATCGCCGGACGTATCTGCCGGAAGGTCCGCGAAGTAGAATTGGATGCTGAGGGTCATGTCAAGTTTTCGACGAGCATTGGAGGAATCCTCTTCTCACCTGGCAAGACAGCGATCGCCAGCGCGGCTGACCTGATCGTGGAGGCGGACCGCGCGATGTACGAAGCCAAGCAGGGGGGCGGAAATCAAGTCCAGCTCTATAGGCGGACCAACGCGGACGCAACGAGTTTGGACTCATTGGATGATCACGCGCCGGCAGGCGTTACCGACTGATGCTTATTTGACTCGACTGGCCTTTAGATGATACACCGAGTAGCACTTGCCGTCGGGGCCGTACCATGGCTTGATGCTGAATAGACCTGCGGCCGTGACGGGACGAATGGTGAAATTGGCCGTTTGCCCTTCTTCCATGTCCACTTGTACGTTGTGGTAGATATAAGCGCCGGGTCCAAAGCAGCACTGCTGATTGTCTCGGATCAATACGAACTGCTTAATGCCGCGCTGGGTGAATACGGACGCCGCCAGAATGAATCCGCGCAAAATCACACGTTTACCGTGGAGGTCTTCAATCTTGGGCGTCAACATCTCGCTTTCGAATTCAGCGCCCTTCTCCATCTCTAACTCAAGATCGTCAAAGGTGATGTCCAGGACATCACCTGCACTCACAATCATTCGAGGTCTCGTATAGACGGCTTCTGGGGTACTGGGCGACGGTTCATCAACATCCGCTTTTGCTTGGGGGTCCTCTCGAATTTCGGCTGGTAGTTCGCTGGCCGGAACGGAGGTGGCTGTTTGTTGCGGAGCTGGATCTTCAACCACGCTGACTTGAGAATCGACCTCGACCGACGTTCCGCAACCGGCGGTCATGGCACACGCCAACAGCAACTTCAACATCCGTGTGGCCAGGTCATTCATTTGATGTAATCCGCTTCCAGTTGGTAGTACACGCCGTCTAATCCAGACACCGGCTTCTTGCGAGTGTCAACATGCAAAGTACCGGCTAGTCGTCGACGGCGTCGATTGTAGCGAGTCCGTAGCGGATCCTTAAGTGTGACTTCGATCATGTCCGTCAGCGCGGGTTGGCCACCAAAACAACAAGTGCCCATGTCTGGAACCATAACGAATCGCTTGAGGTTGGACGTCTTATCGCTGGGATAGATGTAACCCTTGACGAATATCCGCTCGCCATCGAGATCGATCGCCGACGGCGGTACGGGCAGGTCTGGTCGAGACTCCTCGGGTTGCAGATCCGAATAGCTGATCCGCAAATAACCGTCAGGAACTTCCGTTACGTAGACGAACGTGGTAATGGCAATTGACGACACCAGCGTAATTGAACTGATCGAAACCCCGATCTTGGCAAGTCCGCGGCCAGTCAATTCGCTGGGTCGCCGCGCGATGGCGCGCAGCGCGCTCAGGCCTACCAATAGCCCGGCGATTGACAAAATCATGAGCGGCGGCAAGGCGAAAGCGAATAACGAGAGCACCCCCAACGCCAAAGCCACCACGGCGGCCATGCTCAACTCACGATAACGCTGGTATTGATCCGAGTCGTGTTCAGAAATGGGGGCTTCAAGCGGATTGGACATGAGCATGAAGGAGTTTTGGAAAGGTCAGCAGTCGATTCCCGCAGCGGGTCATCTTGCCACGGGGGCCGGTCAACCGTTGTCAACGGGATCGTCCGGCGGTGGCACGGGTTGGGAAAACTCCTGTGCGGTTGCGTCCTGCCCAGCTCCGGTTTTCTCGGTTGCCTCGTCCGAAGTTTCCTCGCCGTCCTCTCCATTACGCGATCCGCCAGCAAATTGTGCGAATGGAAAGAAGATATTCGCCCGTTTTACCGCCTCCGGATCGACTTTTTCCAACCGTTTCATGGCCTCGGCGGCCGCCGGCTCGGGACAAGCACGCATGTAGTTGACGATCGGCACGCGCACCCAATTCGCGTCTTTGTTTGCCACCTCGAATAAGGTGGCCAACTCCTCAATGACAGACCAATCCTCCCAACGAGCCAAATCCGGAATCACCAGGTCGGCTAACTGCGGGCGTTTTAAGACCAATTGTAGACTCTGTACTAAACGTTCGCGTCCAATGACGTCGGTTTCATTGCCATGAAAACGGATCGCCATGATGGCCGAGTAGGTGTCTGAGTACTCGGCCTCGGCGTTGGCCAGAAACTCCCTGCCGATCAACGGCAAACCGTCCTCACCCGCCAGACCAAGGTAACACGCAATCATTGCATCCAAACCCAATCGGGCCTCGCGATTTTCCGTCGTCAGCAATCCTTCCAACAGCGGAATATCTTCGGCCGAGCCACAGACTCCGAGCATGGTAAAGTACAATCGTCGACGACTGGCAGGCGTCTCTGGATTCTGGATCCACGTCAACAGTTGTTCGTGGTCCATCTTGTCTCGCAGAGCAACGACGCCTTCATAGGGTGTCTTGGCAAATTCATCGTAGGCGTCTCGCGCGATCATTTCATCTTCGTCTTCCAGATGTTTCTGGAAAAACTCGAGCCGCTCAGAGCCTTCCGGAAGTTTCGCAAGGTCCTTGACGTATTGATGGGCACGCTCGTTCAAGGGGAGGGGACCGGACCACATGATTTGTTTCGGATCGGCACCCATAATCAGGTAGACCACGTCTTCGCTGGTGGCACCAAAGTAGTGGGTTTTGATCACCTCACCGATCTTCACCACATCCTGGCCCTTAATAATTTCTCCGACAGCAAAAACGCTGGGAGGCAGTTCATTGATCACGTCGCCAACCTTGGGCAATTCGACAGGCCCTGATTGGAGGTCGGCGATCACCACGACGTCCATGGCCGCCATCTCCTCGGCAAAGGTTTGGGAGACCGCGCTACAGAATGGGCAGGACACGGCGTTACTCGACGCCAACATCAAACCACTTAGCCCAAGGGCGCAGACCAGAAGATATCGCATGATTGCCGCTCTACTTTTCGGATGTTAGGGACTGGACGATAAAGCCTTGGCCACGTCCGTTCGGTAAGCCGCCAGTGCCGGTAAAAAGCCTACAACGATTGCTAACAGGATCAAACCCGGAATCAACAAAAACTCGCTGGAAATCCCCCAAGTCATTATCGACCGATCCATCCACGGCTCAATAAACGAAGACTCAGGAAGCCACTGGGCAACCTTTTCCAGGCTAAATTCGGGTGCAAAATCCAATATCCCGATCTGGACACCCGTGCGGGCCTCGATCGTGGGACTGGCCAACCAGCCGATCAACAGATGTCCGCCGGCCCAACCCAGGAATCCACCTCCCAGCGCCAACATGATAGATTCCAGCAGTACCACCAGCAACACGGTCTTGCGTCCGGCACCCAGCGCACGCATCACGGCGATCTCGTGTCGGCGATCGCTCATCGAATTGTAGATGCTCACTAAGATACTCACGCCCGACACCACACAAACCATCAGGGTAATCAGCAACAAAATGGCCTGAATCGGACCCACGATTGTGCTAAACAGTTTGTAAATTTCATCGATCGGCATCACGGCCCGACCACGCGATCCTTCGTTGATCGTGTTCTGTAGTCCACGCGCGACAAGGCCACTGACCGTTCGCAATTGAATGGCCGTCACCTCACGTTGCTCGTAGGGCAAGGGCTTGATTTGTCGTCGTGCCTCATCCAGCGGACTATCGTCGGCGATGGTGGCCATCGAACAATCTGGCGCGGCGAGCGTGGCTGGTTCCACCTCCTCTCCGTCTTCATCTTTGACCGGTTTGGCATGTCCCTTCAACAAGAAAAACCCTTCCATGTTGACGAACACCGCCCGATCATTAGGTGTCCCCGAAGTATCGAGGACACCGACCACGAAAAAAGTATTGTGGGCATCGCCGTCGACGCCGTGAGTCGGCGAGAACTCATCGCCTACACTAAGCCCCGTCTCCCTGGCCACATTGGCGCCCAGGAGGGCTTCGAAGAATCCGTATTTGGCACTATGGATTTTAAAGTTCCGTCCTTCGGAAAATTCATACTTGCGATTGCGGTCATAGTCGAACACAAAGTCGTCGAACATCTCCGGGGTAGTGCCCACCACGCGAAAACCTTCGTAGTAATCACCCAGACACAGAGGAATGGCGAATTTCGTCAACAGATTGTGCTCGCCATCACGGCCATCCGCGCGGTGATTGGCCGGCAAAAACTCCTGGTAAAACGAATACGAAATGTTTTCGACTGGTTTGCTCAGGTGATAGACGGTATTGAGCACCAATTGCAGGTCTCCACCTTTGGCACCCACGATCATGTTGTAGCCAAGGCTGGTGTTGCTGCGAAACGACTCGCTCACGATCCCCATGATCAGCAACACGGCCACCACCAGGAGAACGCCGAGCGCCATCGACAGAGCCGTCAACAGGGAGGCCAGGCCCCGTTGCGTGATACTTCTCCAGGCAATTCTTAATAAGCTCATGTCGATTACAACAAATGACGGGCTTTGATCTCGAGATACTTGTTCACCAGCGGAGACGCCAGGTCCTCCGGGAAAACATCCAGTGCCAATACCCCCTGATGCTCAAGATCCCGCAACACTTGATGCCGCCAGGTCAAGATTTCGGCCGCGGCCGCGGCGCGAAAGGCGTCCTCGTTGCTCAGTGGCGGACTCTCGGCGGCGTCGAACAACTGATGGTCACGCAGCAACACGCCCAAGGGCAAATGTCGGCCAACCAGGGTGCTGAGATGCCGCTGAATCTGATTGGAGTTGACGTCGTCAATCACATTGCTGATGAGAATTACCAGCGATCTTTTCGGAGCATGGGTGCCGAGGTAGAAAAACGCCTGGTCGTAACGCGATTCGACCAACTCGGGAAAGCGGTCGAAAGACGCATGCAAGAGCCGATTCATCTGACTCGCCCCGCCACGAGGCGGCACGTACGAATGGATGCGATCCGAAAACCCGATCATTCCCACGGCATCGCCTTGGCGTAGCGCTACGAAACTCAGCATGAGTACGGCGTTAAGGGCATGGTCCAACAGGCTAATCCCCTCGGCTGTGTTGGTCATCATCCGACCGCAGTCAACCAAGAACATCACCCGCTGACTTTGGTTGGTCTGGTAGTCGCACACCGTCAATTTTCGCCGGCGAGCCGTACTGCGCCAGTCAATGTGTTTGTAGTTGTCGTCTGGCGTGTAATCCCTGAGACGCTCGAATTCATTGTCCTGCCCGATTCTCCTAGCTCTGCGCACACCCATTAGACTCAATCGGTTCGTCCTCGCCAAAACGGCGTACTTGGACAACTGGCGCATGTCCGGATAGACATTCACTGTCGTTGCGCTTGGATAGTCCAGAAACCGTTGCCATAACCCCAGTCCACTTCGACAGCGAAAATAGATCTTCCGCAACTCGAACGATCCGCGCTGATGCGGCGTGAACTGGTACCGCATGCGGCTACGGCTCATGGGCTGCAAGTTGAGGCAACACTCGTCCGGAACCGCCTCGAATTCGTTGGGCGCGTCATCACGAATCCACACCCGGTATGCTCGCGAGGAGCGATTGTCGACCGAAACCGTCACGGTATGGTGTTGCTGGAGCGAGGCAATGTGTTGACACTCGCGCTCGGCTGAAAACGCCCGACGACGTGGCAGCGAAAACAGATCCCAAATGGCAATCGCGATGACCGCCAGATCGGCTGCCACGATCAGTGACAGGCTGTCTTTCTTGAACAGAGAGGCTAACGATTGAGGGAGGCTCTGCTGCGGGATCAACAGGAGGACGGTCAAGCAACAAGGAACGGCAAACAGATAGATCAGCATCCGATACGGATAGATTCGCTTGGCCCAAGCGAGGACCATCAAAGGAATCGCTGATAGGACTAATACCAGCGCAGGCAGATCCCGCAATGTCTCGGCCCACGGCTGTATCAATTCCACCAGGTTCACAGCCGAGGAACCTCCACGGACCTAACCAGTCCCCGCAGCAGCTCGTCCACTTCATGGCCTTCCACTTCCGCTTCGGCAGATAAAATCACACGGTGACGAAGGACTGGCAAAGCAATCTCCACAACATCATCGGGAACGGCGTAGTCTCGGCCGCGCAAGGCAGCTAGGGTACGAGCGCCCTGCACCAATGCGAGACCAGCTCGCGGCGAAGCTCCCATGTGAAGATTCGGCCACTCGCGGGTCAGCCGCACAATTCGATTGATATAGTCAATCAATCGTGTATCCATTCTTACGTCAGCATTTTCTCTTGTGATCGCCAAGATCTCCTCCGGAGAAGTCACGGTCTCCAATTCCTGCGTCAATCGGTCGTTGATATCCACCTGCCGGCTGTGCAAATCCAAGATTCGCGCCTCATCTTCCGTCGTGGGATAATCGGCAATTAGCTTGAACATGAACCGATCCAGCTGGGCTTCCGGCAAATTATAAGTTCCTTCCGACTCGATGGGATTTTGGGTCGCCAAAACTAAAAACGGCCGGTCAATCTCATGACTTTTGCCATCGATCGTCACCCGGTACTCCTGCATAATCTCCAACAGGGCCGCATGGGTCTTGGCGGGCGAACGATTGATCTCATCCGCTAACAGCAACTGAGTAAATACGGGCCCAGGCCGGAAGCGAAACTCCTGAATCTTCATGTCAAATATTGGTGCGCCAGTGATGTCAGACGGCATTAGGTCGGCGGTAAACTGAATGCGCCCAAAATGGCATCCTAAGACCTGCCCCAGCGTACGTACGAGCAGTGTTTTTCCCAGGCCGGGAACACTTTCGATCAACACGTGACCGTTGGAAAACAGTGCCACTAATGCGCCCAGCACCAGTTCGTCCTGGCCCACGTAGATCTTCGAGATTTCACCGGTGATCCGATCGAATAGCTTTTTGGTCGGGGTCTCTTTGCCGACGTAAGATTCGGACGCTGTACCGCCGGCAACCGATCCTGGCAGTTGCTCGCGATTGTTGCCACCGCCAATCGGAGGAGGTGACGTGACGGGTGCCATGGGACCTGCCGGAGGCGACTGTTCTCGGGTTGGAGAGGGAACGGTTTGCACGGTTTGACAACCAGGACACTTCACTTGTGCGCCAATCGACGAAGTCGGAGTCGCCAACGCCTCTCCACAGTTTCCACACGCGAATTCGATCGGCAGAGACTGGCTTCCTGACATTGATTGCTCCGGTGCCATGGTGTGGCCACTGTTTTCGTCGTGATTGAAAAATGGCGAGGCTGTGCCTCAGACCAATTGCTATTTGGACTAGTGCTCAGGTATCAGGTATCAGGTATCAGGTATCAGGTATCAGGTATCAGGTATCAGGTATCAGGTATCAGGTATCAGGTATCAGGTATCAGGTATCAGGTGTCAGGTGTCAGGTGTCAGGTGTCGGCAGGAGGGTCTTCCTGAACACTGAAACCCAAATTTGACTCATCTGCAAAGATATTCCCGCGTTAATAAGCTTAATGCTGTTTTATGGTGGCGATCTGCCTAATCGTCTGTCATCGCTACGATCGGGTTGGACTCGATGTCTTCTTTCGATATTGATGATTTACTCGTCTCGCCGGCCAGCCATTCACGTGACGATAAGCGTGCCGGTTCGCTTCGAGTCTTGTCACGGTAGTAAACCAGGCGGTCACGGGCGTAGGCGGCATCGTGAGTATCTGAATATAGTTTTCCCAGAGCGTCGATGTGTTTCCCAAAATCAGTCGGCAAAGACTCCTTGTACTTCTTCGCGCGCCCGAAGATGGGAAAGGCCATAAAGCAGAAGAGGATTCCCAACACGGTCACATGTAACAGGATACAGTTGAGCGGCCAAACGGTGAAGGCTTTCCAGGCATGATGGGCATTCTCCACTTGATCGATGACCCGCGGTCCTCCCTCACTCGTCTCCAAGAATACGGCCCTGCCCGATTCACCACACTCGTCAATAAGCCGGCAAGCCAGTTTGCGGTGCTCGTGTTGGACCAGAGGCAGATTCAGTAGCCAAGAACCGTTGTGCACCACGAAGATGCGGTTTTCCTGCCAGGTCGGGCGCTTGAGTTCAGCCAGCAATACATGATCTTCCGTCAACAGGAGGGGGGTCGCCACGATTTCGCTGGGGTCTACCGTCCCGGCCTTGAGCGCTTCGGAAGGTTCGGGAAATTTGAATGCGGTGGCCAACTCGGCCTCCATCTGGCGAGTGTCAAGTTCTTCGGTCCAGACGCCACGAACCATCACATCGTGACGAGGGGAATCCACCTCCTCGATGGTAAACCACGGGCAATCCGCTTTGTCCGGCCTGGCCAGCCGACGAAAATGATGTTCGCTCTTGGTCTTAGCTAGTCGGCGTCTGATCTCAAGACGCGATTCGGGCAGGGCGGCAGCCAACATACGATCCCAATAGCTGACCGAGGCGTCGTAATCGCGACCGACATAAATCATGGTTCGCCCCTGTTTTTGCATCAGCCAATTCTCGATGAAGTTGACAGCTCTTTCCGGTGGGACCCCGAAGTCGTCCGGGAACCAAACAAGCACGTCCGCGGAATCGATAGCCGGTAACAATCGAGAGACGGAACGCACACGAAAACCGCTTTGCTCGAACATCTCCGCTAATACGGAAGTGCCATTGACGCTGGACGCCCCTTTCGCACCGCGGCGCCGACCGTAGGTGGTGTCAATGGACGCAGGGCCACACCCAGCCAACAGGACGACGACAACAATCGATCGCCGGAGATTGGATCGGCCCGATTTGGTATTTGAAGATCGTTTCATGTCCACACGACGTTAAATACGACGCCGTCCATCGCTAGGGCGCTGGTCAATCCGGAGATTCCGTCGCCACTATCGCATGTTGGAAATCATCCATCCGCTGCCAAAGTGACTCAAAGCGATCTTTTTCCACCGGATGGTTGCCGAAAAAAAAGTCTTCGAAAACCAGCATGGAACCTGTCAGCAACTGGCTGAGCGGCACCGCGCCTTGTAGTTCTCTCACGTACTGACGATTGGTTTTCCCCTTCATCAATCGAATCCAACCATGCCTGTCCAATTGGAGAAGTTGGTAACTGAACAGGTATACCGCCGCCTCACCATAGCTGCCGGCATCGTAGTGCCGCCTGGCCTCTGCCAGAAAATCCGCTTGAGGATCACGGATCGGTACCGGAAAAGGTAACTGGGTGACCCGCGTGGATTGTTCGTAATCTGTGACGGCATGGTCTTGGGCCAAAGCTTGCTCTCGAAGCAACAATGAGCGAAACAAATACCATAACCCCCAGATCAATACGGCGCCGACCAGTATCCAGGCTAAGACCTCAAGAATTTCAGCGAAATACTCTGACCAGTCCCCCCAATCCCGTTCAGCTCCCGCCTCCAGCGGCCATTTCTCCCACTTTTTGGCAACCGCTGGGGGTTTGGCCCGTTTTACATCAACCTGCCTCGCGCGGTCCGTGGCCGGATCATACCAAGGATAGTCGATGCCGCTGTCCAACGCCCGCTGACCCAGCTCGACGGGATCGTCTTGTGCAATCACGAAATGAGGCAAAACAGAAAGATCGAACCCCAAGGCGGTCACGATCAGGATGGCCAGTCGCCGGCAGTTCATGTGGGCGTGCCTCTCAGTTGATCGGACGCCGCGCGAACCAATAGTAAGACTTCCCAACCTTCTCGGCGGATCCGCAGATCGAGATAACACATGAATCTTACAACTGCCAGATAGCTGGCCACAATCCACATCGACATCGGTATGAACAACTGCAACATGACGCGATCCATGGACCAATCGAAAAAGAGCGTGCCTCGAATGAACCAGACGGAGCCGACGACGGCCCAGACCAACAATAAGGCGAGGGCCGCGGATAGGAACCATTCGACCACTAATTTTCCGCCGCTGGGACCATGTAATAGAGTGCTACGATTGCCGATCGTGAGCGTGCCCGGCACCTGGCTGCGAAGCGGGTTACGCTCCAGCAGAATGATCTCATTAATGAAGGGCCGGCCGGCTCGGAGCGCTAGTGTGTAGATGAATAACGCGATCAACCAGCATTCGGAGGCACCAAACGGATCACCTTCGCCAATGACCGCAACGCACCACCAAGCCGCTGCCAAACTTCGCAATAATAGCTGGCACCAGGCAAGGGAAAACCAGGTTTCTCTCAATACCGTCACGGCATCCTGCCAGCGGGATTCTTCCAGGAACAAAGCCTTCCCGAGAAACAAAGTAATCAAAACGGACATCAAGGGTGCCTCGAAAAACACCAGCATCCCCATGGTCCACAGATATCTCGTCACATCTGCCGCTTGTTGTGCATCCCGCACCATCCAGCCGACAAGCCAATGATTTAGCAGCATGAGCGGGACAGTGACCAGCGCCGCTCGGCGGGCCAACTGTCCGAAATAGGAGCTGGTCACTCGGAGCGACAAGTCGAGAATGTCGGCGAAACTCCGCTCCCGAATCACTATGCGGGTCGAGTCCAGTTGCATTACGGCCCCTGTTGCGGAAATCCCAGCAGGACGAAATACCCGGTGAGCAAACCGCTGGAAATCACGGCCACCGCCGCCTTGACAGGATACGGTACGGCAGACGGAGATAGGAATCCTTCAATGAGAGCCGCCAGGAAGAACATCACCATTGCGGCTCCCATCAATGGCATGGTTTCATAAGCGGTTTTGCGCAGCGACGCAAACCGTTCCAGTCCCTGGCTATAAATCCAAGAAAACCCCAATCGCAATCCGGCGCCAGCCGAGAGCACGATCGCCGTGAGTTCAAACGGCCCATGCGCAGTGACGAAATGAAAGAAATTCTCTCCCTCGGGAACATCAGGTCGCGCCATGTAACCAAATGACGCCCCTAAATGCACCGCATTGAAGAGGGTCATCAGCAGTCCAGGAATCACCAGTAACCCGCCCGCAAAACATTGCAAACCGATGCTGGTATTGCGTTGAATGTAAAAACTTGCCATCACCGGGTTGTAGGTAGCATTTCGCCCTTGAATAGGATCCGAAAAGTTGTCCTCTAACTGGGAAATCTGTTCCGCCGAAAGAACCTGCTCGGCAAAGTCCGGCCAAACGGTCGAGGAGACGGCCAGCGCGGCCGAAAGAATGAAGGCACCCCAAAACATCGCGAATGTCAATTGCACGCAGCGGTCGTTGAAAATGCGTTGAGGGACATCCAAGAGTAACATCTTGGCCCACGAGCCAGTGTTGAACTCGCGGCTTCGATACAGTTGGTTGTGAGCCCGGCCCACGAGTCGGTGCAAGTACTGCACCGTGTTGGGCGGAATTTGATAAGCGTCGGCCAGCGCCAAATCCGCGCACGCCGCACGGTAGAGTTGGGCGAATCGAGAGATCGTGGCTGCACCAATGGCTCGCCTTCGCCGATCTTCCAACTGGCCACAGAGCTGCTCCAACTCATACCAGTTTTGACGGCGTTTCTTCAGTAGCTCAGCAACCTTCATTTTGCTTACTCGCCTACACAGCAACCGATGGATATTTCCAACCACCTGTGGTGGATGGGCCCGCGGGCCGATTCGCTACTCACCTTGCTCCGCGACGAACGCCCGATAGTACAAAGCACACATCAGGCGATCATAGTTAGTGTCTCTCGGCAGATTGAATTGCGAAAGTAGTGGTTCGGCCAGATGGCGGGCAATATCCTGCTGGCGAGCCTTGGTGAAGAACTTCCGCCTCTCCATATACGCCGACAAGGCGCGGCTTGTTTTCCGATTCACCTGAAAATTCGGTGGAAACTTTTCAGCCAACTCGACGGCTTCGGCGTCATCCATGCGAACGACGTCGTACAGCCAGTGGCGTTCTTCGATAACCACCATCGTCCCAGACGCAATGTCGCCCAATCTTTGAAACCGCGAGTTGAGCACCGGAGTCAACAATCCGACTAGTCCTATTGGTGTCCAACCGTAGACACCTTCTCCAAAAAGGGCCGTCAACGGCACCATGGGCATCAAGTCGACCAACCTCAATATATTGCGCATCATCGCTTGCAAACCGTTGATCGGCTCGCCATTGATGCTGAGCACCCGTATCCCCAAGACGCGCTTACCCGGCGTCTGGCCGTTCCAGTAGGTCTCGAACAACCCACCATAGAACCACTCAATGACGAAGTACAACAAGATCAACATTGCCCATCCCGAAAACCCGCTCACGGATTGCAATATCCCGAGGATCCAAGCCGCTCCCAAGCAAATGAGGATGCGAAACGCGTAGTCCAGCAAGAAAGCAGGCAGGCGCCGGAAGGGACCAGCCACTTGATAGCGGAATGAGATGTTTTCCGGGGTCACAATTTCAATCGAGCAATCCAGCTGATTGTCGTTGTGAGACATCAGACCTCAGCGCCGGTCATTTTCTCTGTTAGATAGGTGAGAATATCTCGGACGGAAATAACCCCCGTGGGCTTGCCGTCGCCGTCTACGATGGGCACGTGCCGATATCCGCCTTGGTCCATCAGCCGCACTGCGTAGGCGACTCGGGCATTGTCATCAAGACTTTGTGGGCACGGAGTCATGAACTTTGAAATCCGCCGGTCACCGTAACCGACGTCGTCCACGTTCAAACGCATCAACGCATCCCGTTCGGAAAAGACTCCAGTCACCCGCCCGTCGTCCACAATGAAGACGCAACCGATGTGTTTTGCGACCAGCAATCGCAAAACTTCATTGACGGTTGCATCGCGATTCACCACGATAGGCGTCTTGGGAGCCAGGTCACGCAGGCGATCGGCCAGCAGTGCGCGTTCGACCGGCGTGGCGGGCGTGGCCAAGTGCAAGTCCGCCAAGGGCTGGCCACAGGCTTCGCAGGTATCCACCCCTTCGATGTTATCTGCACTGCAATAGGGACAAACAATCATTGTACGGTCCAAGTTTCACCAGAGTTGAAGAGTTCGTTGAGATCGCCCTCGCCCTTCTCTTGACGGGCTATTTCGATCTGGCGGCTCAGTTCGTGATCGTACTTGGGCCGATCCACGGCGCGGAGCACCCCGATCGGTTCGGGAAACTCCGGGTATCGCATGCGGCTGAGGAGGTACGCGAGGCTGGGCTCATTGGCCTTCTCGTCGTGGAATAACAAGTCGTCTTCGTTGATACCTTTTCCCATCTCGACCACTTCAGGATCCAATCCATTAAGGCGAATCCCCTTGTTACGTTCCTTGCCGAACAACAACGGCTTGCCATGCTCTAGTTCGATCAGCGTGTCCGCCTTGGTATCGCGGTCCGTCGCGTAGCTAAACGCCCCATCATTGAACACGTTGCAATTTTGATATACCTCGACAAAAGCGGTACCTCGATGTTCCGCGGCGCGTTTCAAAACGGGTCCAAGATGTTTGATATGAACGTCGATAGTCCTCGCGACAAAAGTGGCTTCGCAACCGATAGCGATCGAGAGCGGGTGCAAGGGATTATCAATGGCCCCCATGGGGGTACTTTTCGTCACCTTCCCCAACGGTGACGTGGGAGAATACTGGCCCTTCGTCAGACCATAGATGCGGTTGTTGAACAAGATGATGTTGATGTCCAAGTTGCGACGAATGGCGTGCATCAGATGGTTACCTCCAATGCTCAATCCATCACCGTCACCAGTAATTACGAACACGGTCATGTCCGGCCGGGCCGCCTTGAGTCCAGTGGCGATAGCCGGCGCGCGACCGTGGATACTGTGGATTCCGTAAGTATTCATGTAATACGGAAAACGGCTGGAACATCCAATTCCCGAAATGAAGCACACCTTTTCTCGGGGGATGCCCAAGGTCGGCATGATCTTCTTCATTTGGGCGAGAATGGCATAATCACCGCATCCGGGACACCAACGGATATCTTGATCGCTGGCAAAATCGGCGGGTGTCAAAACGGGGAGTTCAGTGCTCATCGGAGCGATTAGCCTCTTTAGGAAAGAATTTCTCTGATCTTATGTAAAATCTCGGCAATCACAAACGGCTTGCCTTGCACCTTGCTCAAGCGCAACGTATCGACCAAGTATTTGGCTCTTATCATTGTATCGAGCTGACCCAAGTTCAGCTCGGGGACGAGGACATGTTTGAAATTTTGTAGCAGCGCACCTAGATTCTTCGGGAACGGATTGAGGTAACGCAGGTGGACATGCGAAACGGCAAAACCCTCCGCTTGTGCCGCCCGCACAGCGCTTAAGCAGGCACCGTAGGTGCCACCCCAGCTCAACACCAACAACTCTCCCGTTTCCTCCCCCATGACCTCTTGCGGTGGTACGTCATCAGCGATGAGTTCAACCTTGCGTGCTCGAATCGCGCACATTTTTGCGTGGTTGTCAGGATCGTAGCTGACATTGCCCGTGCCGTCCTCCTTTTCAAGCCCGCCGACGCGATGCATCAAACCGGGCGTGCCGGGAAGTGCCCATGGTCGGGCCAGCCGACGGTTTCGTTCATAAGGCAGAAACGGTTCGCCGTTGTCCCGACCAGCGGGGTGCTCGATTGGAATCTTGGCCAGCGTGTCAAAATCAGCGATATTCCAAGGCTCAGATCCGCTGGCGATGTAGCCGTCCGAAAGCAGCAACACGGGTACCATGAACCGCGTTGAGATTCTCCAGGCCTCCTGCGCCACGTCAAAGCAATCCCCCGGACTGCGTGCGGCGATGATTGGCAGTGGGGATTCGCCATTACGTCCGTACATTGCCTGAAACAGGTCGGACTGTTCTGTCTTGGTTGGCAATCCCGTGCTCGGGCCGCCGCGTTGGATGTTGATGATCAACATCGGCAGTTCCAGCATCATGCCCAAACCGAGCGCTTCACCCTTCAGCGCGATTCCAGGTCCGCTGGAGGCCGTAATCGCCATGGAGCCACCAAACGCGGCCCCGATCGCGGAAGTGAGCGCGGCAATTTCATCTTCGGCCTGAAACGTTTTGATGCCGAAATGTTTGTATTTGCTGAGCTCGTGCAATATGTCACTGGCCGGCGTAATCGGATAAGAACCAAGAAACAACTCTTTGCCACTCAATTTGGAAGCAGCCATCAGCCCCCAGGCCAGCGCCTCGTTACCGGTAATGTTTCGGTATTCTCCCGGTGCGAGCTTGGCACGATCCACGTGGTAACTGCTGACGAAAGCGTCGGTCGTCTCACCGTAATTTCGTCCTGCCTTGAGCGCCCGCGAATTCGCCTCCACAATTTCCGGCCGGCCGCCGAATTTGGCCTCGATGTATCTCAATGTAGGTGCCAGACTACGGCCGTACAGCCAATAGACCAGCCCCATGGCTAAGAAGTTGCGACAGCGATCTGCCACTTTTTGGCTGAGTCCCAAGTCCTCGACCGCATTGCGAGTCAGTTTGGTCATGGGAACTTCAAATACATTGAAGTCGCTAAACGAACCGTCCTCCACCGGAGACACCTCGTAACCGGCCTGGGCCAAACCCTTTTTGTTGAAGGCATCGGTGTTGATGATGAGGATGCCACCCGGCTCCAAATCAGCGAGGTTGGTCTTCAGCGCGGCGGGATTCATGGCCACCAGCGCATCAAGTGAATCGCCTGGCGTGAAGATGTCAGTCGAAGCAAAGTGGATTTGGAAACCACTGACACCCGCCAAAGTGCCCCGCGGCGCCCGAATCTCAGCTGGAAAATCAGGGAAAGTCGCCACATCATTGCCAGCCAGCGCCGACGTGTTGCTGAATTGGGTGCCGGCCAACTGCATGCCATCACCCGAGTCCCCGGCGAATCGGATTGTCGCTTCTTCCAGCTCTATGACTTCTTTGACGCCGTCGTTGACCTCGTGATCGGTCGATGTGGACATTTTTATTTGCGGCTAACCTCGCCAGCATCCTGTGTGGTTTGATTCTGTAAGAATTATTTGTTGGATGGAATAAAAAGCAAAGGGCATTAGCGGCAACATGTCTCGCCGCACCGATTCCCTCAGGCACCCTCTCTGGTTTGCGTGGCCGTGTGCGGTTTGGGAGGTAGGTTGTAAATGTACGAGGGAAAATGGGAAACCAAATAATTCATGATGTGGGATACCTTAAAAATCCCCACCGGAACTTGCTGCGCGTCGAGCACCGGCAATCGACGATACCCACCGGCCGACATAGTGCGGATTGCCTCGCCAACCGTCGCATCAATCGCAATCGTCACTGGACTCTTAGTCATGACGTCACCGATCGGTGCAGCGAGATCCGCCTGCTCGGCCATTAACCGCAAAGCGTCCCGCTCGGTGAAAACGCCCAGCAACTTGCCCTGCTCGCAGATGAGAATGCTCCCCTTGCGGCGCTGCTTGAGCGTCTCAAAGACCTCGCGCGTCGGTACGCAGGGATCCACGCTGAACGGCTCCTCGAGTGGCACGAACTGAACAAGTTCGTCGTCAAGGTGAAGATGGAAATTCACCAGTGGATACCCTTGGATAACATTAAGATTCCGATTGGCATGACGAGGATGGACGAGGACGTCGAGTCCGCCACATTGCTAATTTTATCATCGTTTGGTGTCGTGCCGCCTGGTCAAGGAACCGCACCAATTCAGGCACAATCGTCCAGCCCCCGAACTGCCAGCGGAGATGTAAAATTGCGATATTTAGCTGACCTCGCTACCGCCCGCTGCCTGTGCCAAAATACCAACCTCAGCCGTTGCTGGCAAGACGATTAATGGACGAAATTGCCAAGATTCCTGCTCGGCCCCGGTTGTGCTTGCCAGGATTCCTGCATCACAGGACACCTGAAATCCAACTCGCCCGTTCAGGTCCGTGCCGCTGACAGGTGATTTAAAGGCTCAGCAGCCCCCCTGGTCCTCGCCAAATTGGCCATAGAATTGTGTCAAATCGATCCCGCCTCGTTGCTCATCCTCCATCAGTTTGAGCCTTGTTTCCAGCCGTTCGAGCCGGCGGGCCAACTGGGGCAAAAGTTCTCGATTTTCATCAACCCGAATGGGACGTGGCACCTCCGGGTATCCCAATTGCCGCTGGAGAGCCGCAAACAACAGTAACGGGTCCTTCTTGCGATTAGCTAAAGCGATCTTTCCCTCCCCTTCGCCGAACAGCAGCGCCGTGGCCGGTCGAGCCGAATCGTCAGCCGATTGGCCCAGTCGCTGGCGTCGACTCTGATAGTGCTTGCTGCGCACGTAGATCATGTCGGCCAAGTCGACCAAGCCGATTTGCCGCCTCAAGGTCAGCAGCCAATCCTTCCACTGGCTATCGTAAATCGGATCGGCAGCCATGGCGGCCAAGCCCTGATCATAGGGCAGACGATTTCGACAAAGTGACTCGAATTGATACAGAAAGACCCCCTGGAGACTGGATTGTTCCACGCGATATTGTGCTTCGCGCTGGAGTATCTGAAGGCCTACGCGCAAGTCGAATCGGCCTCGATCGGCCTCCGCCTCGGTAACGATCAAAGTCTGATACGGCGTGAAATAATGGCTCAAAGTGGCCATCGCCGTGCCGATGACACCTTGGTGCAACAACTCATTCAACAAAAAGTCGATCGCCAGCGGCAATTTGGTCGTCGACAAAACCTCCTCTTTCAAGGATGCCAACAGCTCCTGCATCGGAATGCTGTAGTCCAGCCGCTCGCGCAACGTGCGGAAGAAATACGCCTGCTCAACGTACTCTTCGCGATTGAGCAAATTCGAGTTGTCACCAGTGTCGGACTGCTGCACGGAGGCCTTCCTATCGGCAGGTTCAATCGGCTCGCACCCGCTGGATTACCAACGAGCCAACACGACTATCCATTATATCGTTGCACAATCGGCGTGAACTAAGCTATTCATGCGTCATTCGGGGCAATGCGCTCTGGCAGAAGGCATTCCGGTATCTATAATTAGGACTCGAGTCAATTTCAGGAGTTCAATTGTAGTGCCAACACACCCATTTTCATCCATTGAACAGGCCGTAGAGGCCGTTGGACGGGGAGAACTCATCATCGTCCTCGATGCGGAGGACCGAGAAAACGAAGGAGATTTCGTCTGTGCGGCTGAAAAAGTAAGCCCGGAAATCGTGAATTTCATGATCAGCCATGGGCGCGGCCAGCTGTGCATGCCCATCCTACCGGATGTATGCCAGCGTCTGCACCTGGCAAAAATGGTCGAGGATAATACCACCCCGCTGGGCACCAACTATACCATCCCCGTTGACCACCACACCAGCCAAACCGGTATTACGGCCGGCGAGCGTGCCACGACGATAAAAGCCATCTGCGATCCGAAAAGCCAGCCGAGTGATTTCATTCGCCCTGGCCATCTCTTTCCGCTAGTCGCAAAAGAGGGGGGCGTGTTACGGCGAGCCGGGCACACAGAAGCCTCCGTCGACCTGGCCCGGCTGGCAGGCCTCATGCCAGCCGGTGTGCTCTGCGAGATCCTGGACGAAACCGGTGACCGCGCCAAACGAGATGAATTATTCGATATCGCGCTGCAAAATGACCTGGCCATTATTACGATCGAACAGTTAATCGCTTATCGACGGGTAAGAGAAAAGCTCGTCTATCGCCAGGCCATGGCGAACCTGCCGACCAGGTATGGCGAAGGCAAAATTATCGCCTACGGCGTCAAATACGAGAGCCAAGAACCAATCGCCTTTGTCCTGGGAGACCCTACCAAGGTCAGCGCTCCACTGGTTCGCTTACACTCGTCCTGTTTCACCGGAGACCTGCTGTCCTCGCTGAGATGCGACTGTGGCGATCAACTCCAACTAGCGTTGGAAATGATCAGCCGAGAAGGCTGTGGCGTGTTGGTCTACTTGCCTCAGGAAGGACGAGGAATTGGCCTGGTCGAGAAGATCCGTGCCTACGGACTACAGGACGAAGGGATGGATACGGTCGAGGCAAACCTCGCACTCGGTTTTCGCTCCGATTCGCGCGACTATGGAGTCGGTATCCAATTGCTGAAGGACCTGGGACTCTCCGAGGTTCGGCTGCTGACGAATAACCCCAAAAAGACGGATGCCTTCATCTACGGAGGTTTTGACCTGACAGTGGTCGATCAGGTTCCCATCTTGCCTCCCATTAATGAACACAATGCCCGGTACCTGCAAACCAAACGGGATAAGATGGGACATCAACTCCCCAATTAACCAGTGTCTTCGCAGCGGCCTTCTCAGCCGCGATGGCCTTCTCAGCCGCAATGGCCTTCTCAGCGGTCTTCCCAACCGCCCAATAGCGTCACCAAATGGACGGTCGAGCCGCTTGGTCAAGTCATCTTGGCGATTCTAGCCAGTTTGCCGTACCTGGCGGCGTTAGTTTAGTCCAAAGACCACAAAGGTGCCAAAGTCGACCTATTTTGTTGGTTCAGCCGCCTATTTTGTTGGCCCAGCCGGCATGACCGGCCCACACACGTAATAATCGTCGTTGGATGCCTCGCCTGAATGTTTCAGCGGCCAGGTACGTCGGTTATGCCACTGGCGTCTGTTTGCTAGCATTGCATGTGGGGTGTAGTCTGATTGCCGAGGGCTGCTAGGTTGTTGACCCACCTGATCGCAATTGAAGCGAACGATCCACCTCACCGAACCCAAAAAACTTAATTTTGTTTGACGTTATCTTCAGCTGGCAGGCGATATCATCTAGAGGTTTCCTGTTGCTAGCGAAGCCATCAACCATGTCGCGCCCCGAGGATGGTGGCGGTAGGACACGCCAAAAAAGGCAGGAGAAAGTCTTTATCAATGAGTGGATATGTATTGCTGACCGGCGCCACCGGTTTATTGGGCCAATATCTGGTCCGGGACCTTCTGGCAGCTGGCCACCGTTTGGCCTTATTGATTCGCGGGAATTCAAAAGCAACACCCTTGGAGCGGATGGAGGGGATCCTCCAACTCTGGGAAACGCGTTTGGAAACCACCCTGCCGCGTCCCCTCTGCATCGAAGCGGATATCACCAAAGAGGGCTTGGGAATCAGTCCTGAAGATAACGATTGGATCAATCGCCATTGTTCCCGAATGATCCATTCAGCGGCCTCATTGCAGTTTCGCGAGGAAACGAGCACTGGAGAACCGTACCGTACCAACGTCGAGGGTACGAGAAATGTGATCCGTTGGTTGGCTCAATCCAGGATCCGGGGTCTGCACTACATTTCCACCGCCTATGTCTGTGGTCGCCGCGACGATCTGGTTATGGAAGATGAGTTGGACACGGGACAGGAGTTCCGCAACGACTACGAGCGGAGCAAGTTTCAAGCGGAAAAGATGGTGCGAGAAGCGTCTTTCTTGGATCAACTGACGGTCTATCGACCGGTTGTAATTACGGGAGATTCCGAGACGGGCTATACCAGCACCTACCACGGTAGCTATCTGTACATGAAGTTAGCTGCTTTGCTCGCGCGGAACACGGATGCGGACGAGGATGGCAATCGACATTTGCCGATTCGCTGGGGCCTCACGGGAGACGAACGTCGCAATATCACTCCGGTCGAGTGGAACTCGAAAGTGATCACGAGATTGTTCGACACGCCTGAAGCTCATGGCCGCACTTTCCAAATGCCGCCACGTAAACCGACCACGATGCGACAGGTGATCGAGTTTGGCACCAAATACTTCAATATCACTGGGATTGAATTCGCTGGTTACGGTTTCCAAGACCCCAATCCACCCCTAACAGATCTTGAGCGTTTGGTTTGGTCCAGTATCGAGATCTACCGTGCCTACGATTTCAAGGATCCCCAATTCGACCAAACCAATCTGCGTCAATTCGTCCCGGACGTGCCCTGTCCGGAATTGGACGACGACGTCACCCAACGGCTGATCGCCTACGCGGAGGCGGATCGATGGGGAAAGCGCCGTCCCGACCCATTGGTGATGGCCGTCGACACGATCGCGTCGAGGTTGGCGCCCTACGTGGATCAGACCAGCGAGACAGGGGACGACTCGAATAACGTGACGAATGTCAGCCTTGATCTGTCGGGCCCAGGCGGAGGCCAATGGAAAATCCAGCTTGTTGACGACCAGCTGGTGAAAGCAGCGCGTGGGTTGGCCGAACGTCACCAACCGACGCTGCGTATGTCGATGCAGGAGTTCAACCAAATCAACGGTGACCTCCAATCCATCCAAGTACGGATCGCCAAATATCTCTCGATCCCTGCAGGGGATTCGAATGGATTGGCCAGCCAATTGGCCCAGGCTATTTTCTCCGAGGCCGTGGAATCGACAACCTGAAGATTCCGCATGTAGGACTTGCATCGATCACATCGATGCGCGCGCGAATACTGACAGATTAATTGACCAGAATCAGTTTATTTGACCAGCGTCAAAGCGCGGGCTATGTTTTCGATGGACAACTGCTCTTCTTTTGGTTTGGCGTACACCCACAGGCTATTCTCAGGTGAGTCGCTGAGCCAATCTGCTATCGATCCATAGTCATTCCTTGGTACGTCCCACATAGCGTGTAGCTTTACCTTGGCCACTAACGTACCGCCTAATTTGAAGGACCTTGAATGGTTACGCTCAATGCCGAAGGGGGTTTCAGTTCTGAACTGCAGCCCACGTTCTTCACACCCGTCAAGAATGACCAAATTGCCGATACGGTCATTCGGCTGCTGTCGACACATGGGCTGAACGAACGTCGCATCGAACGGCGCAAGGAACGTCGATACCCCTTCGCTCAACTTCTAAAACTGACCCCCGTCTGCCCCAAATCGCACAAACCGCTGGGAGATCCGATCCACGCCATCGGTAGACAGATTTCGTCCGGCGGTATCGATTTCTTCTACAATGGCCTGTTGACCAACAATTACTTTCTATTCCATCCCAAAGGCGAAACCGAGAATTCGAGCACCTTGCTACTTAAGCTGAAGTGGTGTCATTACTTGGGGGACGGATGGTATTTAACAGGCGGGCAATTCACAGATCTGGTGCCGCTGCAGCCTTCGCACAAGCTCGATTGACGGACGGTTTAACCGGCAAGACCCTCCAAGTCGAGCGGGACGGCAGAATCAATAGGGTCAGACACGTTTTCTTCGTCCAAAAACTTATTTGTAACCGTCACCGATTGATTTAAAGGTTACAGTTTATTGAGCTGGCAATCAGCTCAGTCGAAACACTAAGACTCAAACACGGTGCACCCACTGAGACCGTGATTAATCTTGTGCTACTTTGCAGCTCCAAAATTGAGCCGGCAGAGCCATTAAGCAAACGACGGCGCCACCGTCGCTACAATACCACTTGGCCGCGGAAACCGACGCTTTGCCGTCACTTCTCGGCATAACTCAAGGCCGCCTCGTGCGGCCTTTAGTTTTGCACCTCGGGTGCGGCTGTCTCATCGGAAGCGCCTACGGGTTGGTCCGACTCTACGGGCTCTGGGCTGATCGTTTCGTCCGATGGGGCTTCGGCGCCGCTATCCGAGATGTCGTCACCCGAACCCACCGAATCGGTGGTACCGGTACCGTCCAACATTTCCTGGACGCGCGGCTCTAACTGGGGTCCGCGAGGGTGTAAACCGGCGACTTTGCCATCGCGGCCAACCAAGACTAGGAATGGAATGGCTGAAACGCCACAGCGGCGGGCGATCGGGTTGTTAAATCCCATTTCATCGGGACCTGTTCCCACGACCGTCGTCCAAGGCAGACTCTCTCTTGCCAGAAAACTCTGTAGGTCTTTGCTTGAATTGTCGAGGTTCACACCGACGATTTCGAATCCAGCGGAATGGAACTTTTCATACACCTCTTTCATGTTGGGGATTTCCTGCAGGCAAGGACCGCACCAGGTGGCCCAAAAATCCACGAGCACAACCTTATCGGCGTAATTAGACCAATCGAAAGGCTCGCCGTCCGCGGTGACACCTTCAATCGAGAATTTTTGACCCACCAACGCCAGGCGTTTCCTCGGCTCCGCCAACTGTTCTTCAACTTGCTGCTGGATCGTATCGTCTCCCGAGTTGCCTCCGGCTTTCGACAGGGCCTCGTAGATCGTTTCCGCCGCGGAAACACGGCCAGAGAATTCAAGGTCGCCGCCGAGGCGAAACAATTGAGAAAACAACCTATCGGAGAATTGATTCCCAAACATGTCGATGACCGCCTCCGACAGCTCAAGTTCGACCCCTTCTTCGCCATCTACAACGGCCTTTAACGTCTCTTGAAGGCGAATTTGTTTTATTCGATCGAGGAGTTGCTCCGTCTGCATGACCAGCCCTTCGTCTTCACTGTTCTGGAAAGCCGCAGAGACGATTTCAATCGCCTGTTTCGCCGATTCGTTAGCTCCAACGCCGATCAGCATTTCAATGACCTGGCTGGTGGCATTCAACACCTGTTCACCCAATGGCTCGGCTGTCAGTATTTCGTCGATTTCCCGCGTAACGGTTTCCAGATCGGCCTGAGGTTGAGACAGGAGCTTCTCGGATCGTTCCATGAACGATGCCATCTTCCCCATGAGTGAAAGCTTCTCACTGGTCGATTCAACCAATTCCGCGTAGAAAGAATTCAGACGTTCGTCAGCGTCTTTCGTCCCCATGGATCGAAGCGCCTGTAGTGAGTCGATCTTGGCGCCGGCACCGGTCAGCTGAAAAGACTCGTCCTTTTCAGCCATGAGCCGCTCCGCTGACTCGATTCGGACGTCCATCATGTGACCGAAATCTTGCATTTGCTGCTGCCGAGTTTCTCCTCGCGGTTGCCGCTGACCCAATTCACCAATGAATTCAACCAATTCCTCCGGTCCACCTGAAGGTATCGCATACGGATCTTCTAGATCTTCGGTAGACGGCTCCGCGGCGTCCTGATTTTCTTCTTGCTCCGGTGAAGGCGAAGTGGTTAGAGCGAAGTCACCCAGAGCCGACCGCTCCGATTCAGCATTGCTGGGACCGTCGTCTGGCCGTAATCCACTCGTCTCCGCCGATACTCCGTCGTTCGAAACCTGGCCACAGCCTCCGCAACTAAATACGAGTATTGCGACCGACAGGGCCGTGCCCATCGACATAACAGAATGGCGGAGGAATAACATGATAGGGACCCTGGGATTGGCGTGGAAAAAACGGCTACGCGCTGGGCACAGAATGCAGGAAAGCATACAACCGCCGACGTGCCAAAAGCGGTTGACGCCCCTAGACCAATTCACGATGCTTGATTCTACGGGTCTGGCCACCCAGGGGCACCCCCATTTAACTGGGATGCGGGTAAAAACGGAGCTAGGTGCGCGTTATCGCCGAGCCGTACGCGAAGCAGGGCCCAGTAATTCTCCGAGCAATTTGCCCAGCTGCGGCCCTCGGGCGTTAAGCGAAACAACTTTGCCCACCTGGTCCACCAAGATGGTGGTGGGAACGGCCCTGATGCTGTAATGACCCGCGGTTGGATTAATACCGCCATCGGCTTCGTGCAACGTGACCCAATCAAGTGGGTTTGCCGCCAGAAACTTTTCGAGGTCTACCCGCTTCTGGTCAACGCTAATTCCTACAACCTCGAATCCGCGATCTTTGAACGCCTCATAGTTGGCGATCACGTTCGGCAATTCAGCTCGACAGGGTGCACACCACGTCGCCCAGAAATCGACCAACACGACCTTGCCACGATACCGCTCCCAATCGAATGGCTGGCCATCCACCGTCGTGCCGGTCACGCTTATCGGCTTTCCAACAACTCCTAAACGGCGGGCGGCCCCCTCCATGAACGTCGCTAACTCGTTGAGTTCTGGCATTTTTTTTCTGCGCAGTAACTTGGCGTAAGCGGTAAAGGCCCTGATCGATAGTTCTGGTTCGCCTATGTCTGCCAAACCATCAGCCACCGCGACGGCCAATTCCACGGCGTCACTGTCTAGCTCTTTCGCCGCCAATCGCCGTGCGACAGCAACCACAATCTCCTCTTGCCCAACACGATCTTCTTCGTCCACGGTCATCACGCGCATCGCCAACCGATAATTCGCGGCGAATTGATGAAATTCAGAAGTCGGATCTGGTTCGATCTCTAAAATCGTTTCAGCCGCCAGCTTTATGGCTACCGGAGCTTTGGACGAGTAGGCGACTTGCTCCTGTTTGGTCTGGGGAACAAAGTCCAACGCGCTATTGATGAATCCGACCAGCTCCTCTGGATCCGTCGTCCGAGGCAAAGTAAAGAGCGAGTTGAGGTTGGCGCCCTGGTTCTGGGCACCCCGGTTCTGGGCGGTGCCCACAGTTGTAATGGCTGTCGAAATAGCGGCTGAAAGCAGAAGACACCGGCACATGGGCTGGTTAAGGCAAAACATCACGAATCCTCTTTAGTCCAGTTGAGAAAGTGAACCAAGAATCACTGCAAGTTTAGCTAGCTTTGCAGGCAGCTGTGCCCCTAGCTCCTCAACCAACTAGATCGGAACGTTTCACACCTAACTTCATAAGAACAGTTCAGCTTGTGCTATCTTCCAACGGGATAATGTTGTCCATGGAAATCGTGCGGCGTATTTCGTCCGTTTTGAAACCTAACGCCGTCGGCCGAATGACGTCCGGAAGCACCACAACATCGTACAACTCACTGACGATGCCTTCGATGTGCAGCCAGTGAACGACGTCACCCGTGCGCAAGTCGATCACCAGTAGCCCGCAACGGGCGTCGGCGTCGTGCGATTTGAGATTCTCATCCAGCTGCAATCCGCTAAAGGTACGGCTCTCTCGTGATTTAGACAGACCAACGACGGCAAAATCGCCGATGAACGCCATGCCCCTCAAGTAACCGGCGCAAAATGCGACTGGTTGAAACGAACCGTCAGCGAGATCGAGATGGCCGAAATAACCGGTCCCTGAATTGAGCAACCACAGCCGATCTTGATAGAAACGGGGCGAGTGGGGCATAGAGAGCCCCGTGCAAACGACCTCGCTGGTATCCACATCGATCACAACACCACCATCGTGACGCCGATCCCGCCAACCATCGGCCACATCGGATTGGCTTACCGCGGTTACGTATTTAGGCCTGCCGCCTGCCATAGCCAGGCCATTCATATGACAGCGATCCTCGGCGGCGAGGCGGCTGATGAAGGGTGGTTTCCAAATCGGCGTGAAACTGTGAGTTTCGCTGACCGTAGCCAAACAGCTGAAGAGGGTGTTGACAAAGACGACGCGTCCAGCCGAATCCACGGCGACATCATGAACATCGATATCGCCGGTCACGTAACCAACTTGAGGCACATACAACCGATCGTAGCCGTTCGTTGTCTGGCCGGGCTGCAGCGCATTTTCGAACTTCCACAACTGGTAAAGAGAACTTAGCCACATCGACTGTGTATCCGACCAGAGTCCGAGACAACGATTGAACGTGCGCTCGAAAATCGACAATCGCCCTTCGGACTGCAGACCAATCAAAAAAACTTTCCCAGCCTGATAGGTGGTGAAAGCCAGGCTCGCACTCTGTTCCTGGAGCCAGGAGTTGAATTGTCGCGAACCTACAATCTCAAGTTTCGGAGCGTCGGCTTGGCTCACTTGCGATGTCCTCCGCGGCGGAATTAATCTGAGGTCGAATGAAAATCGTTGATCATCTGCCAAATCTCCTCTGGCCCTTCGGCGAAATGAATTAGCTCAAGGTGTTTGTCGCGAATGACCCCTTCATCGGCCAAAGCCTGGAAATTGATGATGCGATCCCAATATTCCCTACCTACGAGAATGATTGGAATCGGCTGCATACGTTCAACCTGACGCAGCGTGAGCGCATCGAACAACTCATCTAACGTTCCGAAACCGCCTGGAAAGATCACAACCGCCTTAGCTCGCAGTAAAAAGTGGAACTTGCGGATGGCGAAATAGTGGAACTGAAAACACAATTCCGGCGTGATATAAGGATTGGGGTTTTGCTCGTCAGGCAAGATAATATTCAGCCCAATCGACTTGGCGCCCACGTCAAACGCTCCCCGATTAGCTGCCTCCATGATTCCCGGCCCGCCTCCCGTCATTACGACGTAATCGCATTCACCGTCGATTTGACATTTGGACGACACCTTGCGGCCAAACTCCCTGGCCACGTCGTAATAGCGTGACTTGGCGTGCACCCGATTGGCGATTTCCAATTCTCGCTGTGCTGCTGGGTCATCCGGCGATGTGTCGGCCGCTTGCTGCGCAGCTGAGAGCCGAACCTGTGATTGATCGCTGGATACCAGTTGTGTTCCTCCGAACACGACGATCGTGGAACGCACCCCTTCTTCCTGGAATATTTTTTCCGCCTTCAACAGTTCGAGTTGCATTCGCACCGGACGACATTCCGGATGTTGCAGAAACTCCGTATCCAATTCAGCCAGGCGGTAGCTCGACGAGTCGAGAATCTTGTCAAGATTTAACTGCAGTTCGTCTGAATTCGGGCCATTACTCAATTCTGGTTCTCGCTATGTTCGAATAAGACTCAGGTAGAAGATGATGTCGTGCGAAGGCAGTCGCCGTCAACAGCAAGACTGGGCGCCCGTGTCACAACCACTTTGAAATAGGCAATCCTTTCGCCGCCAATGCATCGACACGACGGGATACCTCCGGATCCGGCTCTAGAGGAGGCGCGTGGTGAACCTTGCGACGCGCATCGACGACCAGAGACCCGCGGCATCCCCAATGTTTGTCTTCGATGAACGGCTCAATGCCGTCAATGTCTCGAGCTGGATCGCTCCTGGTGAAGGTCACCCAGAGGAAATTACGAAGCGTCTGGCTCGTAAATTGGCTGTCGTCAGCCAACACAATCAAAGGAAAACGATTGATGCCACTTCTGGCGCGGAAATGTTGGCAAAAGGTACCGAGAGTCTGAGAATCAGCGGGCGGATCGGGTTGGGCAGGCGGTGCCTGGATGGCCAATACACCAGGCAAGCAGACTCGAGGTTCAGAAAAACCCGCAGGCAGATCAATCGGCTCATCGATCGATGCCGGCAGCTCCCGAACCCGTTGGCCGACAGCCGCCAAGACGACTTTGGAACCGTGATTCAAGGACGTACCCGAATAATCCAAAGTATCTATCGTTGTGCAGGTGTGAAAATGCAGATCTCGCCGCCAATCGATACGGCACAAGACATGTGCGAAGTAGGACTCGATGTCTTCGACAGGCAACGTGGGATCGTCTTCACCGGCAACAATGAACAGGTATTTGGCCAACGACATTTGGCCTTGGCCCAGAATCGCATTGGCTTGGGTCAGCACCTCTCGCGGCAGGGAACGATCTTCGTAGGGCACATACCGCTCACTGCCGATCGCCAACATCAGCGGATGCACGCCGGCCGCATCGACCGCGTGGACGGCGCGCACCCCCACCACCACGGTGGGAATCATGGGAGCTGTAATTTCGTGAATCAAGGCTCCAAACACCGTGTCCTCCTGTGGCGGTCGACCAACCACCGTAAACGGCCAAATAGCTTCCTTGCGGTGGTAGACACGATCCACTCTCATCACTGGAAAATCATGTGCCAGACTGTAGTAACCCAGGTGATCTCCAAAGGGGCCTTCAGGCAGCAGCCGATCAGGATCGACCGTTCCGGAAATGCAAAAATCGGCTTCGGCGTAGATCGGTAACCTGTCGGGCAATTGGATCATAGGAATTCTATGCCCCGCCAAAGCGCCTGCGAAAGACAATTCAGAAAACCCCTCGGGCAACGGCATCACGGCCGCCACACTCATGGCCGGCGCGCCCCCCACAAAAACATTCACGCGAAACGGTTTGCCCCGTCGAATCGCTGCTTCATGATGCACTCCAATCCCTCGGTGCAATTGGTAGTGCAACCCGATCTCTTCGTCGGGAACGTACTGGCCCCCAGAAAGCTGCACGCGATACATGCCGAGATTGGATCCTCGCCATCCGGATGTTGCTACGTGCTCGGTGTAAACCAAGGGCAACGTAACAAACGCACCGCCATCCTTTGGCCAGCTCTTCAACTGGGGCAATTTCTTGACCGTCGTTTGACATTCGAGAATCGGTCCGCGACGAGAGCAACGCGGCAGCATTTTGGTGCCGGCCCAAGCGGCCTTGAAATTACGACCCAGTGATTTCACGCATTCCTGCGGATCGGCCTTCAGCTCAACCAATCGTGTCACCTGGTCGAGCGTATCGCGAAAGATGTAGCGGGTCCGCTCCATGGTGCCGAAAAGATTCGACACCATCGGAAACTGGCAATCCTTCACGTTGCCGTAATACACAGCTGGCCCGCCAGCATCGAAAACACGCCGATGAATCTCAGCCGCCTCGAGGTTCGCATCGACCGGTTCGTCAATCTGGACCATTCGCCCCGAGCGTAAAAGGTCATCCACACACTGGCGCAGGTTCTTGTAGGCCATTCTTGTCTCTGTAATCGACGAAATTCGCCCGCCCAATCCCAGCGAGCCTGGTTACCTCTTTCCCAAAACACGGCAAAACATCATTATTCAGTTCTTCCGCTACCGAAAGCCGCCTGAGGAATATCCGATGAAACACTCGATCACGAACGAGAATCCCACCAAAATCAAGGCAGATGCCGTCGTCGTTCCGGTTTTCAAGGGTCAGACGCCCCCAGCCGACAGTCCAGCTGGCATTATCGACAAGGTGACAGGCGGATTAATTAGCCGATTGATGGAATCCTCCGAGATTGAGGGGGGCCAAGCCGAAGTTACGACACTGTTGGGGCCAGCGGGCATGCAGGCGGGCCAGGTCATTGTAGCTGGATTGGGCGAAGTCGAAAAACTCGATTGTAGATCGATCTACCAGTCCATCGGCGCCGCCGCCAGGCAACTGGCCAAGAAGAAACGCTCAACCGTGGCCTGCTATGTCGATCCGAGCTGGTCCTTCGAATTTCAGGAAACGGCCGTTGTCGCCGCTAGTGTGGGATGCGTCGGACAAGACCTCTATCGGGCGGAAAAGAAAACGCACGCGTTCAACGAAGTTCAATGGTCTGGAGTCGCTAAATCTGCAATCGAGTCGGGTACGATTCTGAGCGAATCAGTGAACCTCACGCGTCATCTGGTCAACGAACCTGCCGAGGCGATTTACCCTGAGTCATTTGCCGAGCGCGCTCGACAGGTTGCCTCCGAATCGGAACTGGAAATAGAGATTTGGGATCAAGACCGCTTGCAGCAAGAACGCTGCCGAGCGATCTTGGCGGTCGCCCGTGGTTCCGATCGCCCTCCCCGATTAGTCATCCTTCGTCACAACCGAGGAGGCGCGGATGCGCCAATGTTGGGTTTGGTCGGCAAAGGCGTGACGTTTGACTCGGGCGGTTTGTCTCTCAAACCGAGTGATGGCATGTTCGACATGAAATGCGACATGGCAGGCGCAGGCACGGTTTTAGGCGCGATGCAAGCCATTGGACAACTTCACTTGCCGATCAACGTGATGGGCATTATGGGGCTCGTTGAAAACATGGTCAGCGGCGATTCCTACAAACTTGGCGACGTCTTGACGGCTCGCAATGGAAAAACAATCGAAGTGCACAACACCGACGCCGAAGGGCGCTTGGTCCTAGCCGATGCCCTCAGCGTGGCCGTGGACCTGGGCGCCGATCGTCTGATTGATCTGGCCACCCTCACCGGAGCCTGCCTGGTCGCACTCGGTATCGACGTATCAGGGCTGATGTCTAACGATCAAGACTGGTGTGACCAGGTGATCGGTGCCGCCAACGCCTGTGGGGAAGGTGCCTGGCAACTGCCTATGTTCGCCGAGTACGGTGAGTTGATCAAAAGTGAGGTGGCGGACATAAAAAACGTGGGGCAGGGTAGGTGGGCGGGAGCCATTACCGCAGCCAAGCTGCTCGAAGAATTCGTCGGCGACGTGCCCTGGGTCCACATGGACATTGCTGGCCCCGCCTTCCACGATAAGCCGAAGGGCTGGATCGACGCCGGTGCAACGGGTGCCCACGTAAGAACGTTGGTCAATGTGGCCAGAACTTTTGGCTAGATGCGTTTACTTAGACGCTCGGCCATACGCGCCAACGTTTCGCTGTGATCATCGCGGTCCAGCTGCACATGGATCAGGCTCAGCTGGTCATCATTATCCCACGCTTGCTCGACTACCGCGGCCAATTCGCCTTCCGTTCTGACACGGTAGCCCTTGCCACCTCCGAGTACTTCGGGCAGCTTTGCATAGTTCCACCCGTGTATGTCGTTGTATTTCCACTCTCCCGGATGCAAGAATCGCTCGGTACCGTAACCGCCATTGTCCAATACAAAAATAATTGGATTGAATCCATGGCGCACCAGCGTCGACAGCTCCATTCCGGTCATTTGAAAGGCCCCGTCACCCACGATCGCCACGGCTCGCCGATTCGACGCGGCCACATGCACGCCTAACGCGGCGGGCACGGCAAAACCCATCGAGGTGTAATAGGCAGGGCTCAGAAACTCGGTCCGACCATCGATAACCAACTCGGTCGCGGCAAAAAGGGAATCGCCGATATCCGCGATCACGATCATGTCGTCGTCTAAACGCTCGTTGAGCATCGCTATCAATCGCCGCGTGCTCACCGGATCATCAGGCTGGAGCTCAAACGGTTCCCGAGGAGCCCGCAACGTCGGCGGGATGGCTCGGGTGGAATTCGCGGGCGATCGAGAGGCCAACTCACGAATGAAATCCTCGAGCAAGACATCGTGATAATGATGATGGCGAATTCGCAAATCCTCGCTGGTCGCGTAAATGCATTTCGAAGCGTCCAGGGACGCCGTGAAGATGCCTAAGTTCAAATCGGACATGAACGTTCCCAACAAGACGATGCAGTCACTGTCCTCGACGAATTGGGTCACCTCCTCGTGCCCCATGGCACCCTCGTACAGCCCCACAAATAGGGGGTGCGTCTCTCGGATAACGCTTTTTCCCAAGATCGTCGTGGCAATCGGGATGGAGGACCCTTCGGCCAATGCCAACAGCTCGTCCTGCAGGCCAAAACGATGAATCTCCACCCCCGCCAGGATGACCGGCTTCTCGGCTTCGCCGAGCAGTCGCGATGCTTCGTCGGCCGCCTCGTTGAGCGCATCGTGGTCACTCTTGAGCCAATCTCGCTCGTACATGTGCGGCTCCGCGGGCACCAACGTGACTAAATCTCGCGGGATGTCCAGGTACACAGGTCGCTTGTAACGGTCACACATGTTGAGGACCCGGTCAATTTCGCTGAACGCGATCCGCGGATCCGACAATTCGGCACCAGCAACGCAAAGACGTTGAAAGACATCGTATTGCGTCCGAAAATCACGCACTTTATGGTGCAACAAAGGATTGTTGATCCGCTCCTTAAGGCCCGGCGAACCAGTCAACAGGACCACAGGTGATTTTTCCGCGTAAGCCCCGGCAATCGAGTTACATACACTAAAACCACCGACGCAATAGGTTACACAGACGGCCCCCATGCCTTTGATGCGGGCATAGGCATCCGCGGCAAATCCAGCGCAGTCCTCGCGCGTGCAGCCCACCACGTTGATCGGGCTCTGTTCCAATAACGAGTAGAAATTGAGGACATAGTCCCCAGGAATGCCAAACACGTCGGCGATGCCGTAGTCCTGAAGCCGGCGAATGAGGTATTGGCCAATCGAGAGATCGTTGACAGATTCCACTGGTTTTCCCCCTTTCACAACGGATAAACCATCGCCGCCATGGCAGCCAACAGACAAAAAACGAGTGCAACCAATCCCAACATCTTTCCGCGCAGCTTCCGTGGGTCGCTCAAACTTACCGTCGCGGCGATGGTCGCAACCATGATCAGCGCCAACATCCCGAAGCGCAGGGCGCGGGCCGCCAGTTCAGTCCAACTACCCAACCAAAAGTCCCAAAGTAGTCCCAGCGCAATGATGGGAACCAAACCAAAACTAATCAACGCGCTGGTACTCCAGGTCGCCTCCCCTTCGAGAGCCTCCCCTTCGAGAGCCTCCCTGTGGCGGCGCACCGCAAAGCGATTTAACACGAACCACCAAAGCGCGAGAAAACCAAACGTGCATCCCAGCACAATCCAAGGCTTACGATAATCACCGTCAAGCCGCCATGCGCCGAGGGCCAACAGCGCACCCCAGATCACCAGCGCGCCCATGATGATTCGGGTGATGGTGTCCGGAGGTTTGCTCACGAAACAAATATCATGTCGATGCCGCATTGTCTCGGGATGCATCTTCCGAGGCGGCTGGTTCCGCGGATGACAGCTTTTTCAGCACGGAAAACTCATCCAACGTGACGGTCGTTAGTTCACCGTCATCACGCCTCATAACGATCATATCGCTGAACGCGTGGTCGTCAAAGTTTCGCTGGTAGTGCAGCCCATGCCGACAACGCTGGCACTCTATAACGGTGCCTTCTGTGATCGTTTGCCACTCGCGAAAACCGACTTTCACTTCGTGGGTCAGTTGGACACGATCCCCGGGAGACAAGCTCTCGAATACCTGCAGGGTCTCCTTGTGCCGACCACTCATGCTGCCGTATCTCGATCTCGACCTCGACCTAGACCTATTTGTCTTCGATCCATGACATCAGCTTTCGCAGGCGGCGACCCACCTGTTCGATGGGGAGGTCCTTGTCACGAGCCCGCATGGCTTGGAAATTGGCACCACCCGAGCGGTGCTCATCAATCCATTCTTTGGCGAATTGGCCAGAGCGAATTTCTTCCAAGATCTTCTTCATTTCCGCTCGTGTCGATTCGTTGACCACCCGTGGTCCACGGGTGTAGTCACCGAACTCAGCCGTGTTGGACACACTGTAACGCATATAACTCAAACCACCCTGGTAAAACAGGTCAACAATCAATTTGAGTTCATGCAAGCATTCAAAAAAGGCCATTTCCGGCTGATATCCGGCATCCACCATCGTGTCGAAAGCAGCCTTCACCAATTCACTGACCCCGCCACACAGGACGACCTGTTCGCCGAATAAATCCGTCTCGGTTTCTTCCGCGATGGACGTTTCGATCACGCCAGCGCGAGCACCCCCAATTCCTTTGGCATAGGCCAAGCCCATTTGGCGAGTTTCATCCGAGGCGCCCTCACCGATGGCGATCAAACAGGGAACGCCTCCGCCACGTTCGAATTCGCTGCGGACTAAATGACCGGGGCCTTTCGGGGCCACCAACAAGCTATCAACACCGTCGGGAGCTTCCACGTAACCAAAATGAAAATTAAATCCATGGGATCCCATTAGGATATTGCCCGGTGAGAGATTGGCTTTGATGTTTTCGCGGTAGACATCGCCCTGAACTTCGTCAGGCAGCAGGATATTGATGATGTCACCCTGCTTCGTCGCCTCAGCGGCCGACACTGGCTGAAACCCGTGGCTGACGGCCAAATCGTAGTTGGCACTTCCTTCACGTTGGCCGACAACGACCGTACAGCCGCTATCGCGGAGATTCTGAGCGTGTGCATGGCCCTGCGAACCATAACCGAGAATCGCGATGGTCTTGTCTTTCAATAGTGTCAGGTCGCATTCGTCTTCGTAATAGATTTTAGCTGCCATATCTACTCCCAACTTTCTTTTCTTGCCGCTCCAAGGCAGCGGCGTATAGATTGTCGACTAGGCTTCGCAGGGGTCCGCCTCGGGTTTGCTGTTGCCGCTGCGCACCATGGCAATTCTTCCGGTACGCACCAATTCGGATATCCCAAAGGGCCTCATACGTTCAATGAAGGCTTCGATCTTGGACTCGCGGCCGGAAATCTCGATCATCACTTCTTCCGGTCCGACATCCACGATTCGACCTCGAAAAATGTCCACCAACTCCCGAATCTCGCTGCGCTTACCCCCTGGCTCGGCCTTGACCTTCAACAGCATGAGATCGCGTTCGACGTGTTCTTCCGCACCGATGTCATCGACCTGGACGACCGTGACGATTTTTTTCAGCTGCTTGCGGACTTGCTCTAAAACCCGATCGTCCCCCACCACGACAAACGTCATGCGGGATAGATCTTGCCGTTCGGTCTCGCCAACCGCCAGCGAATCGATGTTGTAGCCACGCGATGCCAGCATCCCGGAAATATGAGAGAGAACTCCCGGAACGTTCTGGACCAGGGCCGAAATGACGTGTCGCATACCAGGCATCCGCACCAAGGGAAAAAACGAAACTTCTGATCGTAACTCGGCCTAGGGCGGCTCACAAGGGGCTCATTTCCCAGCCGATCTTGGCTTGAGCTGCTTGAGCCGCGTATAAAGACTCGCTTCGCCTCTGCCAGGTTCGCCCTGCCCTTTATCCACTAAAAAAGGCTGTCGATGAGCTTTCGGGTCAATTTGGACGCCTTTCGAGGGCCACTCGATTTGCTGCTCTATCTCGTACGTCGGCACGAGGTCGACATTTTCGATATCCCCATCGCGCTGATCACCAACCAATTCCTGGCACATCTGGAAGTCCTCAAAGAGCTCGATGTGAATGACGTTGGTGACTTCTTGGAATTGGCCAGCACCCTCATGGAAATCAAATCTCGGTTGGTGCTTCCGCAGACCGAAACGGATGAGGAGACATGGGAGGATCCTCGCGAGGAACTGGTGGAGCGACTGCTGCAGTACAAAAAATACAAAGATGTCGCGAGCATGCTGGAAGAAAAGGGCCGGCGCTTCCAGCAATCCCATCCACGAGTATCCAACGACCTGCCCCCCAGACAGTTGGATCCTGCGGACCAACCCATCCACGAAGTCGAGCTGTGGGACCTGGTCAGTGCCTTTGGACGTATCATGAAATCGCACGAGGTCGTGCAACCGACCAATATTTCGTACGACGATACCCCAATCCAGACGTACATGCAGCGAATCCATCGCTTTCTGGTTGAAGACGGTGAGTTGGCGTGGACGACAGTTTTTGAGCCGGGAATGCACAAGTCGACACTGATCGGCATGTTCTTGGCCATTCTTGAATTGGTACGCCACCACAAGGTCGAGGCAGAACAGGTTGAAAATACGGCCGAAATCTGGATTCGACAGGGCGACCACTTTGACGCCCAGTTGAATTTGGCGGAGACCGACGAGTACATCGCCAGCGAAGATAAATAACAAGATTCCCGCTGAGACCAACTATTGTGCTGAACCATCACGAGGTTCCCACGTCAATGACAACATTCAAATCATGACAACAATCAAACCATTTTCGACTCAGGTCGCTTGCCGAAATACCCGTCCTCCATCAGACTTGGGCGTGGGGCCTGAGATTCGCTACTGAGCGTCTCCCCCACGCCTCCGTCTTCCCAGAGGGCCTGCGTCTTCCCAAGGCCCTCACAAGGCCGATGAGCGGCGCCCTATGATCGAGAATCTACCTTTCAAGACTCTTCACCATCGTGATCTGACCATCGAGGGTTATGCTCGCGCCGCGGTTCAGTCCTATTGGCGCGTCCCTGAAATGAAGCTGGGCTTTGATTTAGGTGGCCAGCCGTGGGATTTCATGGGAACACCGAATTGGTTTATTTCGCACACCCACCTGGATCACATCGCGGCACTGCCGGTATATGTCTCGCGTCGCCGCATGATGAAGATGGATCCGCCAACTATCTATTTGCCTGAACAGGCCGTGGACAACGTGAAACAATTGCTGCATGCCGTCAGTCGCCTCGACCGCGGACGCCTGCCGTGCCAGCTGGAGCCAGTGACTGCGGGCCAAGAAATCGTCATGTCGCGGGAGCTGGTCGTCACCGCTCACGCCACTCAGCACACGATCCCGTCGTTGGGTTACGTCGTTTGGCAACGACGTCGGAAACTAAAATCCAAATATCACGGATTATCAGGAGATCAAATACGCGATTTGAGGTTGTCAGGCGAAGAGGTCACCATCGAGCAACGTGCACCTCGAGTCGCGTTTCTTGGAGATAGCACGATCGATGGTCTGGACGCGCATCCAGAAATGTACGAGGCCGAAATCCTGATTACAGAACTCACCTTTCTGGCGCCAGACCATCGCAAAGACAAGATCCGCAAGATGGGGCACATCCATTTAGACGACATCATCGAACGAAAAGATCGATTCAAGAATGAAATCATCATCGTTGGCCATTTCAGCACGCGATATCACCCCAATCAAATCCAGCACTACGTGCGCAAAGCTTTTCCCGATTTCCTCGATGGTCGATTGAAAGTATGGTCGTAAATCACGTTTATAGTGGTGATGTGGGCCGAACGTCCGTAACAACGCCGACCTCCGTTCCTCGGTCCGTCTATATCCACGTGCCCTTCTGTCGGCACCACTGCGCTTATTGCAATTTCACCGTGATCGCCGGTCGCGAGGATCTGATGGATCGGTACCTGGACTCGCTAGCCGCCGAGATGGAAAGTCTGGAACGTCGTCGCACTGTCGACACTATTTACATCGGCGGAGGGACGCCGACGGAGCTAACGCCAGGAAAGTTGCAACGGTTGTTGAACCTTTTGGAACATTGGTTTGAACGCGCTCAGGACTATGAGTATACGGTCGAGGCCAATCCCGATGGTTTTTCCGAAAACTGCGCGGACATGCTGGTCGATCGGGGCATCAACCGAGTGAGCCTCGGCATCCAATCCTTTGACGCCGGCAAACTCCTTCGGCTGGACCGTCGGCACTCCGTCACGGAAAGTTTTCGCGCCATCGAGCTGGCCCAATCGCGATTCGGTAACCTGTCGATCGATTTGATGTTTGCTGCTCCAGGGGAAACGCTTGAAACGTGGCACAGCGATTTACAGACGGCCGTGCGACTGGCACCTCAACACCTATCGACCTACGGCCTGACGTTTGAAAAAGGAACGTTATTTTGGAATGCGCGCGACAAGGGCCGGCTGGAGGAAATAGACGAGGCGGTCCAAGCGGATATGTACGAGCTGGCGATTGATAAGCTCCGGACCGCCGGTTACGAGCACTACGAAATCTCGAATTTCGCGCGGCCCTGTTTTCGATCGCGACACAATCAAGCCTATTGGACAGGCCATGGCTACTGGGGGTTCGGCCCCGGAGCAGCCCGTTTTGTCGACGGTTGCCGTGAATTGAACCATCGCAGCACCTCCACTTACGTTCGACGACTCCTGATAGGCCAATCACCGGTCGAGCAGTCGGAAACACTGACACCCGAAGAATCCGCGCGGGAAAGACTTGTGTTCGGATTGCGGCGCCTCGACGGCATTTCTGTCAGCGAGTTCGAAAACGCAACGGGATTCAACCTCCAACAGCTGGCGGGGGATGCCATCGGTAAATTCGTAACCGACGGATACCTCGAACGTGACGCGGACCGCATTCGGCTTTCCAGAAAAGGATTGCTGATCAGTGACAGCCTCTGGCCGGAACTGCTTTAATTCCGTTCGCGGTTCTCCGTTCCAAGGGATGCAGGATCTGAGAACTGAGAACCGACACCTTACCCCCTATCCTCGTCATCGTCGTCAAAGCCCTCTTCGCCGTCCCCGCTACTGGTCGAATGCCATTGATCCATCTGGGCTTGAATTTCGGCCAATGTCGTTTCGACATAGGGGGGCGCAAAATCGTCTCCGTGCAGCAGATCATCTCTTTTGCCCGACGTGTAGGCACGGGCGACTTCCTCCTCAATCGCCGACAACCATCCCGGCTCGTCCAACCCAGAACCCGGGGGTTCGCGAAGGAGCAAGATACACTCCTCTTCCAGGATTTCGAACGAATGTGATTGGGCGTCGTCTCGACCGGTGATGGACGGCTCCACCAAGGCACGCATACGATCGATGGTCATTTGCCGCATGAACCGTTCGTTGATCCGGTCGGAGACCGAAGCCATCCGCATGGCGTATTGCTTTTGGAGTGCGGACAACCTTTTCCGGTATTGATCGGCTTCTTCGCCAATCCGTTCACTGAGGGCACGTCGCCACAATTGAGCCGCCTCGTTGTGCCCACGTCGTACGACCATTTCATGGGTCAACAAGATGGGCCGCAGATTCCACACCACCCTGTCGTAAGCCATTTTCAGGCGGAGAAAATCCAATAGCATGTATAGCTGATCTCCGCGATCTGATTGCGTTGTGGTGCTATTGTAGTCACGGTATTCCTGATAGTTCTCCACGATGGCTTCCAGAATGACCCCTAAACAGTCAGCCGCCTCTTGGTAGCTGATGTTGTTCCCAAGGCTTTCCACCAAGGTTTGGCCACACTCCGCGCCTTCGGACTCGTCCAATTGTTCGATCCACTTGACGACTCCTTGGTGCAGGATTCCCCGTGTGTTCGCCAGGTTCAAGAATCGCTGGCTGAACAGATCTCCTCCGTAGGCTTTGATAAAATCGACGATCTTTTCCCACTCCGGAGTTTTGTTAACCCGTTCCAATACGGACAATCGCAACGTCCGACTGTGCGACAGCCAGGTGATGAGCAGCGATTCAGTCAGCTGCTCAAGAAACGATACGAGGTAAGTCTCGTCATCTTCGTCATCCAACTCCCCGTCGATTTGCTGGCACTCGAATGCCAAGACCAGCGCCCGCAGCATTTCGCGGTAACCTGTCTCGTACAACTCGTCGAACTGAGTAATCGCACCAGGTCCTGAATGGGCATTCAATTCCATCTGTCGAGCCGTTTCGATGGTCGCTCGGGCCTCGGTGAGAAGTCCCAATCGTGGCAACCAAACCAACAGTCGATCCACTATTTGTTGTCGAGCTCGGGCGGCGATTATTTTCTTGGAACGTCCTCCGCGGGATAGCGGAACATACAGAATCTGCTTGCCCGACATCTGCTCGAGCAGTTCCGTCGTGCGCCCTTTGACCGTCTCAACGTCACCGGTTAAGGCAGCCGCCAACCAAAGCGCGTAGGCGTCGTCCAGTTCAGCGGCTTCGCCGGCCGGTCCGGATAGACGGGGTGATTCGCTGTCGTCATACGTCGCCGTCGCCGCGCATAGAAATTGCTCAGCCCGGCGAATACTCAGCGAGCATGCCGCCAATTGCTCCAGCAGCGCCTCTTTCAAAAGACGCCGCCGATCATAGCGAACCATGGAATCGTGATCACCCGTCGGTGTTGGGACTTGATAGGCCTCAGTTGCCTCCGTCAATCGCCCGAGCGCCGTCCTAAGTTTTACTGCGCGACCATGCCAGTGACGCATGCTCTTGCTGATTTCCCGGCGCTGTGCGTCATCCATGTCGCTCAGCCGTTTGTTATTAGCTCGCACCAGAGCCGCGGCGGTCAGCGTCCACAAATCGGCCTGGCCAGCCAAAAAACTCAGATGCTCCGCGACTCGATCCGTCTCCATCTCCGCATTGGCATCACGGCCGTCATCGGTATCGAAGAGCTCGCTTTCGATCCCATCATCAGTACTATCCTTATAAACAACATTCTCATAGGCCGCCTGAAACAGACTGTCGCCCAGTTCGCCGTCGTCCTCGTCTTCGTCCTCGTCATTCAAATCGTCTCCTGACACGGATTCCGGACCTGTGGATCGGATCGTCTCACCCGCCCCCAAATCGATTTGTGGAACTTCTCCCAACTCCTCGGCATTGGCCTCTAGATAATCAAGGCATTTGCGTATCCAACTCCACGGCTGCAGCCATGGTTGCCCACCAGATTCACCTTCTTCGGATTCATCCTGGGAAAAATGGCTCTGTCTTAGCAAATGCGTCAACCATCGATTGGCGAGATCATTGAAGGTTCCCTCGACGCTCTGAAGCCCGACAACCTCGGCATGATTTAGCCAATGAGTCAACAACGCCAGCGACGAAACAAAGTCGTGTTTGTCCAACAACGTCTCAATCACCAACACATAAGATTCGGACGACTCGAACGATTCGACATACGGTGCCCAAAAACCGACAGCACCACGGGCTTCGCCCGCCTGGTGCCAATCACTCAGTGCCTTGACGACCAGCGATGCGGCCTCATATCCATCCAAGGAAGACCGAGTTTCCAGGGAAGCAACTTCGTGGGCGGCAAATTGATGCCACCAGCGCGCTGCATTGTCATATTGTTCCGCCAACCGCTGGCCCATTGCTGCATTGTCACTGGCGGCAACCTCGCACCAAAGACGGCTGTATAAGTCAAACATTTGCTCGATGACCATCAATAACTCATCAATCCGATGATCGTGGACACTATTCTCCAGTGCTGGAAAGAGACTGAAGTGGCAATCAAATCCTAAAATATTCCACGGATCAACGATGGCTCCGCAGCGAATACCCCGCTTTATCAACTGATGGGCCCGCTCCAGCGAATCAGCTGCCTCGCTGAGTTTCCGTTGTTCGATTTCCAGCTGGGTGGCGGTGAGGCAACAGTCGATATCACACAACATGCGGGCGGATGAAACTGCCACCGCTTTGGTCTGGCGCTGGGCAGCCTCGGGATATCCCATCCTCGCGAAAAGCTTCGCCAGTTTGACTCGCTGCAGCTGCATGGCCCGACGCCGAGACATTTCCGCATTGAGATACTGCCGGGCACCACCGAAAGGTTGACGCAGAGTTTCGGCTTCCTTTCTCAGCCTCTCGACGTGTTCGCCCGACATCTGGTCTAACAATCTCTCGTAAAAAGCGTCCCGGTACGTGGTGATGCGGGGAATGAGACTGACCAATGTCGTAGTCGAATCGTGGGCTTCTGGGCCCCAACCGCTAATACCCGACGCCATCAGCATGGTGCCGACCAAAACCGCTGCTCCCTCGATCAACAATTCTTCTCGGGGCAGCTCCCGCTCGTTTTCAATCCGCGACATTAAGGCATCCAGGGTCACTTCGCGAATTACGAATCGTCGGTAGCGCCCACGATTGTCGATGCAATGTGGATCCCAGTCACCGAAATGGTAATTCGGTCGCTTGTTCACCGGATGGTCAAAATCATACGCGCGTGGATCAATGGCGAGTTCTTCCAGCTGGCCCGGATCGAACCAGGCCGCATCGAGCAAGTCCGCATCGGTTTTCCAAAGCAGGTCAAACGCTTTGCTGATCACCGGGCGATATCTCCCGACGGCTACGCCGGCTCCTTCGATATAGAGCGGAATGGGGCGAACCCATTCGTGGGCGTGCGGTTCAATCCGTTTGGACTCCAGGGTTGGAACCGGTCGGTGCCCGATGTAATCGCTCAACGTCGCGATCGCACCGGCGCAAATCCGGTCCGTTTCGTCCCACGGTGGACCTTGTTGCAGGATCGCCTCACACATCCGTCCGAGCATGAAGGGACCAAACAATTCACTCGACGACAAATAGCCCAAGAGATCGCAGTGGAAATCACGATAGTCACCTATGACGTGCTGTTTAAGCAGTGCCAAGACGGTGGTCACTTGCCGTACATCCGCAAAAGCCGGCTCCTCAAACTTGACTCGATCCAGTTCCTGCTCGAGACGGCCAATCGCTTGCAGCCAGAGCGGAGCCTGTTGATCCTGTCGTGGCGAAACGTCCCGAGCCGATTCATCCGGCTGAAGGTCTGCAAACAGCTCGTTCCACGCGGCCAGGAATTTGGGATCGGTAGCTCCGGATGAAAAATTCAGGTAACCCAACAGCTGTTGCAGGCTGTTTCGAAGGTCCTGGCCAGTTTCGTTTTGGTCCATCCAATCCGCCCGTGAATATCTCTACGCCAAACCCTGGTAATCTGCGTCTGGAATTCGCCCAGGAGGCTACGCATAATCAGCTTCATCAAGCCTGGGCACCCTCCATATCGTAAGAAAATGCCAGCATCCAGGTCTAGGCGTTCCCGGCCAAATCTCCGCTCATCAAAGCTTTTGACACGCGTCAGCAGACGGCTCGAACCCTGCCAAAGAAAATCGGAATCTCGCGATTTTGAACTGCCAGGTGATTTTGACTATTATAGGAACAGCGCCCGGGTCCGCACTATCGCTCTAGGGAGCCGAACTGGGCGATGGTTTGGACAACGTATTTGGGGTAATCGGGAAAGCAACTACCATGTCGCATCAATTTCATTCACTCTTGTTGGCTATCATTGGAATGATGGCGGTCACTCCCGCAAATTGGGCCGCCAATCGCCGTGCGGATCTTTTGATGCCGCGCTCGTTGGAGCGAATGGGATTGGAGCGGCAATGGCGGACGCACATTACCGTCGATAGTTCAAGGGGGGGGATCGCTTTCATCACACCCCACGTCAGCTCAACAAGATCACGATCCGTTTTTGAGGTCACCAGCGACCAAGAGCAGTTGCAACGCTTCTCCCAAGACCAATGGAGACATCTCGGTCCCTTGGGCGCCAGGGCAGAGGCCGAGCGGCAAGCCGGCATCGCCGCCCGCGTACTGCAGTCATTGGGACGGCCGGCTAAGGTAACCGAACTAAGCATTCCAGAAGTGACCTTGCATGTCGTATCCGACCGCGGACGACTGCAAATCTTGAATGCCGCCAGCGGAAGAACGATCTGGTCCTCCGAGGTTGGCAATCCCAATTATCCGATGCTGTCGCCGGGCGTTTCAGAATCCTTTGTGGCTGTCGTTAATGGTTCGACACTCTATGTCCTGAACCGGGAGACGACCAAACTCGTGTGGAAGCGAGCATTGACCGGTTTGCCCGTCGCGGGTCCGACGTTGAACGACGAATACGTCTTGGTGCCTCTTCGCGGAGGATCCGTGGAAATTTTCAAAATGGACGAAGCCTCTTATCTGCCGGCCAAAAGTCTTGCCTCTTCCGGTGTTTGTGTCGGCAAACCGTATATTTCCGACGAGACGATAAGTTGGGCTACCGTTTCCGGATTTGTCTATGTGACCAAGTTGCGAGACTTCCGCTCACAATTCAGGTTTGAAACTGGTTCGCCGATTGTCAAAGGCATGAGTCATGGTTCGGACTCGGCCATCATCGTCGCCACCGAAAACGGACATGTTTACAGTTTTGATGAGTCGTCGAAAAAAACGAATTGGTTCCATTTTTCTGGTGAAGAGATCTTGGCGAAACCGTTGGTTATCGATAACGCCGTCTATATACTTTCTTATCACGGAGGTCTGGCACGGCTGGATACCGGCACAGGTCAGCTGCAATGGGAGAGCACGGGCATACAGAAAATCGTGTCGGCTAGTCGTTCACGGCTCTATGTGCTCGACGAAATGGGCCAAATGGTCAGCGTCGATGCCACCACCGGCCTAAGGCTGACGGCCGCTTCAGTGAACGGATTGAATTTGTTTCTTGAGAACACCGTCACCGATCGGCTGTACATCGGCACTTACTCCGGCCAACTGATCTGCCTCCGTCAAGCGGATTTGGTTTGGCCAGAAATCCACCGGCCTTTGGCGTCGCAACAAGAAAAAGAGACGACGTCCACAGCCGCCGGCAGCCGCGCCGAGGACTCCGCTACCGAGCCGTCCGATGACGAGACCGACCCGTTTGCAGAAGAAGCCGATCCCTTCAGTGAGGACAACGGCCCTGCCGATGGCGAGGACGAAGTTGATCCTTTTGGGGGGGACGAAAATCCCTTTGCCGACGACAGTGAGGATCCATTCGGATAGCTCTCACCACCGTCTTCCGCTTGCTTCAGTGGCCTTCTTGAGCCCGGCAAACCACTGGCAGGGGAACAGCAAAACCGGCAGAATGGAAATTTCACTTGGAGATATGTGAGGTTTCCGTTTGCGATGAATCTGATCAAGTCAACACGAGCGCTAATTAGTGTAAGCGATAAGACCGGGCTGGCCGAATTCGCCCAAGGATTGGCCGCTGCCGGAATAGAGATTTACAGTACCGGCGGAACACGCCGTCACCTGGCCGAGGCGGGACTGCAAGTCGAAGACGTTTCGGCATATACCGGCTTTCCAGAATTGATGGAGGGTCGTCTTAAGACACTTCATCCCAAGATATTCGGTGGCTTGTTGGCTCGACATGATCGTGAAGATGACTTGAAATCACTGGAAGAACACGGAATCAAGTTGTTCGGGTTGGTCGTTGTCAATCTCTATCCTTTTAGCCAAACCGTGTCGCAACCCGACGTTACCGACGCGGTCGCTATTGAACAGATAGATATCGGTGGCCCCAGTCTCGTCCGTGCGGCCGCCAAGAACCATGCCTTTACGACGATCGCCACCAGTCCACAACAGTACGAGAGGATTCTTGCCGAGATTCAATCCCAGGGCGGGACCACCTTGACGACGCGACGGCAATTGGCCAAAGAAGCATTTGGCCACACAGCATCCTATGATCGCGCCATCAGCGATTACTTTTGCCGCCACGAGGATGCTGTAGGCTTTGCCACGACAATCGCTCCGGTTTGGCAACGGCACGCAATGCTGCGTTATGGGGAAAATCCGCACCAACCGGCCGCCATATACAGCAGCAGTGATCCGGTAACCCCGAATCTGGTCGCCGCGAAACAGCTGAACGGTAAGGAGCTGTCCTACAACAACTTGTTGGACCTGGACGCTGCCTTAAGTATCGTTCAGACCCTTGCCGAGCATGCGTGTGCGGTCGTCAAACACAACAATCCATGCGGCGCGGCGACCGCGGACACGTTGGTGGAGGCTGTCAGCAAAGCCATGAGCGGAGATCCGGTAAGTGCTTTCGGATCAATCCTCGCCATGAATCGGCCGCTCGATGCGGCGGTCGCCGAATTTCTCTCCGAGCCCGGCCTATTCGTCGAAGCGATCGTCGCCCCAGGTTTTCTGGAGGAAGCCGTCCGGATACTGACGACGCGGCCCAAATGGAAGAACAACGTTCGGCTGATGGACGTTGGACCCTGGAAAGACCCGTGCCCTATAACATCCTTTCGTCCCATTGCTGGCGGTGTGTTGGTCCAGACGGCCGACAATTTGGTCGCTCGCTATGAGGATTGGAAGATAGTTACCGCTGCCCAGCCAACCGCTGAGCAGGAGGCCGAATTACGATTTGCCTGGGCCATATCGCGTCACGTCAAATCCAATGCTATCGTGCTTTCACAAAACCATACGATATGCGGTGTGGGTGCAGGACAGATGAGCCGAGTGGACGCGGTCGATATAGCGATCAAGAAAGCCGGCTCGCGGTCAAAGGGTAGCTTCCTTGCCTCAGACGCATTTTTCCCCTTCTCTGATTCGATTCACAAAGCGGCTGAAGCAGGCGTTATTGCAATCGTCCAACCTGGAGGCTCGCGCAAAGACAAAGACGTCATCGCCGCCAGCGACGAACAAGGCATGCCCATGATTTTCACCGGACATCGGCACTTCAAGCACTAGGCTCCGCAGTGACCACCATTCTTGACAAAATCGTCGCGACCAAACGGGATGAGATTGTGGCTGCCAAGTCGCAATTGCCCGAGTCCGAACTACGCGCTCGAATAGGCGACGCGCCGCCAGTTCGTGATTTTTTCGCAGCAATTTCCGCTTCGTCGATGGTCAGCCTCATCGCGGAGGTAAAGAAGGCCAGTCCCTCGAAGGGAGTCATTCGAGCCGACTTCGATCCGCTGAATATCGCAAAGACTTACGAAGCTCATGGAGCCAGCTGCATTAGCGTTTTGACCGACGAGTCGTATTTTCAAGGTTGCCTTCAGTACCTGACCGCGATTCGGAAGCAAACGGCAATCCCGCTCCTGCGCAAGGATTTTCTTATCGATAGCTACCAACTGTTGGAAGCGCGAGTGGCCGGGGCTGATGCCGTGTTGCTAATTGCCGAATGTTTGGACGACTGTAATCTCCGAAAATTGCACAACGAAGCGATCGAACTCGGATTGACACCCTTGGTCGAATTCTACGAACCGGAGAACCTGACGCGCGTCTTGGATGCCGGCGCGAGTTTGATCGGCATCAACAATCGCGACCTGCGCACGTTTCATACCGACTTGGAGCATACGATTCGACTGCGTCAGGAAATACCACAGGACTGCCTCGTCGTCGGTGAAAGCGGCATTCACGGCCATGACGACCTCCTCCGACTCCAAGAGGCCGACGTGGATGCAGTCCTGGTAGGTGAGCATTTAATGGCTCAGCAGGACATTGGCGCTGCCGTGAAGGCCTTATTGGGCAGGCCCTAACCGCTTTGTTCCGCCACAACCCGTATGATCCTCATGATCGCGCAAATGGTTGACATCGCTTTTGACCGGGCGCGCCCTCTGACCTATAGAAGATAGGGGAAATCAGGTCCCTCTTTGTACAGGGGGGCTGCGCCAGCTGGTCTGGCAGGCCACCGTGACATTGTTTTCCGTCGTCTAATTAACCGCGTTGGAACCAACGCAGTCAGCGTTTCCCGGTATGGTCACGATCAGCGAAAAACTCGAACTGCAGCGAGCCAAATCAGCTGAGTTTTTCGCTGAGCACCAAGAGCGGCTGGCTAGTGTCGAAGATCGTGTTGTCAGCCAACTCGATGCGATTGGGAGCCAACTTGGAGATTGGCAGGAATATCAAAGCGCTGCCGTCGAGATCCGCCAGTCCGATTTGGAACGAGCTCGGCAACTCGAGGAGCAACAAGCCGAACTGGTTCGATTGAAACAAGAACTGCAGGAGCGTGAAGCTGCCACGGGAGAAGCCACCAGTAAGGAGGTGCAGCGACTCAAGGAGATGCTGAAAGATAAGGAGCAGCGGCATCAACGATTGGCTTCCGAGTTGAAATCCACTCGCGTGTCGCTCGAGGAGCGTCGTGATGAGGAACAAAAGCTCCGTAACAAACTGTCGCGAGCACGCCAATTATTGAACGAGAGAGCCGCTCAACTAAGCGACGCGCGCGAAGAACTCAAGAAACTTTCGGTGGCTCAATGTGATACCACATCCCATCAAGAGCTAGAGGACGCGCTGGTCGGGCTACAAGAGGAACGAGACCAGCTGCGGGATGAACTCGCGGAACTCCGAGTCGCGCTGCAACAACAGGAAGAGGACGATACCCAATCGAATGAGGAGATGATACGACTGCGACGTCAGTTTGAAGACGCGGTAGAGAACTTACGTCATCTCAAGACGGAAAACGAGGAGCTTCAGGATCAGCTCACCGAACTCGAACAAAATCAAGCGGAGGCGTCGGCCAATCAGGATGTG
>Ga0310121_10000081_pt1 | contig 90195 bp, 74 predicted proteins | sample CB27_Tmax_986_MG_FD_203504 | JGI IMG/M metagenome (GOLD analysis project Ga0310121, IMG submission 203504) | Marine microbial communities from Western Arctic Ocean, Canada - CB27_Tmax_986 | ecosystem: Environmental > Aquatic > Marine > Oceanic | place: Canada: Western Arctic Ocean | collected... | reverse complement strand
GGCAAGACCCCCCCCCCCCCCCCCCCCGGCATCGAGGAGTCGGACGACGCGGTCCTCGAGTTCGTCGCAGCCAACCCGGGGGCGATCGCCTAGGTCGCCGCCGAGACGCCCACGCCGTCAACGGTGAAGGTCATCGAGATCGACTGAGGCTGCGGCAGGGAGCGGTCGGCGGACGGGAGGACCGGCAATGCCCCGAACGACCATCACTCGCACGATCGATGCTCCCGTCGACCGTGTCTTCGAAACGATCGCCGACATCAAGAACTTCTCGAGGGCGGTTCCTCATATCGTCAACGTGGTGTTCCTGTCGGAGGTCCGCACGGGTGTGGGGACGCGATTCCGTGAGACCCGCCTGATGCACGGCAAGGAGAGATCGACCGAGCTGGAGGTCACGGAGTACGTCGAGAACGAGCGCGTTCGGATGGTTGCGGACACGGACGGCACTGTCTGGGACTCTGTGTTCGTCGTCTCGCCGGTGGAGGGGAAGACGCTCCTCGACTTCACGATGGATGCGCGGCCTCACAAGCTGCTGCCGAAGCTCGTCGTCCCGCTGATGAAGGGCCTCGTTCGGAAGGCCATCGAGAAGGACATGGATGCCGTGAAGGCCTACTGCGAGCGGTAGAAACGACAGTCAGTTCTCGGTGACCGTCCGGAAAACACTGAGGAGGTTGCCACCCAGGAACTTGCGGATGCGCTCTTCCGAGTAGCCGCGCCGCAACATGGCTTCCGTGATGAGCGGTAGATCTCGGACATCCCGCATGCCCCGGGGCAGCGTCGGCCCCCCGTCGAAGTCCGTTCCGAGCACCACGTGATCGTCGCCCACCAGCTCGATGGCCCGGTCGACGACATCCAGCCACTGGTCAACGGACATCAACAGCTCGTCGGGTGGCGTTGGCCCGACCATCGGGTACCTCTCGACCTCCAACGCGTCGATCTCGGCCATCGACATCTGCGCGACCTTCCGCTCCACGTCCGTCGTGTCCCAGAAGGTGCGTCCCGCGAGCTTCGTGCGCCAGGAGTGGTAGCTCGGGCTGTGGAACGAGTGGCCAATGTGGAAGCCGATCAAGCCGCCCTTCCCGGCGAGCTTCTTCAAGAGCCTCTCCGGCATCAGCCGGGGGATGTCGTTGAAGCTGCGCAGGCCGTGGTGCGTGGCGACCACGGGGTCCGTGCTCACGTCGATGGCCTGCTCGAGCGTTTCGTCGGAGGCGTGGGACACGTTGATGACGATGCCCAGGCGGTTCATCTCGCCGACGACGGCGCGGCCGTGGTCGTTCAGCCCGCCCCAGCGGCTCGGCGCGCAGCAGGAGTCGGCGAAGGCGTTGGCGTGGTTGTGGGCGGGGAGCTGGAGCACGCGAAAGCCCAGCCGATGGAGCATCCGGAGGACCCCCAAGTCGCCGTCGAGGTCGAATCCTCCCTCCAGGTCGAGAACGGCGGCAATCTTGCCTGATCTCGCCACGCGCTCGACATCCGAGGCGTTCAGGGCCAGCTCGATGACGTCCGAGTTCTTCTCGATCTGCGCGAGGGCGAGATCCAGCAGCCGCAGCGTCTGACGGGTCTCGTGTCTTCCGGGGTAGTACTCCTCGGTGACGAAGAGCGTGAAGAAGAGCGCATCCACTCCACCCTCCCTGAGGCGGGGGAGGTCCACCTGGCCGTCCGGGGCACGATCGCCGATGTCGCCACCCAGGGAGAGCTGGCGGTTGATCATGTGGACGTGGGCATCGAAGACGAAGGCCTTCGTGTGGACCCTCTGCGCGTGCTCGGAAACCGATGCGTCGGAGCTCTCGAGAGGCGCGACACACGAAAGGCAGGCGAGTGTGAGGAGTCGTGTTCTCATTCCCTTGAATCCTACTCCTCGCCGAGGAGTCGCTTGCGCACGCGGCGGACGGCTGCGGGCCCCACCCGGCAGCAGCCCCCGATGACCGTCGCCCCGGCGTCTTGCCAGGTCACGCAGGCCTCGGCCAGGTCCGATCCTTCGGGCACGCCTTCCCAGCGCTTCGCCGCGGCGTTCCAGGCCTCTCCCGAGTTCGGATAGGCAACGAGGGTCTGGTCCATCGCGCTGTGCAGTGTGCCGAGGAGCCCCGGGGCCAGGGTTGGGGGAACGCAGTTGATGCCGATCCCCACGATGCGCTCGTGGTCGAGCTCCCTCGCCACTTCGACGACCGGTGTGCCATCGCTGATGTGGGCGTCGTCGCGCGCGGTGAACGTGAACCAGGCGTGGGCCCCTGGAGTCTCGTCGAGGAGCCTCAACAGCACTCGCGCCTCGGCGCGAGATGGGATGGTCTCGCAGGCGAGCAGATCGGAGCCCGCGCTTGCGAGAAGGGCGAAGCGCTCTGCATGAAAACCGTAGAGACCCGCTTCGTCGAGGTCGTAGCGTCCCGTGTACTCCGAGCCGTCGGCGAGGGCGGCGCCGTACGGTCCGATGCTCGCTGCCACGAGAGGGCGCCGCCGTCCGGGCGGAGCCGTTCGCGAGAAGGCGTCCCGCGCCTCCCGCGCCAGGTCGACCGATGTGCGCAGGCGCTCACGGGCCTCTTCGGCGCCGACACCGCGGCGGCGGAAGCCCTCGAGCGTCGCCTGGTAGCTGCTGCTCACGACGCAGTCGGCGCCCGCCTCGAGATAGGCTGCGTGCACGTCGGCGATCGCCGCGGGAGCATCCAGGAGCAGTCGGGCCGACCAGAGCGCCCCGGTCAGGTCGTGGCCGCGGGCTTCCAGCTCCGTCGACAGACCCCCGTCGAGAATGACGAGGCCCTGGTCGTCCAGGAGCGCGCTCAGTGGATCGGGGGTGGCCACCGCGGTGCCAGTGCCTCGCTTCGGTCGGCTAGGTCGTGCCGACCAGCCGACCCCGCACTGCGGTGACGATGGCCTCGAACCGGGGGTCGCCGCGGAGCGGAGCCAGGTCGGGGTCGTCGAAGATCAAGGCGCGCGCCCAGCCCGCGTCGATGGCCTCACGCACACGCTCGAGGGCTCTCTTCCTGTCTCCTGCCCCGGCCTCCACACAGGCAAGCTGGTAGAGGTCGGTTCCGACACGCGGATGGTCGGGGGCGAAGGTCTTCCGGCGAATGGCCAGGGCCCGTTCGTAGCCCGATCGCGCCCCCGCGTGGTGGCCTTCGATCGCCTCCAGGTACGCGAGGGACTCCAGGCAGCGAGCCACCTCCACGTGCTCGGCTCCGTAGGCGTTTTCGGTGATGGTCAGAGCCCTCTCGTAGAGGCGCCGGGCGCCTTCCGGGTCGCCAGTGCGGCGAAGGTGGGCGCCAAAGGACCGCAGACTCCACGCCACGTCCGGATGATCCGGCCCCAGCGCTCTCTCACGGATGGCCAGTGAACGTTCGAAGAGTGGCCGCGCGGCCTCGTAGTCGCCCTCCAGGGAGTGGACGATCTCCAGCTTCGTGACCGGGAAGGCCACGAAGAGGTGGTCCGGTCCCAGGGCCTTCTCCTGGACTGCCAGCGACCGCTCGAAGAACGGTCTGGCGGTCTCGCGGTCTCCGGTCAGCAGGTGGACGCGATCGACCTCGTGAAGCGCCCAGCCCACCAAGGGATTGTCCGGGCCGTAGGATCGCTCGCGGATCGTCAGGGATCTCTCCAGGGCCGAGCGGGCCTTCTCGTACTCCTCCGTGTCGAGAAGCACGATCCCCAGGGAGTACAGCGGGTGAGAGACGTTCGAGTTGTTCGGTCCCAGCGTTTTCTCGTGGATGGCCACGGCATGCTCGAGGTGGGATCGGGCCAGACCGTACTCGCCACTCCTCCAGAGCACGAAGCCGAGGCTGGTGAGGCTGAATGCCACCTGCGGGTGGTCCGGGCCATAGGCGGCCTCGCGTATCTCCAGGGCGCGCTCCAGGGACGCGCGCGCGCCCGGGTAGTCGCCGCTCCAGTACTGAAGCCAGCCGAGAGAATGAGTGCTCACGGCGACGTCCGGATGATCGTCACCCGGAAGCGCGCTCCGCATCGCCAGGGACCCCTCCAGCAGCAGTCGGGCCTCATCGTAGCCGCCGATCTGTGTGTACACACTGCCGATGGCCGCCATGAGCCGTGCGCGCTCCAGGGGCTGATCGGCGAGATCGCGGTCGAGGCGACTCGCTCCGCGGTCGAGCATGTCCCGCACCGACAACGTCGGGCCCAGACCGGCGTCCGGGTGGAGGTCCTCGAACATCCGCACCAGGAACTCCGAGACCTGCCGCGCGCGCGCGGCCTCCCGCCGCGCCTGGAGCAGGCCGATGCTGGTGCCGGCGATCGCGATCAGCAAGGCGGCGATGACCGCCGCCGATGCGGCCACGCCCAGCCGGTGCCGCCGCACGAACTTCCGCACCCGGTACGCCGTGCTGGGAGGGCTGGCCACGATCGGCTCGTCGCGAAGGTGTCGCTCGAGATCCGCCGCCAGCTCCGCCGGCGAGCCGTAGCGCCGGGTGCGGTCCTTCTCCAGCGCCTTCATCGTGACCCAGTCCAAGTCGCCCCGCAGACCACGGGCCAGGGCCGGCAGATTTGTGCTGCGGCTGCTGGCTGCCGTCCGGGCGGCGCCGCCCATGCCGCTTACCCGGGTGCTTGGGCGGGCGGGCTCCTTCTCGCGAATCGTGCGCCGCATCTCGTCGAAGCCCACCTCGCGCAGCTCCCGGGGATCGAAGGGCCGGGCACCCACCAGGAGCTCGTAGAGCACCACCCCCAGCGAGTAGACGTCGGTGCGGGTGTCGATATCCAGACCCGTCATCTCCGCCTGCTCCGGGCTCATGTACTCGGGGGTGCCGATCCACTGGCCCAGCTGGGTGAAGAGCGTGCGCTCGGTCAATCGCATCGAGGTTGCCTTGGCCACACCGAAGTCGATGATCTTGGGAACGGGTCTTCCGTCCTCGATCGCCACCAGGATGTTGGGCGGCTTGATGTCTCGGTGGATCACTCCTTTCTGGTGGGCGTGCTGGACGCCGTGGCAGACCTGGATGAACAACCCCAGGCGCTCCTCGACGCTGAGCCGGTGCGTGTCGCAGTAGGCGGTGATGGGAATGCCCGCAACGTGCTCCATCGCGAAGTAGGGCCGGCCGTCCTCCGTCGCCCCCGCGTCGTACACCCGGGCGATGTTCGGGTGGCTCATGAGCGCCAGGGCCTGGCGCTCGGATTCGAAGCGGGCCAGGACCTCCTCGCTGCTCATGCCCCACTTCACGAGCTTGATCGCGACGCGTCGCTTGACCGGCTTCTCCTGCTCGGCCTCGTAGACCTCGCCCATGCCGCCCTCGCCCAGCTTCTGCAGCAGCCAGTAGGGGCCCACGTTGCGTGGAGGGGCGGGCTTCGTGGGGCGGACCGTGGTGGGGGCTTCGATCAGAGACGACGAGCCCCTCTCGTCGTGGTGAGCCAGGAGCGACTCCACCTCTCGACGGAGATCCTCGTCGCTCTCGCAGGCTTCCTGGAGGAAGGAGCGCCGCTTTTCGGGTGGGCGGTCGAGAGCGGCCAGGAAGAGCTCCCTTGCTCGAGCGTCCCGATCACCTCCCACGCGTCACCTCCCCCGAGCGGTCATTGTAGCCGGGCACGACGCGAGCTCGGGCCTATGGGTCCTGCACGCAAAGTACGGGCCCGCAAGAGAGACGCTCTAGAATGACCGCACCCATGCGCGAGAGGCCCGCTTCGGATGCCTGGCAGGTGTCGATCGACACGGGCGGTACCTTCACGGACTGCGTTGCCCGGGATCCGGAAGGCCGCCGACATCATGCCAAGGTGCTGAGCAGCTCAGCGCTTCGTGGACGAGTCTTGGCGGCACACGACTCGACGCACCTGCGAGTGGACGTCGCCTGGTCGGCCCCGCGGGACTTCGTCCGAGGCTTCTTGTTTCGTCCGTTGGGTGGGGCGCGGTGGGAGTCGGAGGTCGTCTCCCACGACCCCGAAACAGAAATCCTCGAGTGCGCTGACCCCATGTCCGCGGCGCCGGAGACCGGCTCCGCCTTCGAGCTCGTTTCGCCTGAGGAGGCGCCCCTTCTCGCCGCGCGGCTGGTGACCGGGACCCCAACCGGTGCCGCCCTCCCACCTCTCGCCATGCGCCTGGCCACCACTCGTGGCACCAACGCGCTTCTCGAGCGGCAGGGCGAGCCCGTCGCCTTCTTCGTCACCCGCGGGTTCGGCGACCTCCTGCGCATCGGGACCCAGCAGCGCAGCGACCTGTTTTCACTCGTCGTGCACAGGCCCGAGCCGCTCTACGCAGACGTCATCGAGGTGCCCGAGCGGATCGGGGCCGATGGATCGGTGATCGAGCGCCTGAAGCTCGGGACGCTCCGCCCCGCCATCGAGCGCGCGCGAGACGCGGGCGTGCGGGTCGCCGCCATCGCGTTGCTGAATTCCTACCGGAACCCTGGGCACGAGGAGCGGCTTCGCGACGTGTTGTTGGAGTTCGGATTCGAGCACGTGTCGGTCTCGAGCGATCTGGCTCCCCGGATCCAGGTCCTGCCCCGGGCCGAGACGGCGGTGATCGACGCGTACCTGACGCCCGTCATTCGCGGGCTCCTGGACCGGGTCGGCGACGGTCTCCCAAAGGGGACGCTCCACGCCATGACGAGTGCGGGAGGGCTGGTCCGGGCCGGGTCGTTCAGACCGAAAGACAGCCTGCTGAGCGGACCAGCCGGAGGCGTCGTCGGCGCGGCTGCCGTGGCCCGCCGCTCGGGACTCAGCCGGATTCTCACGTTCGACATGGGGGGCACGAGCACCGACGTGGCCCGGTTCGACGGAGACTACGAGTACCAGTTCGAGCACCGGGTGGGGGAGGCCCACCTGCTCGTGCCCGCTCTCGCCATCGAGAGCGTGGCGGCCGGTGGGGGCTCGATCTGCGGGGTCGCCTCGACGGGGCTGTTCGTCGGGCCGCGCAGTGCCGGTGCCGACCCTGGCCCGGCCTGCTACGGCGCCGGAGGCCCGCTCACCCTCACGGACGTGAACCTGCTTCTTGGCCGTCTCGCTCCGGAGCGCTTCGCGATTCCCGTCGACGCTGGTCCGGCCCGAGAGTGCCTGGACGAGGTGCTCGCGCGCTTGCGAAAGGAGACCGGGGAGGTCGCCGACCCCGACGGGCTGCTGGAAGGATTCCTGGAGATTGCGAACGAGCGCATGGCCGATCCGATCCGTGCCGTGTCTCTCCGCCGGGGGTACGACCCCGTCGACTACGCGCTCGTGGCCTTTGGTGGCGCCGGTGGTCAGCACGCGTGCGCGGTGGCGGAGAGGCTGGGCGTCGAGACGGTGCTCGTCCCCGCGGACGCCAGCCTGTTGAGCGCCGAGGGTCTGGCCGTTGCCGTGGTGGAGCGCATCGAGGAGCGCCAGGTGCTCGATGCGCTGCCCGACGTGGAATCGAGCGTGCCCGCCTGGATCAGGGAGCTCGAGCAACGCGCCAGGGCCGCGGTCGAGGCGGAGGGCGTGGCGAGTCGCGACGTCGCGGTCCGACGACGCATCGCCCAGCTGCGGTTCCTGGGCCAGGACGCGACGCTCTCGATCGAGCTCGTCGAGGGCGAGTCGCTTCGCGATCTGTTCGAGAGCCGGTACCGCGAAGAGTTTGGCCATCGTCCCGAGGGGCGGCCCGTCGAGCTGGAGTCGCTCCGGGTCGTGGCGTCGTCGCGAGCCCCGGGCCCGGCGGCCGCGGGGACGGCGTCGGAGGTGGCGGAGGCCGAGCCGGCCGGGCAGCAGCGAGCGCGGTTCTCGGGGCGGTGGGTCCACGCCCCCGTCTACGAGCGGTCCCGCCTGTCCCCGGGCGCCAGGCTCCGCGGCCCGGCCCTGATCGTCGAGGAGCACTGCGCCACCGTGGTCGAGACGGGGTGGACCGCCGGGGTCGACGGCGAGCGAGCGATCCTGATGCACCGGGCCAAGGAGGCTCCCGGCATCACCGAGTCCCATCGGACCTCATCGGCGGCAGTGGAGCTGGAGCTGTTCACCAGCCGTTTCGGCGCCCTCGTCGAAGAGATGGGGGAGCAGCTGCGCCGCACAGCTGTCTCCACCAACGTCAAGGAGCGTCTCGATTTCTCGTGTGCGCTGCTGGACCCCGAGGGCCAGCTCGTGGTGAACGCGCCCCACATTCCCGTGCACCTCGGCTCGCTGGGGCTCTGCGTGCGCAGCCTCGGCGAGGTTGTCGAGATGCGACCCGGCGACGTCATCGTGACCAACCATCCTCGCTTCGGGGGCTCGCATCTGCCCGACGTGACGGTGGTGACCCCGGCCCACTCGACCTCGGGAGAGCTCCTGGGGTACCTGGCGAGCCGCGCCCACCACGCCGAGCTCGGCGGCATCCGGCCGGGCTCGATGCCCCCCGACGCCACCCGGCTGGCCGAGGAGGGTGTGGTCATTCCCCCCACGCACCTCGTCCACGCCGGGGTGGCCCGATGGGAGACGATGCGCCGGATTCTCCTCGATGCGCCGTACCCGAGCCGCAGCCCGGAGGACAACCTCGCCGACCTGCGCGCCGCGGTCGCGGCGAACCACCGCGGGGCCCTGGCGCTGCGTGAGCTGTGCGCACGCCACGGGGCTCGGAAGGTGCGGGGGATGATGGACGCCCTCGGCGCACAGGCCGCTCGGTGTGTGCGCACGGCCCTCGAGCGTCTCGGATCCGGGCGGTACGAGGCCGAAGAGCACCTGGACGACGGCACGCCGCTCAGGGTTCGCATCGACGTGGCCGACGGGGCCGCCCGCGTCGACTTCACGGGAAGCGGAGGCGTCCACCCGGGCAACCTGAACGCGACGCCTGCCATCGTCAGGAGCGTCGTGCTCTACGTGGTGCGCCTGCTCGTTCGCGAGCCCCTGCCTCTCAACGAAGGTCTGCTGCGCGCCGTGTCCCTGACGATCCCCGGAGGCCTCTTGAGCCCGCTGTTTCCTGACGACCCGAGAGATGCCCCGGCGGTCGTCGGCGGAAACGTGGAGACCTCTCAGCGGCTCGTCGACACCTTGATGAAGGCGCTGGGAATGGCGGCCTGCAGCCAGGGGACGATGAACAACGTCACCTTCGGGACGTCGGCCTTTGGCTACTACGAAACGGTCTGCGGCGGCTGTGGCGCGCTGCCGGACCGGGACGGCGCCAGCGCGGTGCACAGCCACATGACCAACACGAGGATCACCGACCCTGAGATCCTCGAGCACCGCTACCCTGTTCGAGTCGAGCGCTTCGCGGTCCGCCGGGGCTCGGGGGGCGCGGGGCGGTTCCGCGGCGGCGACGGGATCGTCCGAGAGCTGGTGTTCACCGACGAGATGTCGCTTTCGATTCTGAGCCAGCACCGCCGAGAGGGCCCGTACGGTCTCGAGGGCGGCGAGGCGGGACGCCCCGGGCGGCAGCGGCTCGTGCGTGCCAGCGGGGAAGAGGATGAGCTCGATCCGATCGACGGCCGTGACGTGAACGCCGGCGATCGGCTCATCCTGGAGACGCCGGGCGGCGGAGGCTACGGCCCGCCCGAGGAAACGGGTGGCGGAGAGGCCACGTGATTCTGGGAGAGAATGATGCTCGGGGGAGGAAGGAGAGGTGTGATGACGGCATTTCGAAACTACACGTCGCCTGCGCGACCCAGCGTGAAGGAGCTCTACCGGCTCAATCACGAGAGCCAGACCCTGGATTTCGTGAAGGCTAAAGAGAAGGAGTATCTCCCGCCGAGTCGCAAGGAGATGGGTGTCTGGGAGGCGATCGAGTGGCTCGGCTCGATCGTCGACGACAGCGACCCCGACACGGACCTGTCCCAGATCGAGCACGCCCTCCAGACCGCCGAGGCCATCCGCGCGGACGGTCATCCCCGGTGGTTCGTCGTGACGGGTTTTATCCACGACCTGGGAAAGGTGTTGTGCTCGTTCGACGAGCCCCAGTGGGCCGTCGTCGGCGACACCTATCCGGTGGGATGCGCGTTCTCGGACAAGATCGTGTATCCGGAGCTCTTTGCCGGGAACCCGGACACTCGCGTGCCCGAGTACCAGACGCGGCTGGGAATCTACGAGGAGGGCTGCGGCCTCGAGAACGTCCGCATGTCGTGGGGCCACGACGAGTACCTGTACCACGTCGTGAAGGACCGCCTGCCCGTCGAAGCCCAGTACATGATCCGGTACCACTCCTTCCATGCGGCGCACCGCGAAGGGGCCTACGGCTACCTCATGAACGATCGCGACCGGGAGATGTTCGAGTGGGTTCGCGCCTTCAATCCCTACGACCTCTACTCCAAGAGCCCGACGCCGCCGGATCACGAGGCTCTCGAGCCGTTCTATCGGGAACTGGTCGACGAGTTCTTTCCTGGCCCATTGCGCTGGTGAGATAGACTCCCGCTGACCGGACGCTCGGTCGGCGCCATGATCCTTTGGCGAGCCGTCAAATAGACACGGATGGGAGGAAAACGATGAACAACAAACTCAAGCGCCGGGATTTCATTGATCTGTCGGCCGGAGCCCTGATGGCCTCCGCGGTCCGGCCGAAGAGCGCGGCAGCCCAGGCCGGGTCGTCACGCCCCATCCGGCTGGGCTTCGTGGGTGTCGGCGACCGCGGCTCCTATCACCTGGACATTGCCCTGGGGATCGAGGGTGTCGAGGTTCCGGCCGTCTGCGACATCAACCCCGCGGTGCTCCACCGGGCCAAGCGCTGGATCGAGGAGTCGGGCCGGCCGACGCCCCGCCTCTACGGGCGGGGCCGCACGGATTTCGAGCGGCTTTGCGCGGAAGAAGACCTGGACGCCGTCATCTGCGCCACGTCGTGGAAGCCTCACGCCGCCATCATGCTCGCGTCCATGCGGAACGGGAAGAACGCGGTCTGCGAGGTCCCCCTCATCCAGACGCTGGAGGAGGCGTGGGAGATCGTGGAGACCCACGAGAGCACCGGCAAGTGGGCCACCCTGGGATTCAAGAGCGTCAACTCCACGTTCACCAACATCGTTCACCAGGGCATCCTCGGGGACATCATCCACTGCGAGGCCGGCTATGTGCACGATCTGCGGCTGGTCAAGTTCGACCCGGAGCGGGAGCCCTGGCGGCTGCATCACTCCGTCCATCGCAACGGAAACCTGTACCCCGACCACCCGACGTGCCGCTTTCTGCCGGTGATGGACGTCAACCACGGTGACCGCTTCGACCACCTCGTGTCGATGAGCTCCAAGGCGGTGATGCTGAACCAGTACGCGGACCTGTTTTTCGGCCCGGACCACCCGTACGCGACCCAGGAGATGAAGCAGGGCGACTACAACTGCACGCTCCTCGGGACCGCCAAGGGCAAGATGTACACGCTGAACTTCGACACCAATACCCCGCACCCCCGGGGACTGACCCGGATCCAGGGGACCAAGGGCGTCTTCTTCAGCAGCCGGGGGATCGGGGCGTACATCTATCGCGAGGGGATCAGCCCGGAGCACCGGTGGGAGCCGGCGGAGGAGTTCCTGAAGGAGCACGAGCACCCTCTCCAGAAGGCCTACGAGCCCCCCCCGCGAGACGCCATCCGCGGGCACGGAGGAGGCGAGAGGGGCACGCCGTTCAGCTGGCACCGGCTGATCCTCGCTTTGCGCGAGAACCGGATTACCGACTTCGACGTCTACGACTCGGTGACGTCGAGCGCGATCATTCCGCTCACCGAGGCGTCGGTGGCGAAGGGCAGCGAGCCCATCGACTTCCCAGACTTCACGAAGGGAAAGTGGAAGGAAAGACAGCCCGTCGAGGTCGCCTACCACGCCCAGAAGAGCTAGCCAAGAACGGCCGCCCGCACGAGGCCCAGAGGCGACCGACGCCGTCGCAGGAGGCACAGCCATGAGGTCCGAAACCGTCCGGGATCCCCAATCTGCCGAGGCTGCGCCCGCTGCGCCCCGTCCCGGCTCGAGACCGATCAGGCTCGGCTTCGTCGGAATAGGAGGCCGGGGTTCATACCACCTGGACTCCGCGCTCGGAATCGAGGGCGTGGAGGTCCCCGCGCTCTGCGAGATCAAGGACGATCGGCTCCAGCGCGCCCGAAGCTGGGTCGAGCAGGCGGGCCAACCGACGCCCCGTCTGTACGGGCGGGGAGACATGGACTACGAGCGGATGTGCGCCGAGGAGGAGCTCGACTGCGTGATCTGCGCCACTCCCTGGAAGTGGCACACGCCGGTGTGCCTGGCGGCAAACGCCAACGACAAGCACGCGGTTAGCGAGGTGCCCATCGTCCTGACGGTCGAAGAGGCCTGGCAGCTCGTCGAAAGCTACGAGAAGACGAAGCGGTGGTCGACCCTGGGCCTGGAGAATCGCCTGGTCGACAACGAGGGGTCGATGTTCATGGCGGTCGTCCACATGATCCGCCAGGGAGTGCTCGGCGACCTGATTCACGCCGAGTGCGGCTACGTCCACGACCTGCGTAAGGTGAAGTTTCCCGGCGGGACCGAGCCCTGGCGCCTGCAGCACTCGATCGACCGCAACGGCAACCTCTACCCAGACCACCCGTTGAACCGGGCGATGGTCGCGATGAACATCAACCACGGCGACCGATTCGACCACGTCGTGTCGATGAGTTCCCGGTCGGGAGTGCTGAACGAGTACGCGGCCGAGCGGCTCGGGAAGGACCACCCGTTGGCGACGAAGCCGATGGCGCTGGGCGACTCCAACACCACGCTCATCCGATCGGCCGGCGGAAAAATGATCACCCTGAACTTCGACACGAACACCCCGCACCCGCGCGGGTTCGTCCGATACCAGGGCACGAAGGGCGTCTTCTTCCAGAGCCGGGGAATGGGCGACCCCCGGATCTATCTCGACGGGGTCAGCCCGGAGAGCCATCGCTGGGAATCCGCGGTGAAGTACCTGGAAAAGTACGAGCATCCCGTGGTCAAGGCATACGATCCGCCGGCTCGCCCGTCGCTGCGAGGACACGGAAGCCGGATGACGAAGACGCCGCTGACCTGGCGTCTGCTCGTCCAGGCGCTGCGTGAGGGTCGCCAACCGTTCTTCGACGTGTACGACTCGGTGACGTCGAGTGTCGTGTCCCCTCTCAGCGAGAAATCGGTTGCGGACCGCAGCAGGCCTGTCGAGGTGCCGGACTTCACCCGCGGCCAATGGAAGACCAGCGCCCCGATCAAGTTCGGCTAGCGCACCTATCGAATGGCCTCGCCGCCAAATCAACCCAGGGGGTTGTCATGACACATTCCCGACGCGACTTCTTCAAGGGCGGGCTCGGCTTCGGCCTCGGCGCCGCCGTGCTGCCGGCGGCCTGTTCTCAACCGCCGGCCACCGAGGAGGAAGCAGGGTCACAGCTCCCCTTGATGGACTTCGAGCCCCGGAGCATGCTCGTGACCGAGGAACACTCCGTCGAGAGCGCTCGCTATCCCGTTATCGACATGCACACCCACGTGTCGTCGCTGTTCCGGAGGACCCCGACGGAAGGCCATCCGCTGCAGGGTTCGGCCACCGAACGGCTGGACCAGATCGTTCGGTGGATGGACGAGCTGAACCTGCAGACGCTCGTGAACCTCACCGGCGGGGCGGGTGACGCCCTCGCCGAGACCATGAGCAGCGTGGTGAACAAGCACCCCGGACGAATCATCACGTGCACGGTGCCGTCGTACGACAAGCTGGACGAACCGGACTATCCCACCTGGCAGGCGGACGAGCTGGGCCGGGCCAAGGAGGCCGGTGCCATCGGCCTGAAGATCTCCAAGACCCTCGGGCTCTATCTGCGCGAAGGCGGGTTCCGGGAGTCCGAGAGGGAGGAGGGCCAGAAGGGTCCCCTGGTGAAGATCGACGACCCTCGCCTCGACCCGATGTGGGATGCGGCTGGCCAGCTCGGGCTGCCGGTCTTCATCCATGTGACCGATCCCGACGCCTTCTTCACGCCCACCGACCAGTTCAACGAACGCTGGGAGGAACTGGGCAACCATCCCAGGTGGTCGTTCTACGGCGAGGATTTCCCGGAGAAGGCCGAGCTTCTGGAGGCCCGCAACCGCGTGATCGAGCGGCACCCGAGCACCACCTTCGTCGGCCTCCACGTCGGCAACCATTCCGAGGACCTGGACGACGTCTCGTCCTGCCTGGACCGCTATCCGAACTTCAATGTGGAGATCGGAGCCCGGCTGGGCGAGCTGGGCCGGCAGCCGCGTCGCAGCCGCCGGTTCTTCGAGGAGTACCCGGATCGGATCATGTTCGGGACGGACGCGTCGCCCAACGGCACCTCCGTCCCGCAGCAGGACTTGGAGCCGAACATGTTCCAGCTCTACTTCCGATTCCTCGAGACGCTGGACGAGTACTTCGACTACGCTCCCAGCCTGACGCCGCCCCAGGGACGCTGGAAGATCTACGGGATCGGCCTGCCGGACGAGATTCTCGAGAAGGTGTACCACGACAACGCCGCGCGGATCCTGGGCCTCGACATGCTCTGACGAGGAGAACATGGGTCGCTGTCGGAGCCGGGCCATCCCTCGTCTCTCGTAGCGAGTTGACCCGGACCGGTTTGGCGCCGAAGATGGATGCCGTGAGCGCCGAGTCCGGGGCAGGCGGGGCCGCTTCGCGGCGGTCGTCAGTACTCGTCGCGACGAGCGACTCTGCGACTCGCGATCTGCTCCGCCGGATTCTCCACGTCGGCTCCGTGGACCTCGTCGATGCGGCGGACGGCGTCGAGGCCATGGCGCTGGCCGCCGCCTCGACCTCGACCTCATCGTTCTCGATGCGTTTCTGGCGGTGATGGACGGCATCTCGGTCTGCGGCCGCATCCGCACGCTGACCGACGTCGACCAGCCTCTCATCCTCATGGTGGGTCTGATCTCCGAGCGGGCGGTGGAGGTGGCCCTGTCGGTCGGCGCCGACGAGACGCTCGCGAAGCCGCTCAACCCGGCACTCATTCGAAACCGCACCCGGGCGCTTCTGACCCGCCGACGGGAGATGAAGCGGCTGGGGCTCCTCGAGCGCGCACTCGAGGCGGCCCCGGTGGGGATGACGCTCCTGGACGCCCGCTCCTCCGAATACTCGGTGACCCACGTCAACAAGGCTTTTCTCGAGCTCACGGGCCACTCCTCCAAGGAGATCCTCGGCCGTAACCTGCGGCTCCTGATGGGCGCCGATACCGACCTGCCGACGATGACGGGGCTGCGCGACGCGATGGCGGAGGGTCGCTCGTCCCGGGTTCTGCTGAAGAACTATCGCAAGGACGGCGAGGCGTTCTGGAACGACCTGGCGACGGCGCCGGTTCTCGACGCCGCGGACCGACTCACCCACTACGTCGCCGTCCAACACGATGTCACGTCGCTCGTGGAAGCGCCGGCTCACAAGTCGGCCCGGGAGATCGAGGAGGCCGTCCTCGATCGCACCCGCGACCTCGAGTCCACGCTGGTGAGTGTCGAAAGACGGCGACGCTTCGCGGAGACGATCCTCAACAGCATGGTTTCCGCGATCCTCACGACTGACGCGGGCGGGCGCATCACGTTCGCGAACCTCGCGGCGCTCAGGACGCTCGGAGCCAGCGTCGCCGACTGTGTGGGCCGATCGGTGGTGGAGCTGTTCGCTCACAACGAGGGCGTGGCCGAGGTCGTCGCCGGAACCGTCCCGCCTCATGCCGAGCACCGCCTCGATTTTGCCGTGACGACCCCGGGTGGTGCGCGCATCTACCTCGGAGTCTCGATCATCCGTCCCCCCGCCGAGTTCCGTGAAGAGGTGGGGCTGATCTTCATGTTCCGAAATCTGGCCGAGACCGTCCTGGACGAGGATGATCCCCGCCTGACGGAGCTGGGCGACACTCGGCCGCCCTCGGGCCCGCCCGGGGCGCACGGGGAAGCCGGGCTCGAGGAGCTGGAGCTGGATTCGGAGGCCCCTGCCGCGGAGGTCACTCCCCTCGACGAGGATCCGACGGTCCGACCGGACCGCACGGCCCCGTCCGAAGTGCAGGCGGCACGCCGTCGGATGCTGCTGAGCCTCCGCTACACCGAGCCCGCCGGCCTGGTGCGGTCCGTGGTCGACAAGCTGAAGTTCGAGCGAGCGGGCGACGGCCCGTTCGTGAAGGTCTCAGCGTCGGACGACGTGCCGGAGGTGCTCCTCGACCGCCAGCAGGCAAGCGAGGCGCTGAACATCCTCCTGACGAACACGCTCGACCGCTGCCCCGATCCCTCCGAGGTTCGGGTTCGCGTCTCGAAAACCGAAACGGCGGGTGAGCGGGGAGGCCATCCCACTCCCGCGGCGCAGATCGAGATCCTCTACCGCCGCGCCATCATCACAAGCCAGGACCTGAGTCCCGAAGAGGATGGCGATCGCCCGGCGTACCGCCGGACGGATCTGGACTCGGCCGAGAAGCTGATCGAGGCCAACGGAGGGCGGCTCATTCGCCCTCGCCGCGACGCCGAGGAGCAGGCGCTGACGGTGCTGCTCCGGGCCGCGCGCTGATCTGGAGATTTCGACGATGACGAATGCTCGAACCCTGTTTCTGGCGGGCGCTTTTGTGCTCTCTTCCCAGGTCCTGCCTGCGGACGTCGACGTCGAGTACATCGCTCACGCGTGTTTCGTGGTGACGTCTCCGGAGGGCACGCGAGTGGCGATCGACCCCTACAACTCCTCGCGCTGGCTGGGGTACCACTTTCCCGACTCCGTGGAGGCGGACCTCGTGCTGGTCACGCACCCGCACTACGATCACGACGCCTCGTACTATTGGGGCAATTCAACGCCCGTCTTTCGCGAGCCGGGGCGCGCTCGGGTCGGCGATGTCGAGCTGCTGGGTGTCGAAGGGCGTCACGCGGGCCCCTACGGGAAGGAGTTCGGACAGAAAAACACGATCTGGCTTCTGGACGCCGGGGGGGTTCGCATCGCCCACCTCGGAGACAACGGTCCCCTGACCGAAGCCAACGTGCGGGAGCTGGGGCGGGTCGACGTCCTCATGGTCCCCGCCGACGGAGACGACCACATCTTGAAGAAGGACGAGATTGCCGCCATCCGTCGGCAGCTCGGTGAGCCGCTCGTCATCCCGATGCACTATCGGCTCGACGGTCTGAGGGGACTTCCCCGGTCCATCGGCCCCATCGATCCGTGGCTCGCCGGCCAGCCCGGTGTCGTGCGACTCGACTCGAACATGGCCCGGCTCTCCCGGGCAAAGGACCCGAATCGCAAGGTGCTGGTGTTCTCCCGCTCGCCCGAGCTCGTTCCCTGGTCGGACGCACTCGCGGCCGCGTGGGAGGCGCTCGGAGCGGCCCAGAAGATCATGGCCGATCCTTCCCGGGCCCCGGAGGCAGCCGTCCTCGTGAAGCAGGCGGCTGACTCCGCGGACGGCATCGTGTTCTCGTTTCAGTGGGCCCGCGTGCTCGACCAGTCACGGAGAACGACCGAGGCGATCCGTGTGCTGGAAGGGGCCCTCGTCCAGGCGGGCCGGGACGACTGGGAGTACCGCATGCGCGCCCGGTCCCTGCTCGCCCAGCTGTACGTCAAGGCGGGGCGGACCGGAGATGCCGCGGCCCAGTACCGCCTCGTCCTGGACCGAAGCTACCGCCTCGATCTCATCGAGAAGGCAAACGCCTTTCTGGGGGAGTGAGCGCTCCTCGAGACGACTGTCAGTCCTTCAACTGCTCCAGGATGGCGAAGTCTCCCGGGTTCCAGGACTGGGCAATGATGTAGAACCGATCGCCGATGCGCTTCAGCACGGCGTTGTGGATGTGCTGGAACCGGTCGAGGCCCAGCTCCTCCTTGGGCCACACTTCCGAGACGACCCGATCCCCGCTCAGCACGTAGATCGGCGCGCCCTTCTCCCGATCCGGTCCGTGAAGGGCCCCCACCACGGCGTAGCCGTCCACGTAGTCGATGTCGCAAGGGAACGAGCCCGCCGGCAGCTCGAGCGTCGAGAGGTAGTGGCCGTATCGCGTGAAGCGGTCCACCTCGGCGTGGGGCCGGTCGGCCACCTCGACCCGGGTGCCATCCACCACCGTCACGCCATGACCCGTGCCGAGCTGGCCGGGGCCGGTGCCCCGCCCGCCGAAGGCGAGGTCATGCCACGTGAGGGCGAGGGGTGAGCGTCCGGTGACTCGTGCGGTGAGGACCCAGTCGAGGTCCGAGTAGCCCGTTGTGACGTACAACCATCCCCCGAGATGATCGACGTCCGTGGGCGTGAAGCGGCCTCCGTTCTTGAAGTAGTCGTTCACCTGGGACCGGCCCAGGTCCTCCGCGCCGGTCGGGGCCTCGAGAGTGTGGATGAGCCGCCCTGCCAGCGTCGTCGTGAAGACCCGGCCCGCATCGTTGGCCGGGAAGCTCAAGTAGGGGGTTCCGTCCTCGGTCTGCCACAGCGTGGTGTTGTGCAGGTTGGTGTCGCGCAGAGTCGGGTCCGTCTCGATCAGGCGGATCGTGTGAAGGTCGGGGCTGATCTGAAGGATCCCCGCCCCGGGGAGCGCGAAGTAGGTCTCCCCCCGACCGGGCCGGTGATCGACCGCGAATCCGCCATGCGCCGCCTCCAGAACCGCCTGGGCCTCGGCCGGCAGGCGGTCGCTGGTGTAGAGGACGCGGAACTTCATCTCGCCCTGGCCGCTGACGAGCCCTTCGGTAGCCCCGCGCTGCGAGGGCCGCGCGCGGTGGGTCTCCCGAGCAGTCGAACGGTGGGGAGAGTGGGCCTCGGCGGTCGGGGCCAGAAGCGCCGTTCCCATGACCAACGTCAAGAACGTCGAAGGACATTTCATCCGATCGACTCCTCTCCGACCCCTGCTGTCTGAGGTCCCGTGTGCACTGTATTCTAGGCGAACGAGGGCCCCGGGCGCGACGCCCACACCGGATCACTGTAGAATCCTCGTTTCGCCCACGCCACGCTCCTCGCAGGGTGCGGGGTCGGTTGCGCGACAGAACCGCGGAGGCCTCCGGAGACACGATGAAGAACCTCAAGCTCGCTGCTCGCGAGGCTCGGAGCCGCACGGTGGTCAATGCCGGCGGGGTCGAGATCGGGCGTGGCTTCGTCATCATGGCCGGGCCCTGCGCCGTCGAGAGCGAAGAGCAGACCGTCCAGGCCGCACGAGCGGTGAAGGCCGCCGGGGCCGACATTCTCCGGGGAGGGGCGTTCAAGCCTCGGACCTCGCCCTACGCATTCCAGGGCCTGGGCATGGCGGGTTTGAAGATCCTGGCCACGGCTGCCGCCGAGACCGGGCTGCCGGTGATCACCGAGGTCCTGGATCCCCGGGACGTCGAGTGGGTGGCCGAGTACGCCGACGTCCTCCAGATCGGTACCCGCAACATGCAGAACTTCTCTCTTCTCAAGGAGGTCGGCCGCGCCCGCAAGCCCGTCATGCTCAAGCGGGGGATGTACGCGACCCTCGAAGAGTGGCTGAACTGCGCCGAGTACATCCTCGGGGAGGGCAACCCCGACGTCATACTGTGCGAGCGCGGGATCCGCTCCTTCGAGCCGTACACGAGGAACACGTTGGACCTGTCCGCCGTCCCGGCCCTGGCCGAGCTCACGCACCTGCCCGTCATCGTCGATCCGACCCACGCCACCGGTCGCGTGAGCCTGATCGCTCCGATGAGCCGGGGGGCGCTGGCGGTGGGGGCCCACGGCCTCATGGTCGAGGTGCACCCCAACCCCAGCGAGGCGCTGTGCGACGCGAAGCAGGCCCTCACGATCGACAAGTTCAACAGCTTGATGGGCGAGCTCCGGAGTCTGCAGGCCTTCATGGCCGAGCAGAAGAGCGAAGCCGAGGTGGCGGGATGACGCTTCATGACATCAGACGCAAGGTCGACAAGATCGACCGCCAGCTGCTCGTCCTGCTCCACGAGAGGATGGGGCTCGCGCTCCGCGTCCGCAGGTTCAAGGACGAGGTCCTGGACACCGAGCGCGAGAAGGCTGTGATCGAACGCGCCGGTCGACTCAATCTCGACCTCGTCGAGCCGTCGTTTGGACAGCAGCTCCTCCGGACCATCATCGAAGAGAGCAAGCGGCTCCAGGGCGAGGCCCGCGAGCTCATCGCCTTCCAGGGGGAGCACGGAGCCTACGACGAGCTGGCCGCCCGTCGCCTGGCCCCCGAGGCGGCACACGCCCCCTGCATGGAGTACGCCGACGTATTCCTCGGCGTCGAGGAGGGGTACTTCGACCTGGGCGTGGTGCCGGTGGAGCACTCCCTCGAGGGCTCGGTGACCCAGGTCAACGACCTGCTCACGAAGACGAGCGCCCGCGTCGTGGGCGAGGTCAACGTCTCGGTGAGTCACTGCCTGATGGCCGTGGAAGAAACCGACTACCGGGAGCTTCGCATCGTCTATTCGCATCCCGAGGTGTTGGCCCAGTGTGCGGGCTTCATCGAGCGTCACAAGCTGGAGGCCCGTCCCTTTTACGACACCGCGGGAGCCGCCAAGATGCTGGCCCGGGAGAATCCCCGGGGAGCCGCGGCGATCGCCTCGCCACTGGCGGCGCAGCTCTACGATCTGACGATCCTCAAGGAGGGCATCGACGACGGACCGGCCAGCTCGACGCGGTTCCTGCTCCTCGCGAAAGAGCCACGAGACACGGCAAAAGAGAAGTGCTCGATCATCTTCGCCACGACCCACAAGGCCGGCAGTCTCTTCGACGTGCTGCGTCTGTTCGCCGAGTCGAAGATCAACCTGACACGGATCGCGTCCACGCCGCGGCGCAACGATCCCGGCAACTACACCTTCTTTCTCGACTTCGAAGGCTCCTCCGAGGCCAAGAAGGTGGTCGCGGTGCTCGACGAGATGAAGAAGCGGACGATCGAGCTGAAGTTCCTCGGCAGCTATCCTGTGGACCGCGCCTCGGAACAATCCGCCGGCGACTAGCGGCGCACCGATTTCCCGGTCGTCCCCCGGCTTGTCCTTCGTCCCGGCGGGGTCCTCATGGGGCTGTCGTTAGGGTGGGGGGGGCAATGGACGATCAGGGCCGCCTCCACCGCCGGCGGGAACAACTCCACCACGTCGCCTTCCAGGCGCAGCGTCACGGCGCGGTGGGAGTCGTGGTCGGTCGCGCCGCGGTTGATGATCACGTACGGCACCCCTCTCTCGGCTGCCGCCAGTGGGAAAGATGCCGCCGGGTGGACAGACAGAGTGGAGCCGAGAGCGACGACGAGGTCGCAGGCTCCGGCCGCCGCGCTCGCCCGTTGAAGGTCGTCAGGCCGCAGGCTCTGGCCGAAGCTGATCGTCGCTGGCTTCAGGTATCCACCGCACGGACACAGCGGCGGCGTTCGCGTTTCGGCGAAGCTCTCCATGTGCGCCTCGGGATCGGTGCGCTCGCCGCAGGACACGCACTGGACCTGGCGGTTCGTGCCGTGGATCTCCACCAGCTTTTCGGGAGAGATGCTGGCCGCGGCGTGGAGCCCGTCGATGTTCTGCGTGACGAGCGAGAGGAGCTTGCCTTTCTCCTCGAGAGCCGCCACGGCCCGGTGGGCCGCGTTGGGCTCGGCGTCTCGAAACGACGGCCACGCCTCGAGCTTCTGGTCCCAGTACTCGACCCGCGCCGCCTCGGAGCTCAGGAACGCCTCGTAGTACACCGGCTGCCGCGTCTTCCAGACGCCCTTCGGCCCCCGGAAGTCGCGGATGCCACTTCCAGTGGAGATTCCGGCTCCCGTGAAAACGAGGATTCTCTGGGCCTCTCTGAGGAGCTCGACGATCGGCTCAGGCATGCGATCCATCATCCCTCGACGGGCGGAAGCGTGCCAGTCGCGTAACCGGGCTTCGGAAGCCAGTTCCTGGTGACCATTCGGTGACCACACCCGGCAAGCTCCTCTAGGGAGGGAGCTTTCCAGGCCGCTGCTGATTGGCAGTCAGCAGATCGGCGGTCCTCGTTGCCGTAGACGGAGAGCGTCTCCGCGTAGCTCACCAGGCCCTTCATCGCCAGTCGGAGGTTGACGCCCTCCTCGACAGCCGCCTGGGTCAGCACCCCGGGGCGACCCACCTGCGAGCCGATCAGGACCGCTACCGCGTTGAGCGGCGTGAGACCGGCCACCCCGACCGTCGTCTCGACCTCGGCGAAGCCACGGAGGGCGGCTTCAGCCGCGTCCGCGGCGAGGAGGGCGGGGTGGTCGCGGAGGTTGGTGACATGGGCCTGGTTGGCGACCCGGTTGCGGAGCCGCATCTTCCTCGCGGACAGCATCATCTCGAGGACGTCGAGCTCCGAGACCACGTCGACGAGCCGGGCGGGCGTCAGTCCCCCGAAAAGCCGCCGCACGGAGGAGGCGTCGGTGTGCGGGTCGAAGAGTCGTCGTGCCAGCTCGAGCGGCGGGAGAGCCATGGCCTCCTCGGCCACCTCCGGATCGATCGCGTGGCGCGCAATGAAGCGATCGAGGGAATCGAAGTCGTCCTCGCTCCGGCCGTCGAGCTCCACGATCCGACCGGACTCGACCCGGACAGACGCCTCGGGATCGGCCGGTCCGTGAAACAGCACGAGGCCGGCCTCGGGCCACTCGTGGATCGTCGTGTCGCTCCGGACCGGCTGCCGCTCGCGCTGCCGCGCCCTCTCGGATCGACCCGAGCTCTCTCTCACGGCGACCGCGTCTCTCCGGCGGCGGCGACGTCCACCTTTTCGCCGATAGACCGCCATGCTCCCCTCCGCCGTCGGGCATATCCTCGGAACGATCTGCGTCCGGGCATCCTATATCGCATCGCCGCCCGGGCGACAGAGTGCCCGCGGGCAAGTCCCGTATACTCCCGGCCATGCCCCGCGAGACCGCCTTCGAGATGGCCAGCTCCAGCATTCGTTTCGGGTCCGGGGTGACCCGCGAGATCGGCCTCGACCTGGCCGAGATGAAGGCCCGACGAACGATGGTGCTCACGGACCGCAATCTAGCCAGGCTCTCGCCGGTCGCTACGGTGCTCGAGTCTTTGAGCGACAACGGGATCGAGTTCTCCTTGTTCGATCGTGTGCGGGTCGAGCCGACGGACACGTCCTTCCAGGAAGCGATCGATGCCGCTCTGCAGGGGGACTTCGACGCATTCGTGGCGGTGGGCGGCGGCTCCACCATCGACACCGCGAAGGTGGCGGACCTGTACTCCACCTATCCCGTCGCGGACTTCCTGGACTACGTGAACCCCCCGATCGGCAAGGGCCTTCCGATCCCCGGCGCCCTCAAGCCGTTGATCGCGGTGCCGACGACGGCGGGAACCGGGAGCGAGACCACCGGGGCGGCGATCTTCGACTTCACGAAGCTGCACGCCAAGACGGGAATCGCCCATCGGCGTCTCAGGCCCATGCTGGGCATCCTCGACCCGGAGAACACGCGCACCCTGCCCCGGCAGGTCGCGGTCGCGAGCGGCTTCGACGTGCTGAGCCACGCCATCGAGTCGTTCACGGCGCTTCCGTTCCACCGCCGCCCGCACCCGGAGCGACCTCTGCTCCGACCGGCGTATCAAGGCTCGAACCCGATCAGCGACGTCTGGTCGCTGGAGGCGCTGCGGATGGTGTCGAGGTATCTGGTCCGCGCCGTGGAGGACCCCGACGACCAGGAGGCCCGGGAGCGCATGCTGCTGGCGGCCTCTTACGCGGGCGTCGGCTTCGGAAACGCCGGCGTACACCTTCCCCACGGGATGTCGTATCCCGTGTCCGGGATGGTCCGGGAGTTTCGCCCGGAGGGTTACCCGGATGACCATCCGATCGTGCCCCACGGCATGTCCGTGATCCTGAACGCGCCGTCGGTCTTCCGGTTCACCGCCGAGGCGTGTCCCGACCGCCATCTCCTGGCCGCCGAGATCCTGGGGGCCGACGTGTCACGGGCGCGACCGGAAGACGCGGGAGAGATCCTGTCGGATCGGATCGTCGGGCTCATGCAACGCTTGAATGTTCCCAACGGACTGGAGGGAGTCGGCTACAGCCGGTCCGACATTCCGGCCCTGGTCCAGGGTACGCTGCCCCAGGAACGGGTTACCAAGCTCGCGCCGCGGCCGGCGGCGGAGAAGGAGCTGACCCAGCTGTTCGAGGATTCCCTCGTGGCCTGGTAGCACCACCGGCGGCACGCCTGCGGTGGTCGGCGCCCTACGAACCCGAGCCTCCAGGTTTCCGGATCTCCAGGTTGCGGTATCGGATCTCCGCAGGCGGTCCGGCATGGATCTGCAGACAGATGATTCCGGTGAGCTCGATGTCCGGATCGGCCTCGGTGTAGTCCACGGTCTGATACCCGTTGATCCATATGCCCGTGTGCTTCCCCTGGGCGCGGATGACGTAGTCGTTCCAGTCGTCCAGACGAATCACCTTCGCCAGCTCGTCCTGATCGGCCACGGCCAGCATTTCGCGCCGTCGCGCCTCGTCGTACAGGGCGCCCCAGATATTGATCGGCGTTTCGCCGCCCAGAAGGCCGATGTCGACCTGGTAGCCGACCACCTCGCTCTCGTTGGGGATGCGGTGGGAGCGAATCTGGATGCCGCCGTTGGCGTCCTCCCTGGACGTCCTGGCCTGGAGCCGGAGCTCGAAGTCCGAGTACTCCTCGGTCGTGCAGAGAAACTCGTTCCGTGGGATCTCGTCATCCAGGCGGCCGCCGACGACGGCGCCGTCCTCTATGCGAAAGAAGTCCAGGTTCCCCTCCCATCCCTCGAAGCTCTCGCCGTCGAAGAGGGGGGCGAAGCTTTCCGCTCGCTCCTCGGGGGCCGGTTCGCTCATGGGGGGGGCCTCGCTGGCGGGAGGGGCGGCGCAGCCAAGTGCGAGACTGGCCGGGACCGCGACGAGCATGGAAAAGAACCTGGGAAAGCTCATGGACGACCTCCTGCCCACGGGTCCGCCGGCACACCATCGCGCCGATTCCGTGAGGTGGCTGCCCGGGGCCTCCGGCGTGGTCCGGGAGTCGGGCACGGGCAGAGTCTAACGCCCTTCTCGGCGGTTGATCCCGGTCGATCGGCCCTACAATAGGCGCCGCGGTTCCAAGGACTCTACCCGGGCCGGCCGACCGATCCGTGGATCGGCGTCCCGCCCGCCCAATGATAGCGAGGACGTGCCATGACACATGAAAAGCCCGCAGGAGCGGGGCCCGTGGTCAAGAACGGGCGCATCCGGCAGTCGCTGGTTCTGTGGTGTCTCGACGCCACGGAGTGGGGCTGGGATCTCGAGCGTGTCTGCACACTCGCCCGTGAGCTGGGCTGTCCCAGCGTCGAGCTGGTCCCGCCCGAGAGGTGGTCCACCCTGCGAGAGCAGGGCCTGGAGTGCGCGCTTGCGTCGAACGGCATGCCCGATCCCCTCTTCGCCAGGGGTCTGAACAACACCGTGTACCACGAGGAGGTCCTTGCTCGCACCCACGAGGCGATCGATCAAAGTGCCGACTTCGGGGTCCCGAACGTCATCGCGTTCACCGGCTACAAGTGGCGAGATGCCATGGACTCCACGAGCGGCGAGATCTCTCTCGCGGAGGGGGCCGACAACTGCGTGAAAGTGTTGAAGATCCTGGCGAGTCGCGCCGAAGCCAAAGGCGTGACGGTGTGCCTCGAGCAGCTCAATACTCGCGACGACACCCACCCGATGAAGGGGCATCCGGGATACCAGGGTGACGATCTGGACTACTGCGCGGAGATCGTCCGCCGCGTGGATTCCCCGAACGTCAAGCTGCTCTTCGACATCTACCACGTGCAGGTGATGAACGGAGACGTCATCCGGCGCCTGCGCCGGTATCGGGACCTGCTCGGTCACGTCCACACCGCGGGCAACCCCGGACGCGCCGAGCTGGACGACCGACAGGAGATCAACTACCCGGCGGTCATGAAAGCCCTGCTGGACGTCGGGTACACGGGCTTCGTCGGTCAGGAGTTCATACCCACCCGTGATCCGGAGCAAGGGCTCGCCGAGGCCGTCGCCCTCTGTGACGTGTAGCTCGGGACAATCATGAAGATGAACCCGCTGAGAGCGTTGACAACGTGTTGTGTGATCGCGGCGTGCGGTGCCGTCGCGCTGTTGACCCACGCCGCCTCGCAGAAGCTGCCGGCCCCCGTCGACCGTGAGATCGACTTCCTGAAGGACGTGGAGCCGATCCTCGCGGCGCGCTGCTACGAGTGCCACGGCCGGGACGTGGTGATGAACGGCTACAGCATGTGGCGCAGGAAGGACGCGGTGCGGGGTGGCTACTCGGGTCTGCCGGCGATCGAGTCGGGGGACAGTGAGAGCAGCCGCCTGATCCGACTCGTGGCCGGCTTCGAAGAGGGGCTCGAGATGCCCCCGACCGGCGGCCGGCTCTCGGGCGAGGAGATTGGCATCCTCCGGGCCTGGATCGATCAGGGCGCCCAGTGGGACGCGTCGGTGGAGGACCTGGCCATCACCGAGTCGACCGAGTGGCTGGATATGGACTACGGATCGGTGATCTCCGCCAGCATCACCGTCCGCGAGCCCGAGGATCCCCGAGCCGACAAGACCCCGGGCGACAACGTCACGTACAAGGCCCACGCCGTTTCGCTCACGCCGGATGATCGGGCGGGAATCGTCTTCGACACCGAGCTTCTGCGCTACGCGGTCGGGTGGACCGGCGAGTTCCTGAAGCTGACCGGGACCGTGTTCGACTGGCAGCACGGACCGCACCCCTGGGTCGACGGCGAGCCGGTCTTCGAGACGCCGGTCGGTCCCGGCTGGGCCCGGGACGGGCGCTTCACCGATCCGCGTCCAGACGGGTTCGGCAATCTCCCCGGGGACTGGGCGGAGTACCGCGGCTACTCCGTCCACGGCGACCAGGTCGTCTTTTCCTATGTGGTCGGCGGCGTCGCCGTACTGGATCTGCCCGGCTTCGAGAACCGGGACGGTCTGGAGATCGTCACCCGGACACTGGAGGTGGCGCCGAGCGAAAAGGAGATGGGGCTGCAGGTCGCCGAGGCCTCCGGTGATCCCCGGCTCCTCGACCTGACCTCGCTCGAGCCCGGAGCCGGGCTGGCCAGCAAGACGCTCGTCGAGGCCGGCCCGTTGCTGGTGGGGCTCGTCGGGATCGGCGATGCCCGTTGGCATCTCGATGGCGAGCAGATCCGCCTGCGCCTTCCGCCCTCCCATGAGACCCGCAGGTGGACTCTTTTCTTCGCCAGGGGCGCGGACCCGGCGCGCCTGGCCGCGGTGATTCGGAGGGCGAAAGCGTCGCGGTCACTGGCGAGGCTCACTCGGGGAGGGCCTCCCCGCTTTCCGGAGACGGTGACGACTCGTGGGCGTCTCGGTACGGCCTCCGGCCCCTATGTCGTCGACGAGATCACACTGCCCACCGATAACCCCTGGAAGTCGTGGATGCGCCCCGGAGACTTCGCGTTCTTCGAGGGGGAAGACCGCGCCGTGATCACCACCTGGAGCGGCGACGTCTGGATCGTCGACGGCGTCGACGCCGATCTCGATGAGCTCGTCTGGCGGCGCTACGCCACCGGGTTCTACCAGCCCCAGGGCGCCGAGGTCGTGGACGGCACGGTCTACGTTCTAGACCGCAACCAGGTCACGCGGCTGCACGATCTCAACGACGATGGCGAAGCGGATTTCTACGAGAACTTCAACAACGATTTCCTCGCCACACACCACTTTCACGAGTTCACGTTCGATCTCGATCGGGATCGTGACGGCAACTTCTACTTTGCCAAGGCGGCGCGCCACGCGCTCCCGGCCCGGGTCGACCATCACGGCGTGATCATGAAGCTCGATCCGTCCGGAGAGACGCTCGAGATCGTCTGCCGAGGCTTCCGGGTGCCGAACGGCGTAGCGATAGGGCCCGAGGGCCAGATCACGACGTCCGACCAGGAAGGCCACTGGATCCCCTCGACTCCCATCGTCATGTGCGAGCCCGGCGGCTACTACGGGTACGCCTGGGGTGGCGGCATCGGGCCCTCGGGCGTGGACGACTATGACCGTCCCATCACCTATCTCCCGATCAGCGCCGACAACTCCGGGGGCGGGCAGGCCTGGGTGCCGGATGCCCGATGGGGACCCCTCGAAGGGCATCTCGTCCACGCGTCGTATGGGCGGGGCAAGATCTTCCTGGTCCTGATGGAGCGCGTCGGCGCCACGCTTCAAGGAGGAGCCGTGGAGCTACCGGTCGACTTCGACACCGGCTTGATGCGCCCCGACTTTCGCAAGAAGGATGGTCAGCTCTACGTGACCGGGCTTCGTGGCTGGGGGACCAAGAAGAAGGCGGACGGCGGCTTCTATCGGGTGCGCTACGAAGGTGGACCGCTCCACATGCCCACCGAGCTCCACGTGAGCGGGAAAGACGGCATCTCGATCACGTTCACCGAGCCCCTCGACCGTGTGTCAGCGGAGAACACCGACAGCTACGACGTGCGTCGCTGGAACTACCGGCGCAGCAGCCGCTACGGTTCGGACCTGTTCAAGCTCGACGGGGAGCAGGGAACCGAAGCGGTCACGGTCCTCGGCGCCAGTCTCGCCCCGGACGGAAGAACGGTCACGCTCAAAATGGAGGACCTGCAGGAGGTGGATCAGATGCAGCTCTCGCTCGTCCTCAAGGCCGCGGACGGCACCATGGTGGTTCGTGAGATCTCGCACACGGTCAACAGGCTCTCGAGCGGAGTGGGGGAGCCGGTCCTCGCTCGCGGAGCGCCGAGATGATCCGCCGCGTGATGGCGGGAGGATGACCGCCTCGGCTCAGGATTCTGACCTGGACCGGTGGGCGGCCAGACGCTCGACGATGACGTCTCTGAGGTGCTGGATGAAAGCCGGGAGCTCGGCGTCGTCCTCGGGAGGGTCGTAGCGGCCGACGACCTCCGACCACCCGTCCATGAGATGCACGCGGAGAACCCCGTCGGCGAGGCGAGGGGCCCGCCACAAGCCGTCATTGATGATGACGTAGACGGGCAGCCGCCTCTCGCGAAGCATTGCCTCGAATCCCGCTACACGGAACCGGCCCACCTCCCCGGTCTTCGTGCGGTGACCCTCGGGGTAAATGAGCAGGGCGTGGGTCAGCTCCCGTGCGGCGCGGCGCAGGCCATCGATAGAGCCACCGGGGCTCTTCCGCGCGTCGAGGTCGACGAGCGGGCCGCCGAGCAGACGGATGCAGACCGAGACCTGGGGGATGAAGCGGGCGTATCGATACCGGGTCACGAACGCGGGCACGTAGGGTTGGCCGAGCAGAGCCGTCTGCATCGTGTCCAGGATGGCTTGATGGTTCGCGACCACGTAGATGGGCGAACCGGTGGGAAGGACCCCCTTGCGTCGGAAGCGTCCGCCTCCCACCCGGAGCAGAGTGAAGGTCGCCCAGGAGAGGGCCTTGACGTAGAGGCTGATGAGCCGCGGCCGGTAGCGGGGGAAGAGCCACGATCCCGGCACGACGACCAGCCGGAGGGGCAATGCCAGCACAAGCCAGGCCAACCCGACGAGGGCCACCGAGATGAGACTGAGGACGGTGCGCAGGACGGCGACGAGCCTGCTCAACGGAGTCTCGGAGGAGATCGACGGGGCGTGGCGTCCGGGGCAGGGTTCATGGGACGATCAGGATAGCGCGTCTCACCGGCTGCGGAGCTCTGCCGGGCTTGAATAGCCCGATCCGGTGCTGCTGGTAGAATCCCCGTGCCCGCAATCCCACCATGGAGACTCTCGCCCACAGCGGCTCCGAGCCGGGCCGCGCGCCTCTTCCCAGCCTCGCGGGGAGTCCTCGTCTCTTCCCCAAGGCCGTATGGCTCCTCGTCGTGGTCGCCCAGATCGCGCTGATCTGGGCGTTCCCTCGGGTGCCCACGCAGGACGGGCCGGTTCACGTGGCCAGCGCCATCGCATTTCGCGACCTGAACGAGGCGGGCACGAGCTACGGTGCACTCTTCGAGCGACGTCTGGAGCCCTTCCCCAACTGGACGTCACACCTCCTGCTCGCGGCTCTGACGCGGGTGCTCGACGCCACGGTGGCCGAGAAGGTGTTGGTGTCCCTCTGGTTCGTGCTCTGGCCCCTCGGAGCCTGGCGGTTGGCTGGCGCCCTGGGAGCGGACCGGGGAGCGATCACGGGCGTCGCGGTCCTGATGGCGTTCGGACGGGCCTTCTGGCTCGGCTTCTACAACTTTCTCCTGGGCGCGGCCCTCGCCCTTCTGGTGGTGGCCTGGGTAGAGCTCCGCCGCGACAGCAAGACTGTGCGGGACGTGATCCTCTGCATGGGTTTCTTTCTCGTGCTCTTCTTCACCCACCTCGGGGCGTGGGTGCTCGCAGCCGTGCTCGTCGTCGCCCTCGCTTCGGTGTCGGCCGATCGGGCCCGTCGCCTTCCGCGTCTCCTGGTCGGACTTGCCCCGAGCCTGGTCCTGGTGGCCGTGTTCGTCTCCCAGGCCGGTGTGCTGGAGTCCGCAGGATTGCGGCGCGCTCTTCGCGGACTGACGGGCCCCGCCGGATCCCCGACCTCGGGCGGCGCCCTCTCCTCGCTGCGTCTCGAGTGGTTTGGGGGTCACGCGGGGCTTTCCGCCACGGCCCTCACCGTCGCGACACTGGCGGTCCTCGCAGCTCTCGCCGTCGGAGGCGTCGTTGCGGCCTTCGCGGCCCGGGGCGAACCCGGGGCGGCCGCCCGACGCATCGTGCTCGTCATCGGAGGGTGCGCGATTCTCGCGTTCGCTCTTGGGCCCGACGATCTCGGCGCTCACGCCGGCTACCTCAGGGCCCGGCTGGCCCTCGTCGCCCCGCTGTTGGTCGTCGCGGGACTGGCCGTGACCAGACAGAAGGAGCTGCGCTCCGGCGCCCTGGCCGTGGTGCTCGTCCTGAACATCTGGAACCTCGCCTGCGTGGCCTCGTTTCTGCCCGTCGCGAACCGCGACATCCAGGAGTTCATGGCCGCGGCGGACGTCGTCGGTCGCGGCAAGACCCTCGTCCTCCTTGGCGAGCAGGACCAGGGAAAGGCCTTCGACTACATCAACCCGAATCTCTACTGTCTCGGGACCGGAAACGCCGTGGCCACGAACTACCAGGCGGGCACGCGCCACTTCCCGCTGCGGTATCGGCCGGGCGTTCGAAGGGCCGCCCGGGAGATGACCGGCGGGACCCGGCCGATCTGGACCGACGTGGCGCTGCTGTGGGACGTCGGGGATCCTCGGCCAAGGGGCCTGACGAGCGACTACGTGGAAGCCTATCGGCGGGGTCGGCTCCGGGTCTTCAACCGATGGGATGAATCGCCTGGCGGCGAGCCTCGAGCCCGCCAGTAGTCGACGAAGGGAGCCTCAGTGGAATCTCTTTGGCTGGCCATCGCGTTCGTCTTCGGCTACGGGGCCCGTCGGCTCGGCCTGCCGCCCCTCGTCGGGTACCTGATCGCCGGCTTCGTGCTCCACGCTCTCGGTGCCCGGAGCGGAGGCCTGGTCGACGAGATCGCCGACATCGGCGTTCTCCTGATGCTGTTCAGCATCGGGCTGAAGCTCCAGCTGAAGACCCTCGCCCGTCCGGTGATCTGGGCTGGGGCCACGATCCACATGCTCGTGACGGTGATCGCCCTGGGTGCAGTCGTCCTGGGGCTAGCGTCGGCCGGGTTCTTAGTGTTTGCTGGGCTCGATGCCACCCAGTCCCTTCTGATCGCCTTTGCGCTGAGCTTCTCGAGCACGGTGTTCGCAATCAAGGTGTTGGAGGAGAAGGGCGAGGTCGGCTCCCAGCACGGCAAGACCGCCATCGGCATCTTGATCATGCAGGACGTGGTCGCCATCGTGTTCCTCACCGCTTCGAAGGGCGAGGTTCCGTCCCCCTGGTCGATGGCCCTCGTCGCCGGCCTCGTCCTCCTGCGTCCCCTGCTGAGCCGCCTGATGGAGAGGTGTGGGCACGATGAGCTGCTGCTGCTCTACGGGCTCGTCCTCACCCTGGGCTCCGCGGCCCTGTTCGACGTCGTCGGCCTCAAGCCGGATCTCGGTGCGCTCGTGATCGGTGGGCTTCTGGCCGGCAGCGCCCGGGCCTCGGAGCTGGCGAAGTCTCTTCTCGACGTGAAGGACCTCCTGCTCGTCGGCTTCTTTCTCTCCGTGGGCCTGGCCGGTGCACCAACGCCGACGGCCCTGGGTGTCGCCGCCCTGCTGTGTCTGGCCGTGCCGTTCAAGACCGCGCTCTTCTTCTGGCTGATCTGCCGCTTCCGGTTGCGGGCGAGGGCGGCGTTTCTGGCGTCGCTCTCGCTGGCGAACTACAGCGAGTTCGGGCTGATCGTCGGAGCGGTCGGATACAAGGCCGGCTGGATCCCGGCCGAATGGATGGTCATCCTCGCGATCGCCGTCGCGATCACGTTCATCGCGGCCTCGCCATTGAACGACCGAGCTCACACTCTCTATGGTCGCTTTCGGGAGCGCCTCGAGCGATCTCAGACGGACGAACCCCTGCCGGAGGACGCGCCAATCGACATCGGCCCGGCCGAGGTCGTCGTCGTCGGCATGGCCCCCATGGGCGAGCGTGCCTATGACACGCTGCGCGGCGAGCTGGGAGACAAGGTCGTCGGCATGGAGCGCAACCCGGGGCGCGCGGCCGAACAACGCAAAGCCGGGCGGAACGTGGTGTTCGGCGACTCGACCGATCTGGCCCTCTACGACCGCGTTGGCAGGCATGGACAGCTGCGACTGGTCCTTCTGACCCTGGCAAGTCACCAGGAGAACCTGACCACGGCCCGACTCCTCCGCGACCATGGCTTCGCGGGGATGCTGGCGGTGCCGGCCCGGCACGACGACGAGGTCCAGGAGCTCCGCGAGGCTGGCGTCGACACGGCGGTCAACCTGGCGGTCGAGGCAGGAGCGGGTTTTGCCCGACACGCCCTCGAAGCCGCCGCGAGGGAGCGGGGCGCCTCCTCCTGATCGATCGAGTCAGGAAGAGGTCTCGGCGGAGCGAGCCGGGCGCCACAGGACGCTCCGCGCTTCGAGTGTGACCGCCAGCGCCAGGACGATGAGCACGGCGCACAGCCCCGCCAGGAACCAGTCCGGGCCGTCGCGGCCCACCCCGGTGATCGCCCCGTGGATCTGCCACACGAGGGCGCCGAGGGTCGTCACCAGCATGAACACCGCCGGTATGAGGGTGACGCGGTGCGCCGCGCCCCGATCGAGGAGCCAGCAGGAAACGACGAGCAGCGTCAGCGCGGCGACGAGCTGGTTCGACGCGCCAAAGGCAGGCCACAGGATGCGCCACTGCCCCGAGAGAGCCAGAGCCCCGGCGGCGACCACGACGATGATCGTCGGGGCGTATCGATTCTCCCAGCCCGTGAGCTCGGCCAGCAGGTAACGGCCCAGCCGGGTGGCGGTGTCGAGGGTCGTGAGGATGAAGAAGTTGAGCGCCATGATGGCGAACGTCGTGCCGTAGGTCCCGAGCATCGAGCCGGTGAGGGTGCCGTACCCCTCGCCGAAGGCGGCGATGGCGCCCCCGGGGGACCTCAGGAGCTCCGCGTGGCGGGGCGCGCTCAGGCCTGCACCCACGGCGATCACAACGAGCGTGGCCACGGTCGACTCGACGATCATCGCGCCGTACCCGATGCGGCACGCATGGGCCTCGTTGTCGAGCTGCTTGCACGTGGTGCCGGAGGACACCACGGAGTGGAAACCCGAGATGGCCCCGCACGCGATCGTCACGAACATGAGGGGCCAGAGCGGTCCGGCCAGCTCCCACTCGGTCGGTTGGAAGCCATGGAAGGGCGCCGCCTGGAAGTCGGGTCCCGAGACCAGGATTCCAAGGAGGCCCAGGCCGATCGTGGTGAGGAGAACGTACGAGGAGAGATAGTCGCGAGGTTGAAGGAGGTAGTGGACAGGCAGGACCGAAGCCACCGCGCAGTATCCCAGGAGAATGACGATCCAGAAGGTCTGGGGGCTGAGTCCTGCCACCTCCGGGACCGGCGGGGGAAAGGCGTGCCCGATGGCCAGGAGCGCCAGGATTGCGCCGAGGCCCAGGACCGTGACGACGGCGAGGCGCGCTCCGCCGGTGCGGCCGCGGTAGAGCGCGACACCCGCCAGGGCGGCCACGGGCAGGATGCCCCAGCTTGGCACCACGATCTCGGGTGCCTGGACGAACGTGCCTGCCGTCAGCACGGCGAAGACGGCTAGGACCAGGACCAGGGCGATCAGGATGAAGATCGAGAAGAGCAGGCGGGCGCGCCGGCTGATCACATGGCCCGAGACCTCGGCAATCGAAACGCCGCCGTGGCGCACAGCCACGACGAGTGAAGTGAAGTCGGCCACCGCCCCCAGGAGCACACCGCCGACCACGATCCAGATGATCGACGGCGCCCAGCCCCAGTAGGCGACGGCGAGGGCCGGACCCACGATGGGCCCGGCGGCGCAGATCGACGAGAAGTGATGGCCGAAGAGCACGAACCACTGGCGTGCCGGGACGTAGTCGATGCCGTCGTACTTCGTGTGCGCGGGGGTCGGTCGGGACGGGTCGACGCCCACCAACCGGGCGATGAAACGCCCGTAGACGAAGTAGCCGCCGACGAGAAGCGCGACGACGACGACGAGAAGCGCTCGCGCGTCCATGACCCTACTTCCGGGAGAGGGCCAAGGGTGTCCCCGACGCCCCTACTTGTTGACCTTGAAGACTACGGGCGCGCTCTGCGTTCCGTCGCTGTCTTCCACAGCGATGGCGAACTCGCCGGTCTCGGCCTTCGGATCGAGCTCGATGAGCACCGTGAGCAGGCTCTCGTTCACGAACTTCTGTCCGATCACCGTGATGCCACGAGGAGCCTTCTTCAAGGACAGAACCCGGGCCCGGTGTTCCGATCGGAAACCCGACCCTCTCAGGTCGAGCATCACCTTGCCAGGGCGCTTCACCTCCAGCGGGGACACCGTGTTGAGGACCGCCGGGACGGCGGCCGGCGGCGGCTCCACCTGGGGCTCCGGGTCGGGCGGCGGGTCGATGGCCGACGCCACGGTCGTGGGGGGAGCCTGTGTCGGCGGCGGCGCCCCCGCGGACTCGGAAGAGGCGGACCCCCCTGGCCCGAGGTATCGCCAGGCCGCGACTCCGCCCAGACCGATCACGACGAACAGAGCCGCCAGGAGCGGCCAGGTGCGAGACGGGCCGCGGCGAACACTCGTTCGTGCCGGCGCCGCCGTCCTGGTCGGGCGCTGCATCCGAGGTGAGATCTTCGGGCGAGGTTCGCTCTGCTGCCTCGCTGCCGTCATCTGTGCGAGGCACGTCAGATCCTTGGGCCGCCAGTCGGCCGATCCCTCGAGGCAGGCCATCACCGCGTCGGCCAGCTCTCGCGGAAGATCGGACTTCACCTTGAAGCAGGTGGGCGGGGTTGTCTCCCGCCGGCCGACCCGCCAACACCTCCCAGGTGATCGCCCCCACCGAGTAGACATCGGCCAGCTCGGGCGAAGCGTCCCCCCCGGCGTCGGGCGCGGCGTAGCCGGCCGCCGGCGATCCCTGACGGGCCGCCGAGAGGTCGCATTCGCCCTCGGCAGTCAGCTCGATGCGGGTGGGATCCAGCGCCGACAGCGCCTCGCCTCGGCTGTGAAAGGCGTTCACCGCCTGGCAGAGTCGCCCGACGACGTCCAGCCGCTCGTCGAGCGAGTGGTCCTGGCGCATCCAGGCGTCGAGCCTCATATCTGCTCCCGGGAGGGCAAGGCGAAACCCCACCCATGACGAGATCGCCCGGCGCCCTCTCGCAAATCAGACCGCGCGATGCTGCCGTGCCCAAGGGAGAAACCGCCGCGAGAGTGCTCCACCAAGCCATAAGAATGCCCAAAGGGCGGGCCCGACGCAAGCGGCGCGCCGGCAAGGCGGCTCCTAGGGTTTGAGCGGGGGGAAGCCCTTCTTCCGGGCTTCGCTGTCCACCACGGGCATCAGGTCCTTGATGCGCGGCAACTTCTTCCCGTTGACGTAGAGGGTGGGTGTGGCCCGAACGTCCAGGCGACGCGCCTCGGCGATCTGGGCGGCAAGGGTGTCCTCGGTCGCCGGGTCCTCGAGGCAGCCCTGCATGGCCGCCGGGTTGAGGCCTGCCTCTTCGGCCAGGCGGACAACCTCGGCGACTCCGGGATCGTGGAGGCCCTCTGCGGAGAACACGCGGTCGTGGTACGCCTCGAACTTCCCCTGGTTGTGGGCGCAGATCGCGCCCCTGGCGAGGTCGCAGGCGCCGGGATGGGTCGAACGGGGCAGGCTCTCGTTGCAATCCTGGTCGAGGGGATAGTTCTTGAAATAGACGGCCACCCGCCCCCCCGCCTGGGGCACGAACTGCGAGAGCCCCGCGGCCAGGTTGCGGCAGAAGGGGCACAGAAAGTCGGAGTACTCGACGATCTTCACCGGCGCCTCCGGCGGGCCCTTCACCGGCACGTTCTCCAGGTCGATCGGTTCCGCCGCGGCCGAGTCGTACTCTCGCTGGGCCTTCTTCGAGAAGTACTGCTCCAGCTTCTGGGGATCGTCGAGGGTCTGCTGGAGCTCCTGGGCCCGCTGCTTCCAGTGCTCCGAATCGCTTGTCTCCGCCTGGGCGGTGGTGGTGGTTGGTGACGGCGGGGCCGGGGTGAGAGCCTGGCTCGAAGACGCCGTCACCTCGGACTCGGTCTCCGGCCTGGAAGCGGGCGCCGGTGACCCGAGGAGCGCCATCTGCCGCCCGGCTTCGCGGTGGTCGAGAGTTGCTTCCAGCCCGAGGACGGCCGCGCCGACGGCCACCGCACCGAGCGCCCAGCCCGCCAGGGCCAGCCGTCCCTCCCGGTGCCCGAGCGCGGCCGCCGGGGCGAGAGCGCCGCGCCAGGCCGGCAGCAGCGCGAAGAGGGCGCCCGCGCTGAGGGCGTATGTGATGACGCACAGAATGCAGAAGCTTCCGAGGGCGAAAACCTGGACGCCCAGGAGCAGCAGGTCGACGAGAAGACCCAGGGCCAGGGCCAGCACAACGAAGCCCGACAGCGTTGTCCGTTGGTCACCCGAGACCAGGAGAGTCGGCGCGAGAAGGAGAGCCAGCGCCAGATAGAAGATCAGGCCGAGGCCCGCAAGGGGAAAGCCTGCGATCGACGACCAGGAGCTCTGGGCAACCGTCTCACAGCCGCTGGGTCCGTCCGCGCTGTCGCCGCAGACCTGGTCGACCGCGGCCACCGCCCGGCCTTCGCCGTGGTGCTGCAATAGGAGCAGGCCGGAGATCGCCGCGCCCGCCAGGCATAGACCCAGCGCAGCCGCGAGGCGGGTGAAATGGGGCGTCTTCAAGAAGCGACCTCCTCCTGAGCGAATGTAGCCGAGGCTTCGGACGCGGGCAACCCGGCTCCACCCCGTCGGATTTCTGGCGAGCCCGAAAATTGTCATGCCGCGCCAGGCCTCTGCGGTGATAGGTGATAGGCTGTCGCGGCCGGCCGGAGTCGCCTGTCCGACACGGGGGGTTCCTGCCGCAGTTTCCTGCGGGGAGCATCAGGTCACACTGTCCTCTTGCGCCTCGGCTCCGGGGAGGTGGCCCGGAAGGGATGCGGCTCGAAGGCCGCGTTGCTCGACCAGGCGGCGCGAGCCGGACTGCCGGTGCCGCCGGGAGTCGTGGTTCACGACGACGCATGGCGTTGGGCGGTCGAGCGGGGCCTCGTCCGTGTAGAGGCGCCAACCGACCGGCGACCCGTCTCCGTCCCTGACCCATCGCTCCTGGTGCACCTCCTCCGATTCCCGGAGTTCCGAGGGGCGCTCGCCGTCCGGGCGGCCTTCTCAGGCGAGGACGACTCCGATGGCCCGGCCGGGGGCCATGTCTCGGGTCTTTTCGTCGACAGCCGGCGGCCCGCCGCGGTGGCCGCGGGACTCGCCGGCGTCTGGGCGTCGGCGATCGGCCGCCCGAGGGGCTTTCGGCGCGATCTGATCCTCCAGGAGATGGTCCGAGCTCGCAGTGCCGGCGTGGCGCTCACCGAGCGGGACTACGAAGACGACTTGGTCGAAGTCAACGCGACCAACGGGCCGGCCGAGATCCTGGTCGGCGGCATGACCCGGGGTGAGCGATTGCCTCTGCCCAAGCGGCGGGGTCGGGAGCGATCCACCGAACGCGAGCCGGTCCGGGCGCGTCTCCAGGTGCTGCTGCGCGACCTGCGGCGCGCGTTCGGCGAGAGTGACTGGGAGGTCGAGTGGGCCGACGACGGCGAGCGGACCTGGATCATTCAGATCCGTCCTCTGATCCAGCCCCTGCGCCGAGACGATGTGTTCACCGCAACGACCCATCGCGAGCTGGCCCTCGACCCGCCCTCCCGCCTGATGACGAGCCTCATCACTGCGTGTGAGCCGGGGCTGCTCGAGCTCCTCCGTCGCTTCGATCCCGGGCTTCCTGCCGGCCGTCCTCTCGTCCAGGTCTTCCTGGGTCGGCCCTTTCTGAACCTGTCGCTGCTCACCGAGATGACGAGGCGGTGGGGCCTGCCCTCTTGTCTGGTGACCGACTCGATCGGGGGCACCGTCGGCCGTGATTTCGCCACGCAGCCCAGGCGTCTCCTGCTTCATCCGCTGCTTCTGATGAGGCTCGGTCGTGCCCAGCTGCGCTCCACACGGTCCGCCGGTCAGGCCGAGCAGCGGATTCTGGAGCGCACGGCCGCAACGCCGAGCGGGCTCGTCGCCGTGGCGGAGGAGCTGGCCTGGCTCTACCGAACCCTTGCTACGGAGACGCTCTCACTGACGGCTGCGCTGTGCGGTCCCCTTGCACTCCTCCGCCGGGCCGGGGTGCTCCCCGAGGTGACTGCCCGCTGGCGAGCCGAGGGGAGGGCCTGCCTCGACGACATTCCGCTGCTGCGTGCTCCGGCCAGCTCCTCCGACGGTGGCTCTGCCTCCCAGCCTTTTTCGGTGCGAGCTCGGCTCCTGCGGCCGATCGCATGGCAGGCCGAGCAGACGCTTCGGGCCAGGGAGCAGCTCTGCAGCGCCGCTTCGCGAGGGATCCAGCGACTCGAGGAGGCTTTGCTCTCCCACGCTCGGGCGCTCGTTGCGGATGGTCTGCTTCCGTCCGTCGAAGCGCTCTTCCAGCTGGAGCTCGAGGAGCTGGGTCGAATTGGCCACCGCCCCCGACCCAAAGCTGCCTTCTGGCGTGTTCGAAAGTCCGAGATCGATTCGACCCAGGTCCGCGACTACCTCGACGCCTTTCGCCCGCCCGACGGCCTCCAGTCCCTGCGGCGCTAGAAAGCGACCAACAGGCCCGCCGTCACCTGGATGTCGTGCTCGGACTTCCCGGAGAGGAAGTGGTCGAGCGTCTTTAGAGCCCCACGTGGGCCGCCTCCGAGTCGCCCATCTCGACACCCCCGTCCGGGAAGTACTCCCGCCAACGACGGGTGACGAGGTCGGCCGTTTGGGGATCGCAGGCCACCTCCTTCGGGAACGACGGCTTACGGCGGGCGTCGATGAGGACCGGAGGCTCATGGACGATGTGGTGGCGCACGACGCTTGTCGCGGCGGCGTGCAGATCGGCCGCGGGCTCGAAGCGGGTGAAGGTCGTCCAGAGGAAGCTCATCGGGCTGGCCGCTGCGCGCCTGGGCTCGTCGGTCAGAACGAGCAACAGCCAGCCTTCGAAGGCGGGATGCCGGGCGAGCCGCGCCGCCGCCCCCGGGTCCTCGCCTGCCGACGGTCCGCCCACCACGAGGCAGCCACCGCAGAAGACACGCACATCGGTCACCTCGGCCGGCGGTGCAACCGGCGGGTGAAACTCCCTGGGCAGCTCTCGCACCGGGTCGCCGAGGCCGAGCCACACGCCCTTGGACCCCTCGTTCACCACCGGTCCGGTGTAGTCGAGGGTGTCCATCGAGAGGTTGGAGAGGACGTAGAGATCGGTCTCGGGTCTCGTGCGGGCGAGCACGTGCTCCAGGGTCGCGCGGAAGTCCTTGAGGTCCACCGGGCGATCCGTCACGAGCAGGAACTTGGTGAGCGACAGCTGACCCTCGCCGAGGATGCGGAACGCCGAGACCATGGCCTCGCGCTTGTATCGCTCCTTGACCACCGCTGCCGCCAGTGAGTGATATCCGGTCTCGCCGTACGACCACAGGTCGACGACCCCGGGCATCACCAGGGGAAACAGAGGCGACAGAAGCTCCTGGAGCAGGTCTCCGATGAAGAAGTCCTCCTGTCGCGGCTTGCCCACCACCGTGGCTGGAAAGATCGCGTCCCGCCTCCGGCACAGGTGGTCGATGCGGAAGACGGGGTAGTCGTGCCGAAGGGAGTAGTAGCCGTAGTGGTCGCCGAACGGCCCCTCGGGCTGCCGGACCCCGGAGGGGACGTGGCCCACCAGCGCCATTTCCGCGCTGGCGATGAGGGGATGGGGGCCCGGGCCGGGGCACCGATCCAGGCGGCGTCCGGCGATGAGAGAGGCCAGGAGGACCTCGGGCACGTTCTCCGGAAGCGGTGCGATCGCGGCAAGGATGAGCGCCGGCGGGCCGCCGAGGAAAACGGTTGCCGGGAGGTCCTCCCCGCGTCCCTCGGCCACGGAATGGTGGAAGCCGCCGCCCTTGCCGATCTGCCAGTGCATCCCCGTGGTGCGCGAGTCGTGAACCTGGAGGCGGTAGATCCCGAGATTGCTCCGGGACCGGGCGCTGCCCCCTCCTGCAGCTTCGCTCTCCAGGGGCTGGGGCTCCTCGGTGTAGACGAGTGGCAGGGTCAGGAACGGACCTCCGTCCTCGGGCCAGCACGTGAGGATGGGCAGGCGGTCGAGGCGCACGTCGTCCGTGACGATCTCGGTGACCGGGCCGCTTCCCCGGCGTGAGAGGCCGATCCGCAGCCCCTCGAGGGCCAGGTCGCGGGCTCCCCAGAGCTTGCCGGGCGTGGGCGGCATCATCGTTTCGGCCACATCCACGAGCCTGCGGATCAGGCGGCCGGGTCGGCGCCCGAAGGCCCGCTCCGCTCGTTGCGGTGTGCCGAACAGGTTGGTGACCAGAGGCATCTCTGCATCGCGAACACGGGTGAACAGGAGCGCCGGGCCACCGGCAGCAATCACCCGCCGATGGATCTCCGCCACCTCGAGCCGCGCGTCGACCTCCGCATCGACCACGGCGAGCTGGCCGTCGCTGCGCAGCTGCTCGATGAAGGTGCGAAGGTCGGGGAACGTGGGCTCGTTCAAGAGGCGATTCTCCCGATCTCCGACGGCGAGACGCATTGAGCGCAGCAGCGGGGCAATGCCATTGGGCCGTTCACTGGGAAAGCGCCCCAACTCTCCGTGCGGCGCGGTCTCGTGTCAAGCCCTTGATCGCGCCCGTCTTGCGGTCCACACTCGGGCGATGTCGGAGTGGGCTCGGACGCTCGTGGTGGGCGCAGGAGGGTTCGTCGGCGTGTCGCTGCGCTACATCCTGGGCGGGCTGGTGTACCGCCTCGTCCCGCCGGACTTCCCCTGGGCGACGTTCCTGATCAACGTGAGCGGCTGCTTCGTGATCGGCTTCCTGGCGATCCTTGCCGAGGAGCGCGGCCCGATCGGCCCCACCGGGCGCCTGTTCTGGCTGGTCGGCGTCCTGGGCGGGTACACGACGTTCTCCACCTTCGGGTACGAGACCATGAGCCTCGCCCGCGAGGGAAGCCACGCGCTCGCGGCCGCAAACGCCGTGGGCCAGGTCCTCCTTGGCCTGGCCGCGGTCTGGGCGGGCGTCGTCGTCGCACGGGGGATCGGATGAAGATACCGCGGGAGGGACAGCTTCTTCGCATCTTCGTGGGCGAGTCCGACCGCTGGAAGGGGCGCCCTTTGTTCGAGGCAATCGTCAAGGAGGCCCATCGTCTGGGTCTTGCGGGGGCGACCGTGTTCCGAGGCTTCGAGGGCTTCAGGGCGAAAAGCCGCATTCACACGAGCCGCATCCTCCGCCTCACCGAAGACCTGCCGATCCGCGTCGAGATCGTCGACGCCGAGGACAAGATCCAGGGCTTCCTGCCCGTCCTCGACGACATGGTCGGAGGGGCTGGTGACCATCGAGAAGGCGACCGTGATCTTCTATCGCGCGGAGAAGGCCCCGGCCGGCGACTGACAGACTGGAGCTCCCCGTGACGTCACGGCGGGCCGGGTTGGCGGGTCCTATCGCCAGCCGCAGACGATGGCTCCCATCAAAGCGAGACAGATGGTCCAGTAGCCACTGGTGATCAGGATGTACTTCAGTCCCCTGCGTTCGAACAACGCATTGATGGCGATCATCGGTGTCGCGAAGCACAGGCCTGCGATGGCTCCATGCACCGCACCATGTTTGAAGGTGCGATGGCTGTCCCCGTATTCCCTCAAGAAGTCCTCGAGCCACAGGGTGACCCTGGCGTCTTCCTTCCCGTAGGCGGGGTCGCCCTGCACGATGGAAAACACGTGGATCTGGTGAATGACCAGCGGCATTACGATCGAAGCCATCAAGAAGCCGAACACCAGAGACAAGCCTGCAACCGCAGCGGTCCTCGCCCATTCCGGCTCGTCCGGGTTCACGCCCGCGGCGTCCCTCCAAGTCTTGCCGAGGAGTCCCGAGTGGTCCCACACGAGCCGAACGATCAAAGGAATGAACGCCGCGACGAAAACGCCGTCCCAATTCAGCGGCATTGGCTTTCTCCCTCTTTCGTGGCCACCGAGAAACCGCCAGGGTGGGGCTTCGCAGGCTTTTCTGCCTGGGGACTACCGCTGCGATCGGCTCGTCCACCAGGCGTCCGCGATCGACCCAACCCAGAGGGCGACCAGTAGCAGCGTGATCCAGAAGAAAAAATTTGCGTTGTCCCGCTGGATCTCATGAGCCAGTCGGAGCGGCAGCAGGGGATCGATCTCCGCGGGATCCGTGGGCAGCCGCCCGAGCGTCTCCTTCGCGACCCGGAGCACCAGGGCGACGGCCACGGCCAGGCTCCCGGTGGCAAAGGCGAGCCCCCGCAGCGGCTGGCCACACAGGAGCTGGCCCAGGCCCGGGAACACGAGGCCCGAGAGCCACACGGATCGCCAGGGGCCCCGGCGGCGCGACGGGCTCGACGAAGGGGGATCCAGGGCGTTCACGACCGTCTCTTGTTTGGCGTGATTTTTCGCACTCGATCTCCCTGTCTCGAGCCATAAGATGTGCGGCACCGTGTCCCCGGAGACTATAGACCGCGCGTCCCGGCCGTTCCAGGACGTTTCGCCTGCCGAGGCGGAGAAGATGCTCGCCGAGGGCGCCGTGGCACTCGACGTGCGCACGGCCGGAGAGCACGAGGAGGACGGCCACGTTCCGGGCTCGCTTCTCCTGCCGCTGGCGATGGTGGCCTCGGCTCCGGCGGTTCTCCCCGACGATGGCCGGCCGGTCTTGGTTTACTGTGCCGACGGCGTGCGCTCGTATCGCGCGGCCCGCCGTCTCGGCGACGCGGGTGTCTCCAACGTCTTCAACATGACGGAAGGACTGAAGGCTTGGAAGGGAACGGTCGAGACAGGCCCCGCGCCCATCGCGGGCCCGGCGTCGTGGCTCATGGCGCACACGTCACTCGTTCCTGCCGGCGCACGAACCCTGGACGTGGCCTGCGGGCGTGGCCGTCACGCCCTGCTGCTCGCCGACGCGGGCTTCTTGGTGCACGCGATCGATCGCGACGCCGGCCGCATGGAGAAGCTGGATGCCCTCGCCCGCCGGCTTCGTCTGCCGCTGGACGCCGCGGTCGTCGATCTCGAGAACGGTGACGTCGACCTGGGCGACGGGGAGTGGGGGCTCGTGATCGTCTTCCGCTATCTGCACCGGCCACTTTTCCCCGCGCTCGTCCGGGCGTTGCGCCCCGGGGGCGTCTTGATCTACGAGACGTTCACGAAGGAGCAGGCGCAGCATGGGTCGCCGTCGAACCCGGACTACCTCCTCGAGCCGGGAGAGCTGCCGCGGCTCGTGGCCCCGCTCGACGTGATCCGGCACCGTGAAGGCGAGTACGACGGTCGCCACGTTGCCTCAATCGCCGCGCGCAAGGCCCCGTAGGCGGGGCGGGTCGAGGCCCTCGCGCACCAACCCGGCGAGCCAGATCGCACACACCACGAACGTCGCGCCGACTCCGACGACCCAGAGACGGCCCGCCCACACGAGGGCCGTCTCGTCGAGCGGTCGGGGCACGAGGACCCCGGGCGCCAGGAAGAGGTAGAAGCCCACGAGCCCGGCGGTCGCGGCCGCAGCGTGCATTGTCAGTGCGCGACCTGGCCGGAGCACACCGAGCGGCACGACCCAGAGAAGGTACTGCGCGCTCTGCAACCCGTAGAGGACGTGAAAGGCCAGGAGCGTGGCCAGGCATGCCCGTTCCGGAGTGAGGACGATCCGTCCGCGGCGCACCGCAACGACGAGGACGCTCCAGGCGCCGAGGAACAGGGCCTTGGAGGCCACCGATGCCGCGGGCCAGAAGCGGGCCTCACTGCGGGCGAGATCACCGCTGGCGAGCCAGGACAGGCCGCGGACGAGGCCGGTCCAGCCGAAGTCCGCGATCCCGGAGTACGCCAGGAGCTCTCGGCGGAGCGCGGGGTGGTCCGCCAGTGCGAAAGGCAGGAGCAGGAGGGCCACCGACCCCAGCGCCAGGCCCCCGTAGCGTGCCGCCTGCCGCCACGACGCACCACCCCCGAGGGCGAGGAACGGGAGGAGCACCACCGGGAACGACTTCGTGGCGATGGCCGCGGCGAGAGACAGCGCCGAGACGTCGCGCCTGCCGCGGCTGAGCGCCCCCAGCGCCAGCACAACGAAGAGGAGAGCGATGGAATCGAACTGCCCGTGAACGCCCGTGATCAGCACGCTGACCGGATGAGCGGCGTAGATCCAGGCCGCCGCCGGAGGCGCTCGCCCTGCACGCCCGGCGGCCACCAGGGCGGCCACGAGCAGCAGGTCGGCGAACAGCACGGGGAGCTTGACGCCAATCGGAAAGGAGACCAGGCCTCGCCTGTCGAGCCACTCCGCCCCGGCCTCGGCCGCCGCCCACACGGGCGGGTAGGGGTAGAGGCGCGCGGTTTCGTAGGGGTTCCAGGAGACGTCGATGAGATGGCGGCCCACCCGCTGGTAGCGTTCGACGTCGGCCACGACCCGGTCGGAGACGAGGATCGCTCCGGCGCGCAGCGCGAGTGCCAGCAGGAGCGGGCCGACGAGCGCCCGGGTCAACGCCGCGCCCTCGCTTTCGTGGTGCGCTTTCTCCGGGCGGGTCGAAGTGTGGCGCTGGGGTCTCGGGCGTACAGGACCGGCACCGCCCAGTCGATCGCTCCGGTGCCCACCGTATTCCCGAGCGACACGCGGGCCTCCCGGGTCGCGTGTCCCAGGGAGCCTCCGCGGGCGAGGGCGGCATAGAGCTCCCGGGCGAACGTCGTGGCGGCGGAGTCCAGCACGGCGTACTGGTTGGCCACGACCGCGGGGACGCCTGCGGCGACGAGGGCGGAAGCCATGCCTCGATTGAAGTCCACTCTCCCCCCGCGACCGCTCTCGCAGGCATTGAGAAATACGAGATCCACCCCTCGGCGACCGACGATCTGGCGAAAGGCAGCGGCATCCACCGGCTTGACCCGCCCCTTCCCGTCTTCCAGGAAGAGGCATCCCTCGCCGGCGTCCTCGTCGTAGCGCCCGTGGCCGACGTAGTGGAGGACGTCGACGGCCTGATCCCTCAGCCGGCGGTGCAGAGCCTCGGGTGTGGCTCCCGGGAGGACGCTCACAGAGGCCAGGCCCGCATCGACGAGCGGGCGAAATCCCCGTTTTACCAGGGCCGCTTCCTCCCGGGCGGCCAGCGGGGTCGTCCCTCTGGGCTCGGACGTGGCCACGAGGATCCGGAGGCGGTCGCGCCGTCGTGGCCGGACCTCCGCCGGGACCGTCGTGAAGACGTTGCGGACGAAGTTGACGTCGGAGGTCGCGAGGAACGTCCGGCGGGATGGGTCGTAGGCGAGCTCCCACGGCTTGTCCGCGACCCAGTCGAGCATCGACGTGAACACGATGTCGAGGACGCCACTGGGCTGGAGCGACCGGGCGACGTCGTAGAGGCGGCGCACGTCCCCGGGAAAGAGCAGCTCGAAGAGGTCTCGCCCCCAGGCACGGAGCTCGCGGCCTCGGGGGAGCGAGCGCCCTCGGGCCCGCCCCTCGAGCACGGCCAGGGTCCGCTCGTGTGCTCGGATGATCCGTTGCCAGCGGGCTCCCGCCTCGCCACCCCGGCGCGGGAACGGGGCCAGGACCCTGGCGTTCCTGAACGACGCCAGCAGGCTCGCCGTCTCGAAGGTGGGATCGGACGCCAGGACGAACAGCTCGAGGACCTGGTCGCCGCGGCGGGGTGGCAACGTCGGGCCGGGGCCCTTCAGGCGCGCCTGCGGGGCCGCCGTTTCGCGCCCTCGGAGCGTCGTGCCGGCTCGGGACGCGGACGCTTCTCGAAAAACTGCGTGCAGGCCCGGTCGAAGCGTTCCGCCAGCGCGGTGGCTTCCGGGCCGGTCAAGGGACTGAGCCGCCGCCACGCGGCCTGGGCGGACTCGACCTCGGTAGTGGCGGAGGCCCACCGGGCCTCGACCGCCTCGTGCCCTCCGATGGTGTTGGCGGCCAACGCCTCGCGGAGCCGTGCCGCGAGATCCTCGGTGGTCTCGGCGGCGGTCGCGGTTCGCTTCGCCTCGTTTTCCTCCAGGGCGGCCTCCACTCGGACGACCAGCTTCTCCGCTTTTCGCCGGCTGGCCTCGGGGTCGAGCTCGGTTCCGGAAAACGTGGATGGATGGAGCGTCACGAGCCGATCGCGAACCTGGGCGAAGCGCTCGGCCAGAGACGCCATGGCGTCACGGGGCAGCTCCCCGGCCTGCCGCCACGCCGTCTGCGCCGCCAGCACCCGGGCCACGAGGTCGTCGGGGGCAGTGGTCTCGGCGCCCTCTTCCGGCACGAGGCCCTCGAGATCCGCACAGATCTGCTCTCTCGCCTCCTGCACGGCCTGAAGGGCCAGGGTGTCGCGGTGCTTGTATCGATCGAAGAAATGGTCGCAGGCTTTGCGAAAGCGCCGCCAGACCTTGTCGGAGCGGCTGTTCTTGACGGCCCCGATCGTCCGCCATTCGGTCTGGAGGCGCTTGAGCTCGCTGGCCACAGGCTCCCAGTCCGTGGAATCCATTACGGCCTCGGCCTTCTCGCACAGCGACTCTTTCAGCACGAGATTCTCGGCCCAGCCCTTGCTCTGCTCGCCCCGGTGCGCCTGCCACTGAGTGAAGAAGCGATCGCACGGCTGGCGGAAGCGGGTCCAGATCTTGCCGGACCGGGATCGAGGGACCGGGCCGATCTCCTTCCACTCTGCCTGCAGGCCGCGCAGCACCGCGGCGGTCTTCACCCACTCGGTGGAATCGGCCAGGGCCTCGGCCTTCTCACAGAGGGCTTCTTTCTTCTGGAGGTTTTCCGCGAACCCTTTGTTCGGTTGTGCGAAGTAGGCGTCCACGCGGCCCTTGACCACGTCTCGTGCCGTCTTGAATCGCTTCCAGAGCTCCTCGGACTTGTCCTTCGGCGCCTCTCTGGCCTGCTTCCAGCGTGCGTCGAGGTCGCGCAGCTTGCCGGCGACCTCCCCGAGGTTCTCCTCCTCCTCGGCGAGCGCCTCCGCGCGTGTGCACAGCTCCTCCTGCACGGACACGTTGGCCCAGCGCTTCCACTCCGCATCCTCTCGAAGCTGTTGCACTCGTGGGTAGAGAGCCTTCCGGGCGGTCTCGAGACGCGCGAGGGTCCCCTCGCGATCCTCGCGGGTGGGGAAGTGCCCGGGATGGTCCAGTGCGGAGCGGATCTCCCGCGAGGCGTGGTCGGCGTCGCGCAACCCTGCGTCCTTCTTCGTGAGCAGGGCCTCGGCCTTCTCGGCGAGCCTGGTGAGACGGACGAGGTTCTGGCGGTCCTTCTGCTCGCTCTCCTCGCGGCTGGCGCGCTGGCGCTCGTCGTAACCTGCCGCCGCTCTCTCGAAGCGGGTGCGAAGATCGGGCTGATCCGCAGAAGCGGCCAGCTCCCCCCATTTCTTCTTCAGCGCGGCCCAGGCCGATCGGTCGCCGGCGTTCTCGGTGGCCGCCAGCTCTTCGGCCTGGGTCACGAGGGCCGTGATCTCGTCGCGTCGGGCGAGCCCCGCGAGGAAGGCGGCATGGCGTCGTTCGCCTGCACCGAGGGCCTGGTCGAAGCGTGCCTTTGCGGTCTCGGCCTCTGCGCTCGAGAGGGGCGTCAGCGTCTCCCACTCCGCCCGGGCTTGCTCGAGAGCCGAGGGGATCGTCTCGCTCTGGGCGCCTTCGACCGATTCGCAGATCCGAGTCCGGGCGGCCAGGGCCTCGGCGCGCTCCGCGGCCTCCTGCTCGTGGTGCGCTCGCGCCCGCTCGTACGTTTCCTTTTCCTTCTCGTCCTGCTCCGGAGAGGGGAGCGCACTCGCGGGACGCTCGTCGGCGGGCTCATCCGGCTCGAGCCGGGCCCTCGCGCGCCGCGCGGCGGAGCCGGCCCGGGCGTTCTCGGACACGGCCTGGAGGGCCTCGCGGTCGCTCAGCCGCTCCACGGCGGCCACTGCGATGGACTTCTGGTCCGACTTGAGGGCGATCGCGAGGAGGGTGGGGACGTCTTCGATCCGCCCGAGAGCCAGGAGGCGCGTTGGGCCGTCGCCGGCCTCGCGCACCACCGCAGCCAGCGCGCGCGGGTCTGTCATGGCCCCGATCGCCGCCTCACGGATCGGCTCGAGCGCCGCGGAGCGAGCCACGACCGACAGATGCTTCGGCTGGCTCAACGCGGCCAGGGCGGTCGTTGCCGCGTCCTCCTCGGTCGCGTGAACGACGAGGTGCACGAGTCGCGAGGCGGCCTCTTCCTGGACGCCGTCGTCCGGATCGGAGCGCGCCAGCTTCACCAGGGTGTCGGTGTCGGACAGCTTCCTGGCCGCTGCCCGGCGAACGCGAGGCTCGTCGTCGTCCTGGGCGATGGCCACGAGAGCTTCGCGCTCGGACGAGGGCAGGCGCAGCACCGCCTCGGCCCGGACGACTGGGTCCGAATCCTGCCATTCAGGCTTGTTGAGGAATCGGTCGATGAGCCCCTTCAATTAACTCTCCTGAAAGCACGTCCCGCAACTCTCGACTATACCTCAACCGCCAGCCGGCAACCCGAGGCCACGGGAGCCATATGCCGCGGCGCCACGGACTGTCCGCCGGCGGAGCAACGGGGTTACGATGAATCCGATGAGCGGCGAGCCGGTCATACTCTTCGACGGCACTTGCGGTCTCTGTGACCGCTGGGTCTCGTTCGTCATCGCCAGCGACCGACGGCGGCGTTTTCGATTCGCTCCACTGCAGAGCGATGTCGGCCGGTCGCTGCTTCGCGCTCACGATCTCCCCATCGACACCCTCGACTCGTTCGCGCTCGTGTCGAGCGGCCAGGCCTTCCAGCGGTCCACGGCCGCGTTGCAGGTCCTCCGCCGGCTCGGCCTTCCCTGGAGCCTGCTTTGGGTCGGCGTGATCGTACCCCGCTTCGTCCGGGATCGCCTGTACGACTACGTTGCGGCGCACCGATACCGGTGGTTCGGCCAGGCCGAAGCCTGCACGCTCTCCGCTCCCGAGGAGCGGGATCGATTTCTGCACCTGTAGACATCGCCGGGCTCCTTCGATCTGTGGGCTCCGCTGAGTCTGATACGTCTGCACCGGTGAGTCCTGGTCGCTGAAGAACCCCCTGGTTGAATCCGTGCGCCGCCTCGACCTACCATCCTTCAGCTCGTGGCGCTGTCAGCCTCGAGCGACGCAGCTGGTTTCACGCCTGCAGCCCGACATCCTCTCGCCGCTTGCTCGCCCGCCTCAGAGCCCTGCCTGGAGGCGGCGGGCGTGACGTCCCATCGCCTGGCCGCCGCGCTCCTTCGCCCAGTCGACATCGCGAGTGTCGTCTTCTTCCGCGTGGCGTTCGGGCTCGTGATGCTCTGGGAGGTAAAGCGTTACCTCGATCACGATTGGATCGCGCGCTACTGGCTCGAGCCCTGCTACCACTTCACCTACCCGTTCTTCGAGTGGGTTCGTCCGTGGTCGGGCGACGGGATGTACGTCCATTTCTACGCGCTCGGCGCCCTCGCACTCTTCATCATGTTGGGCTTTCTCTACCGACTGAGCGCCGCGCTCTTCTTCCTGGGGTTTACCTACGTCTTCCTGCTCGAGCAGGCGCGGTACCTGAATCACTTCTACTTCGTCATTCTGATCAGCTTCCTGATGATCTTCGTGCCGGCCCACCGCGCTGTTTCGGTGGACGCGCTGATCCGCCCCCGGCTGAGGGCCGATCGGATCCCGGCCTGGGGCCCGGTGCTGCTGGCCGGACAGATGGGCATCTGTCTACTTCTTCGGTGGCGTCGCGAAGATCAACGGCGACTGGCTTGGCGGAGAGCCGCTCCGCACCTGGCTGGCCAGGCGGGCCAGCTTCCCGCTGATCGGCCCGCTGTTCACCGACGAGTGGGTCGTCTACCTCTTCGCCTACGGGGGGCTGCTGCTGGATCTGTTGGCTGTCCCAGCGCTTCTCTGGCGTCGGACGCGTCCGCTCATGTTCGCGCTCGTCACGTCGTTCCACCTCATGAACGATCGTTTGTTCTCGATCGGGATCTTCCCCTGGCTGGCCCTCGCCGCCACGACGCTGTTCTTCCCGCCTGACTGGCCGCGCCGCCTGGTCCGCGATCTTCAGGCGGCACCGGATGCGAGGGCGCGGTTCGCCTGGTCGGGGGGCGTGGCGCTGGGCTTGGCAGTCGCCTGGCTCCGGAAAGAGCTGGAGCTCGTGCCCGTAGGGCTGGCAACCACGGCCGCGGCGCTCCGAGGGAAGGAAGGGCCAGGCGAGCGCTCGAGCCCTCGACGCCACTCACCCGACCTCGCCCGCCGCGACCTCGACCGAGATGGAGCGACGCTCGAGCGAGGTGCGCCCACTGGACACGGGCTGACGTGCGCGCTGGTCGTCGTCTGGTTCACGCTGCAGGTCGTCATCCCTCTGCGCCACTTCGTCATTCCGGGCGCCGTGAGCTGGACGGAGGAGGGTCACAACTTCTCCTGGCACATGAAGCTGCGCAGCAAGAGAGGCACGGCGAGGTTCCGCGTGACGGATCCCAAGAGCGGGCGAAACTGGACGATCGATCCGAGGGAGCTGCTGGAACGGTGGCAGTACAGGAAGATGGCCACGCGACCCCACATGATCCACCAGTTCGCCCGGCATCTGGCGCAGAACCTGGAGGCGCGCGGCCACCCGGGTGTGAGCGTCCGGACGAACGTCGAGGTCAGTCTGAACGGTCGGGAGCGTCAGCGCTTGATCGACCCCAAGGTCGACCTGGCCGCCGAGCCGCATCGCCTAGGTGCTGCACCGTGGATCGAGCCGCTGAAGGATTGACGACTCTTCGGTGGGCACGCCGGGCTCGCTCGGGCGAGAGGCCGGCGCGGCGCGGCGCGCCAAGGTGCAGATCGATTGTCAGGGGACGAGCACGAGCTTGCCGATGTGCCCGCCCTCTTCCAGCTGGCGATGCGCCTCCGCCGCCTGCGCCAGGGGCAGGGTCGCGTGAATGACAGGGACCATGGCTCCCGATTCGAAGAGAGGCCAGACCTCGGTCTCGACGGCACGTGCGATCCGACCCTTCTCCTCGATGGATCGGGGCCGTAGCGTCGAGCCCGTGATGGTGAGCCAGCGCTGGAGCACCGGCCGAAAGTCGACCTCGGCCGTCGCGCCCCCGAGGAACGCGATGAGGACGAGTCTCCCGTCTCGAGCCAGCGAGTCGAGATTTCGGCTCATGTAGCGCCCACCGACCATGTCGAGAATGACGTCCACGCCTCGTCCGTCGGTGAGCTCCTTCACGATCGGAACGAAATCCTCCTCGCGGTAGTTGACCGCCCGCACGGCGCCGAGACGCTCACATGCAGCGCACTTCTCGGCGGTGCCGGCCGTGGCAAACACACGGCCCCCCCGGGCCCGGGCGAGCTGGATGGCGGTGGTGCCGATGCCGCTCGTCCCCCCGTGGACCAGCAGGGTTTCTTCCCGAGCGAGCCGCCCGCGCTCGAACACGTTGGTCCAGACGGTGAAGACGGCCTCGGGAAGAGCGGCGGCCTGGAGCGCCGCCATGCCCCGGGGGAGGGGCAGCACCTGAGGGGCCGGTGCCAGGCAGTACTCGGCGTAGCCGCCGCCGGCCAACAGCGCGCAGGCCTCGTCGCCCACGCTCCAGCGGCTCACGCCGTCCCCCACAGCCACCACGGTCCCCGCCGCCTCGAGGCCGGGGATGTCGCTTGCCCCGGGCGGTGGCGGATACCGGCCCTCGCGCTGGAGAAGATCAGGGCGGTTGACGCCCGCGGCCGCCACGCGCAGCAGGATCTCGCCCGGGCCCGGTGGGTCCACGGGCCTGCGGATCGGCCGCAGGACGTCGGGGGGGCCGGGACGGGCGATCTCGATCGCGAGGCCGTCCGCCGGAAGTCCGCTCACGGCTCCGAGGGAGGCCCGTCTAGGGCCTCGAGGGTGGCCGTCGAAGCCGGGCGCTCGAGCTGCAGCCTCGCGGCAACCTCTTCGGCCTGCCGCATCGCCCGGAGGATGTTGCCGTTTGCAAGCCCGGCGAGGTCGGCGTCGCTCCATCCCCGTCGAATCAGCTCGGCGAAGAGCTTCGGGTACGTGGAGACGTCGTCGAGCCCCTCCGGCCACGAGTCGTTGCCGTCGAAGTCGCCGCCGAGGCCGACGTGGTCGACGCCTGCGACCCGGCGCACGTGCTCCACGTGATCGGCCACCTCCCCGAGGGTGACCCGGATCGGTGGAAGCGCCCGCTTGAGCTCCTCTAGGACCCGTTTCCGTTCGGCGGAATCCTCGACTCTCGCGATCCGTCTCTTGTACTCCCTCCGCATCGGGTCGTAGACCGCCGCCCACTCCGGCGAGATGAACGAGGCGACGAACGTGATCATGACGACGCCGCCGTTGTCGGGCAGGAGGCGGAGGATGGCATCGGGAACGTTGCGCGGGTGGTCGCACACGGCCCGCGCGGAGGAGTGAGAGAAGATGATCGGCGCCTCGGAGACTCGCAAGGCGTCCTCCATCGTCTCGGGCGAGACGTGGGAGAGGTCCACGAGCATGCCCAGCCTGTTCATCTCGCGCACAACCTCCTCGCCGAAGAGGGTGAGGCCCCCGTGGCGGCGATCCCCGCTGGAGGAGTCGGCCCAGTTGAGCGTGGCGCTGTGCGTCAGCGTCATGTAGCGCACGCCGAGGGCGTGGTAGGCGCGCAGCGCCCCGAGGGAGTCCTCGATGACGTGGCCGCCCTCGGCGCCGAGCAGCGACGCGATCCGGCCCTCCTTCATGATGCGTTCGACGTCGGCCGCGGTCGTCGCCAGGGCCAGGTCCTCCGGGTAGCGATCGATCAGCCGTCGGGCCAGGTCGATCTGCTCGAGCTGCCGGCGTGCGGCTCCGCCTCCGAGGTCGGCTGGCACGTAGACCGACCAGAACTGTCCGCCCACACCGCCGGCCCGGAGGCGCTCGAGGTCGGTGTCGCCGCTCGTCGGCTGCCCCAGGTCGTAGGCCTCGAGGTCCCCGATCGCCCCGGTCTTCCCGCGGATCGTCCACGGGAGGTCGTTGTGTCCATCGAGCACCGGGTGCCGGCTCAAGAGCCGTCGGGCCCGCTCCAGATCGGGATCCTGGCCATGGGCGGAACAGCTTTGAAAAAGAAAAGCAAAAATTCCAAGGAACGTAAAAGCGCCGAGCAACGTCCTATTCACTTGAGGGGAACCTCCCGGATGGGGCGCCGTGTGCATCGAGCGTCCAAACTCGTGGATGATTGTCGGCCCCGGCCCGGAACGGGGTGCACAGCATGGCGGAATCGAGCTCGCAGGCCCGGGAGGGTGGCGTGGTTCACGCCGTCCGCTTTGGCGCCTTCGAAATGGACGTCAAGAGCGGCGAGCTGCGCCGTAACGGAGCCCTCGTTCGCCTCCAGCCCCAGCCCTTCAAAGTCCTGGCCCTGCTCGTCGACCAGCCCGGGCGTGTCGTCACTCGCGAAGAGATCCAGTCCGCGGTCTCGCCCGCCGGGACCTTCGTCGATTTCGAGCAATCGCTGAACTTCTGCATTCGCCAGATCCGTTCCGCCCTCGGCGACAGTGCCCTGCACCCTCGCTACGTCGAGACCCTGCCCCGCCGGGGCTATCGTTGGGTGGGCGGCTCTGTGGAGAGGGCGGTGCCGCCCGCAACGGTACACGACTGGCCGCGACCCGTCGCGGAAGGCCAGTCCACCGACGGCAGCGCTGCCGGTGTGGGAGACCCGATGCTCGCGCCAGGCGCTGCCGTCGAGCCGCGCTGGAGCACGGTGGCGCTGGTGCTCGCCGCCGCCGTGGTTTTCCTCAGCGCTCTTGCCTTTGCCTATCGTCTCGGTGGTCTCCCGCAGAGCGAGGCCCCGCCCCCAGCTTCCAGAGGATCACCTTCCATCGGGGTGCCATCACCCCGGCTCGGTTCGGCCCGGAGCATCAGGTCGTCTACGTCGCGTCGTGGGAAGGTCGCCCCCGGGACATGCAGCTCATGAACAGTGGCGCCCGTGAGAGCCGGTCGCTCGGCATCGTCAATTCCCGCATCGTGGCGGCCTCCGATTCGGAGGTGGCTTTTCTCCGGCGCCGGGTCCTGGCTCGGGCACCGCTGGCCGGCGGGCCGCCGCGGGAGGTCTCGCAGGGCATCCGAGCAGCCGACTGGACGGCCGACGCATCAGAGTTCGCGGTGGTGCGCATCGAGGAAAACCGTTTCCGACTCGAGTACCCGATCGGTCGCTCCCTCGGCGAGACGAACGACGTGAGTCGCCTCCGCCTCTCCCCGGATGGAGAGCTGCTGGCGCTGCAAGAGCACATGATGTTCGGCGACGATCGCGGGCAGGTCGTCATCATGAATCGCGACGGCGAGCGCCTGGCGGTCTCGGGCCCCTGGGGCAGCCTCGACGGGCTGGCATGGTCGCCGGGCGGCGACGAGGTCTGGTTCACCGCTGCCCGCGTCGGAGTGAAGAGCGAGCTCCATGCCCTCACGCGAGACGGGCGGGTCCGACACATCCACGCGGCGATGGGCCGGCTCGTGCTGCACGACATTGCTCCCGACGGCCGGGTTCTCCTGGAGCGCACCGGGACCGGAGGCGAGACGTTCCTGGGGCGCACCGCTCAGGAGAAGCTGCACGAGCTCACATGGCTCGACGTCTCCGGCGCCGAGGGGCTGTCGGCCGACGGGAGCCAGGTTCTCCTCGTCGAGAGCGGTGACGGAGGCGGGCCGGACTACACGTCCTACCTGCGGTCCACCGACGGCTCTCTGCCCATGAGGCTGGGCCCCGGGCGGGGGACCAGCCTCTCCATCGACGGGAAGTGGGCCCTCATGATTCCGGTGACAACGCCCGACCACGTTCAGATCGTGCCCACCGGCGCCGGAGAGTCCCGCCAGTGCCGGATCCCCGGAGCCGCGACACACGAGATGGCCGGGTGGCTTCCGGATCGCAAGACGATCTACGTCTCCACCCGCGACTCGTCCGGCCGATGGGCCTCCTGGCTCGTCGATGCAGCGAGCGGGGAGTCGCGACCGCTGCCGCTACCCGATGGCGTCGTCCTCTACTCCAACACGTTCTCACCCGACGGGACCCGCTTCGTGACTCGGTGCCCCCACGGCGAGGCCCACTGCGTGTACTCCACAACCGGCGGCGATCCCGTCCCGCTCGCCGGGGCCGAGCCCGAGTGGCGAGCCGTGGCCTGGGACGAGCACGACCGGGTCTATTTCCGAGACCGGATACTCCAGATGCCCGAGGCCCTCTGGCGTGTGGACATGGCGACGGGCCGAAGCGAATACGTCGCCGATCTGGCTCCCCCCGACCGCTCCGGTGTGCTTGGCCTCACAAAAGTGACGGTGGCCCACTCGGGCGAGGCCTGGGCCTTCTCACTGATCCGGCGTTTGTCTGACTTGTACGTGGTGACGGATCTGCGCTGAGCCGAGCCGTCCAGTTTCCCCGATAGGCCTCCCGCCGTAGCCTCAGGCGTCGTCCCAACCCAGTCGTTCTCAGTGACTTCGCCCCTCATCCGGGCCTCCCTCCCTTCTCCCGCCAACTCACGCAACGCTGCGCACCATCCGAGCGTCTCCCTGAGTGACACGTCACGAGTTGTGTCGAGCGTTCCGCCCTGGGATGAGGTGGATCGCGGGGCGGGCGAGAGGAGGGCCTGTGGCGCCACGAGGGACTGCCGAGATCCTGGCGTTGGCCATCGCCCTTGTCCCGAACACGGCGGGGGCGGGCGACCCCGAGCCGCATCGCGGAAAGACAGCATGGCCCTCGCGGCTGGTCCCGGCACCCTCCGGCACCCCCGCGGTGCTCCTGGCCTGGCTGGACGTCGGCAGCGCGGCGGTGGGCCTGGGCGGGGTTGCGCGATCCGAGGTTCGATCGATCCTGGAAAAGGTCGGTCTCGACGTTATCTGGCGTCAAGACAGCGGTGGCGAAGCCGCCCGCCCGGGGGAGATCCGCATCATCCTGGTCAATCGTCTCCTGGTGCGCCGGGACTCCGGACGTCCCGTGCTGGGCGCGGCACCGACTGAGGTTCGAGGCCACCCCCTCGTCTGGATCCACGTGGGCAGCGTCCGCGCCGCGCTCGGGTTGCCGCAGAGCTCGTCGACGAACGACCTCCTGGTGCTCGCGCGCCGCAATCTCGGCGTCGCGCTCGGATGGGTCATCGCCCACGAGATCATTCACGCGCTCGTCCCATCGCTCCGCCACGGCGGTATCCTCATGGCAGAGAGCCTGAAGCGCGAGCACCTGACCGCGTCCAGGCTGTCTGTCGACCCCGCTGTCGCCCTGCTCGTGCGCGCCGCTTTCGAGCACACGCTGACGCCGCCCTCCACCCAGCCCGGTGTGCTGAGCGCGGAAGGGCCATCGTCGAGTTCGGCGCCGACCCTCAGTGCTGCACGGGACGGTCGGTCGCGCCGGGAGGAGGCACGAGACCTCGTTCGCTGAGCAGGGCGAGGAGGTCCTCTGCTGCGGCGCGGTGCTCCGTCGGCCCCCAGTGTCCGCGCCTCTTGAGCCGCTGGCCGGCCCGGACTCGGAGAGAAAACGCCGGGCGCAGGTTGACGCAGGCCAGCCCCGAGGCACGGCACGTCGCCTCGAAGAAGCGTTCGCTCGGCGAAGGATCCGATGCTCCGATCTCATCGAGGATGGGCAGGTAGGCGAACACGGGTCGGGCCCCGACGTCGTCTGCCCCGTCGCGAAGGGCCTCGAGCAGGGCCACCCCGAGGGCGTCGCGGGCCCGCGCTTCGAGGCCCGTGCGGTCCCACACCCGGGCGCGCAGCATGGAGATGAGATCGAGGAACTTGGAGCGCCACCTTTCGCTTGCCAGGAGCTCCTCCGGAGTCGGGACCGGGACATTGGCGAGCTCGAGCAATCCCTCCTCGAGGACGAACTTCGGCTTGGCGTAGTCGAAGAACGCCGTCCGGTTGCGCTCGAGGTCGATGTGCACGAAACCTACGAGCACCATGTCCGGGCGCAGCCGAGGGCCTTCCTCGCGTAGCGTGAGGAGCATCTGGTCGTGCCCGTAGGCGTGGACCCCGAGGTTCACCGTCTCGACGCCCGGATGTAGGATTGCGAGCTGTCGGACCCACGTCTCGTCGTCGCCCACGTCTTCGCCGAATGTGAACGAGTCGCCGAGGGCCGCGATTCGCACTCGTCCGGATGAATCCTGATCGCCCACACTGTCGCGCCCCCGGTAGCCGCGGTCGGTGGAGCTCAACCGCTTGCCGTCGAACGCCGGGACGTCGCGCAACCCGGGTCGCAGCGCCCAGCCTCGAACGGGATGGTAGACGTCGAAGGGTTGGACCAGGGGACGGCGATCCTGCCGCCGCGCCCAGCGAAGCCGCGACGAGGCTTCGTCCACACCTGCCACCAGGCGAAACATCTCCTTGCGCGAGAGCACGGCTCGCGCACTCATCTCGAAGAAGACCAGGACGGCCGCAAGGTACACGAGCAGCGCAGCCCATCGCCGGACGCGCCTCATGAGCTCGTCTTCGGTGGACGCGTGCGAGAAGGGGTGTCGGCGCCCGAGCCTACTTCCACCACGGGAGCTTGAAAGCCGGCTCTGGGGGAGGCGAGGGTCGCGGGGCGGGGGGAGGGCCGGTGTCGACGAACCCGAGCACCGGGACGATCGGGTCGGATGGGGGCCCGAAGGCGAGCCAGCCGATCCCCGCCAGCGCCACCAGAGCGGCTCCGACCAGGAGAGCCTTGACGTCGCCCGGGAGCGGCTCGCTGGGCGTCCGGGGGCTGCGCGCCGTCGGTCGCGCGGGTCGCGCCGCTGGCTGCACAGCTCGAGCCTGGGCTGCGGCCAGCTCCTCGGCCCGCTCCCGTGACATCCCGCAATGACACGATCCGACCCGAAGCGGCACCCGGCGACCACACGCCGGGCAGACCCATGTATGCGTTCCCGCTGCCACCATCTTCAATACTACAACCCCCGGGAGTGGGGTGTACGATGCCCGTTCCATGTCCCAGCGACTGCCGCCCCTGCGCCGGGGACTCGACGTGATGCCCTCGCCGGTCAGGGACCGACCCGGGGTCCTGCTCCGAGACCCCTTCCGGTATGCCTTCGATGGTGCGGGACCTCCGCTTTCTACACGTTTCTGAGGGCGACGGGCTCTCCTCGCGGGACGCTGCTACGCTATGAGGAGTGGAACATCGACCCCGAGAGCGTCGTCAGCTTCGGCGCCCTCGCGTTCGGCGAGCCCCCGCCCCGGCGGGATGGAGAGGAAGGCCCATGAGGCAGACACGAGTAGCGGCGATCGCGTTGGTGGCGGGGCTGGTGCCCGGCGTCGCCGCGGCCGACGAAGCGGTGGCCATCGTCGACGGAATGCCGATCAGCTCCGAGGCCCTCGAGGCCACGATCCAGGGACAGATGCTGGACCTGCGCCAACGAGAAGACCAGCTTCGGCGGAAGGGGCTCGAAGAGCTCATCGCACAGGCGCTCCTCGATCGGGAGGCGGCAGCACGGCGCGTGAGCGTGGCGGAGCTCACACGCACGGAGGTCACCAACAAAGCTCGCGTCAGTCCGGCCGAGGCGAAAGAGTTCTACGAAGCCAACCGCGCCCGCTTCGGTGGCGTGGGCGAAGCGGAGGCCATCCGGCAGATCGTGACCGGCCTCGGGCGGCAGCGCCAGGGCGAGCGCCGGGCGGCCTTCGCGCTGGAGCTGCGGGGGAAGTATCCGGTGGAGGTGCGGCTCGAGCCGTTTCGCCTCGAGGTCGGGACGGGCGACGGCCCGGTGCGCGGGAGCGCCGACGCCCCCGTGACCATCGTCGAGTTCTCCGACTTCCAGTGCCCCTACTGCGTCCGAGCCCGTCCGGCGCTCAAGCGTGTCCGCGAAGTCTACGGAGACGAGGTGCGGTTCGCCTTTCGTCATTTTCCCCTCGCGTTCCACCAACAGGCCCAGAAAGCCGGGGAAGCCGCGTCCTGCGCGGGAGATCAAGATCGTTTCTGGGAGATGCACGATCGGCTGTGGGCCAACTCGAGCAAGCTCCGACCCGCGGACCTGAAGGAGCACGCCACCACGCTCGGTCTCGACACCGAGGCCTTCACCCGATGTCTCGACTTGGGTCGCTACGCCTCGCTCGTGGAGGAGGACGCCCGGGAAGGTGCGCGCCTCGGTGTCTCCGGGACGCCCGCGTTCTTCATCAACGGCCGGCCGCTCGTGGGGGCCCAACCCTTCGAGGCGTTTGCCAAGGTGATCGACGACGAGCTGGAGCGCGCGCGCCGGGCCGCCGTGGACGGTGCCGTCGGCCGGTGAGCGGCGACGAAGATCGGCGGCCCGACTGGCTCCGCTGGGCCCAGAGAGTCCAGGCGATCGCCCAGACCGGGCTCACGTACTCCGAGGATCCCTACGATCGGGAGCGATACGAGCAGCTTCGGGAAATCGCCGTCGAGATGACCGCCGCCGGCCTGGATGAAGACACCGACGCGGTGCGGCCCGTCTTGACCTCCGGAAGGGGCTATCCCACGCCCAAGGTGGACGTGCGTGCGGTGGTCTTCCGCGGCGACGAGCTGCTCCTCGTGCGCGAGCGTCGATCCCGGGGCTGGACGTTTCCCGGGGGCTGGGCCGACGTGGGAGACACGCCCAGCGCCGCGGCCGAGCGGGAGACTCTCGAGGAGAGCGGCTACCGCGTGCGAGCGGAGAAGGCGCTGGCGATCCTGGACAAGACACGCCACGAACACCCGCCCTCGCTGGACTACACGTACAAGATCCTGATCGGGTGCCACCTCGAGAGTGGCGAGCCGCGGACCAGTCACGAGATCGACGACGTGGGCTTCTTCAACGAAGACGCGATTCGCGAGCTCGAGCTCGATCCCGACCGCACGACCTCCGGACAGATCGCCATCGCCTTCGCGCACCACCGGGATCCGGCTCTCCCGACCGAGCTGGACTGACGCGCGTTGTCGTCACGTCTGCAGGGAGAACGGCGTGAAGTTCGTGTCGCTGTCGAAGCAGTCTTCGTTCTCGGCGCGTTTCAGAAAGTTCACGATGCGGTAGGTGAGCGGCGTCATCAGCGTCTCCCAGAGCACCTTGAGCATGTAGTTGCTCAGCATCACGCGCCAGACCAGCTCGGTCTCCCACACGCCGAGGAAGGCGATAGGGTAAAAGATCGCAGAGTCGACCGCCTCGCCGAAGATGGTAGAGCCGATCGTCCGGGCCCAGAGCTGTCGACCCTTCGTGAAGAGCTTCATCTTTGCGAGCACGTACGAGTTGCAGAATTCTCCCAAGAAGTAGGCGATGAGCGAGGCGAGGACGATCCGGGGGGTGGCGCCGAAGACCGTCTCGTAGGCCTCCTGGTGGGGCCAGCCCTTTGCGGGGGGGAAGGCCAGGATCGCCCAGCTCATGAACGAAGCGAAGGCGAGGGCGGCGAAACCGGCCCAGACGACCTTTCGGGCACGGGCGTAGCCATAGACCTCCGTCAGGATGTCCCCGAACACGTAGCTGATCGGGAAGAAGAGAACACCGGCTCCGAAAGTGAACCGGCCGATCTGGGCCACCTTGGCGGCCCCGATCACGTTCGCGCACAGAAGCACGGTGACGAAGGCCGCCATCACCAGGTCGTAGTACCGGTACGGGCGCTTCGTGGCCTGGTGATCCGGGACGGAACCGGGCGCTGCGGGGGGGCTCACGTGTCGTTTTGGGGAGTGGAGGAGGGCGTTGGTGGGCGCTGCAGGGTTCGAACCTGCGACTTCCACCGTGTGAAGGTGGCACTCTACCGCTGAGTTAAGCGCCCGTTGCTCGAGCCTCAGAGGGTAAACCGCCTCCTGGGCACGGTCAAGGGCGACGAAGGGGAAGGCTCGTGAGAGGCGCCGCTGCGATTCCCTCGGGGTCCGAGATCGGCCGCCACTCGACGGTGTGTGCCTGGCAGCGGACCCGGGGTTCGGTGCCCGCGATGAAGGTCTCGCGGCGGGTCTTCGAGCACAGAGGGGTCGCCAGGAGGCCCGTCTCCGCATCGATCTCGACGAAGATCACGTTCTCCCCGGGCGGCGTGAATGGCACGTTCTCGGTCCCGTTCAGAGCCCCCTTCATGAAATTCACCCAGATCGGCAGGGCGGCCCGGGTGCCGGAGAGCCCCACGGGGGTGTTGTCGTCGAAGCCGACCCAGACGATGCACAGGAGGTCGGGGGTGTAGCCGGCGAACCAGGCGTCGCGGTAGTCGTTCGTGGTGCCCGTCTTGCCGGCGGCGTCCAGGGTGAAGCCGCGAGCCCTCGACGACGCCGCCGTGCCCTCGGTCATGACGCTCTGCAGCATGCTCGTCAGGAGAAACGCCGACTCTTCCCGGATGACGCGCTCGGGGACCGGGGCGTAGTGCTGCTCGAGGACCCGGCCGCCCTCGTCGTTCACCCGGAGCACCGTCACCGGCTCGATCCTGTATCCGCCGCTGGCCAGCACGTTGTACGCGGTGGCCATCTCGAAAGGGGTCGTTTCGAACGAGCCGAGGGCGATGGCGGGGAACGGCTGGATCGGAGCCCCGCTGCCCAGCTTCTCCGACCACAGGTGGGCGATACGCTCGTAGCCGACCATCTCCGCCACCTTGACCGTGGCCACGTTCAGGCTCTTGGCTAGGGCACGGCGAAGAGTGACGAATCCGAAGTACGTGTTCTCGTAGTTCTGGGGAGTGTACTCCCTGTCCTCGTAGAAGAATACGGCGGGAGCATCCTCGACGATCGTCGCCGGTGTGATGGGTGGCAGGCTCGGATCCTCGAACGTGGCTTCGAAGGCGGCGAGGTAGACGAACGGCTTGAAGGTGCTTCCGGGCTGGCGGCGGGCCTCCGTCACCCGGTTGTACTGGCTCGCTCCGTACGAGCGGCCTCCCACGAGGGCCACCACCTTGCCGCTCAGGGGCTCGATCGCGATGAGCGATCCCTGCACCATCTTCTCCGTGCGCTTCTTGATCATCTCCTGGACGTCGTCGAGGCCCTGCTCGAGCGCCCGCTGGGCGAGGGCCTGCAGATGGAGGTCGAGCGTCGTGTAGATAGAGAGGTTCTGCGTCGTGAGGTCGTTCGGATCGTAGCGCTGTGCCAGCTGGCGGCGGACCAGGTCCACGAAGTACGGGGCGTCGGTGAGGTCGACGCTCGTCGACTCCACCAGGAGCGGGGTGGCCAGAGTCTGCTCCATCGTCTCGACGTCGATGAAGCCGGCGTCGTTCATGGCACGGATGACGGCGTTTCGTCGAGCGGTCGCGCGCTCGGGGTGGCGGAAGGGGTTGTAGCGGTTCGGCAGCTGGATCATCCCGGCCAGGACAGCCGACTCCGGCAGGGTGAGGTTGCCGACGTCCTTGCGGAAGTAGCGGCTCGCCGCCTGGCCCACTCCGTTCAGGCTGAACGAGCCTCCCTGGCCGAGGTAGACCTCGTTCAGGTACAGCTCGAGGATCTCCTCCTTCGAGGCCCGCCGCTCCAGCACGAACGCGAGGAACGCTTCCTGCATCTTGCGCTCGAGGGTCCGCTCCGGGGTCAGGAAGAAGTTCTTGCAGAGCTGCTGGGTGATCGTGCTGGCGCCGTGGGGGATCTCGCTGTCGGTCCTCAGGTTTCGCACGATCGCGCCCACCACGGCGAATGGGTCCAGCCCGGGGTGGCTGAAGAAGCGCCGGTCCTCGATGGCGAGGACGGCCTGAACGAGATGCTCGGGCAGGTCCTCGTAGCGGATCCGACGTCTCTTCTCCCGGCTCTCGTCGAAGAGATACGTGATGAGCTCGGGTTCGAGGGTCTGGGAGGTGTACGTCCGCGCCTCTCGATCCCGGATCTCCTTCACCACTCCCTCGTCGAAGACGACGAGGAGCGGCTCGTCGACGCCGCCCGGCACGACCCTGGGCCAGAGGCGCAGGCCCTCGTCGACGGTCGCGAACTCCCCGGGCGCCGCGGGCTCGTTCGTCCGTTGGGTGTAGCGCAGCCCGTTCAGGATGTCGGCGAGCCAGCCCGCGTCCATCACGAGCCCGGGCCGAAGCACCAGGGGGCGGCCGTAGACCCGGGAGGGAATCTGCCAGCGCTCGCCCTGCAGGCGCTGCTCCACTAGGACGCTGAACCGGACGTAGTGGTAGATGAGGACCGAGGCGCCGATGACGATCGGAAGGAAGATGAGGGTGAGCAGCGCCACCACCACGCGGAAGCGCTGCGGCGAGTACACCCTTCTTGCTGTGTCGCGCATGTCCGGAACCCATCGAGTATACCCGGCATTGCCGCGGGATTTCGGGCGCGCCATGGCGCGGCGCTGCAGCAGTCTGGTGAATAATGCGGGCCAGGCTCGCGCGAGGAGCCGGATCAAACGATACGGAACGACCGGGCGGGAAGGACGGCTGCGTGATTCAGTACCACAGCGGAAACGATCTTGACATCGACGCGATGATCGACCTCTACGGAGATTCGACGCTGGGAGAGCGGCGCCCGGTCTCCGATCGTGAGCGCATGGCCGGGATGCTGCGTCACGCCAACCTGGTGATCACCGCGTGGGACGACGACGTGCTCGTGGGGATCTCCCGCTCGGTGAGCGACTTTCACTACGCGACGTACCTTTCCGACATCGCGGTGCGACTCTCCTACCATCGCAGCGGTGTTGGTCGGGCGCTGATCCAGAGAACGCGCGCGGCGGCGCCCGAAGCGACGCTCATCCTGCTCTCGGCGCCGGCGGCGGAGGGGCACTACCCCCGGATCGGATTCAAGCAGCATCACAGCGCCTGGGTCCTCAAGGCGGGGGAGCCCCTCCTCTAGCCTCCGGTCAGAGGATCTCCCGCACGGCGTGGACCGCACTTCGATCCGGACAGAAGGCCAGCTCGAAAGCCGGGACGGCGGACGTCACCGCCGCGCAGGTGTCGAGGGCGCGGGCCATGGCCCGGGAATCCCAGGGTGGCGGAAAGCCGCGGGCGAGGAGCCGGGCCGCGGCCTGGGCGCGCCCGAGGGGGCGCACACGGGTCCGGCGCCCGTGTCGCAGGAAGAAGATCGCGCCAACGGGCGACGACTCCGGCAAGGCGAAACCCCCGTCACCGTGCCACGGCGTGCCCCAGGCCCGCACCCCTCGCGCCGATGGCCTGAGGACCACGCGATCGTCCGAGAGAATGCGGGCTCCGCGGGTGTGGCGGCGCCACAGGTGGGCGGTGGTCGACTTGCCGGCTCCCGATTGGCCGCAGAGAACCGCGGCGCGGCCGCGCCAGGCGACGGCGCAGGCGTGGACCTCGATTGCTCCTTCACGAACGAGACGGTGCTGAAAGAGCAGCTCGTCCAGCGGGTAGTCGAGGGACCAGGCCGGTCCCCCCTCGAAGCGCGGGAAGTGCAGGCGGCCTTTCCTCAGGCCCTCGTCGACGACCACCGCCTTGTAGACCGGAGGACGAAGCCTCGGGACGCGGAAGTCGTAGAGGAGCTGGCCGCCATGACGGTGCACTCGCCAGACGCCGCCGGAGTCGAAGAGCAGCTCGCCTTCGGGGGGAGGTGGAGCCTCTTCCGAAAGCGAGAGGCGGATGTCGGCGCCCCGCCGCACGAGAAAGGGCTCGAGGTCCGGTGGGGGATCGAGTGCCGGGGTGGGACGGCGGGACTCGACGGCGAGAACCAGGCCGCCAACGCTCAGGCGCAGAGTGCGGCGGGGCACGCCGGTCAGGAACGGGCCGGAGCGCGTCGCCGCTCCAGCTTCACCAGACGCTCCTCCGGTTCGGGCGAGGCGTGACCGCACGAGCCGCAGCCCCCGCCCAGCCGTGCCGCCACCTCGTCGTCGGGGCGGGCTGCCAGGTGCCCGTCGCCCAGGCAGCACGTCGCATCCCTTCTGTGACCGCTCCCTTCTCCCATCGCAGCCCAGGCCCGCAGGTGCGTGACCTCGCAGAAACCGGGGATGATGGCTTCGGGGTCGCCCGTCTCCATCTCTGCGGCGCCGGGGCAGCTTCCGCAGAGCGACATCAGGTTGCATGTCCGGCACGTGTCGTTCGATTGCCACGTGCGGGCCCGCAGCCGCGGAAACAGCTCGTGCCAGCCCTTGGCGAAGGTGTCTTCGCTCAGATCATGGAAGTTCTTGCGCGAGAGCTGGCACATCTGGAGGCGACCATAGGGATCCACGGTGAACGAGTTCTGGCCCGCACCGCAGGTGTAGACATGCTCGGTGTCGTGGTGCATCTCGGGCCGGGCGACTCGATCGCAGAACTCCCGGAGGTCCTCCAGCATCCCCGGGCTCCCGAGGTCCAGCTCCAGCGCATGTCCGCCAGGCTGCCCACGAGATGGTCCATCCCCTGGTAGACGAGCCCCTTGCCGGAAAAGGCGTCGTAGGCCCGGTCCAGGATCACCTGGCCTTGGCTGGATGCGTTGTGCATGTGACCTCGAAAGGGGGCCTCAGTGTAGACCTTTTGCGCCCCCCGGGTGGCGGACTTTCCCCGTGGCTGCGGCGATCGCCCCTCAACCGGGTAACTGCAGCCCCAAAAAGAGGATAGGCGGACGTCGAGATCCTACCGCACCACCTCGAGCCGCACCGTCCCCGTGCCCGGCCCGATGAGCCCGATCTCCCTGGCAGTGCCCCGGGAGACGTCGATGAGCCTCCCCTTGTATGCCGGGAAGCGGTCGTTGATGCGCACCACCGTGCTCTTGCCCGTGGAGACCAGCGTCACCTTCACCCGGGTGCCGAACGCCCAGTAGGGGTGTGCGGCCGTCAGGGCGTCCTGGTCGAACCTCTCGCCGCTGGCCGTGGTCTTGCCGTGGTAGCCGGGACCGTACCAGGACGCAATTCCTTCCGCCGTCGTGCCCACCGCCGGGGCCTCGGCTGGTGGGAACTTGTAATTCTTGGGATCGGGATGGCGCGAGCAGGCGCAGAGAAGGGCCAGGGTCACGACGAGCCCCGCCGCCGTCGCGACCCCAAAACGCCCGACACAGGCCTGGTCCCGGGGCGTTTTCGTCACGAGACCGTGTGGACCCGGAGCATGTTGACCGCCGCCGCGGCGGGTGACTGACCGGAGAGCATCAGGATCGTGTCTCCCTTCTCGATGAGTCCCCTGGATCTCAGGCGCTCCTCGCCGCTCGCCAGCAGCTCGTCGGTGCTGTCCGCAAACTCCGCGCGGACGGGGACCACACCCCACCACAAGGCGAGCCGATGGTAGACTCGGTCGTCCCCGGTCACCGCCACGACGGGCACCCGGGGACGGAACCCTGCGGCCAGCCTGGCGGTCAGGCCCGACTCGGTGAAGACGACGATCATCTTGCAATCGAGCTCGTCCGCCACGGAGACAGCCACCCGGGCCAGGCTCCGCGTCACCGCGGTGCCTGGCCCCCGGGGGGCCCGGTCGGGCGCCGTGCCCGGGGCGTTCTTTTCGGTGTAGTCGGCGATCCGGGCCATCGTCATCACCGTCTGCACCGGGAAGCGACCCACCGCGCTCTCCCCCGACAGCATCACCGCGTCTGTCCCGTCCAGAATCGCATTGGCCACGTCCGAGGCCTCGGCACGGGTCGGGCGGGGCTTGTCGATCATGCTCTCGAGCATCTGGGTGGCGGTGATGACCACCCGTCCGGCGATGTTGGCGGCTGCGATGATCCTCTTCTGAACGGTCGGGACCTCCTCGGTGCCGAGCTCCACGCCCAGGTCCCCGCGGGCCACCATCACGCCATCCGTGACCTCCAGGATCGCCGCGAGGTTCTCCACGGCCTCGGGCTTCTCGATCTTGGCGATGACCGGCGCCTCGTGACCCAGCGAGCAGATGAGAGCCTTGATCTCCTCGATGTCGGCCGCCTGGCGGACGAAAGACAGCGCGACGTAGTCGACACCGTGCTCGAGCCCGAACTCGAGATCGCGCCGGTCCTTCCCCGTCAAGGCGGGCACGGACAGCTTGATGCCTGGCAAGTTCATGCCCTTGTTGGAGCGGAGCGGGCCGCCGTCCACCACGTTGCACTCGACTCGGTGGCGCAGCGCCTCGACCACCCGGAGCGACAGGTTCCCATCGTCGAGGAGGATCCGATCTCCTTCCACCACGTCGAGGGGCAGGGCGTCGTAGGTCGTCGAGATCAGCTCGGGAGTGCCCTCCACCGAGAGGTCCGTGGTGATGGCGATCCGGGCCCCGGCGCGGAGCTCGATCTCACCTCCGGCCACCCGCCCGGTCCGGATCTTCGGGCCAGACAGGTCCTGGAGGAGCGCCAGGGGCTGGCCCAGCCGCGTCTCGATCTCACGGGCGATCTTGATGACTCGCGCGTGCTCCTCGTGGGTTCCGTGGGAGAAATTCAGCCGCAGGACGTTGACCCCGGCCCGGATCATTCGCTCCAGCACGGGTCGCTCCCGGGAGGCCGGTCCGATGGTGGCGACGATCTTGGTTCGGCGCATGAGTCGCGACGAGTATAAGCCAGCACGGCCACGCGATCGTCGGGAGGCGCTTGTTCACACGCATTTGCGGGCATCTGGACCATCGGGGGGTTTGACACCCTGCGAGGCCGGACGCTATATTCCGGCGTCGACTGCCGTCCCTGCTCGCCGGCGTTCACCGATAACACAGGATCGCTTCCGCGCGATCGCCAGACGCTCTGACCATGCCCAGCTACCTCCCGATCGTGATCTTGGGCGCGGTAGCAGTCGGCTTCGGCGTTTTCACCCTGGCCATGTCGAACCTCCTGGGGCGTCCTCGTCCGGACGAGGGGAAGCTGAGCACGTACGAGTGCGGTGTGCCCCCGGTGGGGACAGCCCGGGAGCGGTTCCCGGTCAAGTTCTACCTCGTGTGCATGCTGTTCATTCTCTTCGACGTGGAAACGGCCTTCTTCTATCCGTGGGCCCTCATCCTCGACGAGCTGGGCGTCTACGGCCTGAGCGTCATGGGCGGCTTCTTCTTCGTCCTCGGTGTCGGCTTCGTCTACGAATGGAGAGTCGGAGCCATGGACTGGTAGCGCAATGGAGCTCACCCCCGACAACCTGAAGACCTTCGAGGACACCGTCGCCCGCTACCCGGTGAAGCGCTCCGCCCTCCTGCCGGCGCTCCGGCTGGTTCAGGAGCAGGAGGGCTGGATCAGCCCCGAGGCGATGGAGTACGTCGGGACGCTTCTGGACCTGAGCCCCGCGCAGGTGAAGGACACCGCCAGCTTCTACACGATGTTCCACCTCCAGCCGAAGGGAAAGACCCTCATCGAGGTCTGCACCACGTTGTCGTGTGCCCTCGGCGGCTCGGAGGGCCTCCTCGGGCACGCCTGCCGCAAGCTCGGGATCGAAGCCGGGGGCACCACCGGGGACGGGAAGTTCACGGTCAAGGAGGTCGAATGCCTCGCCGCCTGCGGTGGGGCGCCGGCCGTGCAGGTGAACGGCGAGTGGCTCGAGCACGCCTCGGAATCGGACATCGACCACGTCCTCGCCGGCGAGACGGTTCGGCGCACCTTCGACTGGCCGAAGAGCCCCGGCGAGCACATCCTCTTTCAGAACGTCTGGAAGGAGAACTCCACCTCCATCGACGTGTACAAGGCCTCCGGGGGCTACGCGAAGCTGGGCGAGTGGCTGAAGCTGGAGCCCGGGGACATCATCGAGACGGTCAAGCGCTCGGGCCTTCGCGGTCGCGGAGGGGCCGGGTTCCCCACGGGGATGAAGTGGGGCTTCCTGCCCAAGGACAACCCGAAGCCCCGCTATCTCTGCGTCAACGCCGATGAGAGCGAGCCTGGCACCTACAAGGACCGCGTGATCCTCGAGCGGGACCCGCATCGGCTCATCGAGGCCATCGTCGTCTCGTGCCACGCGATCCGTTCGAAGACGGCCTACATCTACATCCGTGGCGAGTTCCACGAGGGTGCGCGCACCCTCGTGGAACTCGCCACGGCGCGGGCGGCGGGAATCGTCGGCAAGAACGTGCTCGGCACCGGCGTGGACGTGTGGGTCCATCGCGGCGCCGGCTCGTACGAGTGCGGCGAGGAAACGGCCCTCATCGAGTCCCTGGAAGGAAAGCGCGGCCAGCCTCGCATCAAGCCTCCCTTCCCGGCGGTGGTCGGGGTGTACGGCTGTCCGACGATCGTGAACAACGTGGAGACGCTGGCCAACGTGCCTCTCGTCCTCGAGCGGGGGGCGGAGTGGTTTGCCAGCTACGGGACCGAGAAGAACGGGGGACCCAAGCTCTACTCCATCAGCGGCCACGTCGTGCGTCCGGGAAGCTACGAGGCCCCGATGGGGCGGATCACCCTCCGTGACCTGATCTTCGATCAGGGATACGCCCAGGGGCTCAGGAACGGCCGCAAGCTCAAGGCGGTGGTTCCCGGGGGCTCGTCGACCCCGGTCCTCACGCCGGACGAGATCGACATCGCCATGGACTTTGACAGCGTGGCCAAAGCGGGCTCGATGCTCGGCTCGGCGGGGACCATCGTGATGGACGACTCCACCTGCATGGTGTGGATGGCCAAGAACCTCTCGTACTTCTACAAGCACGAGTCCTGCGGCAAGTGCTCCCCCTGCAGGGAGGGGACGGGCTGGATGCTGCGGCTGCTCGAGCGAATCGAGGCGGGCGAGGCGGAGGAGAAGGACCTGGACCTTCTCTGGAAGATCACGGACTCGATCGCGGGAAAGACGGTCTGCCCGTTCGGGGACGCCGCAATCGCTCCTCCCCGGTCGTCGCTCACGAAGTTTCGGGAGGAGTTCGAGTACCACGTTCGCGAGAAGCGTTGCTGGAAGTCGGTGGCGCCCACCTTTGAAGAAGTAAAGGCGAAGGCGAAGGCCAGCGCCGGGGCCAGGACGGGCAAGGCGGTCCCCGCGTGACATCCCTGGCCGAGGAGCTCCTGATCGCCGTCGTCACCATCGTCATCGTGATCAGCGCGCTGCTCGGGGGTTTCTCGCTCATGACGTGGGTCGAACGGCGCACCCTCGCCCTCATGCAGTATCGGCTCGGCCCGAACAGGACCGGCCCCTTCGGCATCCTCCAGCCCGTCGCCGACGGGATCAAGCTCTTCTTCAAGGAAGAGGCGATGCCCGCGGCAGCCGACAAGTGGGCCTTTCTGGCGGCTCCGGTGGTGGCTGTGGCGACGGCGCTCCTGGCGACGGCGGTGATCCCGTACGGCCCGCCCTTCCAGGCCTTCGGCCGGAGGCTTCAGATCCAGATCGCCGACATCGAGGTGGGGCTGCTTTTCATCTTAGCTGTGACGGCCATCGGGGTCTATGGGATCGTGATCGCAGGGTGGGCCGCCAACAACAAGTACTCGCTCCTCGGCGGCCTCAGGTCGTCGGCTCAGATGTTCTCCTACGAGCTCGCGCTGGGGTTCTCCTGGGTGACCCTGATCATGGCCGCCCGGTCGTTCCGCATCAACGACATCGTTGCAGACCAGTCGGGGTGGTTCCTGAACTGGAACGTCTTCCTGCATTTCCCCGCCTTCCTCGTGTACGTCCTCGCAGCCACGGCGGAGGTCGCCCGGACCCCCTTCGATCTCCCCGAGGCCGAAAGCGAGCTCGTGGCGGGCTTCCACACAGAGTACTCGTCGATGCGCTTCGCGCTCATCCAGATGGCCGAGTACATCAACATGATCACCGTGACCGTGCTGCTCGCAAACCTCTTCCTCGGCGGCTGGCACTCGGGCATCCCCGGGATGCCGGAGACCCTGGCCGGGTTCCCCCTGGGCTTCGTGTGGTGGGGCTTGAAGGTCGCTTTCTTCCTCTTCGTCTTCATCTGGCTGCGGGCCACGCTGCCCCGCTTTCGCTACGATCAGCTCATGCACCTGGGGTGGAAGGTGCTGATTCCGCTGGTGGCCGTCTGGGTCATGGTGTTCGCCGCCTGGGTGGCGATCTCGGGTTGATGATGGACGCGATCCTCTTCTACGCCTTCGCCGCCATCGCCGTCGCCTCGGCAGTGGTCGTCATCTCCCAGCGCAACCCGATGTACTCGGCCCTTGCCCTCATCGTGACCCTTTGCTCGGTCGCGGTCATCTTCGGGCTCCTGGGCTCGCCCTTCATCGCCGTCCTGCAGGTGATCGTCTACGCGGGCGCGATCATGGTGCTCTTCCTCTTCGTCCTGATGCTCCTGAACGTGAAACGAGAGGAGGACGGCCCCGGCGAAGGCGCGCGTACCCTGCGTGGCCTGGCGCTGGCCCTGGTGGCGCTCCTGGTCCTCCAGGCGGGGACGGTCCTGCTGCGCTTCGAGCTGGCGCCGGCGCCGAGCTTCGATGCCTCGACCGTCGAGATGGCCCGGATCCTCTTCTCGCCGCAGTTCCTCTACGCCTTCGAGGCCACCTCCATCCTCATCCTCGCTGCCCTCGTGGGAGCAGTGGTGCTGGCGAAGAAGGAGCTCTAGCGTCATGGAGAGTCCCGGCTTCGTCCACCACGCGATCCTGCTGAGCCTCGTTCTCTTCGCCCTCGGTGTCCTTGGCGTCTTCCTCCGGCGCAACGTCATCACCGTGCTCATGTGCATCGAGCTCATGCTGAACGGTGTGAACCTGGCCTTCGTGGCGTTCAGCCGGGCACACGGCACTCTCGACGGCCAGGTCCTGGTGTTCTTCGTCATGGTGGTGGCCGCGTCGGAAGCGGCGGTCGGGCTCGCCATCGTCATCGCGCTCGATCGGCACAAGGACACGCTGGACCTGGACGCGTTCAACCTCTTGAAGGGATAGCGTGCTCGAGCTGACCAAACTCGACACCGTTCTGCCCATCGCTGTACTTCTCTTGCCGCTTCTCGGCTTCGTCGTCCTGGCCCTCTTCGGGGACTGGATCAAGAGGGACAAGGAAGAGAGCGGCGCCGGGTGGCTCGCCTGCGCCACCGTGCTCATCGCGTTCGGCCTTTCGGCCTGGACGACGGCGCGGCTCTACGGCCTGGTGGCAGGCCCGACGGGCCTGAGGTTCTCCCAGCCCTATCTGGGGTTCGAGTGGATGGAGGCCGGGGGCTTCCGCGTGCCGTTCAGCCTTCTCGTGGACCCGCTCTCCTCGCTCATGACCCTGGTGGTCACCGGCGTGGGCGCGCTCATCCACATCTACTCGCTGGGCTACATGGCCCACGACGAGGAACGGGTCCGTTTTTTCTCGTACCTCAACCTCTTCACGTTCTTCATGCTCCTGCTGGTCCTGGGCGGAAACCTCCCCTTGATGTTCGTGGGGTGGGAGGGGGTGGGCCTGTGCTCCTACCTCCTGATCGGGTTCTGGTACCGCAAGGACAGCGCGTCGGCCGCGGGCCTCAAGGCCTTCATCGTGAACCGCATCGGCGACGTGGGGCTCATCCTCGGCATGGCGTTCATGTTCCACGCCTTCGGAAGCCTCGACCTGGTGGACATCGCCGACAACGCCGGCTCGCTGGCTCCCGAGAGGCTGTGGGAGTTCGGTCCCGCGACGATCGCGTGCCTCCTCCTGTTCATCGGGGCGACCGGCAAGAGCGCCCAGATCCCGCTCCACGTCTGGCTTCCCGACGCCATGGAGGGCCCGACGCCGGTCTCGGCGCTGATCCACGCCGCGACGATGGTGACCGCCGGAGTCTACATGGTGGCTCGGCTCGGCCCGCTCTATCACGTGTCGGAAACGGCGATGATGACCGTCGCGGTCGTGGGCGCCGCGACCGCGCTCATGGCCGCCACCATCGCTCTCGTCCAGACCGACATCAAGCGGGTCCTCGCCTACTCCACCGTGAGCCAGCTCGGCTACATGTTCCTGGCGTGCGGCATGGGCGCGTTCGGCGTGGGGGTCTTTCACCTCTACACCCACGCCTTCTTCAAGGCTCTTCTTTTCCTCGGCTCGGGTTCGGTGATCCACGCCATGTCCGGCGAGCAGGACATGACGAGGATGGGCGGCCTCAGGACGAAGATTCCGTGGACGTTCGGGACGTTCCTCGTGGGGACCCTGGCGATTGCAGGCATCCCGTTCTTCGCTGGCTTCTTCAGCAAGGACGAGATCCTCGCGGCCGCTCTCGGGCATCCCGTGCTCTTCGGGATCGGTCTCTTCACCGCGCTCCTGACCTCCTTCTACATGGCCAGGCTCGTCTTCCTGACCTTCTTCGGGACCTTCCGTGGCGGGGACGATGCCGAGCACCACGTGCGCGAGTCGCCGTGGCTCATGGTGGTGCCCCTCGTGCTTCTCGCCATCGCCTCGGCGGTGGGGGGCTTCGGGATACCGCTGCCCGGGAGACCGGGGGAGTTGGGCCAGCCGGAGGGGTGGCATCTCGTCTCGATCCCGGAGATCGTGGGACCGGTGTTTCGCGTGGGCGACGGGCATCTCGCCCACGTCGCGTGGCTGCCCGTTCTGGCGACTCTCACCGCCATCGCGGGGATCCTCATCGCCTACTACCTCTACCTGGCCCTTCCCGGCGCCCGGGCGAGCATCGCCTCCTCGCTCCGTCCCGCGCTCCGGATCTTCGCGGCGAAGTACTACTGGGATGACGTCTACAACGCATTCGTCCGGCGGGTGGTGATCGACGGGAGCCGCGCCCTGCTCTGGGAGCAGATCGACGCCCGCCTCATCGACGGCGCCGTCAATCGTGCCGGCTCCATGACGAAAGCCCTGGCGGCGACGCTTGGTCCGCTGCAGACCGGGCTCGTGCGCCAGTACGTGCTGCTCATCCTCGCGGGAGCTGTGGCGCTCCTGGGCTATCTCCTCTGGTCATGAGTGTCCTGAACCAACACCTGATCACGCTCCTGATTCTCCTGCCCGTGGTGGGCGCGCTGGCCATCGCGGTGACCCGGCGCGAGTCGAAGACCCTGCAGAAGATTCTCGGCCTGGTCTTCTCCACCGTGGGCTTCGGGCTGTCGCTTCTCCTCGTTCGCGGTTTCGAGGACGTTGCGGGCATGCAGTTCGTGGAACGGGCGCCGTGGATTCCGGACTGGGGGATCTCGTACCACGTGGGCATCGACGGGCTTTCCCTGTGGCTCGTCGTACTCGCCACCTTCCTCACGCCGCTGGCCCTCCTGGGGTCGTGGAGCTCCATCGCAAAGCGCGTGCGCGAGTTCATCATCTTCATGCTGTTGCTCGAGGCGGGGATGATCGGGGTCTTCGTGGCCCTCGACCTCTTCCTCTTCTATGTGTTCTGGGAAGCGATGCTCATCCCGATGTACTTCCTCATTGGGGTCTGGGGGCACGAGCGGCGCATCTACGCCGCCGTGAAGTTCTTTCTCTACACCTTTGCCGGCAGCGTGGTGATGCTGGTCGCTTTCCTCGTTCTGTACCGGGTGGCCGGCGTGCGCTCCTTCGATCTGGCCGCCCTCGTGGCGGTCCCGGTGGACCCGGCGATCCAGACCTGGCTCTTCTTGTCTTGCGCCCTGGCCTTCGCCATCAAGGTCCCGATGTTCCCGTTCCACACGTGGCTGCCCGATGCTCACGTGGAGGCGCCGACGGCGGGCTCGGTCCTCCTGGCTGGGGTGCTGCTGAAGATGGGGGGCTACGGCTTCCTGCGAATCGCCTTTCCTCTCTTCCCGGATGCGGCGATGCGCTTCGCCCCGTTCATCGCCGTTCTGGCCGTCATCGGGATCCTCTACGGAGCCCTCGTCGCGCTGGTCCAGCCCGATCTGAAGAAGCTCGTGGCGTACTCGTCGGTGTCCCACCTCGGCTTCGTGATGCTCGGGATCGCCGCCTGCACCACCACGAGCCTCGTCGGCTCGGTCTTCCAGATGCTGAGCCACGGCATCTCCACCGGGGCGCTCTTCTTCCTGGTGGGGATGCTCTACGACCGGCGCCACACCCGGCTCATCTCGGAGTTCGGCGGCCTCAAGTCGGTGATGCCCTGGTACGCGGCGGTGTTCCTGATGATCAGCCTCTCGTCCATCGCCGTGCCCGGCTTCAACGGCTTCGTGGGCGAGTTCCTGATCCTCGTCGGGGCGTGGCCCTTCAGTCCGACCCTCGTGGTGTTCGCTTCTCTGGGCGTCGTCCTGGCGGCCTCCTACATGCTGTGGCTCGTGAAGCGGGTGTTCCATGGAGAGGTGACCCACCCGAAGAACCGGAAGCTCTCGGACCTCAGCCTTCGTGAGGCGGTGATCCTCGTCCCCCTGGTCGCCCTCGCGATCATCATGGGCGTGGCCAGCCCCTACTTCACCAGGCGCATCGAGCCGGCGGCCGACGCCCTCGTCCTGCAAGTGCATGACAAGACCAAGTCGGTTGCCGCCGCAGGCGCCGATCTGCAGTCGGTGCCCGGCGAGGTGCAGCGGTGAGCGGCGGCGAGCTGGACCTCAGGCCGATCGTCCCCGCGATGATCGTGGCCGCGACGGGCCTCGTCGTCCTCCTGGTCCAGGCGTTTTCGCCGAAGGGCAAGCCCACGCCCTCGGCCCCCCTCAGCCTCGCCGGCCTGCTGGCGGCCCTGGTCGCGTTCACCATCAATGCGGCATTCCTGAACAAGCACGAGGACCGGACCGGTTCGATCGAGGTCGGCAAACTGGCCGACCTGATCGATCTCGATCAAAACGTGTTCGAGATCGATCCGGCCGACATCTCCGAGACCCGGGTTCTTCTGACCCTGTTCGAGGGGGAGACCGTACACGGTGATCTGAACGCGCTGTGATGCGTCTCAGCCCCGTACTGCCAAGACCAGCGCCTCGAGAAGCGTCGGCTCGTCTTCGGGCGGGACCGTGCGCAGGTCCAGGAGGAGGCGATCGTCGGCCACGCGAGCGACGACCGGTGGACTGCCGGAGCGCAGCAGGGCGGCCATGCGATCGGGGCGGATGCCCGGGTGCGTGATCGCGATCGCGACGGTCGGGACCCCGACCGCCGGCGCCGACCCGCCTCCGACCGCCGACTGGGCCTCGGCGAGGGTCAGCTGGAGATCGGGGGCCGCCTCGCCGAGCCGGGAGAGGAAGGCCTCGGCCCGGGAATGGATCTCACCGATCGGGGCGCGGATCATCCGCAGGACCGGCACGTCGGTGGCAGCGCGTCCTCCTTCGTGCGCGGCCAGCGTTGCGTCGAGGGCGGCCAGCGTCATCTTGTCGACGCGCAGCGCGCGGTAGAGAGGGTTGCGTCTCATCGCCTGGACGATTCTCCGGTGACCGCCCACGAGCCCGGCCTGCGGGCCACCCAGGAGCTTGTCTCCGCTGAACGTCACGACGCTCGCGCCTCCGCCCAGCGCCCCGGGGACGGTGGCCTCCGGGGCGAGGGCGCCAGGCAACGCCTCGAGCAGGCCGCTGCCCTGGTCCTCCATGAGGGGGACGCCGGCGTCCCTGGCCAGCTCCGCTAGCTCTGCGATGGACGGGGCCTCGGTGAATCCCACGATCCGGAAGTTCGAGGGGTGCACCTTCAGGATCAGGCCCGTGTCGGGAGACAGCGCCGACCGAAAGTCACCGATGCGGGTGCGGTTGGTGGTGCCCACTTCCAGGAGACGTGCTCCGCCCTTGCGCAGGACGTCGGGGATGCGGAAGGAGCCGCCGATCTCCACCAGCTCGCCCCGGCTCACGAGGACGTCGCGGCCCTCCGCCAGGGTGTTCACCGCGAGCAGGACCGCGGCGGCGCAGTTGTTGACGACGAGCGTGCTCTCGACCCCGAGCAGCTCCCGGAGCCGGGACTCGGCGTGGATCTCCCGGTTGCCGCGCCCGCCCCGCTCGAGGTTGTACTCCAGGTTGGAGTAGCACGAGGCGATCTCGCCGACGCGCCTCGCCGCCTCTTCGGACAGGGGCGCTCGTCCCAGGTTCGTGTGCACCACGACACCGGTGGCGTTCACGACCTTGACCAGCGAGGGCCGCGCCGCGGCCTCGACCCGCGCTGCGATGTCGGCGGGAAGCGCCGCCGTGGCCTCGCCGAGCCCGTCGTCGTCTCCCGCGCGCCGCCGCAACTCGTCCAGAGCCGCCCGCACGTGGCGAAGCACGATCGGCCGGCCGTGACGCTCCACGAGCGTCTGGACCTCGGAGCGCTGCATCACCTGGTCGACGGACGGGACGAGGCGTCGGGGATCGATGCCCGTGGTCGACACCATGGAAGAAGACTATACACGCCCGAACCCTCCGCCGAGCGAGCACGCCGGAGGGCCGGTGCGCGGCCTGCCGCCGGAGGCGGGGCCCGTGGTATCCTCGCCCGATGCGTCGGGAGCGCCCGCCGGACTTTGCGGACCGCCTGCCGCGGGTGTTGCCGCGGGACGAGGAGGACGTCTCCCATCTCTCCGACGAAATGGTCGACCTTCTCTATCCCGGCCGCCGCCCCCGGCCCGTCCGTGTCGGCCTGAGCTTCGAGGCTTTCGAGGGCTCGGAATACGAGCGCGCGGTCGAGCTCGCACGTCTGTCTCCGGTCTACCGGGAGGACGGGGAGGCGGGCGATCGCGTCCACCACGCCGCCTTCGACCCGGGCGCCGCGCGAACGCTGCGGGACCTCTTCGAGCTCGTGCGTGGTCGCACGGGCACCGAGGTGGAGATCGACGGCAAGAAGGCGCCCTATGGACACGAGCTGTGGCTTCCGCTCTTCTGGATCTTCGTGGGCGGGGAGGCCTGACCATGGGTCTCTCCGAAGACATCGATCTCCTCAACACCAACATCCGCCAGCTGCATACGCAAGTGGGAGCTGTTCTTCACCGGCATAGAAGCCAAGCCGCCCAACGAGCTGCAGCGCAGGGTCGAGAAGACGATTCGGGAGTACGCGTACCAGGAGATCAGCAACAGCACGGCGCGCTTCCGCTATCAGACCCTCACCGCCCGCTTCAACACGTTCAACGAGCTGTGGCAGAAGAGACTGCGGGCCCGGGAGGAGGGCAAGACCTTCGGTGTCCACGGGCTGAAGGCCGACGTCCTTCCCCCGCCGGCGCCCGAGCGGGAGCACCGCATGCCCGCGGGCGGCGGAGGGACCGGTCGTGAGTTTCGTATCGGGAGTGTGGAAGCCGACGACGCGCAGGTGCAGGCTCTTTACCAGCGCTACGTGGAGGAGCGCCAGTGCCTCGGCGAGGGGGAGGCGCCGGCCTACGAGAGCTTCAGGCAGCTCATCGGACAGCAGACCGCGAAGATCCTGGGTGACAAGGGAGCCCGGGCGGTGGACTTCCGCCTGGACTCGAGCAAGGGAAAAGGTGTCGCTCAAGGCGCGGATCGTGAAGTGACGTTGAAGCGAAGTCTCTTTCCGATCATCCTGCTCGCACTCCTCCCGGATCCGGCCCTGGCCTGGCCCGCGGAGACGATGACGGCTCTGTCTCGGGACGCCCGCCGGCTGCTGCCGCGGTCGCTGTCGCGGCTGCTGGGGGAGCGAGAGACGCAGATCCGGAGGGAGATCGACCGCTTCCCGCCGGACATCGTCCGGGCGCTGGCAGTGGAGATCCCCGGGGGGCGGTTGCAACCCGAGACGCTGGCCGCGCTGGACTACGAGACCGGCCGGGTGGTGACGCTCTTGAAGGAGGGCCGGGTCAGCGAGGGCCTCGTGCGGCTCGGAGGGCTCCTGCGTGTCCCGGCCGACATCGCCGATCCGATTCTCGTGGGCGTCCCGGAGGGATGGCCCGCCGGGGTGCCGCGCGAGTACTATGCGCTCCTCGACGCCAACCTCGACCGGATGCCGGTGGTCCTCGACGATTCCGAGGCCCTCGAGGTTACTCGCGAGCACCTTCCCGAGCTGTGGCAATCGATGCTCGATCGAAGTCGCCCGCAGGCCCCGGTGATCCGCACGGAGCTGTTTCGCGACGGCCGCCTCGTCGACCATCGTCGGCTCGACTACCGTTCCCCCGCATGGGCGGTGGCCTCGCTTTCCTACTCTCGCGCGGTGACCGGCATTGCCGCCACGTGGCTGGCGGTGTGGCGCGAGGCGCGGGGCGACACGACCTCGATGCGGACGCCCGTCGAGGTCACCCCACAGGATCGCGAGGTCACGGCCGAGACCCACGTCCCAGAGAACCGGAGACAACATGACCGCTAGAAGAGCGCTCCTGTCGGTGTACCGCAAGGATGGTGTGGTCGACCTCGCCCGTGGCCTCACCGAGCGGGGATTCGAGATCCTCTCCACCGGGGGGACCGCCGCCGAGCTCAAGAAGGCCAGGGTGAAGGTCACGGGTGTCTCGAAGGCCACGGGGTTCCCGGAGATCCTGGACGGGCGAGTGAAGACGCTCCACCCGAAGATCCACGGCGGCATTCTCGCCCGGCGTGACGTGAGCGAGCATCGGAAGGCCCTCGAGAAGCAGAAGATCACTCCCATCGACGTGGTAGTGGTCAATCTCTACCCGTTCGAGGATCGCGTGTCCAAGGGTTGCACGTTCGACGAGGCCATCGAGAATGTGGACATTGGCGGCCCCACCATGGTCCGCGCCGCGGCCAAGAACTTCAGGGACGTGGCGGTGCTGGTCGACCCGGCCGACTACGGGCTCCTTCTCGAGCAGCTCGACCGTCCAGACGGGATCGATGCCGCGACCCGCCTCTACCTGGCTCAAAAGGCCTTCCGCCACACCGCCCGGTACGAGGCCGCCATCGCCGGCTACTTTGCCCAGGTGGAGGTGCAGGACGGGGCATACGTGCCCGCCGAGAACGACGACACCTTCCCCTATCGCCTGAGTCCCACATTCGAGAAGGTGCAGGACCTGCGGTACGGGGAGAACCCACATCAGCGGGCCGCCTTCTATTCCGACCTGGGATCGACGCTGTACTCGGTGGCATCGGCCCGAAAGCTGCAGGGCAAGGAGCTCTCCTTCAACAACATCCTCGACCTGGACGCGGCGTGGCGCCTGGCCACGGAGCTCGACGAGACCGCTTGCGTCATCGTGAAGCACACGAACCCGTGTGGGACCGGTCTTGGGGAGAGCTCGGTGGAGGCCTGCGAGCGGGCCTGGGCCTGCGACCCCACCTCGGCGTTCGGCGGGATCATCGCCTTCAACGAGCGCGTCGACGAGGCGGCGGCCAGCAAGGCCACGGCCCACTTCGTGGAGGCGATCATCGCTCCTGGGTTCGATGCGGCGGCGGTCGCGGTCCTGTCGAAGAAGAAGAACCTTCGGGTGCTGAACATGGACACCACCAGCATCCACAAAGTGAGCGGGTTCGACCAGCGGCGGGTCATGGGGGGGCTGCTGGCGCAGCAGTGGGATCTGCACCAGATCGAGCGTGATCGCTGCGAGGTGGTGACCAAGCGGGCTCCCACCGATGAAGAGTGGAAGGCTCTCCTCTTCGGGTGGACCGTGGTCAAGCACGTCAAGTCCAACGCCATCGTCTACGCCAACGCGGTGCAGACCGTGGGGGTGGGCGCGGGCCAGATGAGCCGGGTCGACGCCGCGCGATTCGCTGCCGAGAAGGCGGTGCTCCCCCTGGCCGGCACGGTCGTGGCCTCGGACGCCTTCTTCCCGTTCCGCGACGGGATCGACGAGATCGCGAAGACGGGTGCCACAGCGATCATCCAGCCCGGCGGCTCGGTGCGGGACGAAGAAACCATCGCGGCGGCCGACGAGCACGATCTTGCCATGGTGTTCACAGGCGTCCGCCACTTCCGCCACTAGTAGCAGGTGCGGGAGAAGCAGGCCGAGCGCCTCGCCCTCTACAGCCTGGCCGTCCTGGTGGTCGCTCTGTTTCGCGAGCCCCTCTTCGGCGGGGCGGTCTTCTTCAAGCGCGACGTCCACCTGGCCTGGCACTCGCAGATCCGCGGGTTCGTCCGGGCGTGGACGGGCGGGGGATGGCCTCTCTGGGACCCGAGCCCGGCCTTTGGCCAGCCCCTGCTGGCCGACCCCGGTGCCCAGGTTCTCTACCCGCTCACATGGCTCACCCTGCTCCTGGAGCCCTGGACGTACTACACCGTGTTCGCCTTCGTCCACGTGCTCTTCTCCGGACTGGCGTTCTACGCCCTGGCTCGACGCTTTCCCGTCGCCCGGTTATCCGCGGTGGTGGGGGCGGCGATCTGGGTCCTCGGAGGGCCGTTCCTCTCCCTGGTGGACCTGTGGCACCACTTCGCCAGCGCGGCCTGGATTCCGGCGGTCTTCCTGACGACCGAGCGGGCGATCGAGCGCCGGCGTCTCCGGGACGTGGCCGTCCTCGGGCTCGTCCTCGGGCTCCAGATCCTGGCCGGCTCCGCCGAGATGTGTGCCATGACCCTCCTGGCCCTGGGCGCCTGGGTCGCCGCGCTGCACGTGCCCTGGCGCGCGGGGTGGCGGGCGTGGCGTCCCCTCGTCGCCGGCGGCGCTTTGGCCCTCGCGCTGGCCGTCGCCCTCTCGGCCGGCCTCTGGCTCGCGGCTCTCGACGTGGTCTCCCGCTCGTCTCGACGTGATCTGCCCGAGTCCGTCCGAACCTACTGGTCGCTCCATCCGCTGGAGCTGGCCGAGACGGTGGCGCCGGGCGTGCCCGGGAGCCTGCCCCTCGCCCCCGCCGTCGCCGCAGCCCTCGGCCGGAGCCGCGAGCCGTTCCTCACGTCCCTCTATCTCGGACTGCCCGCGGTGGTCCTCGTCGCGGCGGGCCTCCTGGGTGCGCCCGGCCGGAGGCGGTTCGTCCTCGCGGGGTTGGGCCTCGGGGCTCTGCTCGTCGCACTCGGCCCCCACACGCCTCTCTACGATGGGCTCACCACTCTCGTCCCGCCGCTGCGCCTCCTCCGCTACCCCGTGAAGGCCATGGTCCTGGTCGGATTCGCCTGGGCGGCTCTGTCCGCGTTGGGCATGGAGGTCTGGCGCAGCCACCCGGCGTCGAACCGACACCTGCGCCGCGCGCTCGTGCCCCTGGCGATTCTCGGTGTCGCCAGCGGTGTCGCCGCCGTCCTTCTCCTGACGTCTCCCCACGCGTTCCGTCCAATGCTCGCGTTCGGCGACGGCCCTTCGGCGACCGTCGCCGCGCTGCTGCGGCCCCTGGGACAGGCCCTGGGCACTCGGGCGGCCCTGGCCCTGGTGGCGCTCTCGCTGGCCTGGCTCGCGGCGCGACGGAACTGGAGCCCGGCTCTGCTCGCCGGCGGTCTCGCTGCCGTCGCCATCTGCGATCTCGCCCTGGTGCACCCCCGGCCCAACCCGATGGCACCGCCCGGGCTCTATGTGTACCGTCCCGAGGTCCTCGAGGCCATCGGCGATCCGGCGAGTGTCCGGGTCTACTCCTACGACTACAGCGACCCGGGCGTGGCGATGCGGCGGCTCGGCCGTCGTTACGCGCACCAGGTGATCGGTGTCCCGCCCGGGTGGTCGGCCGCGGCGGCGACAGCCCTCGGGATGCAGTTGAGCCTCGTGCCCCAGACCGCGGGACGCTGGGATCTGCTGCAGGCGTTCGACATCGACTATCGCGGCCTGCACTCGGAGTCTCTCGCCCGGATGACACACCTCGCCCGCCTGGTGGAGGATCAGCCGGGCGGTCTCCTCCGGCTGTTGCAGGTGGGAGCCGTGACCCACGTGGTGGGTCTCCATCGAGTGGGCGGCGACGAGCTGGAGCCCCTCGACGAGATCCCGGGTCTGTTTCCGGATCCCATCCTGCTCCTGGGGGTGCCCGATCCGCTTCCCCGGGCGTACGCCGTGGGTGGCACCCGCACGGCCGTGGGGATCGACACGGTCGGCGCTATTCTGGACCCGGCCTTCGAGCCACGGGACGAGGTGCTACTGGAGACCGTCCTGGCCCGAAGTGCGCCGGCCGATTTCTCCTCGTTGGTGCGCATTGCCGAAGAGACCGCGGACCGCGTCCGCCTGGACGTTGAGCTCTCCACGGACGGCCACGTCGTCCTGGTCGACACGTACGATCCTGGCTGGCTGGCGCAGGTCGACGGCCGGCCCGCGGCCCTCCTGAGAGCCAATCTCGCGTTCCGTGCGGTCGCCGTTCCCGCTGGCCGTCACGTCGTCGAGATGGCCTATCGGCCGCCGCTCGCCCTGGCCGGTCTGGCCCTCAGCGGCCTGAGCCTCCTCCTGATCTTCATTCTGGCGTTCGTGGTTCCCCGGCGCTCTTCGCCGGCTGGCGGGGATTCAACCCTGGCTCCCTCCGAGCGTTCCAAAGAGACGGGGAATGACGAAGCGAGGAGAGAGCCATGAAGAGAATCATCGGTGTCACGATCCTGGGAGCGGCCCTTTGCGCCGTGCCTGCCGCTGCCCTGCAGCAGCGGCAGGGTCATCCCGAGGGGCGCGGGAGCGGCGAGGGTGCCATCCAGTACCTGGGCCTCGATGAACGGCAGCAGGAGCAGTGGCGCGCCCTCCACGCTCAGCACCGCGATGACATGAGGCCGCTCCAGGAGGAGGGCCGCATCCTGCGGCGGAGGGTTCAGGAGTCCCTCGAGGCCGACGAGCCAGAGATCCTCGTCGGCGAGGCCGCCAAGGCCGTCTACGCTCACAAGAAGAGCGTGGAGTCGGCTCGGGCGGCGTTCGAAGCTCAGCTCTCGTCCGTCCTGACCGCAGAGCAGCAGGAGAAGTTCGAGGCCCTCAAGGCGGCCCGTGGCTCCGGCCACAAGGGCCGTCAACAGAGGACGCGCCGCCCTCGAAGAGAGTCGGCGCCCATCGACGGGTGACGTCTCTCGGGGCCGCAGGCGCCGCCTGGCCTGCGGCCTCTCTGCCTCCTCAGGCGCCGCCGCGCAGGGTGGCGAGCACCTCGTCCGGCGTCGCCTGTGTCGTGCCGACCTTGCCGACCACGACTCCCGCGGCGCAGTTGGCCAGGACAGCGGCTTCGGGCAGCGTAGCGCCGGCCACGACGGCGAGGGCCATCGTGGCAATGACGCTGTCGCCGGCGCCGGTCACATCGAAAACCTCTCGAGCGGAGGCCGAGACGTGGACGGGGGAGCGGCCTCGCTCGAAGAGGCTCATCCCGTGCTCGCCCCGGGTGACGAGGGCGGCGCCGCACTTGAGCTGCGAGAGGATGCGGCGTCCGGCACTGGCGAGGGCGTCGTCGTCGCCCAGCGAGACGCCGGTGGCCAGCTCGGTCTCCGCCTGGTTCGGCGTGACGAGGGCTACCCCGCGATAGCGGAGGAAGTGCCGGGGCTTGGGGTCGACGAAGACGGGCACGCCTCGGCGGCGGGCCAGCGGGAGGATCTTTCGAAGGAGCGAGGCGGTCACCGTTCCCTTCTGGTAGTCGGAGATGACGAGCGCCTCGCACGTGGGCAGCTCCCGGCGGAGCGTCTTCACGATCGCCGCCTCTGTCTCTCGATCCACGTCGCTGGTGTCCTCGCGGTCCGTCCGGACCACTTGCTGGTTGTGGGCGACGACTCGGGTCTTGACCGTGGTGGGTCGTCCCGAACCTGCCCGCTCGAGGCACGAGGCGATGCCGGTCACCGCCAGGGCTTCCTCGATCCTTCCGCCGGCCTCGTCCGCGCCGACGACGGCCGCAAGAACGGGCTCGCCGCCCAGCGATCGAACGTTCGCGGCAACGTTGCCGGCTCCTCCGAGGTGAAAGCTCTGTCCCGTGACCTCGACGACCGGCACCGGCGCCTCGGGCGAGATGCGCGCCACGCGCCCCCAGATGAACTCGTCGAGCATCACGTCGCCCAGAATGAGGATCCTGCGGCCACGCATCGCCTTGAGGAGAGTCGCGGCCCGCGTGCGGGAGGGAGCAGGCATCGTTCAGGCGTCAGCGCGCTCGCGGCGCCGTGCGAAGGGCAGGGAGATGAGTAGAAGCGCGAGCATCAGGACTTCAGAATCGCCCAGATTGTACTCGAACAGGCCGGCAACGAGCAGTGCGACCAGGCCACCGAGCGCCGTCGCGCCCGCCCAACCCGTGGCGGGATCCATCCTGGATCGGCGCGCCTCGGCCAGCGCCGTGGCGAGTGCCACGATGATCCACCAGGCGAAGAAGGCCAGCCCGGGCAGGCCGCGGGTGGCCGCGATCTGCAGGGCGTTGTTGTGGAGGTGAGGCTGCCGCGGGTTGGGGGCCTCTGGCCAGCGGTACCGCGGATACTCGGCGAGGATCATCCCGGGCCCCTGCCCGAAGATGGGCTTGTCGATAATCATGTCCACGCCGGCCTGCCACATGTAGTACCGGTCGACCGTGCTCGCATCGCTCACGGTGAGTCGCGAGGTCACGGCCGCCGGCCGGATCAGCAGGAGCACGGCCAGGGAGGCGGCCAGAATCCAGAGAAGGCGGGGAGCCCGCACGACGATCACGACCACGAGCCCCGCCACTGCGCCGACCCACGCGCTGCGCGTCTGCGACGCAACCAGCGCCCAGGCTCCGAGGGGCAGGGCGAGCCAGGGCAGCACGCCTGCGGCGGCGCGGACACCGGCCCGCTTCGAAAGAGCCACCGCGGCGCCGCCGCCGGCCAGGGCCGCGACGAAAAGCCGGGTGGGCCACACGCCCACCGCCGAAGTGGCTTCGAGCCCGGCCACGACTCCCACCCCCGCCAACAGCAAGCCCACGAGCCAGCCGTCCCGTGGACGAGGTCGGTCGTGCGTCCCGGCTCCGAATGCGAGTCGTGCCGCGGCGGCAACCACCACCCCCATCACGACGCCCGACGAGGACATGTAGTGACCCAGGAAGCCGCTGGGCCGTCGGTCGAGCGTGTCGTACCCGAGCAGGTGGTACTGGAGGACCATGAGAGCTGCTAGGGCGACTCCCCCCATGAGCAGCGCCGACAGCACCCCCTCCCGGGCGGTCCCACGGGTGAGAGCGGCGACAGCAAGATAGAACAACGCGAAGAGAACGAGCTCCTTCGAGTCTTCGAGGGCCACGGCGGGTTCGTCGGCGAACGAGGTGGAGAGGAGCGTCCAGGCGCAGTAGGCCAGCAGCGGCGCATCGAGAGGCGTCGTCTCGAAGCGCGTCTCCCGGCGAAGAAGCCGCCAGCCGAGCACCAGCGCACCGAGGACGAGCGCCAGCTCGGCGGCGAAGATCGAGACCGTGATCGTGGCTGCGAGTGCAGCCAGCAGTCCAAGCTGGGTACGCTCCAGCTTCACGCCACGAGGGCTCCTAGCCTTCGACTGTGGCCTCGTCGACGAGCATGACCGGGATGTCGTCCTGGACCGGGTAGACGCGCTTGCACTGGGCGCAACGCAGCCCGGCTCCGTCCTTCACCACCTCGACGGGGGTCTTGCAGACCGGGCAGGCCAGGATCTCGAGCAACTCCGGATCGATGGGCATGGGGGGGAGTCTAGCACCGGACCCGCCTCGGCACCTCGGGGGCGTAGCCTGTGAGTGGTCGATCGAGTGTGCGCCCGGGAAGAGCCCCGGGCCCACGCGAGCGGCCGATCGGCAAGATACCGCCGGACCTCTCCCGCCGGCCATGCAGACTGAGGAGGTTTGCCATGCGTGTTGTCTTCGTGGAGAAGTCGAACGGGCCCGAGCGTCTGGTTTGCGATGCCGAGGTCATCTTCGAGGCGGAAGCGGGTCCCCTGGCGGGAATGAAGCTCGTGAGTTTCTCGGTGTGGCGCTCGGTCGAAGGGGAGCTCTTCGTGAGCCTGCCGGCTCGGCCCTACGAGGCCGGCGGCGAGCGGCGCTTCTACGACCTGCTGCGCTCCGTCCATGGCGATGCCGCCGACGGCAAGCGGGTCCGGGACTGGATCAAGGAGCAGTACGCGGCACAGCCGCCTCCGCTGCCTGAGGAGGCCGCCCCGTCCCGCCGGTCCCCGGCCCTGGACCGGCGGGGCGGGTTCCTTTGACTCCCTCGGAAAACGCGTGGGACAATCGTCAAGAGGAGGGTCGTCGTCCTGTCATGCCCACACTGCTCGCTGTTCTACTCGCTGTTGTGCCTCATGCCGGAGAGGCGGCGTCGGTGTCCCTGGTCCCCGGGCCGCCGAGCCGTGCCGAGGCCTATCTGCACTACAGCCTCGGGCTGCAGGCTCGCCTCATCGGGGACAGCGACACGGCGCTCGTGGAGTTTGGCCGCGCGCAGGAACTGGATCCTGCAGCGGCCGCCGTCCGCGTGGAAACGGCCCGGCTCTATCGCGAGATGGGACGCCTCGAGGAGGCCACTCGCGAGGCCCGGGAGGCCGTCCGGCTGGGCCCCGAAGATGCCGATGCGCACCTGATCCTCGCCCAGCTCTACCGGATCCAGGCGGTGGGCGCCGAGGCCCAGAGCACCATCCGCAAGGCGGCTGCGGAGTACGAAGAGGTGGCTCGGCTGCGCCCGAGCGACGGGCACTCGCTGCTGAACCTGGCTGGCATCTACGGCCAGCTCCAGGAGCATGGCGACGCGGCCCGCATCTGGAACCTGTACCTCCGCCTGGATCCCGGGAACTTCGAAGCCCACGTCCAGAGCGGCACACACCTGCTGCTGGCAGGAGAATCCGACGAGGCGGCCGAGGTGCTGCGCACGGCGCTCGAGCTCCAACCCGATTCCGCCCGGGCCTATCAGATTCTCGGGGAGATCTACAAGGACGGCGACCAGCCCGAGCAGGCCATCGAGTATTTCAGCAAGGCCCTGGAGGCCGAGCCGAACGACATCCGAGTGCACCTGTCGCTCGGCGAGATCCTCCAGCGGGAGAGTCGCCTGGACGAGGCGCTGGATCAGGCCGAGGCGGTGCTGGAGCTCGACTCCAAGAACCGCTTTGCCCTCGACCTCAAGTGCAGGGCGCTGCGGGACCTGCGCCGGTTCGGCGAGGCGAGTCAAGTCGCCGACCGGCTGGTCGCGGCGGATACGGACAACCTCAAGTATGCGTACCTCAGGGTCACGATCGCCGAGGCGCAGGGGGAGTTCGAGACGGCGGCTGCGCTCCTCGAAGAGATCCTGGCCCGGCCTGATCTCGCCGACCCGGACACCCCAGGCAACGACCGGGTCTTCCTCGTCCACCTGGGCTTTGCCTACCAGCAGCTCGGCCGCTTCTCCGAGGCGGCGAAGGTGTTCGAGCGTGCCCAACAAGGGGGGGCTCCTCCCGGCGCCGACCTGCTGAGCTTCCGCGCCGAAGCTCTCTACCGGGCCGGGGAGCTCGATGCCTCGCTGGCTGCGGTGCGCGAGGCCCGCGAGCGCTTCCCGTACGACCCCGACCTCACCGGTCTTCAGGCCACGCTCCTGCGGGAGACCGGTGACGAGGCCGCGGGGGTGGCGCTCATCGAGACGCTTCGCGAGAGCGCCCCCGAAGACCCGAGGGTGCTCGGTCGCGTGGCCGATTTCTATCGACGGGCCCAGATGTTTACCGAGGCCGAGCGGGCTCTGCGGCAGGCGAGGGACATCGACCCCGAGAACCTGCAGGTCCTGTTCCAGCTCGGTGCCGTGCTCGAGCGGCAGAAGCGCGGTGACGAGGCCGAGGCGGTCTTCCGTGCCGCGCTGGAGCTCGAGCCCGATTCGGCGCCGGTGCTCAACTACCTGGGCTACATGAACGCGGATCGCAACATCCGCGTCGAGGAGGCGCTCGGGCTCATCGAGAAGGCGGTCGAGATGGAACCCGGCAGCGCTGCGTACCGTGACAGCATGGGCTGGGCCCTCTACCGCCTCAACCGTCTCGAGGCTGCCGAGCAGGCCGTCCGCACGGCCCTCGAAGGCGACGGCAACAACGCCGTCATCCTCGACCACCTGGGAGACATACTTTCGAAGCGCGGGCGCGTGGCCGAAGCCCTGCCCTACTGGCAGCAGGCACTCGAAGGCGACGACGAGGAGAGCGAGCTGGACCGTCCGCGCGTGGAGGCCAAGATCCGTGAGGCACAGGGGGTCCTTCGGGCCCAGCAGCAGGAGCCGACCGCGCCGAGTCCATAGGACCTTTCTTGTTGGCCTGACGCTCGCCGTCGCAAGCTGCGCCACCTGGAACCCTCCTCCGCCCAGGGCCGCAGAGAAGGCCGCGGCCGCCGGTATCTACTCGGGCAGCCTCCGTGTGTCCGTCAAGGGTGCGGGCGTGCGCGGTCGCAGCCCCATCATCGTGGCGTTCCGTCGTCCAGGGTTCGTGAGACTCGAGATCCCGGGGAGCGCCGGGGCGCGTCTGGTCGCGGTGGTGCGAGGCGACCGTCTGACGGCCGTCTTTCCCCGGCACCGTGCGGTGCTGGAGGGGACAGCCACCGCTGCCGACTTCGATGCTCTCCTCGGCGTGGCCCTGGCCCCGGTCGAGCTCATGGATCTGCTGGTGGGGGTGAGCCCGCCTCGGCTGCGATCCTTTCGCGCGGGCTGGGGCGAACGTCTGCCCGAACGGATCGAGGCCGTGCTCCCCGATGGCACGAAGCTCAAGGTGACAGTGGAGGAGGCGGAGATCGGCATCTCGCTCCCCTCGGCGGTGTTCGAGTTCCCTCCCCACGAGGGATACCGCCCCATAGACGCCACCGAGGCCCGCCGATTGCTGGGGGGGCGTTGATGCCCCGGGCGCTCCAGGTCAAGAGCTACGCCAAGATCAACCTGGGTCTCGAGGTACTCGGACTGCGGCAGGACGGGTATCACGAGCTCCGAACGCTCTTCCAGACGATCGACGTGCACGACGACATCGTGCTGAGACCCCGGCCGCGAGCGGTGTCGGTCCGTTGCCGCCATCGGCTGGTTCCCCGGGACCGGACGAACCTGGCCGTTCGTGCCGCGGAAGCGCTGCGGAAGCATGTGCAGGTGTCGAGCGGGGTGGAGATCGAGATCGAGAAGCGCATCCCGGTGGGTGGCGGGCTCGGCGGAGGCAGCTCGAACGCCGCGGCAGTGCTCCTGGGCCTGGACAGGATGTGGCGGCTCGGCCTGGGCCCACACGGATTGCATCGACTGGCCCGGCGTCTGGGCGCAGATGTGCCGTTTTTTCTCCTCGGGGGCACCGCCCTGGGGCTCGGGAGGGGAGATGAGGTCTACCCCTTGCGGCGTCAGCTCCGGGGCTGGGTGGTGCTGGTCGATCCAGGGGTTCCGATCTCCACGGCCGCAGTTTTTTCCAGAGTTGACGCAGGTTTGACACCCCGAGAAAACAGTAATAGCATTTTCTACTTTGTATCGAGGGGGTTGGAGGGAATCGGCGGGGATCGAATCCTCACCAATGATCTCGAGGAGGCAGCAATGGAGGAGGCGCCGGCCCTGAAGGAGAGGGTTGTGCGCGTCCGGGACGTGCTCCGAGGGGAGGGTGCGCGGATCGATGCCCTCTCAGGGAGCGGGTCCAGCGTCTTCGGGCTGTTCGATGACGCTCGTGCGGCGCGTCGGGCGAGTGCGGTGCTCGGAAAGGACGGAATGCCCGTTCGCGTCGTCCGAACGCTGACGCTCGATCAGTATCGGAGAACCTGGGGGCTTCCCCGAGTTCGCTGAGACGCACCCCGAGGTACGAGAGGAGCCGGCACCATGGAGATCACCGACGTCAAGGTCATCCCGGTAGACGATGAGAAGCTGAAGGCTTTCGTGTCGATCGTCTTCGACCACTGCTTCGTCGTGACGGACGTCAAGGTCATCAACGGGCCGAAGGGCCTCTTCGTCTCCATGCCCAGCAAGAAGCGGAAGGACGGGACTTTCAAGGACATCGCCCATCCGCTCAACAATCAGACTCGTCAGTACCTCGAGGAAAAGGTCCTGGGGGTGTACCGGCAGCAGGTGTCGACCGACTCGACCCCCGCCCCGTCGGCCTCCCCTGAACCGGCGGCCCCCGAGGCAGCGGCCCCCGAGGCAGCGGCTCCCGAGGCAGCGGCTCCCGAGGCAGCGGCTCCCGAGGCAGCGGCTCCCGAGGCAGCGGCTCCCGAGGCAGCGGCTCCCGAGGCAGCGGCTCCCG
>Ga0310121_10000080_pt1:62500-90592 | contig 90592 bp, 90 predicted proteins | sample CB27_Tmax_986_MG_FD_203504 | JGI IMG/M metagenome (GOLD analysis project Ga0310121, IMG submission 203504) | Marine microbial communities from Western Arctic Ocean, Canada - CB27_Tmax_986 | ecosystem: Environmental > Aquatic > Marine > Oceanic | place: Canada: Western Arctic Ocean... | reverse complement strand
TTCAGGACTGGGGACGAGACAGCATCGACTTGAATCAGGTACACAATAAGGGATACCGAACTTCATCTGAGGACCATCCGACAAGCGAAGGAAGAAGGTCGTACACGCTACGTCGGCGTAACCACCTCTTTCGGACGACAGTACGAGCAGATGGAGCAGGTGCTCCGGACTGAGGAACTAGACTTCGTACAGGTCAACTACTCGCTTGGAGAGCGCCGAGCTGATGAGCGACTGCTACCGCTTGCACAGGACCGAGGTATGGGTGTGATCGTGAATGAGCCCTACAATGTCGGCCGACTGTTCACTGCGGTACGCGGGCGAGATCTCCCTGATTGGGCTGCTGAGTTCGATTGTGAAAGCTGGGGGCAGTTCTTTCTCAAGTACATCCTGTCACATCCGGCAGTAACGGTAATCATTCCGGCCACTTCAGATCTGGAGCACCTGATAGACAACATGGGCGCTGGCATGGGACAGTTACCAGATGAGCGGACCCGGACGCGCATGGAAGAGTTCTTCGACGGTTTGAGCTGACTGCGAAGAAGGATAGGTATGTAAACCGCCCCCTCTGTGGCATCCAGCCACACCCAGCTATCCAGCACTGTTTTGCACGGAGGATTTCGCGATCTCAGATTAGGTAGGGACTCCTAGCCCCATAATGTTACCTACATATTACCCACTTCAGAGTCATAACAGCTACCCGTAGGATGTCCACAGAGATACCACAGACAAGCTATAAGTGGTGTGAATACTGAGTTTTTCTAAGGATAAAGCGAGGAAACCCAAGGGGCTCTGAAAGGGGTACTCTTTACTACAGACGATAGTTCGGAGCTTCCCTGGTAATGGTTACGTCGTGAGGGTGGGATTCGTTTAGTCCAACAGATGTGACCCTACAGAACCTTGCCGTTTCAGCCAACTCGGAGAGTGTTGCTGCGCCGCAATAGCCCATCCCACTCTGGAGCCCACCTGTAAGCTGGAAAACCGTGTCAGAGAGTGGCCCCTTGTAGGGCACCCGAGCCTCGATTCCCTCAGGAACGAGCTTTCGAGCTTCCAACTGATCCTCCTGAAAGTATCGGTCGGCAGAGCCCTCTTCCATGGCTGAGAGGGACCCCATTCCTCGGACCAGCTTGTAGCGTCTACCGTCAAGGAGAAAACTCTCCCCCGGTGCCTCCTCGGTCCCGGCGAACATGGAGCCCATCATCACCGCGCTCGCCCCGGCAGCCAATGCCTTCACCAGATCACCCGAGAATCTCACACCACCGTCGGCAATGATTGGAACTCGCCCCGCCACACCTTCAACAGCCTCGATGATAGCCGTCAACTGGGGAACGCCAACCCCCGTCACAACTCGTGTGGTGCAGATCGAGCCTGGCCCGACCCCCACCTTCACCCCATCAACACCTCGATCGGCAAGATCCCGTGCACCCTCCTTAGTAGCCACGTTCCCAGCAATCAGCTGGATGTCGGGGAACTCTTTCCTTGTACGGACTACAGCTTCTAGAACCCCTTCCGAGTGCCCGTGAGCGGCGTCGATGACGATCACGTCCACGCCAGCATCGACCAGGACATGAGCACGATTCAAGTCCGTTACGGAAGCACCGATCGCGGCGCCTACTCGCAGCCGCCCACTCTCATCCTTACAGGCGTTCGGGAACTGTCTCCGCTTGACGATATCCTTCACGGTTATCAGCCCAGCCAAAACCCCCTTCTCGTCAACCACTGGAAGCTTCTCAATCCGATGCCGATGCAGCACCTTCTCCGCCTCTTCGAGGGTTGTTCCCACCGGTGCTGTGACCAGATCCCTGGAGGTCATAACCTCCTTTACAGACCGGTCCAGGTCAGTCTCGAACTGGAGATCTCGGTTGGTCACGATCCCGATTAGTCGGCCATCGGCTTCCACGATCAGAACGCCGGAGATCGAGAAGCGGGACATGAGGTCGTGTGCATCGCGGAGTGTTGATCCGAGACGCAGGGTGATCGGATTGATGATCATGCCACTCTCTGATCGCTTGACCCGATCAACCTCTTCAGCCTGCTGGTCCGCCGACATGTTCTTGTGGATTATTCCAAGGCCTCCCTCTCTCGCGAGCGCGATACCCATCCCCGATTCCGTGACGGTATCCATTGCGGCACTGACGAGCGGGATCGACAGGCTAATTTTCTGGGTAAGCTGGGTGCTGATCCTTGTATCTCTTGGGTGAACCTTGGAATGACCGGGATAGAGTAGTACGTCGTCGAAGGTCATCCCTTCGTCGATGAACTCCCCACCTCGGCGGGCATGCGCCATCTAGTCTTCTCCGGGCGCCAGCGGGTAAAACGTCACACGCCCGCCGGAGGCAGACCTAGACAGGCGAACTGCCACCGGTGGGCGCGAATAACTGTCAAACGGCATTGAGCGACTTGTTCCATGGGACAGCTTATCTGACCGCTGAGGGGGGTGTCAACCCCGCGGACTATCGCCGTCCAGGCCTCCTTGGGAGTCGGTTGGAGAGGATTCTTTTCAAGACCCAGGTTCGTCGGGTGTAAGCTCAGACCTCCTCTCTCCCTCCCCTATGGTCTGCAGGTCATACAGAATATCTCGTCCGGCCTCCGACACTGAACTCAGCACTCAGTCGACTACCGAGATGAGCTGAAACGCCTCACGAAGTCGTAACGGACTGATCGTCCTACTGCCGAGCCCATCCTCCAGGCGCTCAGCCAGATTTTGCTGGCCGGGAGTCTACTCCAGAGCCCTATGCGCGTACTGATACTCCAGAAACTCGATGTAGTCCAAGACCTCATAGAGCTTCGATTCCGGGGGTGTCTCCAGACTGCGGGTGACCCGGCACCTCAATGCCTCATGCATAGGACACCGCTCCTACTCCTTCCCCGCATCGCCTCCAAACAACAATATACGAGGATCACAGGCGGGATCCCTCGGTCGAAGACCGGGTAGCCCTTGGTCCCAGTGCCTCGCACAACCCCTTTGGTACGCGAACCTACTCATCGAACCGAGATCGATCAGACAAGTTATGGCCTACTACCCCTTACGAAAGGTCGGGCTTCCCGCCTTAGCCCGAAAGACCTACGACGAGTGGCTCGAAGCCATAGACAAGGAACTGAATCGTCCTGACTGCGACCGTAATGAACTGTGTCGGACGATTTTGACCGACGTCTTCTATCCGGGGCTGATCGACTCGGATGTGACGAGTTCGAGCCAGTCCACTCGTCTTGGTCTCCTTCAGATGGACCCGAGAAATGTCACGCTCGAACCTGAGTACTACCACGAAGTCGATCAGGAGAAGTATGTGAAGGTCAAGCCACTCATCTGGCTCTGGGAAATGTTCGACAAGAGCCCCCTAGGGGAAAACGTTGAGTTGGGGATCCGCTTCAGACGGCTACTCGCGAAGCGCATCTTCAAGAAGTGTGGAAAGAACTTCAAGGCGTTCCACTTCGTAAAGCTTTCATTCGGATACAATTTGGATGTGGGAGACGGGGTGACAGTGCACCGCCACGTGCTCTTGGACGACAGGGGCGGAATTCGGCTCGGGAATGGGGCTAGCGTTTCCGACTACGCGAACATCTACTCGCATACTCACGACATTCAAGAGTCAGCGATGGTCGACACCCCGGCAACAATCATCGGCGATGGAGTCCGCATCACCTATCACGCCACTATTCTAGCGGGAGTCCGGGTGGCCAATGACTCCATGGTTGGCGCCATGGCTCTGGTAACACGGGACACCGAACCGCACTACATCCACGTGGGGATTCCCGCCAAACCGGTGAAAAAGAAGGATATGAGTATCGATCGGCGTTCCTCCATCAAGGATCCCCTCGCCGACTGAACCCTCATGTCTCGGCGGGCCGTTCGCCCCGAAACGGGGGGAGGTGCAGTGCCTAACCTTCGCCCTCCTGATATTGCTCCTTCAGACGGCCAACGACCTCAGGGTCCGCAAGGGTCGTCGTGTCGCCCAGCGTCTTTCCATCCGCGATATCGCGGAGGAGTCTCCGCATGATCTTCCCAGAACGCGTCTTCGGAAGATCGGCCGAGAACAGGATGTCCTCGGGGCGAGCGATCGGCCCGATCTTTTCTGCGACATGTGCTCGGAGCTCGGTGCCGAGCGCCTCAGACGGCTCCTGGCCTTCTTTCAGGGTGACGAAGGCGGCAATCACTTGGCCCTTCACATCGTGCGCCTTCCCAACCACCGCTGCCTCCGCCACAGAATGGTGATCCACCAGTGCACTCTCGACCTCCATGGTGCCAATTCGGTGGCCGGCCACGTTTAGGACATCATCCACCCGACCCAAGACCCAGAAATACCCATCTTCGTCCCTCTTTGCCCCGTCTCCCGCGAAGTAGACCCCATCCCACTTCGACCAGTATGTCTCCCGGTACCGCTCTTCGTCGCCATAGATCGTGCGTAACATGGAGGGCCAGGGGCGTGTCAGTGCCAAGTATCCGGCGTCAACCTCTTCGCCCGCGTCATTTAAGATCGTCGCCTGCACGCCAGGGAAACCCAGCGTGGCACTACCTGGACGAGTCTCGGTGATTCCAGGCAGTGGCGTGATCATGATCGCCCCCGTCTCGGTCTGCCACCACGTATCAACAATCGGACAGCGCTCCCCCCCAATCTGGTGATGGTACCACATCCACGCCTCAGGATTGATCGGTTCGCCAACCGTTCCAAGCAGTCGGAGCTGAGACAGATCATACTTCGCTGGCCAGTCATCTCCCCACTTCATGAAGGCTCTGATCGCCGTCGGTGCAGTGTAGAAGATGGACACCTCGTACTTCTCACACAGCTGCCAAAATCTCCCCCGATCTGGAAAATCCGGAGTGCCTTCGTACATAAGCACGGTCGCCCCATTCGCGAGTGGACCGTAGACGATATATGAGTGCCCGGTGACCCAGCCGACATCTGCGGTACACCAATAGACATCGTCCTCCTTGAGATCGAACACCCATCGCGTGGTCGCATAGGTCTGTGTGAGGTAGCCTCCTGTGGTGTGAACCACTCCCTTCGGCTTTCCAGTCGTACCGGAGGTGTAAAGGATGAACAGCACATCCTCCGCCTCCATGACCTCCGCCTCACATCCTTCCTTTACTGAAGCCATAAGATCGTGGTACCAAAGGTCTTGACCGGGCCTCATAGTGGATGGGATGGATTTTGAGGGCTCGCCCTCTCGCGCCACTACAACCACATGTTCGATCGTCGGGCAGTGAGCTACCGCCAAATCCGCGTTTTCCTTTAATGGTACCACCTTTCCACGACGGTATCCCCCATCAGCCGTGATCAGAATCTTCGCCTTTGCATCGTTGATACGGTCAGTCAGCGACTCAGGAGAAAAGCCTCCAAATACAACCGAATGAGGAGCGCCGATCCGAGCGCAGGCTAGCATGGCTATAGCTGCCTCCGGAACCATCGGCAGGTAGATCGCAACCCGATCCCCTCTCCTGACCCCAAGATCCCTCAGAACTTGCCCAAATCGGGACACCTCACGGTGGAGTTCTTCGTAGGTATAGCGGCGAACATCTCCCGGCTCACCCTCCCAAATCAGCGCGATCTTTTCCCTACGTGACCCGGTCAGATGACGGTCGAGGCAGTTATATGCCGCATTTATTTGTCCGCCTTCGAACCACCTGGCATGCGGGGGATTCCAGTCCAAAACCCGGTCCCACCTACGGAACCAATGGAGTTCGTGAGCCCAGCCCTCCCAGTAGGCCTCGGGATCGCTCCCAGCGGACTCCCATACACCATCATCGGATACATGCGCCGCATCTCTAAAGTCCTCTCGCGGCTTGAAGGTTCGATCTTCATGGAGAAGATTGTCCAAAGTGCCCTTGGAGTGGGTCATTCCCATGCTCCTATAAGGAGAGTTCGATCAGTCAATTACGGGAGGCAGCATTTCCGCAACCTCCGGTCGTTCGAGGAGCGCCTCGAATGCGGAAACAGCCCCCGATGAGAGAGCGGAGACCACGGACGCGCCCGCACATATCGCCGCCTCAGGAATCACAAGTTTGATCCGGAACTGAACTTCTGCCCGATCCACCGGTGTGCCTCCATGGGGAACCGCGAGGCGAAGGGATACCGGAGTGCAATAGCCCTCCGGAAGTGTTTCCAGGCTCGCCCGAGAGACCCGTTCCAGCACCCCAGGCACAGCCCCCAGGCAACCCAGCCGAGGACCCTCCAGGACGAGCGCCAAGTTTCCACGGAGGCCACCTGAGGTCTCGTCTAGAAACGCCTCCATCGCGACGCTCTCAGGAAGGTCGGATCTATGGAAGAAGAGGTAGGCACTGCGAGTCGATTCTCCAGCCCACTTGCCCTCGAACTCGTGGCTGGTGGTCTTTTGGAGACCCGAAAGAAGCCAGCCGGCTTCCTCAACTCCTGTCCTGACCGCCTCCAGCAGCGGTTCGAGAGTAAGGAGGTCAGCCTCTCCTTGCGGTCGATTCATGCGGAGCGACCGCCACGTGTGAGTGAGGAGTCCCTATCGGACGAGATCAGCCGCGCAGGATGTTGACACACTTTTTGGCAATGTCTTAACTTTTCCGGGCAGTCATTCAATTCCATCACCTTCTGCAGGCTGGACATACCATGCAGCAATGGTCGCCCGATGAAGTGCTCCGAGAGGCGCTCGAGGCGAACGGCCAACGCTTTACCGAGCAGCGTGCTGCGGTGTACCGCTTTCTCTCCTCTACGGACAAGCACCCGACCGCCGACGAGGTGTTCCTTGCAGTCCGCACTGAAGTGCCCGTCATCTCTGTAGCAACCGTGTATAAGAGTCTGGAGGCCCTTGTAGGCTGTGGACTTGCTGTAAAGCTGGGCTATGCTGTCGGATCGACCAGGTACGACGGTCGTACAGACCGGCACCATCACGCTCGCTGCCTCACCTGCTCACGAATGTTTGACCTCCAGGCAGACTTCCCTTCTGGCCAGGCCGAAGAATTGGGCCAGAACGTCGATGGTTTTCAGGTGACGGGATACAGGCTCGAGTTGACCGGGTACTGCAAGCGTTGTGCGGAAACCGTCTGCGAGTCGCAGCTGGAGCCGGTCTGACGCCTACCTCAGTAACAAGATCCGACCTCCCCCACGACTATCGCGGCTCTATAATCCACGGAGTTGAAGCGGCTCGCCGGGCATCTTCCGTGTCGGGACCGTTCAAGGCTTCACCTCCAGCCTACCTGATCCCCCACGACGAAGACAGCCTTGGGAGTCTCATCCGATGGGCATGGGAGCAGCAGGTTTCCCTCATACCGAGGGGCGCCGGCACGGGAATGCCGGGGGGGAATCTGGGACCCGAGATTGTAGTCGAGATCGGGCCAGCTTTCGGGGGAGTGGAGGTACTGGACGCCCAGTCGGGCCGAATCCGAGTTGGAGCTGGCGAAGTCGCCGGCGAGGTGGATCGGATTGCCCGCCAGCACGGCGGGTTTCTCCCCTTTCTTCCCTCCTCCGGCAGGTGGTGCCGGGTCGGAGGAATGGTGGCAAACAACTCCGCGGGGGCCAGAAGCTTCCGTTATGGGGCGATTTCCGCCTGGGTAGATGCGTTGGAGGGGTTCTATGCTTGGGGTGAGCACTTTCGGGTCGGTCTTGGGGAGCCGTCACCCACACTCTTCACGGACCTCCACTCATCCCTTGAAAAGAAACTGCCCTTATCCTCCGACGGCACTCTTGCCGGATGGCCCCCTGTCCGGAAGAACTCATCCGGATACGCATTAGACAGGTTCCTCCCCAGCTGTGATCCGGCGCAGCTCTTAGTGGGGAGCGAAGGAACCCTGGCGTTTGTCACCCGTGCCGACCTTCGGTTCCCCCCCCTTCCGGACGAGCGGGGATTGGCCGTGCTCCGGGCAGAGTCTTCCGACGCTCTGACCGAACTAGCTCTGGCGTCCGACAACTTGGGCGCGACAGCCTGCGAATTCTTTGGGAAACGGTTCCTCAAGCTCATCGGCCCAAGCCTCGACCCCGAACTTGGTAAGATGTTGAAGGGATCGTTTGCACTGGTTCTCATTGAAGTGACAGGATCTTCGGACGAGGTTCAGAGCAAGTTGAGTAGCTTGCAGAAACTCAGCTCCAGTGGGCTTCACGCCTCCTCCCTCATCATACGAGACCCGGAGACCGCTGACCGTCTCTGGGCCCTCCGTCATGCCACCAGCCCAATCATAGCCCGGGAGTCCGACCGTGGCCGGATCTCGACCCAATTCATCGAAGACTCAGTTGTCCCCCCTTCCGCACTAGGCGACTACTTGAAGGGGATTGAACAGATCCTGGAAGGCGTAGGTATGGACGCCGTGGTCTTCGGTCATGCCGGCGATGGGAACGTGCATGTGAACCCGCTAGTGGAGGTGGACGATCCGGATTGGATACATCGAGTCCAGCATACGCTTGACCAAGTGACTGATCTGGTTGCCGATCTGGGAGGAACCCTGAGTGGAGAGCACGGAGACGGTAGGCTCCGGACCCCCCTCCTGTCGAGGATTTGGCCTGCTCACCTAGTACGGGGATTCCAACAGGTGAAAAAGACTCTGGACCCGAAAGGGATTCTCAATCCGGGTGTCATCGTTCCCCGGGTTGGCCAAGATCCCCTTGAGGGTTTATTTCCCCGCCCGCAACGTTATCCTGCCTGAGCACTGAGGCTCTGAGTCACGGACCACGCCCCACCCTTGTACCGCGCTGGGGGTGTCGCACATTATCCGATTGGTGAAACGATGCAACTTACACCTCCGGAGGACCGGTTGAACAGATTCCTGAGGGCACTAACCCTACCCTCGCTCACCCTCATTCTCTGGATGTCTAGTGCGGGCATTGAGGCAACGGCATCTAATAGGCCCATGGCCGATCTGGCCTCTCTCAGAACCGAGGTTATGGGGCTCATCAGCGACACTGGCTGGAGGAACAGTGACTGGGGCGTGCTGGCGGTATCGCTCGAACGCGGGGACACGTTGCTGGCAATGGATTCGGACCGACTGCTCGCACCGGCCTCCAATCAGAAGTTATTCACTAGCGCAGCGGCACTTCACCATCTCGGTCCTGACTACCGCTTCCCGACTTTCTTACTAACAGATGGAGAGATCCGTGCAGGCGTCCTAGATGGGAATCTGATTCTTTATGGAACTGGTGATCCGGCAATCTCTGACCAGCTGTTGGACTCACCCACCGTCCCCTGGGTGGCCTTTGCGAATGCGCTGAAAGATGCCGGTGTTCACACTGTTTCAGGAGACGTCATTGCAGATGCGAGTTTCTTCCAGGGCCCAAGCCGAAGTCCCTCCTGGAACTCCCGGTACCTTGATGACTGGTACGCGGCACCTGTGTCCGCTCTTACTTTCTCCGAGAACGTAGTGACACTTCATTTTCGGGGAGGTCCGCCCGGAGCCCCAGCCCGAATCCGTGTGGCACCCGAAGGAGCGGAGCTCCCTCTGCTGAATACAAGTATATCTGTCCCGGGGAATTCTTCTCGATCTCTGATGCTCGAGCGGGATCATCCTGATGATATGATCAAGCTCAGCGGCCAAATTGGAACTAACTCGGCAGAGCTATCCAGAGTCCTCACCGTCTCCGATCCACCCAGCTACACAGCGTCAGTATTCCGAGCAGTTATCGAAGACGAGGGGATCAGGGTGAAGGGATCGGTGTCCCGGATACGCTCCGCAGATGAGTCACCCCTGACTCGTGACAACGTTATTGCTCCCGCATTCCGTAAAGACTCCGCCCAGCCCATCCGAACCCTCGGCGTATACTACTCCCCACCGTTGCGAGATCTGATACAGATTCTCAACAAGCAGAGCCACAATCTCTATGGTGAGATCCTCCTATTTACACTGGGAAGAATCACCTCTGGCGACGCCTCCTTTCACGGAGGACGCGAAGCGCTGGGCAAGTATCTGACAGAAGTAGTCAGGGTGAATGAGGAAGAGTTTAATATTGAGGACGGATCCGGTCTCTCTAGCCTGAACCGGGCCACACCCTCTGCCTTCGTACGTCTTCTAAGCTATGTAGCGAGTTCGGATTATGCCGAGCACTTCTGGGCCTCGCTCCCGGAGGCTGGAAACCGAAGGGAACTCCGTCGGATGTATCAGAGTGCTGCAGCTGGCAATCTCAGAGCCAAGACCGGAACCATCAATCGGGTGTCGGCGCTCTCTGGAATCGTTCGAACCGCAGATGGAGAACCGGTAGTTTTCAGCATTCTGTCAAACAACGTGCCCTCATCTTCGAGGGCAAAAAGGGTCGAGGACGGCATTGGGATCCAGCTCGCATCCTTTTCGAGGCCACCCACAGCTACAGACGGTAACTAGAGCTCTGGCGGCAGAGTTACTCTTCTGCGGGGACCCCACGCTTTCGTCCCCCGGCGGCCCTTAAGCGTCTGCGAAGCTCTACGCCCGACATCGTTTCCAGTGTGCGCAGTGCAGTCTCCTCGCTATTCCAACGAACGTCTCCCAGCCAGACTGCATCGGAAGCATCTCCCCCTTTCGGACTAGCGACGAAGAAGTAGCGGCCCTTGAAGTCTATACCCGGTCGACACTTCACACCCGCTGTCCATGTCCTCCCATTCTCGTCCTCGAACTCACGCATGAGACGGGGTGCCTGGTCGGGGGGGGCGGGCTCGAACATCAATCCTCGTCCTGTGCCGCGACACACGACGCCACCAATCCGGCAAACAGACAGGAACTCACCAAAGTAATCGCTCCTATGGGCAAAGATGAATGTTGAATCAACATCGACGAAACGAGCCGGAAGTGGCCAGGTTATACGACCCACATGAGTAGAAAACTTACAGGGTAGTCCTACCTGGGCAAAGGCGGGACTCACATGGGTTGCTGTGCTCCGGGGACTCTCGGTAGCTTCCGACCACCTTGGTTTGTAAGCCCCGGCGGAAGGCCTGACCTGCGTTCGGACCTGGAAGCCAGGGGCGCAGCGTTCAACTGAGCCGGACTCGTATGCGAACCTTTCGGTTTCGGAACCTCGCTTTCATCATAGCGGTCACCTTTATGGGGCTCTTTCGCTCCCCAGGAGCGAACGCTCAGACTATCTCTTCGCCCTACCGTTTTATCGAAGGCTCACACGATTTCGGTGTAATGTTCGGTATAGTACAGGAGAATCGGGGGGCGATGGGGATCGGTCCAGGAGGGGGATCTCTGTTGGGCGGACGCTACGCCATCGAGCTTTCAGGACCCCTTGCGCTGGAAGCCGCTGGCTATCTGATACCCACCGACCGAGTGGTGTATGACGCTGTTCCCGGCAAGGGCCTGGTACCCCTTGGGAACACGGACACAATGATCGGCGGGCTTGACGTCCGGATGCGCTTCTCCTTGACCGGGGACCGGACGTGGCACGGCGTGGTGCCGTTTCTGATGGCTGGCGGCGGAATCGCAGGCAACCTCTCTGGCCCCTCGGAGTTTACTGCCGAAATCCCTGCTGCCGAACGGGTCGGTTTTGGACCCTCCTTCCTTGGAATCATGGGGGGCGGGACACGATGGATTCCGTTTCAGCGTTTGACCCTCCGGGTGGAGACTTCGCTAAGCATCTGGAAGGTGGAAACGCCGCTCGGGTTTTCTGAGGTCAAAGAGGATTTGGAGGTGTTTGTGGATCAGGAGTGGCTCGGAGTGGGAAGCTTGGTTTTCGGGGCTTCCTACCGCTTCTGACGGCATAGGCTATGGCTGCATTCGAGACGCGGGAACCGGACTGGCTTTCGTTTCATGAAGCACTCAGGCGTGCAGAATCGATCGGAGACGCTCTTCCGGTAAGTCAGCAACCGATCGAGGAAGCGTTGGGCTTAGCTATCGGTGAAGAGGTGATAGCCCAAATAACCCTTCCGCCTGGGCCCACCTCGCACATGGATGGTTACGCTCTCCGTGCGACAGACATCTCTCCATCAGGAGACGGTGCGCTTTCTGAGCCTCTCCCAGTTGTGGGGGCAAGTTGGGCTGGAGCCCCCTGGCCCAATCAGCTTCCAGTCGGCAGCGCAGTCCGCATCATGACGGGCGCACTTCTTCCGGCAGAGGCAGATACCATCGTCCCCGTGGAAGAGACCGACCGTGAGAAGATTTTACCCGGAACCGTGCGAGTCTCGCTTGGCTCATCAGGCAGTCCCAGACATCCACGGGGGCGTTATGTGCGCCCACTTGGAGAGGAACTGAAGGAAGGAGACCATCTCGCAACCTCGGGGGAAACCGTCACTCCGGGACTCCTCTCGCTTCTTGCAGCAACCGGAGAGCCCACCGTCTCCGTGCATCGAGCACCTGTGGTAGCCCTTCTCGTCACGGGGGATGAACTCGTCCCGCCCGGCGACCCCTCTGCGCTCGCTAACGGAATCTTTCGCGCTGACATTCTCTCCCCGTCCCTTCCCCCTCTCATCAGTCACTGCGGGGGAGCACCCCTCTCTCCAAAGAGAGTCGGGGACGATCGCAGAGCTCTTAAAGAGGCTCTCATCGAGGCCGAGGCCGAGGCCGACATCATCATAACAACTGGGGGCGCTTCGATGGGGGAAGCTGACCTAGTAAAGAGCGTACTTCATGATATGGGTTTTCAGCTGGACTTCTGGCGTGTCCTAATGCGGCCTGGCAGCCCTGTCAGCCTGGGTCGGCTTCCGAAATCCCGCAGCGGAAGACAGATACCTGTGTTAGGCCTCCCCGGAAACCCTGTCTCGGCCTTGGTAACATTCCTCACGCTCGGATTGCCTGCAATCCGAGCTCTCGGCGGGCATGCCCGCCATTTCCTGCCTAAGGTCCAGGCAACCGCTCGGGAGCGATTCGGTGGTCCGGTTACACTCACTCGATTCTTCCGCGTCCGGCTCGACCCCGAAACATCCGGTATGTATGGTGCCCGATTATCGGCATCCCAAGGTTCTGGCGTGATTCAGAGCATGGCTTCCGCGGACGGTCTGGCCCTTGTTCCCGAGGGAACCGAAGCACTCGAAGAGGGCGACCCAATCCAAGTTTCCCTCATCCCACATGCTGGATGGGGGGATACGCCGTGAGAGGGTGGTGGCCAGCGCCTCGTACCGTCTTCCTCACCTTACTGATCATGCCAACCCTGGCGGGCTGTGCTGTCCCCAGGTGGCCGGTCCGTGACATGATGACTTCCCCTTTCGGGATGAGATGGGATGGTCGACACCCCGATGTCCATCGAGGTGTCGATATCCGAGCGGTGGAAGGCACGCCGGTTCGGACGATGGCGGCAGGGCGCGTCCGCTTTGCCGGATGGATGAATGGTTATGGGAACGTGGTTTGGATCGATCACCCTGGAAGGGTCATCTCTGTCTATGCGCACCTTTCCGATATTGACCTCCCGGTGGGGAGATCGGTAGAGAACGGCGAGTTGGTGGGAGTAAGTGGGAGCACGGGAACTGTGTCGGGACCCCACCTCCACTTCGAGGTATGGAAGGGAGGGAGGCAGGTCGATCCCGTTGTGTACCTAGGGGGCCGCCCCTAACCCCGAATCGCCAGAGCTTCTTAACTCACGGATTTCCGCAGTGAGTCTGGGCAGACTCTCGAACGCGTCGTCCAGGATCCCATAGTCTGCTCCCATGGCCAGCGCACTTCATAGCGTTTCCTTGAAGGCTTCATCTCCCAGGGTCACTACGACCATCTCACCTGCTACCTCGTCCCACGTGCCTAAGGCAGTTTCTACCGCGAACTCGTCATTCGGGGTCATGACGTACTTGACACTGGCGGGATCGAGGGACTATCCGGCCGGCTCGAGCCGAACGAGAGTCTCTGTATCAGGAACTCGCTTTACACAGACGAAGATCCTCGCCCGGGAAAGTTTCTCGGGTTCATAAGGTGAGCCCCAGAATCCCAAACCCAAGGCATGCCAGGGATGCTGCGATCACCGCATAGGGAAGCTGAGTCCTCACATGGTCAATGTGATCGGTCGCCGCTGCCATCGAAGAGATGAGCGTCGTGTCCGAGATAGGTGAGGCGTGATCGCCGAATATCCCTCCGGAAAGAGCGGCGGCAACGAAGGGAGAGAGTGCAAGCTCCATCGTCATTGCCGACGGGACCACTATAGGGAGCATGATCGCAAACGTTCCCCAACTCGTTCCAGTCGCGAACGCGATTCCGGCCGAGACCAGAAAGATGACAGGCAGGAACACTGGTGGCGGGAGGACGCCTGCGGTTTTCTGCGCTACGTAAACCCCTGTCCCCAACTCGTTAGCGATGTTTCCGAGCGTGAGCGCCAAGAGGATGATCAGGGCAAGGGGCACGAGTCCGCCGGCTCCCTTTAGCGCTGTTTTGGTCAGCCCATCGAGGGAAGCGCCCCCCTGCGACAGGAGGAGGATCCACGCTACGCCAAGAGCAAACAGCACTGCCCAAAGCACAGAGGTTGATCCGACGCCTTCAAAAAAATTCCCTTTTCCGGTGATCCACAGCCCGACCGGCACCATCCCAACCATCACCACGATGGGAAGAATCATGTTCACGGCCCGGGGCGGAATCTGGTCGTTCGGTTCCGCAGAGAGAATCTCTTCATCAATCATAGGACGGGATGAGGGCCAGTGCCGACGGCCCTCCCTGGTCCGCGCCTCCGCCTGCTTCATCGGGCCAAGGTCAAGTCCCCACCCGACCGTCACGGCTGCGAGGACTACAGTCGTTAGCGCATAGAAGTTGAGCGGAATCGCCCTGACGAACACCCCCAGTGGATCTTGGACACCCAGACTACTGAGAATGCCCAGATTATAGGCACCCCAGGCATTCAACGGGATCATCATGCAGACCGCTGCGGACGTCGAATCGATGAGATAGGCTAGTTTCTCGCGAGAGACGCGATAGCGATCGAAAAGCGGGCGCGCTACTGCACCGGCCACGAGGACGGTGATACTCCCCTCAATGAAGATGATGACTCCAATCACCCAAGCCAGAGCCTGTGCCTTCCGAGCACTATCGACCCACCGTCGCGACTCCAGGTATTGGACGAATCCGCGAACGCCACCGGAATTCTCGACCGTTGCTATGAGTGACCCAATCGCAAGCGTGAAAAGGATGACGCTCGCGCTGTCAGCGTCGGCCAGAACCCCTACCGATGCCTCGATCGATCTCCCGAGGCCCCCGATCGGATTCCATCCGAGGAGGATCGTCCACCCCATCCAGATTCCGGCGGCGAGAGATAGGTAGACCTGGCGGGTCCAGATTGCCAGCACGATGGCGACTATGGGGGGAAGCACCGAAACCCAGGTAGGGTCGGTCACGGCAGTATCGCTTGTAAGGCCGGTTCTGCGGCCTTACCATCAGACACGTCCGCATGCCCCCTCAAGAAAAACCGCAAGGGCCAGTCATGCGCCCGTCGAACGCCGATCCTGCCTGAGATACCGATCTGCTCGGTACCGGTTGGGTCCCCACCGATGAGAAAGAGGGGATCCTGCCCGAATCGGTGCCCATTAAGAGATCTATTGATCCCCAGTGCCTGACAGAGGCGAGCAGGTCCATTGGTAAGGTCCCGGTCACGCCTCCGGCGGCGACGAATCACCTCGCAACCGAACTCCGGTTCGATCGCGCGCACCAGCACCGCCTGAGGGTCTCCTTCCTTCCCGGTCACGACATTAAGGCACCAATGCATACCATAGATGAAGTACACATATGCCGTTCCCGCCGGCCCGAACATCGGGGCGTTCCTCGTCGTCCGGCCTATACGCTCTGCTGCGTGGGATGCGGGATCCCGGGAACCAAGGTACGCCTCGGTTTCCACGATCTTTCCCCCAACAACCGCACCTCCGATCGTTGACAGGAGGTAACACCCGAGAAGGTCGCGAGCGGCCTCTTCCCCTCCTCTCTGAAGCTGTGTGGGTGACAGAACCAGACCACGAGGAATCAATGAAGGCCATGCCTCGATGGACATGGCATTTAGAGTCAGCATCCGCCCGCCAAGAAGCGACATGGTCGCCTAGCGAGCGTCAGCTTTCCGGGGCAACTCTGCCGCGGGTCCGGCGCCCGCGCCCTGTACGTGACTCCACCTGTGTGACCTCGGTCGGAGATGGCTCAGCCACTACCACCGGCACCGATCCGGACTCGATTCCCTCCCCTTCAGGCACATGTCGTTCACTGCGGCGCTGAAAATCTGCCTTCCATCCCGCGAGCACCCTCGCTGCCCTCGCCGGAGGCAGGAGTTCTCCCACCCTGGAGGGATTGCTGTGCAGAACCTGAAATAGTTGATCCCCTAACGCTCCGACCAGCGTTTCAGCGGTCCTTTCCCCCACACCCGCGTAGGAGTTACTTAGGTATTTGACCATGCTGTCTCGATCCGTGGGTAGACGCAACCGCTCGGGGGCTAGAGCGACTACCTCAGTCCGTTTGGCCACCCCCCTCTCGAGCAAGGGCGCCGGATCTGCATCCTCGGGTGACGGACGGAGCGGGTCCGATCCTGACCTTTCGCTAAGTACCGACTTTTCGGTCCCGAGGACGATCCGGTAGTTCCCGCCTTTCGACTTCTGCAGGTCGACGACTCCGTGATCCTGTGCCTGCAGAAGGAAGCGAGAAAACTTCGGGAACCCAAGATCTGCCTCACTGAAACCCTGCTGCAGCACTAGCATTCGACGCTTCACATCGGCGTCGTGTACCGAATCATCGTCCATATCTGCAAGAAGTTCCAAGACGGCTGCCTTGAGAAGCGCATAAGCGGGCTCTAACACACCTCTATCCTGCGATGACGGACGAGAGACAGGAGACGACAAGCCCAAATCCGGGCCAACCGTCGTTTCCGGTCGCGTGCGATCCCGTCTCCCCACGCTTGGCTCTGGCTTCTTCTTCTCGCCTCCCCGAGCCGGAGCTTTTCGGTCATCCGACTTCTTCTCGCCTTTCTTTTGAACAATTTCGTACTGCCCGTTCTCCATCCTTCTGATCTCGATGAGACCCTTTCGGGATGCCTCCGAGACAAACCGGGAGAATTTGCTAAAGCCGAGACTTTTCTCATCAAACATCGAATCAATATCCAGCATCACCTGCTTCAGCCGATCGGACCGCATGACCTCTCCACGCCGACCCATCTGCTCCACAGCCCGTGAAACCAAGCCCCACGGATCGGAGGCGAGAGCCGTCCCCTCATCAGATTTTGTTAACCCGGAGAGGGAGGTATAGGAATAGTACTCGTCACAGTTCTGCACGAGGATGTTCGACGAGGACTCCTGAATTCCCACTCCGATAACGTACTTTCCGTACTCCTTCAGCTTCAAGACGAGCGACGAGAAATCGGAGTCGCCGGTAAGGAGGATATAGGTCCCAATTTCAGGCCTCGTGAATACGAGTTCGATACCATCGATGGCCATACGAATGTCGGTCGCATTTTTCTTGTTACTTCCGTAGGCCGGCGCGAAGATCAGGTCCACTGACGCCTCTGAGAGCGGCACGATGTACTGGGGATACCGGCGCCAGTCTGCGTAGGCTCTCTGAACCGTAACCTTGCCCTTGATCACGTCGGAACCGAGGAGGGCCTTCAGCTCCTTGGAGAGGTCACTTCGCATCCCCATCGTGACATTATCGAAGTCGATGAGAAGAGCGGCGTTAGGCGCATCTGAAGGATGTGGAGGAACGTTGGCTCCCTCGATGTGGGGAGCCCTTGAAAATGGAATACTCATGTGATTGGCTTAAACTCTCGCAGCATAGGAACGATTGTGCCGCGAAACCTCCCCACCAGCCCCCCCCGCCTCACCCGTTGTAACGGATGAGGCGACTGAGGGACGGGTCGGGGGAGTTTCTCGGAGCTTCAAATCGATGGGCTCCGGCTGGCCTCTTCGAGGAGACGAGCCAACTCCACCGGTCGTACCTTCCCGGGTCCTGTCATAGGGAACTCGTCGAGAAACGTTACCACATTCAGGACCTTGTAGTCGGCGAACCTTCGCCACCACAACTCCCAGACTTCGTCCTCTGTTACAGTTGCTCCCTCCAAGGGCATACTCAAGGTGCAGATGGCCTCCCCTAGGAGTTCACCTCCGACCCCCACCACAGCCACTTCTTACACGACCGAGCGAGCATGCAGCCGGTCCTAAGTTTCCCTTGGATAGACATTCGAACCACGTTGGATGATAACCCATTTGCCTCGCCTGACCAAATGGATATTCCCTTCTTCATCCACGACCCTGAGATGGCCCATGCGGAAGCAACTGTTCTCAGCAAGGCCCGCAGAGGTCTCGGTGGGCTGGAGGTAGTCTACACTCCTGAACGTCTTTGCGGTAATCGCGCACGCCACGCTCGAACGCCTTAGGGAGTACTGGAATTCAGGCTCGGTCAGACACGAATCCAGGGGGACTACAACGTCACCCAACCACGAGACAGCAAACAAGAAAACCACGAATTCCAGATATCAAAGAAGCACAATCGCGACCCAGTCGTTTCACTCAATCCCTAGATTCGATAAGAAAGCGGCAAGCCGCGCCACTCTCTCGCCTACCTCTTCGAAGACAAGTCGGCGACTTCGAGCCAGAAGAAAGAGGTCTTGAGGGTCGGTCGTTTCTCGATGGAAAAGGGCATGCGAAATACTGAATCCGCCGAATTGCTCATTGAGCGCCATGTCACCGGGGAGATCTAGAACCCCAGTTCTATCGACGGGACGCACAGGATTAGGCGGACCCAATACCCCCGTCAAACAGACTTTGAGCTCTGTTCTATAAGGAATTCTCGGACCTTTGATGAGTCCAACTCCCTGCTCCATCTGTCTCCCGGATCGACCTCCCCGAGGCCAGAAAGAAGGACATACCGGGAGACCCCACGGCGGGCCTTCTTGTCTCTGGACACGAATCTCATGAGGTCCTCCGGATCCGTCGAGTCCGGGAGACTCGTCGGAAGTTCCAGCTTTGTCAGTGTACCCGCCAGTCGATCCGCCACACCTGGTAGTGTGACCCCGAACTGCTCTCCGAGACGGGCCTCGAGCACCATCCCAAGCGCAACCGCACTCCCATGAGGTATGAGGAAGTCAGATTCAGCCTCCAGTGCATGTCCCAAGGTGTGTCCAAAATTCAGGATTTGGCGTAGGCCTCCCTCTCTCTCATCCTCACTCACCACGCGAGCCTTGAGCTGAACCGATCGAGCGACGAGCGTGGCAGTATCATCCGGATCGCCATCGAGGAGGGATTCGATGTGGGCATCAATCCATTCGAAATATTCTGCATCCAAGATCGCGCCATGCTTGACCGCCTCTGCCAGGCCCTGACTCCTTTCCCGCCTCGGAAGGGTGGCGGACAGTTCAGTGTCCGCGAGTACGAATCGCGGAGGGTGAAATGCACCGACCAGGTTCTTCCCCAGCGGTGCATCAACACCGGTCTTACCACCCACAGAAGCATCGACCATCGCTACGAGGGAGGTCGGTAGTTGTACCAGCGAAATTCCCCGCATGTACGTTGCAGCGACGAAGCCGGCAAGGTCCCCGGCAACCCCTCCCCCGAGCGCAATCACGCACCCGTCCCGGCCCAGTCCCTCAGAAAGGAGCGCATCCGTGAGCTCAGCCCACTCACGCCGATTCTTACTAGCCTCTCCGGGCGGAAAGGTGTGTACTGTGAGTGGTTGGGACAGTCCGGAACAAAGGTCACTAATGCGATCGCCATAAAGGTCGAAGACTCGTCCATCTGCAATCAGCGCATAGGCTTGTGCGGGGCTCAGTTCCTGGAGGAGCGGGCCGAGCTGATCCAGAATGCCCCGGCCAACCCTGACCGGATACCCGAATCCGGTAGAGGTCGTCACCTGCACTTCCCATCTGCCCTCAGGGTTCCCCATCACTCTGAAAGCCCCTTCAAAAGAGGTGTCAAGGCCGACCATTAGCGAATGGAGCCCCCTACCCCAGTGAGAGCAGGGAGTGGGGCGACCACCCTAATCCCGCCAGGAAGAGGATCATCCCAAGACAGCTTCCGCAGCGAGCATCCCGAGTCGGGATCAACCATATCCCCAGCCACCTCAGGAATCAATCGACACACAAAGGGGCGTTCCGCCCAGTGTGGGTGTGGGAGCCGCAGGCGCTCAGACCGAATCCGAAGAGCTCCGAAGAAGATCAGATCCACGTCGAGGGTCCGCGGGCCTTGCCTGACTACGCGGACCCGACCGGCTGCGGCCTCTGCCTCTTGCGCCACCCCGAGGAGGCCAAGCGCGGCACGATCGGTACTCCCCCGTAAAACAAGGTTTAGAAAGTCCGGCTGGCGATGCACGGGACCCCAGGCTGGTGAGTCAACCACCTTCGATATCGCTTCAATCGTCAAATGCCGAGCGAGAAACTCTAGGCCTCTCACTAAGTGAGCTCTTCGGTCACCCAGGTTGGATCCGAGGGCGAGTATGAACGGGGTTCCTCGCTCCTCCCCTTCCCTACTACCTGAAGCCGGCGAGATCATTCCACACCGTCCAGCATCTGAGCCGACCTGCCATACCGGTCGCGAACGCGAATGATGTCATCCATCTCAGGTGTGGAGGCTTCCAGGATCTCCACTTCCGTCTCTGCCACGACCCGGTGGAGAACGCCAGGACGGATCCTGAAAGCATCCCCTTCCCTTATCGGAACCCGCTGCAACGAGTTCACTCCGGGTCCAATTTCAAGGGTGATCTGTCCGCGTAACAGGAACAGTGTCTCGTCCTTCTCCTCGTGGAATTGTAGAGAGAGCGCCTCTCCAGCCCGTACATGTACCACCTTCCCAACATACTCGTCCGTCTGCGCCCAGATGAGCTCGTACCCCCAGGGTTTTTCAATCCGACGAGGAGAGGCGACTACCGATTGAGGAGAGTCCCGGTCCGTCCGCTCCGCGTGTTCAGGGGTGCCAAGGCGACCGCCAACCCCCTGTTGCGGTGCATCTAATCTCTTTGGGTGGTTCGGCATGAGCTATCACCGGCAGGACCCGGCCGACTTCCCGGCAGGGCACGGATCACCTCTACCAAGGCTCGGGTCGTTATCGAGTTCGATCTGCGAAATCGGAAACGCAACGTCATCCCCACCCCATCAGTAACTTTGAGGGAAAGAGATCGACATCTGCCTCAGGGGATCCTGTCGAAGCCTCCTGGCAGCGGTATATCGGTCTCCCGTAAGCCGCAACTCCCTGGCTCGCTCATCCGCAACCGTCTTGACGTCAATTGCCAAATCCCCGAAGAGAGGAAGTGGAAAAGCAGGACCAACCTTCCTTCCCCTTGGCTGCCCCGCCTCCATGAATGGGGACACCCCAATTGGTCGCCGATAGTATCAGAGAATCCAGTTATACTTGTCAACGGGATACGGACTTGATTCGAACGATCAATCGGGCCTGGTCGATTCCAACCGGAGCGGTGTGGAGTGTGCCGCGAACCTGGTGCCTGCCCCGGGGTTTAATCCTGTGAGCGTATCTGTGAGCTGGCACGTTAGACAGGAAGTCATGTGAACGAAAGAATTGACAAGGCCTTTAGGGTGGCTCGCAGTGTCCTTGGGTAGAGCGTTGATCTGGGTTCCAGCGCTCATACTGGGTGCGGGAGGCTTGGGATTTGCAGTAGGAGCCTGGCAAAACCTCTGTGCAGACTGCCCCTCCATCGCGATAATCCGGACTTGGGAACCGCAGCAAACGTCCAAGGTGTTCAGCCACGACGGGCAGTTGCTCAGTGAGCTGGGAATCGAACGCCGTACTCCCGTATCCATCAAGACCCTCCCTCCCCATATCGCCGAAGCATTTATCGCAATCGAAGACCGACGGTTCTATCGGCACCACGGCTTCGACCCGAGGAGCGTGATACGAGCCGTGGTTGCCCGCGTGATTCCGGACCCAGTCTTCCGCATTTTTCTGGGAACTCCCCTTCGTGAAGGGGGAGCGAGCACGATCACGCAGCAGCTCGCCAGAAACATGTTCGACGCGATCGGCTTCGAGGTGAGCCTCAAGCGCAAGCTCAAGGAGCTCCAGGTGGCTTTGGAGCTGGAGCGAGCATACTCGAAGGATGAGATCCTCGAAGCATACCTGAACGAGATTTATCTCGGTCCTGGGTGGTACGGGGTTCAAACCGCCTCTCGGAACTACTTCGAAAAGGACGCCGTCGATCTGAACCCCGCGGAGGCCGCACTCCTTGCGGCTGTGGGAAACAACGCTGGATTTTACTCCCCCTTCGGCTTTCCGGACCGGTCATTATCTCGCCGAAACCTCGTCCTAGATCGAATGGGGCTAGAGGGTTTCCTGTTGGACGAGGATATCGAACGGTGGCAGGGACACCCACTCCCTTCCTCGGGAACTCGAGCGTCCGAAGGGTTGGCGCCATACTTCGTGGAGTGGGTGCGCCTGTTGGTACAAGAGCGGTTCGGGAGTCAACTGTACACCGGTGGATTCCAGATTACCACCACCCTAGACGTAGATATACAGCGGGCAGCTGAAGTCACGATGTCTCGTGGATTTACGCGCATCGAGGGCCGACCAGGGTTTACCCATATCACGTACGATGAACTCGTGGAGGAGGCTGAGGGACAACCTCTCGTGGACATCGAGACCCCGTACGTCCAGGGAATGTTCATCGCAATGGATCCACTCACAGGAGGGGTCAGAGCGCTCATCGGGGGAAGGGACTTCACCCACTCCAAATTCAATCGCGCTCTTCAAGCGATGCGGCAACCTGGATCGTCGTTCAAACCTATTGTGTACTCATCCGCTCTTGCTAGTGGAATCCCCCCATCCCGAATCATCGCCGATCGCGCGTTCGTGCTGGATCAGGTAAGCGGGGAACTTTGGACACCGGAGAATTTCTCGAGAGAGTTCGAAGGAGATATGACACTCCGGTACGCGTTCCGGAACTCAGTGAATACTGTGGCAATCAGGCTGGCGTTTGAGGAGGTAGGGCTCGAGACCGTTGCGCAGAATGCGAGGCGGCTAGGAATCCGCACTCCCATCCCGCGAGTTCCATCTATCGCGATCGGCTCAGCGGAAGTGCTCCCGATCCAGATGATCGAGGCGTACTCTACGTTTGCCACGCTCGGAACGAAGGTTGAGCCCTTCCCCATCCTACGAGTAGAGAATACAGAGGGAGAGATCGTATGGAAGCCCGAGCCGGAGCGGGTACAGGTCATGAATCCAGCCGCGGCGCGACTCATGGTGACCCTGATGGAAGACGTCGTGAACCGGGGGACCGGAGCCAGTATTCGGGGCCGTATCGGGCTTCCCTCCGAAGTGCCCGCGGCCGGAAAGACTGGGACCACGAATGAGTCAACAGATCTTTGGTTCAATGGCTTCACACCGAACCTCCAGGCAACGGTCTGGTTTGGGATGGACCAGCCTCAGCCGCTGTATGCAGGAGCAACCAGCGGGGAAGCCACGCCGGTTTGGGGCGAATTCATGCGGTTGGTATACCTCGGGGAACTGATTGATGAAGACGCATCGGTGGCGGACATTTCCGACCCGACCGGGGAGGAATTCATAGCTGAGGGCAAGTCGTTTTTGGCCGTTCCGATCCTGCCGATCCCCGAGCCCTGGCCTCTGGATGGACTCGTAAGCCTGGAAGCCGACAGCAAGACCGGACTTCTCGCATCCCCCTGGTGTCCACCAGAGCGCCGATACGTTGAATACTACCTTCCAGGAACAGAGCCTACCGAACAGTGTGACGACACGGCCCCGGGACAATCCATCCTCCGCTGGCCCTGGTAAGTCCAGCGGCGTGCCCATCAAGCTAGCTCGTCGGGAGAGTCTGTTTCGCGCTTCTCGACCGGCCGTTCACTTCCGAAGCCGGTCACAGGAGGGCTGCGTCCTGTTGACTATCCTCTCCTTAATAAAACCAAGGAAGTTGAAGAGCGCGCCTCATTCTCGTATTCCGTGTCTACAAACACCATAGGCAGGAGCAAGAGGTCTAGCTCCGAATCGAACCTCCAGCCTTCATCCGGTCACGAGACCACTCGGCGTGATGGGATCCCGTGTGGGTGTTGACCCTACACGAACCGTCTATATTTGGTAGAGTTGTGGTACGGACCCTTGCGAGGAAAGCAGATGACGAGCGGAGCTACGAGCCCGTGGGAACTAACGGTTCCCGGGTCCACCCTGCTTCACATTCGGCAGATTCTTGGTGATGAAGTGGATTCTGCCACGGTGACACGCATGCTTTATGATACGGGGTTTGCCACGGGGGAATCCGTGTTTGCTGACTTCGCTGCTAGCACTAACGCCGATCCAACAACTTTCGGTCATGACCGCTTCTGGACGGATCTCGGACAGTTCCTCAGTGCCCATGGATGGGGAAACTTCTCCCATGAGCGTATCCACCCAGGACTTGGCATGGTCCGAACCGAACAGTGGGGAGAGAGTGGCCCTGCGGCTGAAACCAGCGAGCCGAGTTGCTCCTTCACCTCTGGGATGTTCTCCAGGGTCTTCACCAGAATTGCCGGTTCGCCGATCGCGGTCCTGGAAGTCTCATGCCGCAGCTGTGGGGATCATGACTGTTCCTTCATATTCGGATCGGAGCAGGCGGTCGGTCGACTGAAAGGACTCTTGCTTGAGAATGACAGCCTGGACGCCACCCTCGACCTCCTCTCCTAGGGCAGGGGATTGCTTCTGGGGACCAGCGTGAGGGCATTAGGAGTCGACCTGGGGAAGCTCCGAGTGGGTCTCGCTCTCTCGGACGAGACAGGGACTATCGCGTCGCCGCTAACGACAATCCGGAGGCGGCGTGGCAAGCGAGCGCCACTCTCCCGGATAGAGGAGACCGCGCTGCGACATGGTGTCGAAGTCGTGGTCGTCGGTCTTCCTTTGGATCTTTCAGGCTGTGAATCGGACTGGAGCCGTGAGGTGAGAGAGATCGCCCGCAAGCTCGGTTCCCGCCTTGAACTCCCCGTTCACCTGATTGATGAACGGATGAGCTCTGTGCAGGCGAAGCAAGCTGTCCGTGGGATTGGGCTTCCCAGAAGGAAGAGAGAGGAGAGAGAGCGAGTCGACTCCGCAGCCGCAGCAATCATCCTACAGCGCTGGCTGGACCAGCGGAGAACTGCAAGGTGAGGACGCCTCTTCGTCTGAACCGTAGCTCCCGGGCGAGTCTTCTCGTAGCCCTCGCCCTGATGTGGGTTGGAGGCTGCTCCCCCGGGACCCCCAGTGCCCCCACCGTGGACTTCATGGTGCCGGGCGGTGCCGTGTTCGACCAGGTCATCGACACCCTAATCGCACACGAACTTGTCCGGTTCTCAGTCGGATTCAAGGTAATTGCGCGGCTTCGGGGAGATGACAGGGGCATCCGTGCCGGCGGATACCGAGTCCCGGCAGACATCGGGTGGTTACCGCTGCTAGACCACCTGGTTGCCGGCAGGATCATCACGGTGCCCCTGACGATCCCTGAGGGTTATACGCTCCTCCAGATGGCATCGAGGATGGCAGAATTGACGGAGATTCCAGTAGAGGAGGTGGAGGCTCGCTTAGGGGACCCTGACGCAGCAAGAGAGTGGGAGGTTCCGGGGCCGACACTCGAGGGCTACCTGTTCCCCGATACATACCGATTCGCGCCAGGGGTCTCGCTGGACTTGGTTATTCGACTGATGGTGAACCGGCACCGGAGCTTCTGGACTCAGGCCAGGAGGGCAAGGGCGGAGGCTCTCGGACTCTCCGAGCGAGAGGTTACTACACTTGCATCCATCATCCAGGGTGAGGCGAGACGGACAGAGGAGATGGCCACCATCTCCGGAGTCTTCCACAACCGCCTCGAAATAGGGTACCTGCTCCAGGCAGACCCCACTGTTCAATACGCGCTTGGGGCACGTCGTGAGCGCCTGCTCTTCTCCGACATTGAGTCCGTAACCGAGCACCCGTACAACACATATACTCACCCGGGACTCCCGCCCGGACCCATCGGAGCCCCGGGGGAGGATGCGCTCGAGGCAGCTCTCAATCCTACAGAGGTTGAGTATCTTTACTTCGTGGCCCGCCCAGACGGATCGCACATCTTCACACCCACCCTCGCGCAACACAACCTAGCGCGGACTAACGCCCGACGAGAGTGGGCGGAGTGGGAGAAGGCCAACCAGGAGGGAGGATAGACTGGCTAGTGTCACAACTCTCCCCAAGTCGTGTTCGTTTGATCGTCATCACTGATTCAGATTTGGCAGCACCCAGAGATCTCGAAACTATCGTGAAAGAAGTGTTACAGGCCGGGGCACCTTCGATTCAACTCAGGGACAAGCGGCGAACCGTTCGGGAGCTGCTCCCGGTCGCTCATCGCCTCCGGAGCCTGACCCGGAAATTTGACGCTCTCTTGTTCGTCAATGATCGTTTGGATTTGGCATTGGCCGTTGAGGCAGACGGAATTCACCTCGGTCCAGATGATCTTCCCGTATCTGCGGTACGCGCTGTAGTCCCGGACAATTTCCTCATCGGATTTTCCGCCGACGACCCGGATGTGGCTCGATCTGCCATGGCGGAAGGCGCGGACTACCTTGGATGCGGCACAGTCTGGTCCACGGTTTCCAAGCAGGATGCAGGTGACGTCATTGGCCTCGACGGACTACGTCGCGTCACGGAAGCAATTTCGGCTCCAGTAGTCGCGATCGGAGGGGTCTCGGTACGAAGGGCTGAGCTCCTGCCCCCGACAGGTGCCGCCGGTGCCGCCGTGATGAGCGCCGTAATGTCGGCAGAGGACCCATCCGAAGTGGTGTATCGCCTACTGGAGCAGCTGAATGTTGTATAGTTAAGGGTAACTTTCGTAAGTACCATAGTGATAAGCAGTTATAAGCTTACATGAAGGCCACACACAATCATACTACCCACAATACCACCCACTTAGACCAGAAAATCAGCCTAATACTGCTGCCAGATCATCTCTTCCGACCCCCCCTGGTCCCGCCGTGCTCCTAAACCTTGCTGAGGTGCGGGCCGATGCTGGCGACCAACCGATCCATACAGTTGATCAATTCGTCTTGGATTTCCGGCCAGTCGTCCTCCGGGGATTGAAAACTTCCGTTGAACTTATGTTGAATTCTTGAGGCAGTTTTTTCGTCGTATCGCTCCCAATCAAGTGGCTCCCCGAAGGCAGATTCGATTTCGGAGCGATCGGCATAGAGTAAGTCGAAAATCCTCTTGGGCTCGTGACGATCTCCGGTATTGATGTAGAGGTTGACTGCACTCTTGCCGTTCACCCAGGTGTGGTAGGTCCACCCCGTCCCAGGCGTACCAGTTGGTGCCCAGAAGTAGCTTCTCGTGTTCGGCTGCCGATTCTCATGGTGAAGAACGTCCTTGGCCTTTGCCCCCTCAAGAAGCCCCTCCCAGGCGGATAGCTGGGATGTCACACCCGGCGAGGCGAAGCTAAGGCTGGCCACCGAAAGGGTGATCGAGGTCGCTACAGGTGTTGGCGTTGGAGTAGGCGCGGTTGGAGTACCGTCTCCCCCACAATTCCACAAAAACAGTAGAAATACATAAGACACTCAAAGCACCTGTATACTTCATAGGGCCATAATCTCTTGGGGTGCTCTCCCAAGGTGCTCGCCTCAACGGACGAATGAAACGGTACTTAGTGGTGCGCTTGGTGGAATAGGGGGGTGGACCTACTCAGGGTCGCCTCGCCAGATCAGAAGAGCATACCGACCAACGGATAAACTAGGAGCGTGAGCACCACAATCCCTAGCGTGTTCATCCAGATGCCAGCACGCACCATGTCGGGAATGCGCAGCATGCCGGAGCCGAACACGATGCTGTTCGGCGGAGTGGCAGCCGGCAGCATGAATGCGCAGCTTGCAGCCAGCGCGGTCGGAATACTGATCGCCAGCGGGTCCATACCCATGCCGCCGGCCATAGCCGCGAACACCGGCACCAGGGTAGCGGTGCTAGCGAGATTGCTGGTCAGCTCCGTCAGGAAGGTCATCAGGACGACGGCAAACACCACAACAAGCACCGGTGGCACGCCCTGAAGTCTTGTAGAGTGCAACGCAAGCGCGGCGCCTAGGCCACTGTCGTCAATGGCGCCAGCCAATGCTAGCCCGCCGCCGAGCAGCAGCAGCACTCCCCACGGCAGCTTCACGGTGGTATCCCAGTCCATCAGCGTACCACCCTCTCCGCGCCCGTCAGGGATTAGAAACAGTAGAAACATGCAGAGCATGGCGACGCCCGGGTCGGACAGATTGCCGAAGAACGGCAGTTTCACCAGTAATGGCAAACCAACCCAGCCGGCGACAGCGAGACAGAACACGGCAAACGTGCGTTTTTCGCCGGTGGACCAGGGCCCTGTCTCGGACAGCAGTAGCCTTGGATCGGTATCGG
>Ga0310121_10000080_pt1:0-57500 | contig 90592 bp, 90 predicted proteins | sample CB27_Tmax_986_MG_FD_203504 | JGI IMG/M metagenome (GOLD analysis project Ga0310121, IMG submission 203504) | Marine microbial communities from Western Arctic Ocean, Canada - CB27_Tmax_986 | ecosystem: Environmental > Aquatic > Marine > Oceanic | place: Canada: Western Arctic Ocean... | reverse complement strand
GGGAATCTCTGATTTGATTTCTCTTCCTCCGGGTACTTAGATGTTTCAGTTCCCCGGGTTCGCCTCTCCGTAAGGAGATGACGGGATCGCTCCCGCCGGGTTGCCCCATTCGGACATCTCCGGATCAAAGCTTGCTTGCAGCTCCCCGAAGCTTATCGCAGCTTGCCACGTCCTTCATCGCCGGTCTGTTCCTAGGCATCCACCACGCGCACTTTATCGCTTGACCAGCAGTCACTTCGCCTAATCTCGTCAATCGCACTGGTCTCGCTCAGTACACTCTTTCTACCAAAAGCCGGAACACCTCGTCGTTCAAGCGTTCCACCTTCGGTGCACTCTCTCCCATTTCACCCATCTTCCCCGGAACCCCCACCCTGCTGGCTAGGGGTCACATCTACTCCGGGGGAGTTCTGTCAAAAAGCAGCTCCGCATTCCCTCAGCAACTACTTGGAAGGTCCTGCAATACGTGTTACGGAGCCGGTTAAGCTAAGCCCCAGATGGGGGGTGAGTCAACGCTTTACAAACGATTGTCCATAGCTGGACGAGACGGAGTTCAGGCCGGATGGCCCATCGGTTAGATCCCGCCTTCCGAAAGTAGCTTCGCAACCACGGATGCCTCTACCCGAAACTCACCCAGCCGGCCTTGTTCTGGACCGTGCCAGTCGGACCCTCCGGACACGAGGAGACCCATCTCCCTGGCAGTTCGCTCTAGCTGAAGTACCCGGGCTCGCGGAGTTCTCGGACGATACACTTCGAGCCCCCTGAGACCAGAAGCGCAAAGAGCCGGGAGGAACTTGTAAAGGTGTCGCTTAGGCGGATGGGCCCAGATCGGGATCCCGCCAGCTCGCTTGATCATCCCGATCGCTTCGCAAGAACCCAGTAGGCCGATCGGAATATAGGCCGGATGGGCATTTCCGATGTACAGATCGAAAGCCTCCGCGATCGTGTTCACGTACCCCGCATCCACTATGGCCCGTGCGAGATGAGGCCTGCCCAACGTCCCTCTTTCTGGAGATCCAGACGATACTGTCTCGAACGAGATCTCGACTCCCTGTTCCAACAAGCGTGCTACCATCTCTCGCAAGCGCAGCTCACGTCGACTTGCCGCATCTTCAACGTGCGTCAGCAACTCGGGGTTCGAGGGGTCGACAAAGTACCCTAGGATGTGGAGTTCCACTTCCTCAAATGTGGTGCTCACCTCGATCGCCGGGATGACTTCAACTGGATATTTACGCGCCGCTTCGAGCGCTTCCGCAATCCCGAGAACTGTATCGTGGTCGGTGATTGCGATCGCGTCCAAGTTAGCTTTGGCGGCAGCACCTACCACTGCGCCTGGAGCAAGCTCCCCGTCGGAGACGTTCGAGTGGATATGTAAATCGAGATCCATGGAAAACAGCCCCCTCCCGTCCGGAGAGTCAGGCGGAGCCCTGCTCCTCTAGCACCTCAACCGAATCGAAAAAAACGTACCCCGGTGAAAAGTCATCCGGCGTTTCCGAGGCAGCGTACTCTGATAGGACAGTGACCTGGTCATTATCCACCTTCACGACCCCCTGACGGATGAAAAACCGCTCGCTTCCGCCCTCCGGTAAATCAGCCTCCAACATTCCCGTTCCTAGCAACGCGATGTAGGGCGCGTGCCCCGGGAGAATCCCGACCTTCCCATCCCAAGCCGATATCACGAGGGAGGCTACCTCCCCATGGAAGACGGTCCTTACCGGAGACACAAGGCGAAGTTCGATCCTCTTGCCGGACACCTCAGCCCTCCTCCTCCTTCTTCATCCGCTCAGCCTCGGCTATGACACCTTCGATCCCTCCCTGCATGTAGAACGCTTGCTCTGGAAGATGGTCGAACTCGCCGGACACGACGCGATCAAATGACTCTACTGTGTCCTCAAGATTGACGTAGATCCCAACCCGCCCCGTGAACTGCTCTGCCACGAAGAAGGGCTGCGAGAGGAAGCGCTGGATACGGCGAGCGCGGTTGACAACGATCTTGTCTTCCTCGCTCAGTTCATCCATACCCAAGATGGCGATGATGTCTTGAAGGTCTCGATATTGCTGAAGAATCCTCTGGACCTCCCGAGCCACGTCATAGTGCTGCTGGCCGAGGAACTGGGGATCTAGGATCCGGGAATTCGACTCGAGCGGGTCCACTGCAGGATAGATCCCAAGCTCGGCAATACCTCTGGAAAGCACGGTCTGCGCATCTAGGTGCGCAAATGTCGTCGCGGGTGCAGGGTCGGTGAGGTCATCTGCTGGCACGTAGATCGCCTGCACAGAGGTGATCGATCCGGTGCGGGTCGAGGTAATCCTCTCCTGGAGCTCGCCCATCTCAGTCCCGAGTGTGGGCTGGTACCCCACGGCGGAGGGCATACGACCCAAGAGCGCCGACACCTCGGAGCCAGCCTGAGTAAATCTGAAAATATTGTCGATAAACAGTAGGACATCCTGCTGTTCCACATCCCGGAAATACTCGGCAATGGTGAGGCCCGAGAGTCCCACCCTCATCCTCGCGCCCGGAGGCTCGTTCATCTGGCCGAATACAAGTGAAGTCGACTCGAGAACGCCGGCTTCTTTCATCTCAAGCCAAAGATCGTTCCCCTCTCGGGTTCGCTCGCCCACCCCACAGAAAACCGAACGCCCACCGTGCTCGGTGGCGATATTGTTGATCAGCTCCTGAATGATGACGGTCTTCCCCACTCCGGCACCACCGAACAACCCAGTCTTCCCACCCTTCACATATGGAGCCAAGAGATCGATCACCTTGATGCCGGTCTCGAAGATCTCGGTCTTGGGCTCGAGATCCTGAAACTTCGGCGCTTCCCGGTGGATCGGCCAACGTTCCACCTCCGCTATTTCCTCGCTAATCAATGGTCCTTGGGCATCGACTGGCTCACCGAGCACATTAAGAATGCGACCCAGGGCAACCTCTCCGACCGGCACCGTGATCGGTTGGCCGGTGTCCTTGACTTCCATCCCACGAACTACCCCGTCGGTGGACGACATCGCAACCGCTCGCACCTGCCCTCGTCCAATATGCTGCTGAACTTCGACGACCAGTTCTACTTCCTCTCTCCCGGCCGTGGTTTCCTCGATCCGGAGTGCGTTATAGATGTCGGGCAATTCCTCGGGGTTGAACGCGACATCCACCACCGGCCCGATCACCTGCACTACAGTCCCGACATTGTGCTCGCTCATGATCCCCCTGTCTCCTTCGGATTCCTTTTGCCCAAAAAGTTAGATCGCGGCGATCATTCTAAGGCTGCAGCTCCTCCCACGATCTCGGCGATCTCCTGAGTGATCTGGCCCTGTCGCGCCCGATTGTATCTTCTCCGCAAGGCGTCTAACATGTCAGAAGCGTTGTCGGTCGCGTTCTTCATCGCGGTCCGCCTCGCCCCTTGCTCTGCCGCAGCATTGTCCACGAGAGCTCGGTAGACCACGTTTCGCACATAGAGGGGGAGGAGCTTACTCAGGACGTGGCCATCTGGTGGTGACAAGATGACCCGGTCTAGGGAAGCCCCTTCCCCATCCGTTTGAAGAGGAAGCACCTGCTTCGCTACCGGCGGGGTGGAGAGGGTCGACCGATACTCCGAGGCCACGACCCAGACCGCGTCCAGCTCACCAGTCTCGAAACGGCCCTGAAGATCCTCGACTAAGCGCCCCGCATCCTCCGGAGAGGGATAGTCACCGATATCGGTCCAAGTCTGCGAGAGTGCTTCCCCCTGAAAACGGAAAAAGGTGATCCCCTTCTTTCCCGCCACGTGAAGCTCCGTACTCACTCCATTCGCCCGGAGCTCCCCCAAGAGCCCCCGGACTTTCCGGATTAGATTGACGTTGAACGCCCCTGCAAGCCCTCGATTCGCGGTCAGAAGCAGGACAGCGGCGGTCCTGGTCACCTCTGGCACCCGGAGCAGCGGAAAGCGATCGGCCAGATCGGAACTGTAAAGGCCACTAACGAGGTCCTCCAGGGCTTTGGCATACGGGCGTGACGCATGCACGCGGTCGGATGCCCGCTTTAGCTTGGAGGTAGCGACCATCTCCATCGTGCGGGTGATCTTTCCTGTGTTCTGGACAGAATGGATCCGTCGTTTGACCTCTCGGGCCTGGGACACCTTTCGCCTGCCCTCCTCGTTCTATCGTCCTGCTGCGGGAGACTCGATGAATTGTCTCAGGCGGCCGACACTGACTCCTCGAGTTCTGTTTTGAAGCGGGCGTTGAAATCGTCTAGGGCATCTTTCAGTTCCGCTTCGAGATCCTCTGTCAGAACCATTCCGGAGCGGATCCCGTCAAGGATGTCGGCCCTCTGATCCGTCAGAAAGTCGAGAAACTCGCGCTCCCATTGGCCCACTCTCTCCACAGGACACTCGTCTAAGTGCCCATTATTGACAGCGTAGATCACCACCACCTGACGTTCCACCGGCACCGGATCGTACTGGGGCTGCTTAAGGATCTCCACAGTTCGCTCTCCTCGGGCAAGCTGCCTCTGGGTCGCGATGTCAAGGTCGGACCCAAATTGAGCGAACGCTTCCATTTCGCGGTACTGAGCCAGGTCAAGCCGAAGCCTTCCGGCCACCTTCTTCATCGCTTTGACCTGGGCCGAGCCACCGACTCGTGAGACCGAAATCCCCACGTTTACAGCCGGTCGGACACCAGCGTAGAAGAGATCCGGCTCGAGGAAGATCTGACCATCCGTGATGGAGATCACATTCGTCGGGATATACGCGGTCACGTCTCCTTCCTGCGTCTCGATGATGGGGAGCGCAGTGAGTGATCCGCCCCCGTGCTCATCGGACAGCTTCGCGGCCCTCTCAAGGAGCCTGGAGTGCAGGTAGAAGACGTCTCCAGGATAAGCCTCTCTTCCCGGCGGGCGACGAAGTATGAGGGAAAGCTGCCGATAAGCTTGCGCCTGCTTCGAGAGGTCGTCGTAAATGACAAGGGTGTGTTTGCCCTGCCACATGAAGTGCTCGGCAAGCGCCGTCGCTGTGTAGGGCGCGATGTACTGCATCGGAGCCGGGTCCGATGCGTTGGCAGCCACGACGATCGTGTATTCCATCGCCCCCTCTTCACGGAGGGTTTCTACGATGCTCGCCACCTTCCCTGCGCGCTGACCAATGGCACAGTAAACGCACACGACATCAGTGTCTCGCTGATTGATGATCGTATCAATCGTGATCGTGGTCTTCCCGGTGGAGCGGTCCCCGATGATCAGTTCCCGTTGACCGCGGCCGATCGGAATCATCGCGTCGATCGCCTTGATCCCAGTCTGCAGTGGCTCCTCTACCGGCCGCCTGAGCACTATGCCAGGCGCGACCACATCAATCATCCGTGACCCCTCGATGGGGTCGACAGTACCTTTGCCATCCAACGGGGCACCAAGGGAATCGACCACCCGCCCCAGATATCCCTCCCCGGTAGGGACCTCAAGCACTCGGCCGGTGCATCGTACTTCATCGCCCTCGTGCAGGCTGGTCCAGTCCCCGAGGACTACCGCACCGATGTTGTCCTCCTCCAGGTTCAGCGCCAGCGCCGTGACCCTACCCCCCCCATCGGAAGGCGTGATCTCCAGCATTTCGTTGGCCATAGCATTGGTGAGGCCATAGATCCGGGCAATCCCATCCTTAACTTCCAGAACCTCTCCTACCTCCTCGGCATGGAGATCCTCCTCGTAGTGCTCGATGGCGCTGAGAAGAACACCCTTGATCTCACTTGCGCGGAGTCCCGAATCGTTAGCCACTGTCTATTCCTGTGATTCCATCATGAACGCCAACTCCAGCCGGTCCTAATCCTCACGATCGAGACTCTCACTCCGTGGCGAGGTCCGTTGCCAAAAGCCTCCGACGCATTCCAGCCAGCCTGCGCAGAAGGGAACCATCGTAAACCGTGTCGCCTGCCCGGACGATCACGCCGCCCAGAATGCCAGGCCTTACCCTCACCTGGGGAATGGCCCGACGACCGATGAGGGCCGTCAGCCGTTCCTGAAGATCAAACATCGATGCTTCGTCCATGCTGCGAGCCAGGGTGACCTCCACCCGCTCGCGGCCCAGGTGGTGGTCCAGGAGGGTGTGATACGCCTGCGCGATCTCCCTCAGAAGCCGCTGTCTCCTCTTATCGAGTGTGACGAGCACAAAGTTGATCAGAGTCGCGGGCAAGGAACCCCCAAAGACGCTCCGAATTACCTCCCTCTTCTGATCCACCGTAATCCGCGGAGTATCAAGGAAGACTCGAAAACCAGGGTTCTCGTCAATGAGCCTCGCGATAATTTCAATTCCCTCACCGAATGTCTCAGGTCCTTCGTTGCGCTCTGCTACCTCCAAGAGGGTCTCAGCATAGCTTCGGGCGACGGTTTCGTCTCTCACGCCTGGGCTCCCTCGCCCGGTTCTCTGAGATGATCGATGTAGCCCATGACGAGCTCGCGATCCTTGGCTTCGTCGAGACTCTCCTGCATCAACTTGGCCGCAGCGGCAAGAGCCAAATCTACCGACTCTTTCCGAAGCGCCTCGAGAGCCGCCTCCTTCTCATTCTCGATAGTCTCACGGGCGCGCTCGATGAGGGCCTGTCCTTCCACCCTGGCCCCTTCCTCGATGTCCCGTCGAACCTTCTCGCCCGCATCCCTCCCCTCGGCAATCAGCTGTTGAGTTTGGCGACGCGCGTTGGCTATCTGCTGCCTATGCTCCGCGAGGAGCTTCGCAGACTCTTCCCTCTCGTTGGCGGCCTCATCCAAAGTGTCCTGAATGCGCCTCTCTCGCTCCTCGACAGCCGCGAGAACCGGGCCCCATGCGTACTTCCACAGGATACCGAGCAACGCTAAGAACACGATGCTCGTCCAGACGGTGAGCCCGAGGTTTACGTCGAACATCCGGCCTCCTCAGAACGTGAGGAACACGAGTCCCAGGCCGAAGAGTGCGGTGCCCTCTACTAGGGCTGCGAAGACAATCGCCGCCGTCTGAATCTGAGCCGTGGCCTCCGGCTGACGGGCAATGCCCGACGCCGCCGCCGAACCAATAGGTCCAATTCCGAGTCCGGCACCGATAACGGAACCGCCGATGGCCAATCCTGCGCCGATGAGACCGACGCTTCCTCCACTCGCTGCTTCCTGAAGAGCGGTAGGCAAGAGCATCTTTCGTCCTTTGTCTGTCCTAGTGACTAGTGAGCGTGACGGATGAGTCCAATGAACACCGACGTGAGCAATACAAAGATGTAGGCCTGCAACAGAGCCACAAACAACTCGAGAATCATGAGAACGCTGACCATGGTAACTGAAGCAACCCCCATGAGGTAGCTTTCAAGCACGAAGATCATGCCCATTATGGCAAGAATCAGCGTGTGACCGGCTGTCATATTTGCGAGCAGTCGGACCGCCAGTGCAAACGGCTTGGTCAGCTTGCCCAGGAGCTCCACCGGAGTCAGGATGACCAGCATGAGCGGCTTCATGATCGTCGGAAGGCCCGGGGGCAGAAAGAAGATCGTCTTCGCATATCCGGCGGGACCCAGAGCCCGAAATCCAGAGACTTCGATCACGATGAAGCTGATGACGGCCAGAGCAGCGGTTACAGACAGATTCGCCGTGGGTGTGATCCCCAGGGGTGTGAGCCCAATCAGGTTCATCCCGAGAACGAAGAAGAAGAGCGTCAAGATGAACGGGGTGTACACGTCTGCACCACGTCCGATGTTCGTCCGTACCAACTCATCCCGGAAGTAGATGATCAACGACTCCATGGAGTTAGCGAATCCGCTGGGAGCCCTCTCCAGGCCTTTCGAGCGGATGGCCCTAGCCGCGGGAATGAAGATCAAGGGAAGCAGGATCGCCACCACTATCATCACCACGAGCTGTCGGGTCGGTGAAAAGTCAATGACAACAGACCCCAATTGGAGGGGGTCCAAGCTCAATGACTCGAGACTCCAGTGTCCTCCGGCGAACTCAATCTCTTTAGAATCGCCGATATGGTGCGAGATCCAGTCGGGTAGCTCCTCCATGGAGAGACCACCGGCGACCTCAGCGCCGTGGCCTAACTCTTGAACTGCTTCCTCCATTTGTTTGCGCAGAGCTCCGATTAGATTCATGCCGTTGTCCGTGCGTCCTTACCCTCGATCTTGAGAAAAGCCGGCTCCATCAATAACAAGATGAAGAAAAACCCCACCAGCGACAGCAGAAGCGCCGCCGGATCCACTGACTCAAAGCTCGAGGATGCGATCCCGACCACCACGACCACCACGACCCGAAGCATAATCCCAGCCCCCCACCATACAAAGAAGCCTGAGGGATCCCCACGAGCACGCAAGAGAAAAGCGAACGCGACAACCTGGACGGGGCAGGCGATCAGCCCCGCCAGCACTACTCCCCTTTCCCCCGCGTCGTCCAGAAGCACGCAGAGTACCGTGGAACCCAAGCCCACCACGAGCACTGCGGTTAGGGCGTAACGACTAAGGGCACTCAATCCTTCTCGCCCCCCTCGAAGTTACGCTCCACTCGTGGCCGTACCACCAACTGGAGGTAAATGCTGTAGAACCCTGCCGCTCCCCCCAACAACATGCCAAGAAGCGTCAACAACGGCTGGAATCCAACTCGCGCTCCGATCTCAGATCCGACCCATCCGAAAAGCGCTACCGACAAGGCCAGCGCCATCCCATGTCCGAGATATTGGGAGGAGGATCGGATTACTTCTCTTCCTCGATCTTCACTCGGATTTTTTGACCCCGGCATTGGCTGAAACTCCTGTCAGTAGCCCAACGCGAGCAAAATCTCGCAGTTTGTGAAAAATTTCGCAAGCGCCGTTTTGACACTGTTCGTTGGGGATTCTTGGGAACCCAGGATGCTTGACGGGGGAACGCACCGAGGTCAACTTCGCGACGTGATTAACACACCTGAATCAGTCCACCGTTGCCGTCGAATGCTCTCCGCATGAGATCCGAATACGGAACCTCTGGTGGCAGGCAGCGGGTACGCTGTGGAGCTTCCACTCCTTGCCACGCCCACCAAGCGGCTGGGACCCTTCGCAGATGCTTAATGGAATCTGATGACTTCAACCGCTGAAATGGATGTCCAAGATCGGGACCTGGAGCTCTTAGAGAGCGTCACCCAGATCGCCGAAGAACTTAGACGTGAGATAGCGAAGCGGATCATCGGCCAACACGAGGTGGTGGAGGGCCTGGTCACCGCCCTTCTTGCCGACGGTCACGCGCTCTTGGTGGGTGTTCCGGGGCTGGCGAAAACCCTCCTGATCTCGACTCTGGCCGAGGCTCTAGACCTGGATTTCAGCCGTATCCAGTTCACGCCGGACCTTATGCCAACCGATATTACCGGTACTGAGGTCATCGAGGAGGACCGGACGACTGGACGACGCTCATTCCGATTCGTCCAAGGACCAGTCTTTGCAAACATCGTCCTTGCCGACGAGATCAACCGCACTCCACCGAAGACCCAGGCAGCACTTCTTCAGGCGATGCAAGAGCGTACGGTGACGACGGCCGGAGAGACCTATGCCCTCCCGGCACCGTTCTTCGTCCTCGCGACACAGAATCCGATCGAACAGGAGGGAACATACCCACTCCCCGAGGCCCAGTTGGATCGGTTCATGTTCGAGTTGCGCATCACCTACCCCTCCAGGACCGAGGAGGAAGCCGTGGCACTTCAGACCTCCGGCGAATCGCTTCAAGAGATCCGGCCAGTGGTGACGGCCAACCACCTAGTTGAACTCCAACAGTTGGTCCGGAGAGTCCCGGTCGCCCCTTCAGTGGCTGCATATGCCGTCCATCTGGCCCGGGCCACGAGACCCGGTGCGGAGGAGGCCCCACCGGTCGTTCGCAACTATGTTAGTTGGGGAGCAGGTCCCAGAGCCTCTCAATACCTCCTCCTGGGCGCCAAGGCGAGAGCAGCGCTCCGAGGCGAACCAGTGCCGAACCTAGAAGATGTGAGAGCCGTGGCACATGCTGTTCTAGCACACCGTGTGTTACCCAACTTCGAAGCCGAGGCGGACGGAGTTACCGCGCGACAGATTGTCGACGATCTCCTTGAGGAGAGTCGGTCATGGACCTGAGCCAGGGCGGTCCAACGGAAGAGGATCACCCCCCGAGTAGAAAGGCATTCATGCCGGGTGGCAAAGTCACATGACCGGCATGCTATTACTACTGGTTGGGCTGATCCTCCTCTTTTCCATTACCCTTTCCATCTCCGCATCCGCCGCAGGTTTCCTCGGCCCATCCCGAATCCGCACGCTGGTAAACGAGGGGTTCCGGGGAGCTGCGAGTTTGAGCCAGGTCCGACAGGAAAGCTCCTCAATTAGGGCCGTGGTATTCGTGGTGAATACGAGCCTCGATCTCTGCTCGGCAGGGTTGCTGGTCGGGGGAGCCGCAGTTAGCTGGGGTGCCATCGCCATCCCAACGGCCGTTCCCTCCGCAACTCTGGTCGTGTTACTGGTGTCGCGGGGCGTTCCCAGATTGATCGCAGCGAGACAATCCATCCGAGTCGCCCTTCTGTCTGCGCCATTCCTCCTTCTACTCAAGCGCCTTGTAGGTCCGGTTTTGGCTCCCTTCAACCGGTTCGAGGAGATCGTGAACCGGCGAAGCGGGAATGAGGACAGCACCGCTGAAGAACGCGAACTCAGGGAGCTGACCGAGTTGGGTCGGCGTGAGGGGGTAGTGGAGGATGAAGAGCATGAACTCGTGGAACGTGCGTTCAGGATGGACGAGCTATCGGCCTGGGACATAATGACCCCGCGGGTCAACATCTTCGCCTGGAGAGATTCACTGATACTGGAGGAGATCATACCTCAGCTACAGAGTCTCCCCTTCTCCCGCGTCCCAGTCTACGGCAGTAGCATCGATGACATCACAGGAATTCTCTATGTGAGGGAGGCATATGACGCGTATGTGAAGGGCCATCCCAAGCTGTCACTATCCCAGCTTTCCCGGGATCCATTTTTCGTGCCGGGCTCACTCTCGCTCCCTCACCTGTTACGTGACTTCCAGGCGAGGAGGAGACACATGGGGATCGTGGCGGACGAGTTCGGAGGTACAGACGGGCTTGTTACGCTCGAAGACGTCATCGAGGAACTGGTTGGGGAGATCGAGGACGAGACGGACATCGCCGAAGAGTCCATTCACCGGATCTCCAAGAATGAGCTTGAGGTTGAGGGTGGAGTCGAGCTGCGAGAAGTGAACTACGCACTCAACGTGTCACTTCCCCATCTGGATCATCGGTCACTGAACGGATTCATCCTTGAGGAGCTTGGCCGGGTGCCCGATGAAGGCGAAAGGATCGAACTTCCAAGTCTGAAGATCCAGGTTCTCGCCGCCACAGACACTCAGGTAGTTCGGGCCCGTCTGACCAAGACACATCCGGCCGCCACTGAGAATAATTGAGGTGGGAAGCCTTTTTCCGTTTAGGGGGAAACACCCTCAGATCGCGGATGACGTCTTCATTGCTCCCACCGCTGTTGTAATTGGAGATGTCCGAATCGGATCAGGGGCCAGCGTCTGGTTTGGCGCGGTACTCAGAGGAGACAACCCGAAACATCCCATCGTCATTGGACCAGAGACCAATGTCCAGGACGGGGCCATCATTCACGTAGGTGACTGGGGACCGACAGTAATCGGAGCAAGAGTAACCGTGGGCCATGGCGCAGTCATGGAGTGTTGTGAGATCGGTGACGGAACGTTAATCGGGATGCGCGCGGTCGTTCTTCAAGAGGCCATCGTTGGAAAGGAGTGTCTCGTGGCTGCGGGCTCGGTGGTCCTAGAGGGAGCCCAAATTCCGGATCGAAGCCTGGTTGCGGGAGTGCCCGGCACCGTCCGACGAACCTACGAAGGTCCTGCACCAAGCTGGCTCACACGTAGTTGGAGTCACTACTCGGCACTGTCCAGAGAGTACCTTGACGAGGGGATGGGAACTGGCTGAAGTCATGAAAATGCCAATGCCCCCTCAAGCCAAGAAGCCCGACGCGCCAGACCTTGAGCAGGTGACTCTCTGCGAGATCTGCAGCGTACCTATGCTAGAGCTTCACTGTAAGCTCTTGTGCCTATCTTGTGGCTATCAACGGGATTGCTCCGACCCCTGACTCGGACCTGCTAAACTCCGAACACTCACCGGAGATATGACTCCACCACCCAATCTCCCCATACGAAGGTTACCGCTGCCCCGACCGCCAGAAAGATCCCAAAGGGCACCAACTTTCCGGTCTTATACGAGATAGGCCCGAAAATCAGTGCTCCAAGCAGAGCACCGAGGAACAAGGAGAGCAGAACTCCCTGGACTCCGAGAAATGCCCCGATCATGCCCATCATTTTAATGTCGCCCCCTCCCATAGTTTCGGTCTTGAGGACCTTCTCACCCACCCAGGCCAAAACCCATAGGAGTACGAACCCGAAAAGGCCTCCCAGAAGAGATGGAATGATGCCGAGTGCTGGAGTCAGTGAGGAGAGCCCGAAGCCCAGGGCAGCCCCACCGATCGAAAATTGGTCGGGAATGATGTAAAACCGTGCGTCGCTTATGGCGATCCCGAGCAGAATACTCAAAAACATCGCACCGCGGAGTGCCTCCACCTCGAGCCCGTGAGTCCACATCATACCACCCCAGATGAGCCCCGTGGCAGCTTCGACAAGCGGGTATTGGAGGGAGATCCATGCGGAAGAGTGACGACAGCGCCCACGAAGTAGAACCCAACTCAGTACCGGGACATTGTCGTACCAGCCGACTCCCTCTCCGCACCCTGGGCAGTGGGACCAAGAGTGGGTTACCGATTCATCCCCAGGCCACCGCAACGCATACACGTTCAGGAACGAACCGAGAATCAGCCCCAGGAGTCCAATCAAGCCCAACGCCACCTAAAGCTCACTCCTCACCGCAACTTCCTTCCCGGTTCGAACTCCCTGGCCAGCCCTAGCGTCCACAGGAGGATAGCGCCGGCCATGGCCACGTTCAGGGAGTCTACGCCAGTGGACACCGGAATCGAAAGCTGTGCGGCGGCAGCCTCAAGCGCCTCCCATCTTGGTCCCACGGTTTCATTCCCCATGAGAAGCGCCCACCCGCCAAATTGTCGATCCAGAATATCCTCTCCACCATGCGAACGAATCCACTCTCGGACATCCCGACCCTGAGGACAGGCAACGAGCAGGGGGACCTCAGCGGCTTCGATCCAGGCCTGCGCGCGTTCCCAATCGAGAGTGTGTATGGGTAGGTGGAAGGCCAGTCCGGCTGACGCACGCACGGCCTTCGCGCTCCAAAGATCCGCAGTCCCGTCCAGTCGGAACACCCTGCCCACACCGAGCGCGGCTGCGGAACGGACCAGCGTCCCCGCGTTCCCCGGGTCCTGTACCCCGTCAAGGATCAGAGTGCAAGAGGATGCTAGCGAGCCGGCGGTCCGCTGGGGAGTGGCCAGGTCGGCCCGCGGCTCCCGCGCAACCGCCAGGACCCCCTGGGGGTTGTCAGTAGCCGCAAACTCCTTCAGGCTTCCCGAGGGCACCCCCACAACCTCTGCTTCGAATTTCGAGAACAGCTCCACATGGGGCAAAGAGGGCGAGTCGAGAGCCCCCTCCTCTCGAACTACAAACAGGATCTCTGCGCCGTTCTGAACTGCAGTGGTGAGAACCCTAGGACCCTCGAGCAGGACCACCCTCTCGGCTTCCCTCCCTCGTCGGGTGGAGATACGCCTGAGGAGCCGCTTCCGCGACCGGCTTAGTGTCACGACCGGTGCATTTCCCAGGATTTTCCCCCTATCTTGCGGTTAGTCGACACCCCACTCCCCCTTACCAAGCATGGCGCCATGTCCGACCTCGACCGACCCGTCGCTCTCACCATCGCCGGCAGCGACAGCGGAGGTGGTGCTGGGATCCAGGCTGACATCAAGACCTTCCAGGCGCTTGGAGTTTTTGGCACGAGTGCGGTCACGGCTGTCACCGCTCAAAATACCGTCGGCGTGACCGCAGTGCATCTGGTCCCTCTGGATGTGGTCCGAACTCAGATCACTACAGTCGTCCAAGATCTCTCCCCGTCAGCAGTAAAGTCAGGGATGTTGGGCACTTCCGAACTTGTCGAAACGGTTGCGGATGCGATACAAGAACACTCCCTGACACCGTATGTCCTCGACCCCGTCATGGTCGCTTCCAGCGGAGACCGGCTGCTGGACGAGGACGCCGTGGAGGCCATAATTCGGAGACTCCTCCCGAAGGCAACTCTGGTGACCCCCAACCTGGAAGAAGCTAGAATCCTCACCTCTCTCCCGATATCGGGTGAAGAGGGCCAGCGTGAATCCGCGCGCCGGCTGGTACAGATGGGTGCACGTGCCGCCCTGGTCAAGGGAGGTCATGGGAGTGGCACACAGGTAGTGGATATCCTCTGGGACGGTAGTGACGAATATCTCTGGAGGCACCCCAGGATCAAGACAAGAAACACCCACGGAACGGGATGCACGTTATCCGCAGCGATCACGGCCGGTCTATCACGTGGTAATCAGTTAGTCCCTGCGGTCGAGGACGCACTGGCCTTCGTGGAACAGGCGATCCTCAGAGCACCCAACCTCGGTCGCGGGCATGGGCCTCTGAGCCACTTCCCCATCCCAGACACTGAGGATCACCCGTAACCGGAAGCCATACCGCCCCGAAGAGCTATTTGATATCTGACAATTTGGCTGACCCCATAGGAAAAACCGCCGATTTGGCGGTGTTTCAACGTCAACAGGAGGCATAGACATTGCTATGTACCCCTAGGGACAGCCTAACGGTCATGAACTCAAGGAGTGCACATGGGCAAGGTCATTGGCATTGATTTAGGAACGACGAACTCCGTCGTCGCGGTTATGGAGGGCGGAGAGCCCGTCGTGATTCCGAACGCCGAGGGAGGTCGAACCACCCCCTCCGTCGTGGGTTTCACCAAAGATGGGGAGCGGCTGGTTGGCCAAGTTGCTCGTCGTCAGGCGATCACAAACCCGACAAACACCATCTTCTCCGTGAAACGGTTCATGGGCCGCGGCTCCGCCGAGGTCGAGGCCGAGAGAAAGCTCGTTCCATACCAGGTCATTCGCAATTCGGAGGACCGCGTCCAGATCAAGATTCCCAACGCCGAGAAGCCGTTCAATCCGCCTGAGATCTCGGCCATCATCCTCCAGAAGATGCGCCAAACAGCTGAAGATTACCTCGGCCAAAAAGTGGACCAAGCCGTGATCACTGTGCCGGCCTACTTCAACGACTCTCAGCGGCAGGCAACCAAAGATGCTGGGAAGATCGCCGGACTCGATGTACTTCGAATCATCAACGAACCCACGGCCGCGGCCCTCGCCTATGGGCTCGACAAGAAAAAGGACGAGAAGATCGCCGTCTTCGACCTCGGGGGCGGCACCTATGACATCTCCGTCCTCGAGTTGGGCGATGGTGTCTTCGAAGTAAAGGCCACAAACGGAGATACTCACCTAGGGGGCGACGACTTCGACCAGCGAATCATCGACTGGTTGGTGGAGGAGTTCAAAAAGGATCAGGGAATCGATCTCGCGCAGGACGCGATGGCACTTCAGCGGCTCAAGGAGGCATCTGAGAAGGCAAAGATGGAGCTCTCATCCACGATGCAGACCGATATCAACCTCCCCTTCATCACAGCTACGCAGGAAGGTCCGAAACATCTAAACATTACTCTCTCCAGGGCCAAGTTCGAGCAACTCGTAGGGGATCTGATCGAGCGGACGATTCCGCCGATGAAGGTCGCTCTGGAGGATGCGGGACTCGATCCATCTGCGGTGGACGAGGTCATCTTGGTCGGAGGGTCGACTCGGATTCCGAAGATCCAAGACATCGTCAGGGAGTTCTTCGGGAAGGCCCCCCACCGGGGAGTGAATCCGGACGAGGTCGTCGGGATTGGAGCTGCTATCCAGGGAGGTGTGTTGGCCGGCGATGTCAAGGACGTGCTACTGCTCGACGTGATCCCACTTTCGCTGGGAATAGAGACCTTGGGTGGGGTGATGACACCGCTAATAGACCGGAACACGACAATCCCGACGAAGAAGACAGAGGTCTTCTCTACCGCCGAGGACACCCAGACTACTGTGGAGATTCACGTACTACAGGGCGAACGGAAAATGGCGCTTGACAACAAGACGATCGGGAAGTTCCAGCTGGCCGGAATCCCACCCGCTCCTCGGGGCGTACCCCAGATCGAGGTGACATTCGACATTGATGCTAACGGAATCTTGAATGTGTCCGCCAAAGATCGTACAACGGGCAAGGAGCAGAAGATCCAGATCGAGGCGTCATCCGGCCTCTCGGACTCCGAAATCGATCGGATGGTGAAGGATGCGGAGTCTCATGCCTCCGAGGACGAAGAGCGAAAGAAAAATGTAGAAGCTCGCAACACTCTGGATTCCCTCATCTACCAGGTGGAGAAGGACACCGAAGAGTGGGGAGACAAGGTAGGTGATGTCGAAAAAACACGGCTTGAAGAAGCAGTTGAAGTGGCAAAAGAGGCTCTCAAGTTCGATGACCCGGGGAAAATGAATGAAGCGCGCGATGAACTCATGCAGGCTTTTAGTGCAGCTGGTCAGAAAGTCTACCAGGACCAGGGAGAGGAGGTGGAGAACAACGGTGTGACGGCAGATGAGGGAGCAACCTCCAGAGCAGAAGAGGAGGACGCCGTCGTCGAGGCGGACTTCGAGATTGTCGACGACGAGAAGGGTTGATTGGCACGGTATAGCCGCCAGCCCTACGTGGACCCACTCCCTGATCTCCGTGTATTAGAGTCTTTATCAGAGGCTTGCGCGGAACGACGGAGGGAGTCCCGAATATGTTCGACCCGCTACGGTTCAAGACCCGAGTTGTAATCTACACCGTCATCGGCTTCGTCCTGGGAGTCGGTGGCGCATCAGCGATGGGATGGGCCTCTCCGGTGGGGATGGCCGTAATCACTCAGGTTCCTCAGGTGTCAGACGCCCAGATTCAGCCGGCTTTGGATCTGAGCGAGGCCTTCGTAAATATCGCCGAAGCCGTCACCCCGGGTGTCGTTCGGATCGAAGCCGAGCAGTCGGCTACTTTGGCTACGGAGAGCCAACTTCCCACACCACTACCTGATGAATTCCGCCAGTTCTTCGATGGACCGAACCAAGTGCCACCGGGCGAGCGTCCACCTCAAATGGCAGGGGGGAGCGGCTTCATCGTGAGCCCCGACGGCTACATACTGACAAATGACCACGTTGTAGGAGATGCGACTAGTATCCGGGTCTTTCTTCCCGACCGACGAGAGTACACTGCCGAACTCGTCGGGTCCGACCCGACGACCGACGTTGCTGTTATCAAGATCGACGACGTGAGCCTGCCAGTCTTGAGCCTCGGATCCTCCGCCGACCTGAGGGTAGGGGAATGGATTCTCGCTGTGGGAAACCCAGGACTTGGAGGCGGATCTAGGCCGCTGGACTACACTGTTACATCGGGGATCATCAGCGCGATCGGCCGACCTTTGAACCTTATCGGCAACGAACTTCGGCAGGAAGGATGGGAGGAACGATCTCAGTTTGCCATCGAAGACTTCATACAAACCGACGCCGTTATCAACCCAGGCAATTCCGGGGGCCCAATGGTGAACCTGCGGGGTCAGGTTGTCGGGATCAACTCAGCGATCGCGTCTCGCACCGGTTATTACCAGGGATACGGCTTCGCCGTCCCCGTCGACCTCGCGAAGCGTATCATGGAGGATCTGATTGAGTTCGGCGAGGTACGTCGAGCGTATCTTGGGATCGAAATGCGAGAAGTGCAGTTGGTCGACGCCGACTACTATGGGCTTCCCCGTGCTATGGGGGTACTCGTGAACAACGCCGTCCCGAATAGTCCGGCGGTAGAGGCCGGTCTGCGGCAAGAGGATGTGATCGTTGCGGTTGACGGGGTGGACGTTGAACGACCCGGTCAACTCCAGCTCCTGATCGCTCAGCATCGACCCGGCGACGAAGTGATGGTTCGCTTCTACCGCAATGGTGAGCGTCAGGAGGTCACCGTCCAGCTCGGAACCTCTCCGCTTGGCACGCGACCTGTTGAGACAACGAGACCAACGGTGAGTTCACAGACCCGCATCGGAATCGACGTCATGCCCCTTGATGAGTCCACAGCCGAACGGTTCGGATATGAGGCGACGGGCGGCGTAGTGATCGGTCGAGTAAGCCCCGCGGGACCGGCCGGACGAGCAGGTGTCCGACCAGGCATGCAACTAGTGGATATTAACCGAGAGTCCGTGGAGACGGTCCAGGACGTCGAGGAACTGTTTGGAGACGTCGAGCCCGGTGACATCGTGTCACTTCGGATGGGCTTTCCTGATGGGTCGTCGCGAATCGTCAACCTCCGGGTTCCGCAGTAGGAATAAACGTACGCACGTTGGACACCCGCGCTCGAATTAGGCGCGGGACTTCGAGATTAGGGCCCAGAGCGGGTGAGAACCCTCAACTCCGGGCCCTTCCTCATGTGACCTCATGGCTGGAAACCGCTTGTTGATGCCACTTCCGGCCACGGTTATGTTTTTTTCGGAGCCGCGAAAGTGGCGGAATTGGTAGACGCGCGAGATTTAGGATCTCGTGGCCTACGGCCGTGGGGGTTCGAGTCCCCCCTTTCGCACTCGCCCCGCCGTGCCCACACCGACTGGAAGTCCGAGAAGTCCGTTGGAAAAGCACAGTGGGTCATGCACAGGGGTTTTATCCGGTACACGGAAAGAGGAGGAATCCATACTGTGCGATCAGTGACAACTAGAAACACGGTGTTGGGCTCCAGCCCCCCTGTGCCCCGGTAGGTTACTTGAGGAGTGGGGCATGGTCACGTGCATGGCATTCCCGTGGCTCAGAGTAGAAACAAAGAAGAGGCGCAGCGTGAACTATAGCGATGACGAGGAACGACAACTGAGCGTAGCAACTGCCGTGTGCCCTTTGGGATACGCTAACACAGAGTTCAGTCGGTCCTTAGCACTCCTTGACGTAGCTTGTGGTTTTGCGTGCGGGACGCCACCGTGCATCCGTTTCCGCAGCGCACGCAACTTGGTCCTCTGTGCTTCTTCCACGGTCTTCTAATGGCGCTGGACATCTCCAAGCTCGAGGTGGCGGTAGCGGAGGGGAAGCGATGGCGTCGCACCCTGAGCATCACGGTCCCCTCCATGCTCGTTCAGGCAGAGCGTAAGGCGGCCGTGAAGAAACTCTCGTCGAGGCTCAAGCTCCCTGGGTTCCGGTCGGGAAAGATCCCGACGGCCTTAGTCGAGAAGAGATTTGGCCCCACCCTCGAGCAGGAGGTGTTGGACCACGTAATCGGGGAGGCCTATCGCGGTGCGCTGGAGGAACAATCTCTTCGGCCAATCAGCGAGGGAAAGGTCGGAGAGATTGATTACCAGCCTGAATCCGACCTTAAATTTGAGATCTCGTTTGATGTCGCACCCCAAGTAGAACTCGCCAGGATCGGCGGCTTCAAGGTGGAGCGTCCGGCGATTCAGGTCACTCAAGAACAGGTTGACGGTGTCTTGGCTCGGATCAGGGAACAGAAAGGTACCTGGATACCGATAGAGACTGGGTCGCCGGATAGCGGGAACTTGGTCTCCGTGCAAATCGAGAGGCTGAACGAGGAGGAAGACGAACCCCGCCCTTATGAATTCGTTCTCGGCAAGGACCAAGCAATTCCGGATGTCGAGAGATCCATTCGCACGCTCGAAGTGGGAGGCTCTGGCGAATTCACGATTTGCTTTCCTGAAGATATGGCGGACGAGGAGCGTCGGGGAACAGAGCAGAGTGTGAAGATTGTTCTTGATGGCAGGAAACAACTCAAGTTGCCGGAACTTGACGACGCCTTTGCCGCATCCTCGGGAAAGTTCAAAACTCTGGAGGAACTGACCGACCAGATCCGTGAGGATTTGACGGAAGTGGCGACGGGCAAGGCGGATGAGGCACTCCAGGGTGAGCTCATTGAGCAGATTTTATCGGCAAACCCATTTGATATCCCTGAGTCAATGGTGGATCAATACGTCCTTTCGGCTCTCGGGCACCCGGAGGATCTCCCTGATGAGCAGTTCGCTGAAGCCAAGGAGCAGTTGCGGCCCAGAGCAATCCATGCGGTCAGGCGACACATCGTCATAGATCGGATATCAGAGGTTCAGGAACTCGTCGCCTCAGGCGAGGAGGTGGATACTCGGATCGAAGAGATTGCCGAGCAAACTAGTGGAACCCTCTCCGAAGTCTACTCGCGCCTACAGAAATCAGGCCAGTTAGATCATCTTGAACGAGAGATCACGGAGAAGAAAGTCTTCGACTTCCTTCAGGAGCAATCTGAAATCATGGAGCCGATCTGAAGCCGTCGGCTCCGCCCGAATCAAGGACTACGGATCAAACACGATGCCCATTTACCCTCCATATGTCATTGAACGTACAAGCCGTGGGGAGCGGAGTTACGACATTTTCTCCCGTCTCCTCATGGATCGGATCATATTTCTCGGAAGCGCTGTTGACGACACAGTAGCAAATATTATTGTGGCGCAACTCCTATTCTTGGATGCTGATGACCCGGAGAGAGACATCTATCTCTATATCAACTCCCCGGGTGGAAACGTCTACGCAGGCCTCGCGATCTATGACACGATGCAGCACCTCCGAGCACCAGTCTCCACTTTCTGTGTAGGGATGGCTGCATCAATGGGGGCAGTCCTTCTCGCAGGTGGCAGTGAGGGAAAGCGGAGCGCACTGCCCAATTCCCGCATCTTGATTCACCAACCCACCTCCGGATACCAGGGAACGGCAGCGGACATCGAGATCGCCGCTAAGGAAGTCCTTGGCATCCGGGAACGGCTCAACAATATCCTCGCCAAACACACAGGCCACACAGTGGAGAAAGTGGCCGAAGATGTGGACCGTGATTATTTCATGAGTCCGGAGGAGGCGGTGGAGTACAGCCTAATCGACCGAGTACTATCCCACCGGGATGAGGTGGAGAAGCCGAAAGACTCCGAGGGAGGAGCTTCTGAGTAACCATGAGCCGCGAACCATTCGCGGATTTCGAAGGCCAAGAGGTGTGATCGATGTCGACTGACGAACATCTGCAATGCAGCTTCTGCGGGAAATCGAAGGACTCGGTCCGGAAGTTCATTTCCGGGCCCAGTGTCTACATCTGCAACGAGTGTGTGGTCCTCTGCAATGAGATTCTGTCTGAGGATGAGGACCGCACTCACCCGGAGACAACCGCTCCGACGCTCACGCCTCGCGAGACCAAGGAAGCCCTCGACCAGTACGTGATCGGGCAAGAAGAGGCGAAGAAGGCCCTTTCAGTCGCCGTTTACAACCACTACAAGCGGGTTAACCACAAAGGCCTCTTGGACGACGTAGAGATTGAAAAAGCCAATATCCTGCTGATGGGATCAACCGGCGTAGGAAAAACGCTGCTGGCACAGACGTTGGCCCGCCTGTTGGACGTCCCGTTCACGATCGCCGATGCGACCACCCTAACAGAAGCAGGGTATGTTGGCGAGGATGTCGAGAACATCCTCGTGCGGCTCCTCCAGGCCGCTGACTACAATGTGACCGAGTGCCAGCGGGGCATCATCTACATCGATGAACTCGACAAGATCTCTCGAAAGTCTGAAAATCCATCGATCACGAGAGACGTATCGGGAGAAGGCGTTCAACAGGCGCTACTCAAGATCCTGGAGGGAACGGTCGCATCGGTACCCCCCCAAGGGGGCCGAAAGCACCCGCAGCAGGAATACATCCAGATTGACACCACCAACATTCTGTTCATCTGTGGTGGAGCCTTCGACGGACTAGAGAAGATCGTTGAATCCCGGCTTGGTCAGCGCAGGATCGGCTTCGGTGACGAGGATCTTGATGAGGATGAGGTGGTACGCACTCAGCTTCTCTCCCGGGCCGAGCCGGACGACCTTCAGCGGTTCGGCCTCATACCCGAGCTCGTCGGGCGACTGCCTGTGATGGTGAGCCTTGAGGAACTCGACGAAGAAGCCCTGATCCGGATCCTGCAGGAGCCAAGAAACGCGTTGGTGAAGCAATATATGAAGATGCTGGAGATGGAAGGCATAGGGCTCACTTTCGATTCAGACGCGATCCGTGCAATCGCTCAGAAGGCCTTCGACCGGGGCACCGGCGCGCGCGGTCTCAGGGCCGTCATCGAAGGTATCATGCGGGACGTTATGTTCGATGTGCCTTCTAGGAGAGACATCCGAGAAGTCGTCATAACACCTGAAGCTGTCGAACAGGGGGTGAGCCCCCTTCTTGTGTTCCACAACGAGGCCCAGAAGAAGGGAGCGTAGTCCCAAATCTTGTGATGAAAATCGGGACTGTGGAGTTTATGGACACGCTCATGGATGCCGCCGCTCCCCTTCCGGGAGACCTTCCGCAAATCGCGTTCTCAGGCCGCTCAAATGTGGGCAAGTCATCTCTCATCAACACGTTGCTCGGTCGGACCAAGAAGGGAGTGGCCTATGTATCAAGGACCCCTGGGAAGACCCAGGGACTCAACTTCTATCGAATCAACGGACAGTTCTTCTTCGTCGACCTTCCCGGTTTCGGATTTGCGAAGGTCCCAGATCACGTCCGAGAAGGATGGAAGCCCCTCATCGAGGGTTATCTGGCAAGGAGTGACGGGCCTTGCGCCGTTGTTCACCTGATGGACGCCCGACGGAATCCGACTGACGATGACCTGAAGATGCTTGACTACCTCGTGGAACTTGGGCTCCCCGCACTGATTGGGATAACGAAGATCGACAAGCTGTCGTGGGAGAAGCGAATGAAGACTATCCCGGCCCTGATCCACTCTCTGGACTTGGATTCCGATCAGGTCATTCCCTTCTCCTCCAAGACCGGTGAGGGGCGTGACAATTTCTTGAGGGCACTCACCAGATTCTTAGACGGGCAGCAGCAGGTTCCGGCATCCAACCGGGTGGGGAGCGATGCCTAGCGCTGGTCGGATTGCAACAGCTTCTTTCCAGCTCGCCCTCCTCGGCTGTGGGCCCCTCTCTCCGAGCATACCCGAGAACAGAGCGCCAGTGAACCCATAGCTCTCTCGAGACTAAGCCGAGAGCGAAACGATCGACGACCTCCTGGTTCGGCTTGGGACCCTTCGGCAGACTGAGGTCTCGGGTGCGATCTTGCACCGGTCCCCTCAACTAGTACCTACTCTTCGATCGCGTACTTCTGGATCTTCCGATACAGGGTCCGCTCCCCGATCCCAAGACTCTTAGCGGCCTTGCGACGGTTGCCATCGACCTCTCGAAGTGCCGCGCGGATTGCCTCCTTTTCAATGTCATCCATGGTCATTCCAGGACGGAACACGACGGCTCCCCGTTCGGCTTCCTCGTCAAAAGCTAACTCGTCTCCTGCTTCCGTGTGGGGAAGATCGGGACCCATGCGCCCCTGATCCTGGCTCCCTGACAACCTCACCCCCACCTCCACATCGCCCCCCGAAACAGAGGGAATGGCTAATGGGATGGTAGCGGATCCCTCTAGCCGACTGTCAGTCCCTCCCCGATAAACCTCGAACTCACGCCGCAGTTCGTCCATATCCACTCGCAACTCTACAAGTGTTCGAAAAACGAACTCCAGCTCGGGTCGGACCCGGTGCGCATCGTTGCCCTCCCGCACCCTTTGCTCGTCGAGCGAGCCTTCCGCAGAAGCGATGGGTACTGGAAGGAGGCTTCTTTCCAGACCTGGAAACCGGATCTCACGAGGGATGTCCTCCGTACCGATCGGCTTTCTTAGGGCGAGCACGACCATACTCTCGATGAGATTGCGGAGCTCCCTTACATTTCCCGGCCAATCATACCGAACAAGCAGCTCCACTGCTTCGTCCGAGATCCCCGGGAAGGGTCGGTCGAGCTGGAGACTCAGCTCGCGGACGAAGTGGTTTATCAGACGAGGTATATCATCCCGCCTCCGCCGAAGCGGTGGTAGCACAATCCCCAGAATATTCAGACGGTAGAAGAGATCTCGGCGAAACCGCCCCGCAGGCATTAGATCACGGAGTTCCTGATTCGTCGACGCGATGATACGAACGTCGACATGTATCGGCTGCTGCCCCCCTACCCGCAGGAACTCACGCTGCTCCAGAACACGAAGCAGCTTCGTCTGAGTCGAGATGGACATCTCGCCAATCTCGTCCAAGAGCAGGGTTCCCCGATCAGCAAGCTCGAAGAAGCCCTTTCGGGAATCAATCGCTCCGGTAAACGCTCCCTTCTCATGTCCGAAGAGCTCCGACTCCAGAAGTGTCTCGGAGAGAGCTGCCACATTTATCGCCAGAAATGCCCTATGGCGTCGAGGTGAAAGCGCATGAATACCTCGTGCGATCAACTCCTTTCCGGTCCCAGACTCACCGGTAATCAGGGCCGTGGAATCCACAGGAGCGATCTGAACAACGCGTTCAAGTACCTCCCGCATCGCCTCTGATTCACCTACGATTCCGGTGAGCTGCTGTAGTCTCCGCCGTTCGACACCTCTGTGTGCCAGTAGCACCACCTCGTCGGGATCCGGATCCGGCCCGAACGCCTCCTCCGCTCCGAGCTGTCGGCCTCGCGCGACGGAATTTTCACCTACGAAGACAGTGAAAACGGGAATTTCAAGAAGATCGTGCGCCTCACGAACCCAGTGCTCCGCGCTCGTGTCTCCGGTCAGTATTAGAAGAAGCGCCTCGTCTTCACCCTCCAGTTGTGACGGATCAGAGACCAGATCCACCCCATACCCCTCACCAGTAAAGGCCTCACGAAGCCGACCCGCGATAGGGAGTCCGTGGGTGCTGATAAGGATCGTGCCGGTCATGAACGCAACGGACCCTTGGAAGGACTCGATTCATTTCGGTCGCCGGAGTGTGGAGGATGAGGGTCATGCCAACCATGCAGGAGAGAAATACCATGTACGAGCAGGGGGTTCAGTGCCTCGAGTCCGTCTCGGACCCCTCCGGGGCTCCCAGGGAGATTCACAATCAGACACTTACCGCGAAGGCCTACCTCGCCCCTGGAGAGAACGGAAAACAGGGTCGACACTTCCCCCTTTCGACGGAGAAACTCGGCCATCCCTGCTGCGGGTCGGTCGATGACCGCCCTGGTGGACTCCGGTGTACAGTCACGCTCCGTGAAGCCGGTGCCACCGGTCGTGAGAAGTAAATCCACCTCGCCTGAGTCTGCCCAGTCGAGGAGGACCGGGACAAGACTGGAGGTACCATCGGCAGTCACTCCCCTTCGTGCCACGGTGTACCCGTGCTCGCCACACCACGCTACGATGATCGCGCCGCTGTCATCCTCACCTTCGCCGCGGGAAAGTCGATCGCTGACCGTCAGTACTCCCGTGCGCAACGCGTTCTCCAGGGACCCGCTCATTTCTTTCTCGATCCTTTCCTATAAAACGGAACTTTTACAACGTTTCCGTGACAGTCCCGTCCCCTAATCCGGATACTGACAGCAGTCCCTACCTCTGTGAGGCCGATGGGGAGATACGCCATCGCGATTCCAGCACCTAGGGAAGGGCTCATCGTCCCGGAGACTACGGCCCCGACAACTTCGTCGCCCACAATCACGGAATACCCCGCACGTGGGAACCCCTTTTCTGACATTCGGATCCCAACCAGCTTCCGGGACACTCCGGTCTCGCGCTGCTGGGCAAGCGCGGACCGGCCTAGAAACGACCCCTTCTCGAGCTTCACTACCCAGCCCAGTCCTGCTTCGAACGCAGTGCGGTCCTCATCAAGGTCAGCGCCGTAGAGCGGGTAACCCATCTCAAGACGGAGGATATCTCTCGCACCGAGTCCTGCAGGTTGTAGGCCGAGGGCGGATCCGGCGTCCAGCAGGTCCACCCACACCTCTCGTACCCGATCCGCTTCAAGGTAGAGTTCAAAGCCGTCCTCGCCCGTGTATCCCGTTCTTGCCAAGATGATGTCGATACCTGAAATGCGAGTCCGAACGAAGTGAAAGGACCCAATTTCCTTCAGATCCACCTCCGTCATCCGACTCAGAATTAGAGCGGCCCGCGGCCCCTGAAGAGCCACGAGCGCATAACGTTCTGAGTGATCCTCCAGACTGGCGTTGAACTCAATCTGATGTGAACGAATCCAACCAAGATCCTTCTCACGATTGGCTGCGTTCACGACCATAAGAAATGTGGACTGGTCAAGACGGTAGACGAGCAGGTCGTCGATGATGCCCCCATCCTCCCTGCTCATCAGCGAGTACTGCGCTCGTCCGATTGCCAGCGATGTGGGATCGTTGACCGTCAGGTATTGCACGAACTTTAGCGCCTGTGGCCCCGAGATCTCGAACTCACCCATGTGACTCACGTCGAAGACACCGGCTGTAGCTCTCACGGCCCGGTGTTCAGCCCAAATCCCCGCGCTGTAGTGCACCGGAAGACTGAACCCGGCGAACTCGACCATCTTTCCGCCGAGCCGCAGATGCTCCTCATGTAGTGGTGTAGTCCGTAGCTGTTCGGTCATCTACCCCATCAGCCTGAGCAGCACTGCCTTCTGCGCATGCAGGCGATTTTCGGCTTCATCAAACACACGCGACTGGGAGCCGTCGATAACCTCCGCGGTCACTTCCTCCCCTCGATGAGCGGGAAGGCAGTGGAGGAAAACAGCCTCCCGACTTGCTTCTTGCATGAGCGACGCCGTTACCTGGTACGGAGTGAACGCCCGGGCGATACTTTCCGAGTCGCCTTCCTGTCCCATCGACATCCAGGTGTCGGTGCAGACCACGTGGGCTCCGTGCACTGCCTCTATCGGGTCACGTAGAAGCTCTACACTGGATTCCACTTGCGCAGCTGCGAGGATTTCGGCGCTTGGATCGTGACCTTCGGGGACAGCCAGCCTCAACTCGAACCCTAGGATTCCAGCTGCGTTGATCCAGGAGTTGGCCATGTTGTTGCCATCCCCGATCCAGGCAACACGCAATTCGGCAAGGCGCGGCCCAAACTCCTCTCTCAGCGTGAGAAGGTCCGCGAGCAATTGACAGGGATGTAGCAGATCAGTGAGACCATTGATCACCGGCACCGACGCAGGCTTGGCCAGCTCCTCCACTTCCTTCTGAGCAAAGGTCCGGATCATCACTCCATCGACGTATCGCGAGAGCACCCGGGCCGTGTCGGCCAAGTCCTCCGCATGTTCCCCACGCCCCAGGTGAGTCTCGTCAGCGGGAAGAAAGATCGCGTGGCCCCCCAGCTGAAACATCCCGGTTTCGAACGAGACACGAGTTCGAGTCGAATGCTTACGGAAGATCATCGCCAGAGTCTTCCCCTGCAGCGGAAGATCTGTCCCTTCACTGCGATCCTTAAGTCTCAATGCCCGCTCGAGGAGGTCCTGGAGTTCTTCCCGGGACAAGTCTCTAAGCGTCAGAAAGTGATGGACCGTTTTCTCCAAAGGACTTTCCCCCGAGGTCAGAGAATGTATCTCCGGAGGTCCTCGTCCTCGACTATCGAGGCGAGATTCTGCAACACGAACGCCCGATCGACCACCAAGTTGGTCTGATCGGCACCTTCAGGAAGCTCGAATAAAACCGTCTCAAGTAGGGTGGTCATCACCGTCTGGAGTCGGCGGGCTCCAATGTTCTCCATCCGCTCATTCAGCTCAAATGCGATCCGAGCAATCTCTCTCACGCCATCTTCCGAAAACTCGATCCTTGCGCCCTCAGATTCCACGAGCGCCCTGTACTGATGGACAAGAGCGTTCTGAGGCTCTGTAAGTATTCGGACGAAATCCGCTTCCCCGAGAGGCTTCAATTCGACCCTGATAGGGAATCGCCCCTGCAGCTCCGGCACGAGGTCTGAGGGTTTAGAGACGTGGAAGGCTCCTGCGGCGATGAAGAGAATATGGTCCGTTTTCACCAACCCGTACTTGGTCTGGACATTCGACCCCTCGACCACAGGAAGAAGGTCTCGCTGGACACCCTCTCGGCTCACATCCGGACCGGCCCCCCCACGTTCCCCAACCACCTTGTCAATCTCATCCAAGAATACGATTCCCGTCTCTTCCGTTCTGTCGAGCGCCTCGTTCACCACCTCATCCATGTCGACCAGACGGTCCAGTTCCTCTTGCACAAGGATCCGTCGGGCCTCCGACACCTTCACCGAACGCTTCTTCGAGCGCTTCGGCAACATCTCCTGAAGCATTTCCGTGAAGTTATGGTCCATGCCCTCCCCACCCATGGGAATCATCATCCCTTCCAAGTTTGGTGTCTGCTGAACCTCGACCTCGACTGACCGATCGTCGAGCTTCCCTGCGAGAAGGAGCGTGCGAAGCTTATCTCTTGTTCGTTTCCTACGATCTTCCAGAGATAGGGTGCCCTCAGTTGGCTTAGCCTGAGCCGCCTGCGAGATGGCAGGGTCTTCATCTGTGGTCGGAGGTTGAATGCCGGAGGGGCCCACGACGAAAACGGGATCCTCAAGCCTCGGCGTCTCGCTGCCGGTCCCCCCGGAGGAATCACTCGGAGCTGGACGAGCCGTCTCGACCTGTACCCCTCTCTCTGGCTTGAGAGGCGGAAGCAGAAGGTCCAGAAGCCGCTCCTCCGCCGCCTCCTCCGCCCCCACCGCCACCTCCTCTTCACGCTCCGCCCGAACAAGGTTCACCGCCGTGTCTACAAGGTCACGAATCATAGACTCGACGTCGCGGCCAACGTAACCCACCTCGGTGAACTTAGACGCCTCGACCTTCACAAATGGAGCGCCCGCAAGACGGGCCAGCCGCCGCGCGACTTCCGTTTTTCCCACTCCGGTCGGACCGATCAAGATGAGGTTGTTCGGGAGGATCTCATCCCGAAGTTCATCAGGAACACGCTGCCTCCGCCAGCGATTTCGGAGTGCGATCGCTACCGCCTTCTTCGCCTCTCCCTGGCTAATGATGTATCGGTCCAGCTCCGTTACGATCTGCCGGGGCGTGAGCTCGTCCATCCACCCTCCCTCCCCAACCTCCCGGACCTGCACCGCAGCAGCTGCCTCCCTTGCTGTCACTTCTTTTCTCCGTCTCCAGCCTCAACAGGCTCGACTTCAGTAGTGTCACCAAGTTCCAGCACTGTGATCTGACGGTTGGTATAGATACAGATCTCGGCTGCAATCCCAAGTGCATCTATCACGATCTCCCTGGCGGTAAGTTCGGTTCTCAGACGGAGAGCTCGAGCTGCAGCCAGAGCGTACGATCCTCCTGAACCGATCGCCGCAACTTCTTCATCCGGTTCCAGCACGTTCCCATCCCCACTTACCATGAACAGGTGCTCATGGTCCGCAACCACAAGGAGTGCATCAAGTCGTCTCAGGTAGCGGTCGGTCCGCCAGTCCTTGGCGAGTTCTACACAAGCTCGGGTCAGATTGCCCGGATACCGCTCGAGCTTCTCTTCCAGGTTCTCGAAGAGGGTGAAAGCGTCCGCAATCCCCCCCGCAAATCCTGCAAGGATGCGACCACTCTTCAGCGTCCGTACCTTCGTGGCAGTCCCTTTCACCACGGTATCGCCCATCGTGACCTGGCCATCCGCTCCCATAGCCACATCATCACCTCGCCGAACGGCCACGACCGTGGTCGAACGAACGCTCGATTGGGTCATCGTCAGTCACCCCTCATGGCAAATGGGCTCGTCACCAGATGGCCTTACGCACGGGGGTGTGCGGTCTGGTACACTTGACTCAGACGCTCTCTTGAAGTGTGGGTGTAGATCTGAGTCGTGGACAGTGAAGCATGACCGAGCAACTCTTTGACCGCCATCAAATCTGCGCCCGCATCTAACAGATGAGTGGCGAAGGAGTGGCGTAATGAGTGGACCGATACTCCCTCCTCGCCACCCACCTCACGGATCAGCCGACGCACGCACCGCTGGATCGAACGTCGTGAGAGTCGCTCTCCCCGTCGGTTCACAAGCAAAGGTCCCTGTTCTGAGGAACCTACAATCTCGGCGCGTCTTGGACCGTATCGACTCAGGGCCCGGAGGGCCGATGAAGTAAGTGGCACAACCCGCTCCTTACGACCCTTACCCCTCACTCTTACTTGGTGCCCCTTGAGGTCAATCTCCTCCAGGTTCATCCCATGGAGCTCTGATAGCCGAAGTCCGCTTCCGTACAGGATCTCGATAACCAGAAGCGACCGGGCACCTCCTAAGGTACTCTCCTCAGCCTGCCGCTCGGCCAAAGAGAAGACTTGGTCAACTCCCCGACGCGGCAGATGCCCGGGTAGGCGTCGCTCGCCTCGGGGTGAACGGATCCCTCTCGCCGGGTTCAGCGCGATTCCGTCCTCCTGGTGCAGAAAGCGGAAAAAGGTCCGGACCGCAGAGAGCTTCCTAGCAATCGTCCGCTTCGAGAGCATCCTTTCTTGGCACCAACCAAGAAAGCTGCGCAGCGTCAATCGATCCACGCGGCACCAGTCCCAACTCGGGGTCCCAAGATATTCGGTCACGAAAGCTTCGAGATCCCCAAGGTCCCTCTGATAGGCGGCGACAGTGTTGGGAGAAAGTTCCCGTTCCTCCTGAAGGTGTCGGAGGAAGGCTTCAATTTCTTCTCTCATGCCAAGCCACCTTCCGACAATCCTTCTCCACCAACCCTGCCTGCCTGATTGGCATCTCCATGCCATGACTGTTCATGGTCCGGCCATCCCCTACCATCAGGTTTCGCGAGCCCGAATGTCTCTAGCCACATGGCAAAGTCTTCGTTGGCCCGGAAAGCCAGCCGTTCCCGCTTCACTCGTTTGTCCCGAACCCGTTCGCTCAGCGGATCGACAAGCCCCCAGTTCGAGTTCATCGGTTGAAAGTTCTCTGGAGAACTTTCAGAAAGATACCGGAAGAGACCCCCTAGCACAGTCGTGGGCGGAGGGATTGCCGGGTTATTCCCTCGAAGAATCCTGTCCAGATTAACTCCCGCCATAATCCCAGACGCAGCCGACTCCGTGTATCCTTCGACTCCGGTCAACTGACCCGCGAAGAGAACATCGGGACGGTCTACGAGAGATCCATGCTCAGTGAGCCGTCCCGGGAAATTGAGATAGGAATTCCGGTGAATGGCGCCGAGACGGAGGAACTCGGCTTTGTCTAGCCCCGGGATCATTCTGAATACACGCTCCTGCTCGCCGATTCGTAGCCGTGTCTGGAACCCCACTAAATTCCACATTTGCCCAGCTTTGTCCTCTCGCCGGAGCTGGGCAACCGCATGCGGCCGGCTACCTGTTCGGGGGTTCCTCAACCCGAGCGGCCTCATCGGACCAAACCGCAGCGTCTCCAGCCCACGAGAGGCCAGCACCTCGATGGGGAGGCAACCCTCGAAGTAGGGTACCTGATCCCAGTCATGGCCACCCTCATGAACATCCGCCCGAACTACAGCTTCCACGAAGCGCTCGTACTCTTCTCTTGAGAACGGACAGTTTAGATAGTCTGGGTCCTGCTCCCATCTTCCCTGAGAGAATACAATATCTCGATCCAGGGATTCCACGTCCACGATCGGAGCAATCGCGTCAAAGAACGCGAGTCCCTCGTCCCCCAGCGCTGCTTGGATAGCCATTGAGAGCGCATCAGAGGTGAGGGGACCAGTCGCAATAATCGCGGGGCCATCTGGGATTGTATCTATCTCTACCCGCTCGACCCGGATGCTCGGATGTGCCTGAACCCGGCGAGTCATCTCAGCTGAGAAGAGCTTCCGGTCGACAGCAAGTGCGGCCCCCGCCGGGACCCGCGCTTTCCAGGCCGATTCGAGGAGGACCGACCCCAGGGCAGCCATCTCCCTCTTAAGTTGGCCGTGGGCATTACAGGGATCCTCGCTCTTAAACGAATTGGTGCAGACCAGCTCTCCCAGGGCATCCGACTCATGGGCAGGAGTCATTTGAGAGGGCCGCATCTCAACGAGTCGGACATTCCAACCTCGCGTGGCGAGCTGCAGCGCTGCCTCGCACCCTGCGAGACCACCACCCACCACCACGACTTCCGTATCAGCCACTTCCGTCGCTCTCAGGAGCTTTCCCCTCCCCAGTCCCCTTCTTCTTCGAGGTCATTCGCTTTACTCTGGGCGTCTTTGCAGAAGACCCCTTTCCCGCCCTTCGGCCTCCCCTCTTCGATTTCTTCCCCCGCTCCGCAAGTAGTTGGATCCCCTTTTCAAGCGTGATGGCCTCGGGATTGGTCCCCTTCGGAAGACTTGCATTCACAGTACCATCCGTGATATACGGCCCATATCGCCCGCTGAGAAGCTTGAGTGTAACTCCCGAGTCGGGATGAACTCCGAGTTCCTTGCTTGTCTGTTTCTTCCCCCGCTCCGCAAGGAGCTGGATCCCCGCTTCGAGCGTGATGGTTCCAGGATCGGCCCCCTTCGGAAGGCTTGCATTCACAGTGCCATCCGTGACATATGGCCCATATCGCCCGTCCAGAAGCTTGAGTGTAACTCCCGAGTCGGGATGAACTCCGAGTTCCTTGCCTATCTGTGACAGGAGCTCGATTGCCTCCTCGAGGGTCACCGTGAAGAGCCGATCCGGATCCTTCAAATTTTGATAGGTTCGATCCCGCTCCACGTAAGGTCCATACCGACCAAGTCCGGCCGTCACGGGTTTGCCGGTGGTAGGATCAATCCCCAATGGCCGGGGAAGCGAGAGCAGCTTGAGGGCATAGTCCAAGTCGACAGAGGAAGGATCACGCCCCTTCGGAAGACTCACTCTTCGTGGCCTACTCTCACCATCCTTGCCTCTCTCGCCAAGCTGCACGTATGGGCCGTACGGACCGTCTTTCAAGTACACGGCTGCTTGCGTGTTTGGATCCTGACCCAGGAGTTGGTCCTCAGACCGATTCTCAGAACCCTCGAGAGGGCGGGTGTTCTGACACTCCGGATACCCTGAGCAGCCCAAGAAGCTACCGAAGCGATTCCACTTGACGAGCATCGGGCCTCCGCACTTCTCACAGGTCTCACCCTCCGCCTCCAGGATCTCCTTGACTATCTCCTCCGAGTCGGCCTTCCCCCTCTCGAGACTCTCCCGGAACTGAGGATAGAAGTCCTCTAGGACTTCCCTCCAATCCACCTCTCCAACTTCGACCCGGTCCAACTCCCCCTCCATTCGAGAGGTGAATTCGAAGTCGAACACATCTGGGAATGCGCGCACGAGAAGCTTGGCGACGGTATCGCCAAGGGGCGTAGGTACGAACCTCCGATCCTGCATCTCCACATACGTACGATCGCGGATCGTGGTAAGAATCTGCGCATAGGTAGAGGGCCGACCAATCCCCTGCTTCTCAAGTTCCTTGACAAGACTTGCTTCGGAGAACCTCGCGGGCGGCTGCGTGGAGTGCTGCTTCGGATCAAGCCCGTCGAGGACAACGACATCGCCATTGGATAGGTGGGGGAGAGGCTCCAGATCTCCGAGCGTCCGATGGTCGCCCGCTTCGGTCGCTTCTTGATATAGTCGGGTGAAGCCGTCGAACTTCACCACGGAGCCGGTGGCTCGGAAGCGATAGTTTTTCCCGCTGGCCCCAACCAAGTCGAAATCAGCAGTTGTGGTATCGTAGATCGTCGGTAACATCTGCCCTGCCACGAATCTGAGCCAAATCAGTTCGTAGAGAGCAGCTTCGGGACTGTCGAGATATGTCCTAGCCTCTTCGGGATGTAGTGACGGGTCAGTGGGCCGGACCGCCTCGTGCGCCTCCTGTGCTCCCTTCTGCTGTTTGCCGGCCCAGAGCCGCAGCGCCGATGGCACATACTGGCTTCCAAACTCTTTTCGGACCCATGTGCAGGCCCCCTTAGCCGCCTCAGCGGATACACGAGTAGAGTCGGTCCTCATGTAGGTGATGAGACCTGCCACCCCCCTAGTACCGATATCCACGCCTTCGTAAAGCCGCTGCGCAGAACTCATTGTCTTGCGGGCTGAAAACCTCAGACGCTTCGCTGCTTCCTGCTGTAGGGTAGAGGTTGTGAACGGAGGAGGTGGGTTCTTTCGCCGCTCTCTCCGTTTCACGTCAGTCGCATGAAACTGAAGCCCCTCAACGTCACGGAGGACCCCTGTAGCCTCCGACTCAGTCGAGAGTGTGAAGGCCTTCTCCGAAATCGCGTGTAGCTTCGCCTGGAAGGGCTGATCATCCTTTTGGAGGCGGGCCGTTACAGACCAGTACTCCTTGGCCTGGAAACGTTGGATTTCGTCTTCTCGCTCACAGATTAGACGAAGAGCTACGGTCTGGACCCTGCCCGCTGACAGACCCGGACGAATAGGCTTCCACAGGAAGGGGGAAACCTGGTACCCAACGAGTCGGTCGAGGATGCGTCGGGCCTGTTGAGCTTCGACCTTCCTCATGTCTAGTGATCCGGGAGCCTCTAATGCGCGGGATATCGCAGACTTGGTAATCTCCCTGAATTCGACGCGTTGGAAGCGCTCCGGATGCTTGCCGAGGCCGAGGTAATCCGCCACATGAAAGGCGATCGCCTCGCCTTCGCGGTCGGGGTCCGTGGCAAGAATCACCGTGTCGACATCGCGTGCCTTTCGTTTGAGATCATTGAGCACCTTGGCTTTGCCTCGGATCGTGACGTACCGGGGCTCAAACCCTTTCTCGACATCCACACCCAACTCCTTCTTGGGCAGATCTCGCACATGCCCGACCGACGCCGAGACGTCAAATTCATGGCCGAGGTACCGACCAATTGTCCTAGCCTTGGCAGGAGACTCCACTACGACGAGATGGCGCCCGCTGTTTCCGTTCCCTTTCGGCATTCAACCCCAGTATCAATAAAATGGAAAGCGGCCTCCGCGCTCAGACTTATAGAGGCCGATCAGAGTCCGTCAGGAGACAGTCAATCACACGTCGAACGATGGTCCTCAGAGGGTGAAGTTCTGTATCCACCCAGCAACTGGCCTTACGATAGTAGGGCTCCCGAGCTGCTAGTAGTTCCCCGATCCGTGTACGAGGGTTAGGAACCTCAAGGAGCGGCCTTTGATTCCCCTGCCGTCGAATTCGATCTAAAGCTTCTTCGGAAGAAACCCTAAGCCAAACGGAGAGAGTACCAGGACCAGTTCCCTCTAGTCGACCCTCTTGGCATGGCCACCCTCCTCCCGAGGCCAGCACGACTCGATCTTCGCCTAGGAATCGTAGCGTCACAGCATGCTCGATTTTTCGAAACCCCTCCTCCCCATCCTCTTGGAAGATCCTCGGAATCTCCCTTCCATCATGAAGCTCGACAGCCTCGTCGAGGTCCACGAACCTCCACCCCATCTCACTCGCAAGAAGCCGACCCAGGGTAGTCTTGCCGCTCCCCATGAACCCGACGAGAAGAATCCGCTGAACAGGAGAAGACTCCAAACCGTCCGCCGAACTACGCTCACAGATATCGGAGTCGCTCAGCGTTCGCTCCACCCGCGTTCGGAAAGGTACGCAAGGTATCCCTCGAAGTTCCGGCGAAGTTCTGTCATAGAGTCGCCGCCGAACTTTTCCATGAAGGCCTCTGCAACGATAAGCGCCACCATCGCCTCGCCGACGACGGCCGCCGCTGGAACAGCACACACATCACTCCGCTCAGTTGCTGCTAACTGGGAACTCCCGTCCCGCAAGTCTACCGAGGGAAGCCTCTGCTTCATAAGAGTCGAGAGCGGTTTCATCGCGCCTCGAACAACGAGTGGTTCCCCCGTGGTCACCCCCCCCTCTAGCCCACCAGCGCCATTCGAAGAGCGTAGGAAACCTCCTGATCGGCTGGCTGGCTCATGGAGAACAATCGGGTCGTGCACACGCGATCCTCTGCGGTGGGCCCCCTCGAACCCGAGGCCAATCTCCACCCCCTTGATGGCCTGAATCGACATGACAGCACCTGCAAGACGTGCGTCCAGCTTGCGATCCCACGAAACATGGCTGCCCAAACCAACCGGAAGGCCGGTCACGACAACTTCGAAAACACCGCCTAAGGTATCGCCCTCCTCCTTGGCCTGGTCGATTGCCTCCATCATGCGAATGCCGGCCTCCTCGCTAAGAGTTCGCACGGGAGAAGCATCAGCGGTCCGATTTAGATCATCCGGGAGGGATTGGGGAGGCAGAGCCTCCACATCCCCAATGGAGCACACATGACTCCCAACCTCGATCCCGAACTCGCAGAGGAGACGTCGGACAACGGAAGCACAGGCTACCCTCGCCGCAGTCTCCCTCGCGCTGGCTCGCTCTAGAATGTCCCTGGTGTCACGCCGATCGTACTTCAAAACCCCTACCAAGTCCGCATGGCCCGGCCTGGGCAGGTACATGGCTCGTAGCGACTTCGGATTTTCATCCGGTTCTGGCCGGAGTGGACTCATCGCTACAGTCCAATTCTCCCAGTCCCGGTTCCAGATGAGCATGCTAATCGGGGACCCGAGAGTTTCACCCAGGCGAACCCCCGACAGGATCTCCGCCCGATCGGACTCGATCTCCATCCGCCGACCTCGCCCGTACCCTCCCTGACGCCTAGCGAGCTGAGGGTTCACATCCCTCTCCATCTCCAGTGAAAGCCCGGAAGGAATCCCCTCTAGAAGCGCGGTTAGCCCTCGGCCGTGCGACTCACCTGCGGTTCGGAACGAGATGCGCGTCATGAGGACGCTCCTGCCGAGGAATGAAAAAACCCGGCTCGAGCCGGGACTTGCAAAAGGTGCCAGCGATTCCGGGCCCTGTCCAGAGCCCGACCCGATTACGGATAAACTCCTCCTGGAAGACCTTCATCAGCCGGTCAAGCGGGTCCCGAGTGAAGCCGCTTTGACGGCCACCACTCACCCGCAGGGCCTCGTCTGATCTTGAAACAAAGCGAATTCCACCTTCATCCTTACCCCTTCCAGTACCAAACGTGGTCCCTACGAAACGCTGCGGCGGCACGCTAATTCTCGCCAAGGCGTGGCTGCATAGCTAGGGACCTGTGGACTCAAACGCTCCTGTCTGGCAGAGACTCGTGAGCAAGAGTGGGACAGAACACATCTGTCGACACCACACCCCTCAGTCCTTCTCCGATCCCGCGAAAGGGTATCGGCTACCTCAAACCAACCGCTCCCCTTACGCGCAGTCGATTGTACCTATCGCGGCATCATAGTCGCACTCAACAGCCGTAGATCCATGTGTCGCCGTAGCATCCCACGTTATACCATCACCGGCGTTGATCGTGATGGTAACGCCAGTCGTTCCAGTAAAGAGACCCGCACCTGTCAGGTCCGCGATATCATCAGCGTAGACGAACGCATTGTCCTGGTAGAACATCTCCTGAGCAGTGCGGGCCTGGTTCAGGTCGGACTGCATGGCAGAGATGAAGGCCCGATCGCGGGCCTTCCCGAAGCGCGGAACCGCAATAGAAGCCAGGATGCCAATGATCACAACCACGATCAGGAGCTCAATCAGCGTGAAACCCTTCTTGTCCATTCCGGTCTCCTTCAGTCGAATGCCGGCTTGGGTAAGACACGAATGTCAATCCCATTCTCCATGACCGTTCTTCCCAAGTAAAATCACTGATCCAGACACCGCAATGAATGTGTAACACTATATGTTATCATATATTATGAGTTATATAGTCTGGGCCCAGTGCCCGCTGAGGACTCCGGCTTACCTTGGATTCAGCCGGTCTCTTGCAGGATGACCACCCTGGGACCCTTCCACTTCGGTCCATGGGTCCCGTTCGGGGCGGATCCAGCGCGCCGCACGGGGGGGCAGGAGATGAGAGCGAAAGACATGCCAGACTGCTGCGAGCCCGTCTCTCCAACGGATCTTCTTTCCTTCCTCATAGGACCGCCCCCGATAGGAGATGGGGAGTTCGTACACGCGGGCTCCAGCTTGGGCTAACCTGGCCGTGATTTCCGGCTCGATCCCGAATCGATCTCTTGTCAAGGGAAGCGTCTCCAGCAGATCTCTTCTCATCATCTTGTAGCAGGTTTCCATGTCGGTCAGGTTTAGGTTGGTGAAGATATTCGAGAGGAAAGTGATGGCCCAATTCCCCACAGAGTGCCAGAAAAAATGGACGCGGTGGAGCCCGCCAAGGAACCTTGAACCATAGACGGCATCAGCCCAACCTTCGAGGATGGGCGCCAAGAGAGACGGTAGCTCGATCGGGTCATACTCTAGGTCGGCATCCTGGACAACAACGACGTCCCCGGTTGCCTCCTGGAATCCCGCCCGAAGGGCCGCACCCTTACCCCGATTGTGGACATGGAAGACAAGGCGATCCACGAGACCCTCCTCCTCGAGCTGGAGCAAGATCTCGGAGGTCCCGTCGGTAGAGCCATCATCCACCGCAATCACTTCCACCTGAAGGGGCACTTTCTGAATCCGTTCGACGACCTGCCGCACCGTTAATTGCTCGTCATAGACGGGGATCACAATCGAGAGCAGCACTTTATCCCACGGAAGTTGGGCTTCGGGTTTCACGTCCGTATCCCGGGCCGTTTGCGGATCTCAGAGTCCGTACCGGCTGATCTTCCGGTACAGGGTAGAGGGATAGATGCCGAAAACCTCTGCCCCCCGGATCTTGGCCCGGAGCGCTCGCTGGATGTACATGCTCCCCACCACCTCCATTGTAGGGTCGGCGGATGGGGACTCGTCCAACACACTGTAGATCGGAGGCTCTCGGAGCCGCTCAGGGAGTATCTCAGCTCTAATGATCGGGGCTTCCGAAAGGACGGCTGTGCACTCAAGCGCGTTTTCGAGCTGCCACACGTTTCCGGACCAATTGTACGGCTCCAACAAATCCTTCGCTTCGGGCAAGAGTTCGGACCGATCCCCAACCCGCTCAGCCATCCTCGCAAAGAAGTGACACGGGAGAACCGGGATGTCATCTCATCAATCCCTTAGCGTAGGTACGGCCAGAGCAATCACATTCAAGCGGCAGCAAAGATCTCTGTGGAATTCCCCAGCGCGAATCTGCTCTTCCAGATCCCGATCAGTGACCGCGATGATTCGAACATAGACGGAAACTGTCTCCCGTTATGCCGACGGGGATCACCCCAAGCTCCTGGATCGCCCTGGGGACCGCTTGGAAGGGGCTCCCCCTAGAAGCTAAAGGGCACGTTCAGGGTCTGACCCGGGTGGATCCTACTCGTTCGAATTTCATTCGTGCTCCTGAGTTCCTCCACAGTCGTCCTGTACCAGTTGGCGATCAGCCAGAGTGACTCCCCTTCTTCCACAGTATGTTGGAGAATCCCTTCTCCAGATCCCTTTCTTGGGATGGTGAGAATTTCACCCACAAGAATACGGCTGCCGTGGACCCCGTTCACTGCTCTGATCGCGTTTTCACTGACTTGATATGCACGAGCGATCGTCCAGAGTGACTCCCCTCGTGACACGGTATGGTAAAGGTTCTCCTGTGAAGCCGCGCCCCCTACTGGAGCAGGCAGCTCCACAGATACACCCGCCGCCACCACACCTTCCGTCTCCCCGGACGGCGGTGAGGCCGTTGGCGGCAGGGCCTGACGAGCAAAGATGTCCGGGTTTCCAGTCAGACCAACCACATAAGTCGCATATAAGCGGGGGTATATGGCCAGGTGATAATGAGGAGGGCGTCGTTCACGTGTGGCTTCCAGAACTCCCCTAGCTTCAAGGGAGAGAAGTGTCGATTCGAGCCATGACCGACACGCACTTTGTGTACTTCGGCGGAGATCGACTGCCATACCAGTGGGATGAACCGACCGGTCCGAAGCATTCCTCGGTTGCTCCGAAAGCGGTCGGGTCAGGCTGGTGACGATGAGCTTCTCACCGCACGCGGAGCGATATTGGGAAGCCAGCCGCTCAACGAACACCCGGACCTCCAGTCTCGCATAAGGGAACGAGACCTCGTGCAATTCCCAATCTCGGTTAGGAACCACCGGAACCAGATACCCACTATCCACGAAATTCCGGACCTGCCCCGGGGTGTCTAGGTAGGTGAAGTCATGCGTAGCCGCCTGAGTGTTCTGGCGGTCCAGCGAAGCAGCAGACCCACCGAGGGACTGGCTATGAGCAGTAGTCCCTGAGAATAACAAGATCCCAGCAAGAACGGGAGTAACGGATCGGCGTATGAGCCGAACCGGCGGGAGAGCCACGATTCTCGCCATAGAACCCTAGGAAGGAACGCAGCTAAAAAGGTAATCCAACCTCACGGAACACTACCTGAACAAGTAACAAAAGCGGCCTGAACCGGTCAAGGTAATCCGTGCTTCCACAGGGAACCCGGGATTCACATTCGGGAAATCCAGCCTCCCTTCGCAGCCGCATAGTTCTCTTCCACCACGTCCCAATTCACTACGTTCCAAAACGCCGCAAGATAGTCCGGCCGACGGTTTTGATACTTTAGGTAATATGCATGCTCCCAAACATCCACCCCAAGGAGCGGCGTAGATCCATCCGTCAGCGGTGAATCCTGGTTCGCGGTCGAAGTCACAGCGAGACTCCCAAACGGATCCACGACGAGCCAGCCCCACCCGGACCCAAAACGACTACCGGCAGCGGCGTTCAGAGACTGCTTGAACGCATCCAGTGAGCCGAACGTCTGGTCGAGCGTGGCGACAAAGTCACCCCCAGGGCTCGAACTCCCTCCTGGTGACAGGATCGTCCAAAAGAGGGAATGATTGTGAACCCCGCCACCGTGGTTCCGAACGGCCATTTGCACCGCTGCCGGAAGCGTAGGTAGGCCCCGAAGCAGTTGCTCCGCCGAATACCGATGGAGGCTGGGGTGGTCCTTAAGGGCTTTGTTCAGATTGGTCGTATAGGCATTGTGGTGCTTCGAATGGTGTATCTCCATGGTACGCGCATCGATATGCGGCTCAAGCGCGTCGTAGGAGTAACCCAGATCAGGAAGAGCGTGTGGGTAGGCCATTGATCGAGACCTCCATCGGTCTTGTGGATCGGATTCTGGTCGCCTCGGCGACCAGGTTGTCAGCGGTCCGTCCCGGAGACCCCCTACTCCACGGACCGTTCCACCCAACCACGAGAAACTCCCTGGCTAGGGTCCCTTCTTCAGCCGCCGCTCCTTCACAACACGACGATGTACCTGTGCATTTTCAATCCACGGTTTCCGCTCGAAGTACGAGTCAGTCAACTCCTTGACCTTCGGCGTCAGGATGATGACCGCAATCACGTTCGGGACAACCGCTACAAAGAGGAATACATCTGCCAAAACCCACGCCAAAGCGAGGGGGGCAACCGCCCCCAAGAAATGCATTCCCACAAACACGACCTTGAATGGCAAAAGGGCCCTATCACCAAACAAGTACACGGCACATCTGTCACCATAGTAGCTCCACGCAATTGCAGTCGAGATCGCGAAGAGTAGAACGGTCAATACGACAATGTAGTGCCCCCACTCCCCGGGGAGCCCCCTCTGGAACGCCAACATCGTCAGAGGTGCTCCGTTCTGCACTGCATTCCCGAAGAGCGCCGGGTACTCCAGGCCCTCGTCCGCAAGGGCCCTGTTTTCGCCGGGATAAATCACCCCCGTGAATGTCTCGGTCAAATCCTGATCAGTGTAGAAGGTATCAACCGCTACCTGATGCCAGGCCAGACGCGGGACGCCGACACCGGCCTCAACGGGCACCCCATTTTCAACTTGAATCCCTTCTGGAGACGCGGAAAATACAGTGATCTGACCGTCTAGATGCTCCTCCACGAACCCGACATCTCCACTCGCCAGGTTGATCTCAGTGGGGAACCGATCGTCCCACGATGAGGTCATGAGGATCACCAGGGCCGTCATCGTACAGATCACGATCGTGTCTATGAAGGGGCCAAGGAGAGCCACGACACCTTCCGACACCGGCTCGTCAGTCTGCGCCGCTGCGTGTGCTATGGCAGCCGACCCCAATCCAGCTTCGTTTGAGAAGAGACCCCTTCTCACACCCCACAGGGCTGTGACCAAGAACACGCCCACCCCAGTACCAGCGATCCCTGCCGTGGGATTGAATGCTTCTCGTATGATCAGAGAGAGAGCCGGAAGGAGTTGGTCCACGTTCAGGAGGATGATCACCATCGCCCCCGCCACGTATAGGCTCGCCATCGCTGGAGCCAGGATTCCGGTGACTTTTCCGATCCGGGTGATCCCCCCGATGATTACCGATCCCACAATAGCGGCTCCAGCAAGCCCGCTGATCCACATGGGGATACTGAACTGAGTCTGCAGGACGTCCGCAATCGTGTTCGCCTGAACACCATTCCCTGACAAGAACGAGCTAAACATGAGGCAGAGCGCGAAGAACACCGCCACCGGCTTCCAGCCCTTACCGAGCCCCTGTTCCATATAGTACATGGGCCCGCCAGACACTGTGCCGGCCCACGCAGGATCGTCGGGTCGCTTCTCCCTTACTTCTCGGTACTTCATGGAAGCGGTGACTTCGGCATACTTCGTTGCCATACCAAGCGCCCCCGTGACCCACATCCAAAAGAGCGCTCCCGGACCTCCCCAATGCAGCGCCACCGCTACGCCCGCTATATTGCCTACCCCCACCGTAGCAGAGAGCGCCGTGGAAAGCGCCTGAAAATGTGAGACATCACCGGGCTCATCCGGATCGTCATACCGTCCGGTAGCCACGGCGAGGCCGTGTCCGAACCTTCGTAGCTGAACGAAACCCAACCGTAGGGTGAAGTAGACTCCAGATCCAAGCAGGACTATGACGACCAGAGGGATAGTCTCTTCCCCAAACGGGAGTCCGAACTCGAAGACCCCGTACTCAAGGATGTCAACGACCCTTTGAATGGTCTCCATTTCGCTCCCTATATTGGACGGTGGGCGCATCAGCGGCCGCCCCCTCACCAAGAAAGGACGGCCGCCCGGCTCACACTCTAACCTACCATTCCCAAGACGCCCCCCAGGGCGTCTACAGTCCTACACCAAGTCGAGATTCGGTTCGGGGCCCATGTATACGAGGACCTTATCCAGAATGAGCTCTCGAGCCCTCTCCGCGATCTCGTCCAGGGATGGCGAATCGCTATACTGTTCGGCAATCCGACTCCGGAGTTCATCGATCGATGGAAGCTCTGTTAGATGTAGCTCCGTCAGTTGAGCCAGCACTTCTTCCCTTCTCTTCTGGATATGGGCGGAAGCACCATCCTTGGTCCTCTGCCACCTCGTGCGCAATTCAACCAAACCAGGCCGCTGGTTCCATGCCACCTGGAGTTCTTGAGCCAGAGTTTCCGTTGGGAAGGTGTCAGCTATCTCTCTCGCCACCTGCTCAACAATCCTACGACCCAGCCTCTCCTCCCCTGCCACTACAGACGCGGGGGGCACACGAAGGTCCCACACGATCCCCGTCCACGAGAGTACCCTAAGGACGTAGTAAGAGATGTCGATCTCCCACCAAAAGAAGCCCTGCCGAGTCGAGCTCTGATAGTGGTGGTGATTATTGTGCCAACCCTCGCCCAGTGTGATGAGCGCAAGCCACCAATTGTTCTTCGAGTCGTCCGCCGTGACGTACCGCTGATTCCCTACGACGTGGGCCACGGAATTTATGCTGAAAGTGCCGTGGTAGAGGATCACTGTGCTTAGGAAGAATCCGACGAACAGGCCCGTCCACCCCGCCGCCATAAAACAGCCGACCGCGAGCAGAAAAGCAGGAAAATAGGGGTGGCGATTGAGCCAGCAAAGCTCAGGATACTTCGTGAAGTCTTCGATAGTCGAGTAATCGGCCTCCGACTTCTGCTTAGAAAAGATCCACCCCACATGCGAAAAGAAGAAGCCGGTGTGTCTCGGAGAGTGGACATCCAAGGGGGTGTCCGAATGTCGGTGGTGATGCCGGTGGATGGCGGCCCACCATAGCACTCCGCGTTGCGCAGAACTCTGGCCCAGGAAAGCCAGAACGAATTGGAACGCCCTGCTCGTCTTATAGGACCGGTGGGAAAAGTACCGATGGAACCCAGAAGTTAGTGACCACATCCGTATGACATAAAGCGACACACACATGATCACGGAGGCAGTCGTGAACCCAGTCCAGATGACTCCGAACGCAAGGAAGTGAATCAAAACAAACGGGACCGCCTCTGGATACACGATGTCGTTGTGGGGCTCGTCGTTGTACCCACTTCTATCGGCCTGAAGGGTGACTTGCGCCGGCGAAGACACTTCTCGACCTCCTAAGCTGGTGTAGAAGTCCGGTCTCAGGTGGGAATGCGCGTGCTACTTGTAGCGATAAGTGATCCGACCCCGGCTCAGATCGTAAGGAGACATCTCGACCTTTACCTTGTCGCCCTCAAGAACGCGGATGTAGAACTTCCTCATCTTCCCGGACAAGTACGTCAGGATCTTGTGCCCGTTCTCTAGTTCCACCCGGAAGTTGGCGTTCGGAAGCACCTCAGTTACTGTCCCCTCTACCTCAATCGCATCGTTCGCCACATGCCTCTCCCGGCCTATTCTGGACTCAGCGGGCCTAGTTCTTGTGGAGCCCGAAACCTGATAGCATATGAAGGTAATGAAGTGCGGCCTTCATGAAAACGCGGAGGGGGTCTGAGCCGAGCCTCCAAGCATAGGAGTTCTCAGATGAAGACATTCGTAATCTGCCTCATGGCGATCGGCATTCTGACCTTTATGGGTGCTGTCGTCTGGAGCACCCTCCAAGGAGCGGAGGTTGAGTGTGAGGTTTGCCTTGTTTTCGATGGGGAGGAAACCTGTCGGCGAGGTCGGGGGCCCTCAGAGGTGGAGGCGCTCGCGGCTGCGCACCAGAGCGCATGCGGAGGGAACACGTCGGGGATGGCCGAGAGTATCGCCTGCATGAACCGATTGCCAGAACGCTCTACCTGTCCGGCCAACTGACCCGCGCCCCTGGCACGCAGTCCGCTGTCCTCTAGCAAGCCCCCGGACCCCGAACCCCACCAGATTTCGAACTCGCGAGGAGAGGGTTGCCCAGACGCACCTCCGATCCTTCCCGGAGGGCGGGGTGGAGCGTGAGAAGTGACCCGTCTCTCGGACTGACCAACAGGATGACCGTCGAGCCCAAGTGGAACGCCATGAGTGCGTCTCCCGATTCGAGCGCTAGCGGAGGATCATAAAACCGGGCCAGGGAATCGAGGCTCTGCCCGCGGTTCGTCACACCTGGGAGCGCGCCGGAGTCCCAGTTCGGATCGAAGTCGGCCGAGATGCACCCTACGTTGTATGCCCCAACCGCTACTACAGCCAGATCCACGCCGTTCGCCTCCATGAGAGTCACGAGTCGCTCGTTCCCAGGAAAGAGCCCCGGCAATAGCCTTACAGCAGCGGGATTGACGGGAAGGAGCCGTCCCGGCACGACTCGGGCGGTGTGAAGTCGGGCAGCGCATGGCGTATGAACCCGGTGGTAGTGCCTAGGGCTCAGGTAGATCGTTAGAAACAGCCCGCTCCGAAACCCCGAGGCTTCCCGCGCATTCCCTAACAGCTCAGAAACGTTATAGGATATCCCCTTGGCTTGGAGAGCCACTCCCTGAGCCAACGGCCCAACGCACCCCAGAACTCCGTCAGCGGGGCTTGCGAGAACGCGATGATCTGAGGGCCAGTCCCGCACGCCTTTGCGCAGGCGGCGCACGAAGAACGCGGAAAGCGAACAGTATTCTTCCGGTCGGCGTTCCGCTTCGCTCAGGTCCACCGCGAAAAAGCGAGCGAAACCCCGGTTGATTCGAGCTTGGAGGACAGGGGGCAGTTCACGACGTGCAAGCCAGCCCCATCCCCGCGACAGCAGCCGCTGTGGAAAAAAGCGGATGAAGAAGAGTAGCATCCCGCCAAAGCGGTGCCACGCACGGGCCCGGGTCACACCATAGAACAAAAAAGGCGACCAAGACGCACTCCACGGCCACCAAGAACTTCTTCGGGAAGATCTGGATCAGCACGGTGGTGCCGGGGTCTCAGCCCCACATCATCACAGTGCCGCAAGGAGACCGCCCAGCATATTGGATCGGTGTAGTAGCCCCGTGGTAGACCTCCATTACTTTGACGTCTGAAAGCAAGTTTGGCTGATCGATAGAAACCGGATTCGCTATCGGGCCCCCAGCTATCCGGTCACACTCACTCAAGTCGCAGTGTACCCAACCGATTGGATCGCAGCCAACACAGCTTCTTTTCCAACTTCGTCAGAATGGAGCAAAACCACGACCTCCCCGATCCGCAGGGACTCGATTTGGACGCCTTCCAGTCCGGCAAGGGCATCCTTTACTCGAACCACACAGTGCTCACAGCTCATTCCCTCTACTTTGATCCGATCGGTCTTCACGTATCTCTCCAGCGGCACTTTGCTCGACAATAGGCGTCGGACTCACGGACACCTTCAATCAACCCGGTTCACCAGGGAAGGGTCCTGCTAGGAGCCCAGCCAAGGAGCCTCTGGCCTCCGTGAGTGTAACTTGGTCATCAGGGGATCCGTGGAGTCTCGTTGCGGCCCCACCGGACTCGGAACCAGAGGCGATCATGGTGCAGTCTCACCCCATCCACAGTGTGCTGCTGGCTTTTTTGATTCTCGTCGTATGGGTATCGCCCTCTGCCCTGCAGGCACAGTCGGCCCCCACCTCGCTGGAGGCGGCGATCGAGTCCATCACCGACGAAACCATTCTGAGCCACCTCTCCGTGTTAGCCTCCGATCAGCTTCGGGGCCGCAACACTCCGAGCGCGGGTCTCGAGACAGCGGCGTCATATCTCGCTGATCGACATCTGAGCTACGGACTTGAACCCGCGGGAGCGAGTGGAACGTTCTTCCAGAGATACCCCTTCGGGCTCATGGGTCCAGACCCGGATAACGCTCAGGTGACCTTCGTCGGACCTGGAGGCAGTGTCGAAGTGCGGGTGGGACGAGACGCGTTCATTGAGGGCGGCTCCGACACGTTTTTGGACGGACCACTTACCTTTACACGCTTCACGAGCGGAACTCAGCCGCAACCGGGATCAATGGGGGGGGAGATCGCCGTCTTCTCTCTGCCTGGGGCCTGGGGGCAGAGTCTATGGCAGAGCTCCCTAGAGCAAGCCGACTTCGCACGGACATCTGGCGCGGTGGCGGTCGTCCACATTTTGGACTCGGAATTTCCAGCTTCGGTTATCCGTCAGCTCGGGTCTTCTCTGGCACAACCGAGGTGGCGGCTGGGGGGCGACGCCTTTCTACCACGACTCTTCGTTCGGAGCCGGGCGATTGAGGGCGTGATACCGGGAGGGGCTCCCTGGGCCAGGGCGACACTTCGAGCCCAGCTGCCGCTCAACGTGGTGAACGATGCGACCCCTCCGAATGTGCTGGCTGAGCTCCCCGGAAGCGACCCAGAGCTCAGAGACGAGTACATCGTCCTGAGCGCCCACTTCGATCATGTTGGGGTCGGCCGACCTATCGATGGTGACTCAATCTACAATGGAGCGGACGACAACGGCTCGGGAACATCGGCACTCTTGGAGGTAGCGAGGGTCCTCGCGAGCCTGCCAACTGCCCAACGACCCCGTCGAACAGTGGTCTTCGCCCACGTCAGTGCTGAGGAAAAGGGGCTTCTCGGCTCCGAGTGGTGGGTTGATCACCCGACGCGCCCGATCGAAAACGTCATCGCCAACATCAATACGGACATGATCTCGGGCGATACCCACCCTGATACCATCGCGGTCCTCGGGATGGAATACTCCTCTCTCGGGCCTCTGATCCTGGCTATCAACCGCGCACGGCCAGAACTGCGGCTCGCTACCGTCCCAGACATGTGGCCGGAGGAGGGACTCTTCTTCCGCTCCGACCAGCTCAACTTCATGCGTGAGGACATCCCCTCTATCTTCCTCTTTGCCGGACTCCACGACTGTTACCACCAACCTTGTGATGATCTCGACTTCGTGAATCCGGATAAGGCTTCGCGGGTAGCACGCCTCCTCGCGTACACGGTGCTGGAAATCGCTAACAGTGACTCTCGCCCCGAGTGGGAGGCCGATGGTCTGAGGGAGGTCAGACGCTTGATTTCAGGAGGGAGATGAGACACTCCTCGCAATGCCGGTGGCCACGAATCCGAGAATTCCTTCAACCCGATTCAGCGCCAGGCCCTCGGTGGTTGCGAGTGCGCGCATGTAGGCTTCAACCTGGGGCCGGTACTGCTCAACCGCCCCTGCTACGGCACCGGGGTCACCCGGATCGACGACATCGGTCTTCCAGTCCACGATAACCAGGCGGGGATGTACAGGACGCGGTCCGCCCTTCCTTCGATGAGTCCGTCCCCATCTCGAGCTACGAAGGGCAACTCCCGTTCGACCCGCGTCCCCGGTGGAAAGGCTTCGTTGGAAAGGAGTCGGTGAATCTCAGGTCGGTAGACCCAGCGGAGGAAGCTCTCAAGGAGCTCGCGTAGTTGATCGGCACAAGGTACGAGGTTTCCAGCTGCCGACAGGAGTTCATCGTCGTCCGGGAGCCCCATTTCGATCCACTCGATCGCCCCGAGCCACAGGTGGACCACAGTGCCACGGTCCCTCAACCCCTGTATCTCCGGTCCCAGTAGCCGAGACCTCTCTATGGAGAGCCTTGATCACGCCTGAAAGGGCGGATATGACACCACTCATCCCACCACGATCGTCTTCTGGAAGGGACACGATCTCTGATAGACTCGACCGATTCAGCTCATTGAGGGCCAGACGCCAAGCCTGCCGGTCAAGCACCGGATCCGGCTCGGGAAGCTCAGGTTGGTAGAGCCTCTCGGGGAGCCCGCCGACGGTCGAGATCTCTGGGGGCCGCAGGGGACGGCCGGCCGCTGCCGTGGAGTCCACTAGCAGTTCCTTAAGGCGACGACCGGCACGAGCCCCTGGGAACACGACTAGCATTCGGGAGAGGTCTAGTGGGCCCCTATCGTCGGCAGCATCCAGTAGCTGTTCCGTGACGGAATGGAGGATCGGACTCTCCCACCCGAGGAATCGGCGATCGACTGGAACTTCGCTCATCCCCTCGGTCCCCCTCCATCCCTGACCTGAAAACTCACCCATGTGAAGAGAGGCCGCGCTACATTGGGAGATATACGCCTCCTCCCACCCCGAGTGGAACCAGACTTCATGCAGAATCTGATCATCCGTCTGTTCGTCAATGCGGTCGCCCTTTGGATAGCCGCACGTCTGGTAGACGGGATTGATCTGTCCGGAGAATTTGCCCCCGTGTTGCTGGTAGCAGCGGTTTTCGGCCTCGTCAATACGTTGCTCAAGCCGCTCATCATGCTGCTCTCACTACCATTCGTGATTCTAACGCTGGGGCTCTTCACGTTGGTGGTCAACGCGTTGATGCTCATGCTCACGGCTGCTCTGGTGGCATCTTTGTCGGTGACCGACTTCTTGGCAGCGCTTTGGGGAAGTCTCCTCATCTCGCTGGTAAGCTTGCTTTTCTCGGTGATACTCCCGGACCGGTAAGTACCACACGGTGTCCGACGGGAGCGGCTAGCTTGCCATCTCGCCCTCCGAACCAGCCGTCCCGTACTCCCGGGACCTCTTCCCTAGCCAGAGCGCCAGAAGGAGCCAGACGGCGGACACCGGCAGCATCGTGAGGGCAAGCCCTGACAGGCCGAGGCCTACCCAACCCATCGCGGTGTAGGACCAGGCTCCAACCTGATCCGCTGCTCGGTATACGAAGGTGTCGTTGAAGTTCTTCGCCTTGTACTTGTCGGCCCGAGGGATCACGGTGTAGAGCACCTCACGCGTTGGGCGCTGAATCGCGAAGTTCGTGGCGCGGCGCAGGACTTGGAAGACAACCACTACCATCAGGATTGGCGCGGTCGCTAGGATTCCGAACCCGATCATGCTGACCAGGGGAAGGAAAGCCAGCGCCAACCCCAGTCCGAACCACTTGAGGATCCGTCCGGTCAGGAACACTTGCGTGACAAGGGTCAGAGACTGGACCACGATCTCCATCACCGCAAAGAGTCGTGTCTGACCCACGTCGTCACCCGCCATGACATCCTCTACGATCGCAATCAGATGAAAGTAGAGGAAGGTCGAAACGATCGCGAAGAGTGCGATGATCCCGGCGAGTCCGAGCAGATAAGGTGAGCGGACCACATTCGCCACGCCCTCTAAAACACCGCCACCCAGGACCTCCTCTTGCTTCTCCTCAGTCTCGACGTCTACCCGAACGGCCTGGGCCACCTCAGACTCGAACTCCTCCGCAGCCACCCGCGCCAGCTTGCCTTCATGCCGCTCAAACATACGGGACGACCGTCCTGCAAGCTCGAGAAGAAGTGCTGACACGAGCAGAAGATTGATCGGACCCAGGATCCCCACGAGCACCGCGGTGATCGTGGAGCCCGTGAGCGCCCCGATCGTCCCACCAACGGCGATGAAACCGAAGAGTCGCTTTCCCTGTGAGGAGTGATAGGTATCGGTCATAAAAGACCAGAATACGGATACGACAAACAGGTTGAAGACGCTCACCCAGATGAAGAAGATCCGACCCACCCAGATGCTCTGTGTCGCATCCGCAGCTGTAAAGAGCAGGTAGAAGGTGACCAGCATCAGGATGAAGACCCGGTAGATCCACGATATGAAGATCCGGCGGGGATATCGACTCACCAACCATGTAAAAATGGGGTGCAGGAGGAGCACCCCGAGGAGAGTACCGCTGAAGAGCCAAGCGAGGTTATCCACCCCGCCCGCAACCCCCATCTGGTCCCGGATGGGACGGATCACGAAGTAGGACGCAAGGACGAGGAAGAAGTAAAGGAAGGACCAGCCCACTGCCGGAACCTCGTCCTCCCGGATGTCGACCGCGCGTCTGAGCAGACTCCCGATTCCAGTACTCACTATTGATCACGCTCCTTTGGACGTTTCACGACACTCATGCAGTTTCAATCAGCGGCGTCAAGTGACAACTGGCCCAGTGCCAACCCCTACACCGATCTTGATCGCCTCTCTTCAAGTGAGTGATCAGTCATCAACAGTCATGGTAAACCTCAGTCCGAAGTGGTTTGGTTCCCTTGCCGTCTGCTAGTACCTCGGGAGACTCGGGTCGACTTCCTTCTGCCAGGCCAGGATCCCGCCTCGCAGGTTCCAAACCTTTCGGAATCCGGCTTTCTGGAGCTGCCGTAGGGCCTTCATACTTCGGGTTCCACCCTGGCAGTGCAGAACGATTTCATCAGCCGAATCAAGCTCAGAAAGCCGCTCAATAAGTGTATCCAGAGGAATGAGCTTGGCACCCTGTGGCCCCAGATTCACGATCTCCCATTCATGTTCTTGCCGAACATCAACTAACCGAATTCCATCACCCCTCTCGAGACGGGCATGCAGCTCTCCGGCTGAGATCGTGGGCACCTCCTCGGCGTCCTGCTCGTCAGCCCCTTCTTCATAGGCTGAAACTCCGCAGAATTCAAGGTAGTCGATCAGTTCGGTCACAGTCGGGTTCTCACCGCATACCGGGCAGTCGGGATTCTTGTTGAGGTTCAAGGTACGCCACTGCATCTCCATAGCATCGAAGAGAAGAAGGCGACCAATCAGAGGTTCGCCCTCACCGATGATCAGTTTGATCGTTTCCAGAGCCTGCAGGGTTCCGATGACACCGGGCAGGACGCCTAGCACGCCTCCTTCAGCACAACTAGGGACCATGCCTGGAGGAGGAGGCTCACGGAAAAGGCAACGATAGCATGGTCCATTCCTCGCATCGAATACTGAGACCTGACCCTCGAACCGAAAGATAGACCCGTACACGTTTGGTTTTCCGAGCAGGACACACGCGTCATTCGTCAGGTAGCGCGTCGGGAAGTTGTCCGTGCCGTCCACGACAATGTCGTAGGGCTCGATCACCTCCAGAGCGTTGTCACTAGTGAGCCTGAGATGATGGGTTTCGACCTCGACATTAGGATTCACATCGTGGAGCCGGTCCTTAGCGGAATCAAGCTTCGCGCGCCCGACATCCTTGGTACCATGTAGGATCTGCCGCTGTAGGTTCGTGTGGTCCACAACATCGAAGTCCACAATCCCAATCTTTCCAATCCCCGCTGCCGCCAGGTAAAGCCCGAGCGGAGATCCTAGCCCACCCGCTCCTATCATGAGGACGTTGGCGCTCTTCAACTTTCGCTGCCCTTTCATACCAACCTCCGGCATGATGAGGTGCCGCGAGTACCGCTCAATCTCCTCTCGACTCAGGTCGGGGAGCCGCACGGCTCCATCTCTATTCTCACTCATGTTCCGTCCCCGTAAGGCTGTCCGCGATTTTCGCGGCAACTCAATCGATTCTGAACATACGCAGTGCACGGAACCAAAAAACCCCGGCTCCTGCAGGGAGCCCGGGGTTCCGGGACCGTCGTGTCAAATCCTGCTTGCCTCCTACCTCATGCGAACACAACGGTTCCGGTCCTGGTCCCCCGGCATCGGGAGACTCAGCATGGAAGCTCTGTACATTCGCATTGGCTTCGGCCTCTAGGTCGCCAGGTTTCGCATTCTCAGACGCTACCCTGGGGCAGGACCAACGTCAAGGCCATCAACTATTCGTAAACGTCGAAGGCCGAGTCCAGCTGCACCTCGACTGCCAGGCGGTCCCTGGGATCGTTATCAATGCGCTTGACGACGGGTTCACCCCGACCGAAAGCCGCGCGCACCCCATCTCGTACAAGTGGCACAAAGGTCTTGTAACCGGCATCCGAGTTTGGGGCTAACAATCGATCATTCGCCTCGATCCTGAGGGTCGATGGGTCCAGCTTGAGCTTTCCGGCTACCCTTGGGTCATACTCGAGACGAGCCCCAACATCCAGGACATGGCGGACGGTAACGGCAATTGCATCAGCCGCTGTACCATCGATCGGAGTGCGGCGCTGCGCGAGCAACCCGAACCGCCCATCAGCCTGGTCCAAGGCGAAGCTGACCTCATGACAGACGAGCATGATCCCGGGGCTGTCAGGGGCATGGGCGTAGTCCGCGACATCCAGCATCACTACGTCGAGGACCCGTTCCCGGATCCACTCGTGAAATATGGGCACAAGGAGCTCGGCGTGGTCCTCGATCTCATGCTTCGAAGCATAGATCTTTACACAGACGCGATACAAGCCGTCGATCTCCCTTCTGCTCACCGGGCTACCTTAATGCCTTCCCCGTTCCCTGATGCCTGAGTTTGGAGGAGACGGGTGTAGCAGGCGTGGGCTGCCTCGATGAAGAGCTGGGACTCCTCAACTCTCCGGCGTGCTTCATCACGATCGCGCGCCTCTCCGCCTGCTTCGTGCGCAGCCTGGAAGTAGCCCCACTCCCTCGACCCGATGAAGCGCTCGAAGAAGAGCTCCGTCTCGATGAACTCTCTCTGGAAGCGAGAGAACACCTGCCCCGGGTCCGACTTCACGTCCGAATCCTCATGCTTGAGAAGACCCTGTGCGGCGAGAATGATCGCCTCATAAGCCTCGCCAGCCGCCTCCGTCGCTTCGCTTTCCGTTGAGTTCGGGTCATCAACGATGACTGAGGCATCGAACGTTTTGCTCTCCGCGTTCGCTAGGCTGAACTGCGTTAGTGTGACGACCTCGCCGGCACACTCTCCCACACCGATGTCTCCGATGGAGTACTCCCGCGCGTCATGCCAATCGACGTAATAGGTAGGATCCTCCTCGTAGGCAGGCACCTCCAGAAGATCCTTAATACGCTCCTTGATCGTCTTCTTCCCAACGCGGGTGACCCATCCCCGAAACGATTCCCCGACCTCATGCTGCTCAGTGAATAGCTCGAGCAGTCTGTCCACCGTTTCAGGCACCCGCTTCGACGGAACGGCCCCGACAGCCAACCCGTAGTTTCCCGCGTTCTTTTCCAGCGATCCACCCAGGAGGAGTTGGAAGTGTGGCACCTTAAACGCGCCCACATTCCGGCTCGATCCATAGAATCCAATGTCCGCGAGGTGGTGCAGCCCACAGGAGTTCGGGCAACCGCTCACCTTTACCTGGACGCCTTTGAGAAGCGGATCGAAATGGAGCCCTCGGTCCTCGAATCGCTCGCGCAGCTCCGCACCCAAGCCCCGTGAGCTGGAAATCCCCAGCTTGCAGGTATCGGTCCCGGGACAGGTCGTCACATCGGCAATTGTGCCAGCCCCAGAAAGCCCCAGCTTAGCCGCATAGAGGTCGTTGTAGAGCGCGACCAGGTCCTGGTCATGAATCCACCGGAGGAAGAAATTTTGATCCACAGTCGTACGCATCGCGTCGGGAGCATACTGCCGCATGATGTCGGCCAACTTCCTCGCTTGGCGGGAAGTGATATCCCCCAGCGGAAGGTTGACCGTGACAGCCACGAACCCTCCCTGCCGCTGCTCATAGACGTTTGTCTTCAACCAATCAGAGAACCCCGGCTTAGACTCGGCGCTACCATCGGTGGCTGCCTCAGAGAGTCCTTCGATCACCGGAAGGTGAGCTTCGTCCAGCCAATCGGACCAGCGCGGATCCTCCTCCAAGGTCTCGATCTCCTCATCCACCAAGCGACGAAATTCCTCGATCCCCAGCTTGGCCACCAGGAACTTGATGCGCGCCTTGTTACGATTCCGCTTCTGCCCTAGCCGAGCATATACGCGTGCAATCGCCTGGGAGACAGGAATCATTTGGGATTCTGGCATGAATTCGTAGAGGTCCTTCGCCACATGCGGAACGGCACCCAAGCCCCCTCCGACCACAACCCTAAACCCACGCTCCTCCGAACCGTCGATGGTTCGCACCGCGGCCACGAAACCCAGATCATGCATCATGACACGGGCACAGCCCTCATGTTCACAACCCGAATAGGCAATCTTGAATTTCCGGCCAAAGTCCTGGACGTCCCTATGTCCCAGGAGGAACCAGGTTTCCGCATTCGCATAGGGTGAAATGTCGAATTGCTCGTTCCTACAAATCCCCGCCTTGGGGCATCCGGTCACGTTCCGCACTGAGTTCCCACAGGCTTCACGAGTAGTTATGCCCACCGATGCAAGTCGCCGGTGCATGTCTGGCGTGTCCTCGATATCGATGAAGTGCAGCTGGATGTCCTGCCGGGTGGTGATGTGCAGGACCGCGTTCGAATACTCCTCAGCACAGTCCGCCAGAACCTCGACTTGCTCTGCAGAGAGCTTTCCGAAGGGGATCTTGATCCGCTGCATCCCGGGCGCATCCCACTCAGTGTCCGGGCCCTTAGTAAGCCCTCTACGGGGGAAGAGTATGTCCTGCGTCTCGGTTCCGTCATAGCGCTGCCCGTTGTCATAACGCTGCCCGTAGGCACCCCGGCGCAACCGGAGTTCGGCAAAGACCGTCTCCTCGAGCTTTTCCTGTTTTCGCAGCTCTAGTTGGTTCTCGTAAACATCAATTTCCTCAGCCACCGAGACAGGGATACGCTCCGCAAGAACCTCTCTCCACGTACGGCTGTCGACACTCATGTCTTGTAGTCCGGGTTCGGGTACTCGTTCAGATTCCGTGGAGACCACACTCAAGTCGAACACTACCCCGCCAACGACCGGCACGTTCATGCTCATCCGGCCTGATAGGAGTCGTCAGAGGCGCGTCACCAATACTAGCGTATCCAAGGTCGTGCAGCGGATGGTATGGAACGTCGTGCAAACGGGTGAAATTCCACACGTCCTCCAAGCTCCATGACGCAAGTGGGCTGATCTTCACCCAGTTCGCGAACTCGACGTAGGGGAGCGTCTCTCTGGTCTTGGACTGATCTCGCCTTCGCCCGGTGATCCAGCCGTCCATCTCCCTAAGCGCCTCCCGCATCGGGTCCAGTTTCGTAAGCTGATGAAAGAGTTCCTCGTCTCTCTCCCACAACCGGGGGCCGTGTCTGGCCTCGAACTCCTTACGCGATGGGGCTGGTCGATAGGTGCGAAGCTCTAGGCCGTATCGATCCCTCACCCTCTCAGAGTACTCGAGCGTCTCAGGGAAGTGGTAGAGAGTATCAATGAAGATCACCGGAACACTGATCCCCTCTTCAGCGAGGAGGTGAATCAGAATCATCCCCCCAACTCCGAAAGTTGAAGACAGCGCAAGCCGACCTTCGGCGAAGGCAGACCCCGCCCAACGAAGAATCTCGGTGGGGTACGCTTTTTCGAACCGAGCATTCAACTCGGTCGCTTCGCCCAGCACGCTTGCCGCGATCGAAGAGTTCCTCATCAAGGCCTTTCCAGCTAGCGGAAGTTCCACCAACGAAGACGGCCCCGACCTCTTGGAGAGGTCGGGGCCGAAGATCTCAGCGCGATGTTTTTCTTACGCGCGACGTCTCCCGGACCCGCCCCTCCAGAGGGGAGTCTGGCAACAACACATCGCGCAACACATCGCGGTGGCTTTTCTCATAGCACGTTCCTACCGTGGCCGCTTGGAGCCATTCCAAATCGAAGGCTGAGTCTACCGAGACTCTTAGGGAGGGTCAAGTTCGCTTGCCGCGTGTGAAAAAAACACTGAGCAGGGTGCCGGGCACGGTACTCCGCCGAATACGGCGAGTCCCGGCGGCGCGATTTGGCCCACTTCTCCCCTGGTCCACCAGGTGTTGTTGCGGAGACACCGCTCCTCGGAGCAGCACCCCTCGACCAGTGCTCCGACTTCGACCTGTCTAAGAGTGCCAACGGCCGAGTAGATCCCCGTCTGACGCTTCGAAGCCTCCCGAAATGACACAACAGGAAGCCGGCCTTGGCTCTGCAGGTAGCAATGAACTGGCGCAGCGGGATAGAGGCGTGCGTAGACCTCCCATACCTGGTCCTCAGTTAAATTGGCGAAACGCCATCCTCCCGTGAGATCCGGTGCCGTCTTCAGCGGCCGGTATGTTCCTTCAGCCGTCATGCTAGCGATCGCGAGGATCTCATCGGGCTCATAGAAGCTTCGAAGAGCTTCGGCCGCAGCAGTTTGATCTCGCTCGTGGCGGATCTCGAATTTGCCCGACTCGGATGACCACACTGAAGTTTGCAGAAAGACGCGGGGGGCCCCGGATGCCGCTCGAATCCACGAAAAGAAGGCCTTCTTTGCCGCAGTGGCAGGGGAAACACTCCTGTCATGCTTCTCTAAAGACTCACTTTTGACGGACTCGGTTGCCTTCTCTCGATCGACTAGATTTCTGACCACCTCTGCCACAGAGAAATGTGTGCCGGCCGGTTTAGCGTACCAGACTCGTCGGCCCTGCATCTTGACCGTTTCACCCTTGAGAGCCAGCTCACAGGGGACCGTGGTACCCACGTGCCAGCCTTCCGAAACGAAGAGTGGGACAACAATGGTATTAGCAGACACCTCATCTTCGAGGACTCGATCAAGGAACGGATCTTGGTCCAGAAAGGCCGCTACGACCCGGTCGTAGCGGCACTCCTTCCTGAGCCGACCGACTAGAGAAAGCGTCGTATCCGCAGACCGCGGGTGCCGATCTGTCCCATGTCCCAATACCACGAGGGTGGCCTTACTCCGCACTTCGTTGGGGAGAGAGACTACCTCAGCAGCACGATCGAGAACGATCCGATCCATGCGTGGGTCGGTCCCTACCGGGGGACAGTAGTGGATCTTCCGTCCGCCACGGACTGTCTTGTGCCTGTCGAGCCCCAGCTCTCGAGGTACAACACGGTCCGTGAAGTATCCCTCAGCCATGAAGACGGGCACGGCGAACACCTCCGAACTCTCAACCAGGTCCAAGGCGTAATGGAGTTGAGGCTCTTCCTTCCAGAATGCCACTCGAACTTCCGCGAACTGACCGAGTTGGCGAAGGCGAAGCGCAAGATCATGGATCGACCGGGAGGATTCAGGGCTCAGGTGAGAGCCATGGCCGATCAGGAGAACTGCTGCTTTAGTCAGGGGGGGGGAAGGTCGAAGTGAG